>Ga0114932_10000079_pt1 | contig 102193 bp, 88 predicted proteins | sample 2SBtaG_2_FD_87286 | JGI IMG/M metagenome (GOLD analysis project Ga0114932, IMG submission 87286) | Deep subsurface microbial communities from Kolumbo volcano to uncover new lineages of life (NeLLi) - 2SBTROV12_ACTIVE470 metaG | ecosystem: Environmental > Aquatic > Marine > Volcanic ...
CCTACATTTTTTTAATTAGCGTCGATGGTGCTTCGGCTAACCCTATTGTTAATTTAGCCAAGACGGATTTAAATATCAGGGTGAACTTGTGAAGAAGATCGGAATATTCTGCAAGCAAAAACCAAATGTTGACCCAAAAATTGTCAGCGAACTTGCGCAATGGTTAGAGTCTAAAAATTGTACGGTATGTTTAGAACCGGATACCGCTGAACTCATCGGAAAAAATACATCCACCTCCAAAGAAGAGGTCGCTTCCAACTCCGATCTCTTAATAGTTTTAGGCGGTGACGGAACCTTGCTCAATGTCGCCGGCATCGCTCACCCGCATGAAGTTCCTATTCTGGGTGTCAACCTGGGAAGTCTGGGATTCCTAACAGAAACCACTATGGAAGATTTTTACCCTACTTTGGAACAGGTGTTAGAGGGAAAATGCGAAATCGAAAATCGCATGGTATTAAATGCGGGTGTCTTAAGAGATGGAAAAAAAATTGAGGACTTTAATGTACTCAACGATATCGTAATTAATAAAGGTGCCCTTGCGAGAATTGTAAACCTGAAAGTTTTTGTCGATGATCAGTATATGACTTCTTATCGGGCAGATGGGCTTATCATTGCCTCTCCTACCGGTTCCACCGCTTATTCTCTTTCGGCAGGAGGACCCATAATGCACCCAAGCATGAGAGCTCTGGTGCTGAGTCCTATTTGTCCATTTGCACTGACGAACAGACCCATAGTGATACCCGATTCCTCGACTATCAGAGTCCAGCTGACCACAAGAAATGAAGATGAAGATGTAAGAATTACTCTCGATGGGCAAACGGGATATTCCATGAAATCGGGGGATATTCTGGAAGCGAAAAAGGCGGATATCCCTGTAAAACTTATTCAAGCACCCGGTAAAGATTATTACCAGTTATTAAGAAAAAAACTGCATTGGGGCGGCACAACAGAAAATAATTCCTGACTTCCTGACTTTATTTCTCATTGACCATGAATCAAAATATCATTGCCTGTGAACAGAAGGTGGATATTGGCACCCGCGTTGTTTTATGGTCAGACAAAGAGGGGTTTGCATGCCCCAACCCCCGTGGACGCCAAAACAGTAGTCAACACGACCCATCTTTAAACGATGCGCCAAGTCAAAAATACAAAAATTATATAATTAAGAACTCTCAAACCGCATACCGTGAGCTAATCAAAAACGTTCACCAATTGGTCCTCCATTACGATGTTTGTTACACCTCTTCTCACTGTCATCAACTGATGCAGGAAAGTACATTCAAGGGAAGCCATTTTTATCTGGACTTGGACGGCACTCTTTTCCAAACTTGCGACTTGTACTGGAAAACCAATACTGCTCCCGCAGACGATAAAAAAGGAAACGAAAGAGCGGTGCATGTCGAAATCTCAAATTTGTCATGGGAAGCACTGGCAAAGCAATCTGAATATTATCCTTCAAAAAATGATAAGTATAAGAAAACTGGAAAGGGTTGGAAGCTGGATCTTCCTAAGAAATACAAAACCAAAATTTTAAAAAGTCCTTTCAACGCAATGCCGGCACGAACATTTGGAGATAGGGGCTATTTCAGCAAAAAAATAAATGGGAAAATTGTACGGATGTGGGACTTCACAGAAGAGCAATATGAATCATTGGTAAAGCTTTGTATTGGGTTGAACAAATTGTTACCTGCAATCAAATTAAAAGTTCCAATTGAAAAAGAAACAGGGAGGCACCCGCTGGATCGGTTAAAAAATTTTTCTCGGTTTGCCGGAGTGCTGGGCCACAGCCATATTCAAAATGGTTCCACCGGCCTTGAATGCAAGTACGATCCCGGTTCTGCTTTCAATTGGGCACGCCTGCATCGAGCCTTCAATAAGACAAAAACTAAAAAATAAGCTGGATTGACAGAAGCATCTAAATATAAGAAATTTGGGTTGACCTTTTTGCCGGATTAGGGGAAGCTGGGGCTATTCATACAGCCAGCGGCTATAAAATTTTTTGATACTAAAATGCATCGACTAATCTACAGTTCACTATTTATATTAATTGGAATCGGATTCTCTTCTCAGGTTTCAGCAGCAACCTGGTATGTGAAAAAATCTTCAACCAAACTACAAGCTGAGGCAAAAGCGCGCTCTAAAGTATTAGCCAAACTGAATAAAGGAACCCCGGTGGATGTCCTGGGGAAATCTGGAAAATTTTATAAAGTCTCCGCTGGCGGTAAAAAAGGTTGGATATTCAGATTTAGATTGACCAAGAAAGCACCTTCAGGAGGAAGCGGAGACGGTGATGTTTTAGGAGCATTGGGTGGACAACAGCAAATAGCTGCCCGCGAATCTGCTTATGGCTCCAGCATCCGCGGCCTCAGCCCGGTGTCCGAAGAGCACGCCATAAAAAAAGGTGCTAAGCCAGCCAGCATAGAATCAGTAAAGGCAATGGAACGTTATAAGGTCGATGATGAAACCCTGGATAAGTTTCTTGAAGAAGGCAGACTTGGAGCCTATGCGGATTAATTATGAGAACTAAATTTAAATTCCTTTTTTTAATTTTCTTAATGGCTCTTGTTTGGGCATTGCCTTCCTATTCTTTTGATTTTGGCAAAGTTTTAAAAGAAGTCGAAAAGTCTACACGGCCTCCTAAAAAATCGGAACCCGAACCAAAACCGGAACCTGAAAAGAGTCAAGCGAAGCCCGCCCAGCAAAGTGGCGGCGGTGGGTTAATTGGACTTGGGGATTCCCTGGGAATTTTTGATAAGAAAACATCCAAAATTTTGCAACAGGGTGTCAGCACACTGAAAGCTTTGCAACCTATCGGCTACGAAGAAGAGAAGGCCATCGGAGGACGATTGGCTGTAGAAGTTTTCAACCGGTATGGTGGTGCTTACGATGATCCTGATTTACTTAAATATGTCAATTTGGTGGGCCAGGCCGTTGCCGATGTTTCTAACCGACCAGACATTGACTACCACTTTGCAATATTAAACACGGAATATCCCAATGCGTTTGCCACTCCTGGAGGCTATGTGTTTGTCAGTATCGGTTTGTTAAAAATGATCGAAAACGAAGCCCAACTCGCCGGGGTATTAGCGCATGAAGTAGCCCATATCACTCGCAAACACGCACTGCAAACATTAGAACGAAGTCGCAGCTTACAAGGTGTCAGCTCGCTCACTTTAACGGTAATGGACAAAGATCCCGGACTGTTCGATAAACTGATTGATGAAGTATCCAATGTTTTATTCACCAAAGGACTGGATAAAAATCTGGAATTCGAAGCTGACAAGTATGGAAGAGAATTTGCCTATCGCACAGGATACTATCCAGGAGCGCTTGGAAAATTTATCCGAAAATTGGGAGCCAGCAAAAGTAATCGGGGTTCTATTTTTAACAGCACTCACCCGACCTCCCGGGATAGATTGCGCCTCCTGCAAAAATCTTCATCCCGTTATAAAAAAGCCTCGCTTTATCCAACGCTTGGAAATAGATTTAAAGTAGCTATCAAAAGGTAATAAAACCCAAATGGCAAAAAATTCAATCTTTCGAGATGAACTTCCAGGCGAAAAAAAAAGCATAATCAATCTCCTGATGACAGGTTATATCGTGGTCATTTCCTGCCTGGGTTACGCAGCCTTTTTCCTTTATGTGCAATTGGGGCAAGTCGAACGAATTGTTGCGACCATGAATACTGAAACCCTGCAACCGGATCAATTAGAGTTGTTAAAGGACAGAGTCATGCGTAGCGCCGGTCAGTTGAAAAATGAAATGATTGGGATGGCGATTTTGGGGAGCATCGTTTGTGTGATTGGTGGGCTTTACACCATCAGCATGGTGATTCGGCCTTTAAAAAAACTGGTTCAATTTGCCGAAGAAAACGGCAAGACAGAATTACCTGAGATCAAATCCAATACAGAGATAAAGCAGTTGGCAACCGCCATAACCGTGCTGACTCAAAAGTTAAATCAAGAAGATAAAAATACTTCACCTTAAACTTTTTCGTCGCTTAAGAGCCATTATAACCTCGAGTCCATCCTTTTAACTCCTCGTTGAACGGAAAAACCATTTCCTTGGGAATCCCTGTCTCATCCAGTAATTGCGCGAAATAAAAAAAGTTCATCGATTCTTTTAAACGTAAAATTGAATTCTGAATTTCCTGGGGACTGGATGCTCCGGGCACTAAATCTTCACAAAGATACTCTACCTCCAATGGTTCCTTTCCAACACGGGAAATCAATGTAGAAAATTTGGAAATTTTCAAACCATCCTGCTGAGACTTGCTGTCCTCAATTTCTTTTTTAAAATATTTAATGCATTTTTCTCGCAAAATTAGCCTTTGCTGCCAGGGCTTGATTTTTTCCCATTTTCCCAACCTAACTTTTACAGCTTTCTTTAGGTGCAGATCTTTAAGCTCCTTGATTTTGGATTGATCGTTCTCAAGCTTGCCTATTCTTTCCTCTTCTCTGGTTAGAAGCTCTTCATCATAAGATTTTTCCCTAAACTTTTTATCTGACTTTCTTTTTTCTAAAAATTTTTCATAACGAAGGTAAATTACCTCCGTCAGAGTCATTTCATCGAGTTCACGATACAATTTTTGGGTTTCTTTTATATGAAATGCTTTTGCTTCTTCTTCCATTTTTGCATATTTTTCTGGATCTTTTTCTTTAAGCTCTGCCAGGACAGGTTGGAATTCTTCCCATTTCAAATTGGCCTGCCATCCACCAAAAATCATAGCTCCAAAAATGGAAAGCTTGATAATTTTTTTAATGAATTTCATCATATGTAAGGATCAGAGTGGGAAGACAGCTTTAAACCAATAGTTATAGATACTTTTTACACACTCAATATGCGTCTGATAACTTAACGGCTTTTGAATAAAACTGTTAACCCCTAAATCATAACTCAACTTTACATCTTCATTCGATTGGCTATTTGAAAAAATAATTATAGGGGTTTTATTGAGAAAGGGTTTTTCACGGATTTCTCGAACCGCTTCAAAACCATTTTTCCTTGGCATGTTTAAATCGCAAATAATTAATTTGGGTAAGGGAGCTATTTCTTTCGAAAAATAATCAACCAGCTCCTGACCATCATTTACGCGTTGGATATTAAACGATAATCCATTTTCCCGCACCGAATCGAGGAACATGGAAAAGTCATCCTCAGAATCTTCGGCATACAGAATATCTAATGTCCCGGGAAAAGTCTCCATATGCATTGAAAATTCAACGTTTATAGAATTTTTTATATATCGGAAAACTAATATATGATATTTAATTTATTCGATTATGTCAAGAAAAGAAGGGGGGGTTACTTGGCGTAAATTTGGGAATTTCTACTGTAGTTTAATGTTTGAAGTGGCGGGTTCCCGTAAAAAGCATGGCTATATTGTGCTCTTTAGCTGCCTGTAAGACTTCCTCATCACGGATGGAACCGCCCGGAGAAATGATAGCCGAAATTCCATTTTTTGCGGCTTCATCGACAGAGTCTCTGAAGGGAAAAAATGCATCGGAGGCCATCACTGCCCCTGAAAGAGATTTACGTGCTTTTTCAACCGCGACCCGGGCTGAGTCGACCCGGCTCATCTGGCCTGCTCCAATACCTAAAATCTCTTTGTCTTTTGCGTAAACGATTGCATTCGACTTTACATGTTTGGCCACCAACCAGGCGAACTTCATATCTTCCATTTCACTCGCATCAGGTTCTCGTTCACTGGCAACTTTCAATTGCCCTTCAACATAATTTAATGAGTCAGGACTTTGAACCAAAAGCCCACCGCCGATTCGTTTCAAGTCGAATCGTTGGTCTTTTGAATTGGATTCCACGCTCGGCATCTGCATTAGACGAATATTTTTCTTGGCAGAAAATAATTTGATAGCCTCCGGGTCGAATCCGGGTGCCACCACCGCTTCAACAAAATTTTTGAGTATTTCTTCAGCAACCTGAGCAGTGATAGGCTGGTTGAAACCTAAAATGCCTCCAAATGCGGAAATCGGATCTACTTCTCTCGCCGTGATAAATGTTTTTAGCTGATCCTCTCCAACCGCAACCCCACAAGGATTGGTGTGCTTAATAATAACAACGGCTCCCGAACCCAGCTCACGCACCAATTCCCATGCTGCATTTAAGTCGATATAATTATTAAAAGATAATTCTTTGCCCTGCAGCTGTTCTGCCGAAACAACATCAGTGGAAAGAGGACGGCTCTCTTTATATAAAGCTGCGGACTGGTGAGGGTTTTCGCCGTATCGTAAATCCTGGACTTTTGTGTAAGGCTGATTTAATAAGGGTGGGAAGCCATCTTCCCATTGCCCCGATAAAAAATTTGCGATCAGCGAATCGTAGCGAGCGGTGTGGGCAAATGCATCGCGACTCAACCGCCGACGGGTTTCCAGAGAAACAGAACCCGTTTTCATTTCTTCCAATACCAATCCATAGTTCTTAGGATCGACAATTATCGTAACGTCATTGCAATTTTTTGCTGAAGAACGAACCATGGCTGGACCCCCGATATCAATATTCTCTATCGCTTCTTCTAATGTGCAACCTTCTTTAGCCACAGTCTGCTCAAAGGGATAAAGATTTATAACCACAAGATCAATAGGGCGTATACCATGCTCTTCCATAGCCTTCATATGTTCGGGAACATCCCTGCGCGCAAGAATTCCCCCATGCACCCTTGGGTGCAGGGTTTTGATTCTGCCATCCATCATTTCGGGAAAACCAGTATAGTCTGACACCTGAATTACAGGCACGCCTCCTTTACGCAATAGTTCGGCGGTACCTCCGGTCGAAAGAATTTCAACTCCAGAGTTATGTAGCTCTTTAGCGAATTCAAGGACACCTGTCTTATCCGAAACGCTAATTAATGCCCTTTGAATGGGTTTCATTATTATTGGAAAAGGAAAAATTTACTGAGGAAGTTTTTTTTTCTCAACGGGTCCCTTGGTAATCAGGAATTCCGGAGTTATTGCATCAATCAATTTGAGGGACCACACAGGAAAAGACCCATACGATTCCATCAGTCCAGGCTCTTCTTTTGGCTCTGGAGTATCAGAAGATTTTTTGTCTTTGTCAGCATCACTCATAACGCACCTTACCTTTTTTACAGATTCTGATCGGGGAACGATTGAAGGCCGAAGTCTACACTTTTTCCAACCAAATTTAAAATAAAACTCACTACCGTGAGGGGGGAGATATTGATCGAACCAGTCTAAAGCCCAATTTTTCTAAAGCTTCTGGATTGTAGTGCTGCCCTGCGGTCGGGATATTTTTCCAAAACCTTCGTGCCCGCATTATATTTTTCCTAAAACTTTGTGCCCCTGTGGTATCTACTCCTTATAATTCATGCCCCCGTGATACTCTTCCGAAAGTTTCGTGCCCGGCACGGGTAGAAGGGGTAGCAGGGGTAGGAACGGGTAAACCAGCCCACTACCGTGGGAAAGGAATTAAGCCGGAATAGTGTACAACTAAACTTAACCTACAAACCTAAAGGATAAACTTTATCCCTATAAACTTGTCGCTTATTTTGTCATCCCCACCGGGGGTATCTGAAACAATCTGTTGTGTGGTCATTCACCATACCGGTGGCCTGCATGAAAGCGTAGCAGATGGTGGAGCCAACAAATTTGAATCCACGCTTTTTCAAGTCTTTACTCATGGCATCCGATTCTTTGGTGGTCGCGGGGATTTGATCCAAGGATTTCCATTTGTTTTTCCGTGGTTTGCCTCCTATAAACTGCCAAATATATTTATCAAAGCTGCCAAATTCTTTTTGAACTGCTAAAAATGCTTTGGCATTGGTGACAGAAGCAGCGACTTTCAATCGATTACGCACAATACCTATATTTTGTAATAGCTGTTTTTGTTTAGCCTCATCAAATTTTGCTACTTTTTTAGGGTCAAACTTACTATATGCCTTGCGATAGTTTTCGCGTTTATTCAGGATGGTTGTCCAGCTCAGCCCTGCTTGCGCCCCTTCTAAAATGAGAAACTCGAATAAAGATTTCTCATCGTGAAGAGGAACCCCCCATTCTTCATCATGATATTTAATATCCAACTCTGTCGGTTTCGAGTAATGACCCACCCACGCGCATCGTTTTCTCAATTATTTGCTCCTCTGAACATTTACTCAGACCAAACTGCCAACTCGTTTTCGTTAGGGTCAAGAAAGTGAAATCTTTTCCCTCCCGGAAACTCATAAATCGGCTTGATAATTTTTCCGCCTGCCCGAGTAACCTCGTCCAGTTTTTTATTGAGATCGCTGGCATACAAGACAACCAGGACACCCGGACTAGATATTTTAGCTTCCCCCAATCCATTGAAACCTCCATCAATATTTGCGCCGGAAAAGCTGAGGTAGTCGGGTCCCCAATCCGTAAATTCCCATTCAAATACGGTGGAATAAAAATTTTTAGTTTCAGCATTTTTTATCATGGGGAGTTCAATATAATTGATACTGTTATTAATGTTTCCCATAAAAATTTTCCTTGGTCCTATTAAGAAAGCAGGCGGGAAACCCGCCTGTCCTGATGAGCCATTTATGCATACATTTCTTTCATAGCTTCTTGCATATCTTCAGGTGAAACATCGTGTATATGTTGTGCTATCGTCCATTCCACATCAAATGGATCCGTAAGGGTTCCCATGCGATCTCCCCAAAACATATCTTCAATGCCTTTTTTTTCTTCCATCCCTGCATCTTTTGCTTTTTTAAAAGCGGATTCTACATCTTTAACATAAACATAAAAAGAAATACGTGATCCATCTAGGCCTTCAACAGATTTTGTAACATCTTCCCCGGCTAGCGGACACGGAGCTCCCACCATTAATACAGCAGTTCCTACCTGAATTTCAGCATACTTTAATTCTCCATCCGGTTTGGCAAGGACAAAACGCTCTTCAGCACCCAGAGCTTTTTTGTAAAACTCAACTGCCTTTGCAGGCTCGTCAAAAACAATGAAGGGTGATACGGAAGTTAATCCTTCAGGAATCGCAGTCATAATAAATCTCCAATAGTTAAGTTGTATCCACATTTATTGCGGAATCACTTAACATTTTTGTTCAACACTACTGACAGCATATTGTCAGTAGTGTGGCAGCATTGTATAATAAAATTATCAAAGGAAATTTATGCGCAGAGCGGATCGGTTATTTCGAATTGTTGAACACCTAAAGGCTAAAAGACAAGTGGTGACAGCCCAATCGCTTGCCCACAAACTGGAAGTCAGCGTTCGTACAATTTATCGCGATATTTCTGATTTGGAAGCATCGGGCGTTCCTATCATTGGCGAAGCGGGCGTCGGCTATATCCTTGACAGGGATTATATTGTTCGGCCGCTGATGTTCGATACCGAAGAATTGGATGCCCTAATGCTTGGAGCTCAAATGGTAGAAAGCTGGGGGGATAAGGGACTTATCCAGGCTGCACAGAAAGCCATGGATAAAATCACTTCCGTACTTCCTGACAGCCTGCAACGAGAAATTTCCGAAACCTTTCTATTCTCTTTACGGTCAAAAGCAAGTCCGGTAATTAGCATAGATTTTACTAATCTTCGTCGCGCCATTCGCAGCAAGAATTTTGTCGAGTTTAACTACCAAAGGGAAGATGGTCAAAAATCTAAAAGACAGGTGAGACCGTTGTGTCTGGCCTTTTTTGGTCCCGTATGGCTTCTTTGCGGATGGTGTGAAATGCGCAATGATTTTAGAAATTTTCGTTTGGATCGCATGAAGAAAATGAAAATAACCGAGGAACGGTTTCGTGATGAAAGAGGAAAACGATTGAAGGATTACAAGGAGCAGAATTGTTAGATCGTCACAAAAGCTTTTCAATAATCCTCTGAAGCTTTGAGTAATTTACAGGCTCGGCTTGCTATTTGGGTCGGGAATTTGGTATATTTTTGAGTCCCAGTAAGAAATTAATGATCCCTTATTCGTCAGGAGAAGTAATAATGTCTAATTCTGCCGCAGCATTGAAAGAAGCTGTTGAATTTGAAAAGAAAGCCTTGGAAAAATATCAGGAAGCCGCGTCGTTGGTTAAGCATCCTGAAACCAAAGAAACCCTGCAAAAATTAACCACTGAAAAGCAGCAGACGATCGAATCCATGCATTGGATTATCATGGCAGAGGCTGGAAAAATTGAAACAGAAAAGCCTGCAGAACAAGCTGAAGGTGAAGAACCCAAGAGTGGTGCCAGCAAATGCCCATTTTCCGGTGCACTCGCTGAAATGGGAATTGATATCACCAAAATGTCTAAAGAAGAAGCTATGGAAAAAATGGGCGATATGTCAAAAATATTTCCGGAAAGCTCTGATTCCTAAACCCCATGGCTGTTGAACAATCATTTTTGATCGAGTGTCCGGCTTGCGGCATCGATAATCTTCTTGCCGATTTCACCCCGGGAAGCCCTGCAATTTGCAATCAGTGCAGAGAAAAGCTTTTGAACCCGGGTCTGATCGATTCCCATAAGGGGCATACCTGCGATAATTGCACCATGGCCTTTATTCTTAAAAATGAGACCGAGTTCACGTCCGGAGAATCAGAATGCCAATGCGGCGGTAGCGATTTTAGTGTGCTTGAAATTGGTCCTTTCGTGGCCGATCTTCAAGCGGCTGAGGCTGCCGGTTCGGCTGAAAACGAGAGTGCTGATGACGATTTTGACTGGTGTCGACCCGGTCCAGACGACTCTCTTGAAGGCGATTACAACAATATATTTGATGATGACCCGGGGTTCGGAAGGTAGATAGCCACCCCGATTCCCTGTAGCCTCCTTTGAAAAACTCCGCTTTCCCCTTGAAATTATTAATTTTATTTGTCAAATTCCCGATATTAGATATAATGTAAGACTTAATATCCCAAATAAAATGTAATTCTGTAAATTCTATGAATGAGAAAAAACCTCTTGATGGGAACGTCTGGAGAGACAACCTTCGAGATGCGCTGGATGTAATTAAAAACAGTGAAAGCTTTTTGTTCAGCGGCGACATTGACCCCGATTCGGTCGGCTCGATGTTATCTCTTTCGCTTTATCTCAATCAGCTGGATAAAAAAGTATTTTTGATCCTGCCTGAATATCTAGGTGATAACCTGGACTTCTTCGAGAAAATCATCGAATACAATTCAATTACGATTTTGCGGAACAAGGAACAAATTGAAGCTGTAAAGAATGAAATAGAAACCATCATTTTTTGTGACACCGCAAATACAAAACTGGTTCCACATTACTCTTTCATTGCAGAAAATATTTTGTCTCTCAAACCCAAGGTGATTGAGATTGACCATCATTTTGGAGCAGACAGCGAAGAGCTAACCGATTACGGCATCAAGCTATTTCGCAAAGCCAATGCTAATACTGAAATTATAGGGAAAATTCTTTTAACCTATCACGGAAAATATCATGAAGGACCCAATCCCTTCGACCAGCGCAATATCATTCTAGGTTTGATAACCGGCTTGCTGGGGGATACGGTTGGTGGCAAGGTCATCCCCTATAAAGAAGATTATCATTACTGGATGGATTTGCTTGAAGACCGGTTGAAAAATATAACTCGATGGAGAGAATCAGATTCTGAACGAAATATAGACAGCAAACAATCCAAATTTGCTGGCCCTAAACAAATCTTGGAATACCTGAACCGATTGACAGATGAGCAGGAAGCCTGCTTCAATTTGTTAAATGGCCGAGTCGAATTAAAAGGACAGATTGGATTCTTAAACTTATTTCGCTCCACTCAACATGAAGTAAAAGATACCTGCAGACCATTCAACTCAGACTGGTTTGCAGACATACTGAACTTTATTTTGAATTCGGTTCCTGAAAAATCAGGTTGCGCGGGAATGGTTGTTTTTGAGGGACAAAATGCCGATGGAGAGGATTGTTTTTTCATCAAGCTTCGGCGAGCCGTCAAGTTTTCCGGGATCGACCTGCGCACTGCAGAAGATCAATTAAAAAATTTATTTGGTGATCTTTATATGGGCGGCGGCGGGCACGCAGGTGCCGTGTCCTTCAGAATCCACACCATGGACGAAAAAGAATTCCTGGAAAAAATTGAAAAAATATTCGATTTTTTCAATCAAAGCCTATTAACATCCAGCAATAAACAAAATTAACAAAGCCTATTTAATCATCTCGACTCTTCCAACACCCTTTTATAAAGAGAAAACGTTTTCTCAGCCATAAGGTTAAAGGAAAATTGATCTCGTATTCTGGCGATTCCATTTTGTTCCATTGCTTGTCGTTCCTCTGAGCCAAGTTCCAACATATTCAAAATACCGTGAGCCAAGGATCCAGCCGAATTGGCAGGGATCAGTATCCCTTCGACAGATTTTCTAATGATATCGTTATTACCAGGTATATCTGTTGCGATCACCGGTATTCCCGCTGCCAATGCTTCCAACAAATTATAGGGAAGGCCTTCGCTTTGGGAAGGAGAGATATAAAAATCGACGCACTTTAATATTTCCAGCGCGTCTTCCCGAGACCCCAGAATTTTTACCGATTCAACCAATCCCTTTTCGAAAACATATTGCTTTATTTTCTTAATAAATTTTTCGTGCTCATCGGGGCAATCTCCAATGATTATCAGTCGAATGTGCGGAACTATTTTTTTGGCCTCGGCAAACCCTTCCAGTAAGGTTGCCAGACCTTTTTCCGGCGAAACCCTTGAGAGCGTGGCGAAAACTTTTATTTTTTCGGGGTCTCCTAATTTTAGTGAAGTAAATGCCTCATTGGCTGGCATCAGATTTTGAATCGAGTCCAGGTCAATGCCATTGTTAATAACGCTGGAGTTTGAATTATTTAAAAACTTTAGTATTTTTGCTTTTCCTTTTTCTCCGTGGCCTACAAAAATATGATGTCGAGTCAATACTGTTAGAAAATTCTCAACAAACAGATAAAACAATCTATTAAAAATCGGCAAAAACTTATATTGAAAACCATGAAAAGTATGAACAACGGGGATCCCTAGCATCCTCCCAATCAACCGACCATAAAGTCCCGGACCTTTGCCATGAGTATGAATTAAATCTGGCTTTTCCTTCTTCAGAATTTTTAATAGCTTGAAAAATGTGGAAAGAGAAAGCCGCCTTAAGACCAAGTCATAAGGAGTTATTCCCAAGGCTACGAACTTGTCCCAGTAAGATCCATCGCAATGAGTACAAATCATTATGTCCCATTCCTTACGGTCCATCTGTTCCAGCAAGCCATAGATATGTCTGGGGCCTCCCCCCGGCGCTGTGGTTCCATTAATGATGGCTAATTTCATAGTCAAGGCTGGATGGTTGCTTTTCAAAGGCGATCAAAAAATTTTTACTAGCAAACTATTTCAAACATAGACATTTGCTACTAAAAAATATTCTAAAATAATACGATATTTATGGAACCGTGGAGAGTTTTATTTTTAATATCCTGAGGTAAGGAACGTAAGTCCACTAAGGAAAAAAGAAGAAAGAATATTAGAAAGCATAAGGGTGGGAACCAGTTGGCCCCCACCCTTATTGGTTAGAGTTCAGCTTCGAGGTCGTTGATGGGCAAGAGATTATCTTCCTCAATTGCAAGCGCAACGCGAGGGTCAGATATTAAACTATCTTTAATAACGCTCAACAAGGTGGACGCTTCTGAATAAAAGGAGTCCATGGAAACCTCATCCACTTCTTTAAGATAAATTTTTTCGTACAAATTGACAAGATTTTCTGTGCGTGAAATGGATTCGCCAATTTCAGAAAAGGGAATATTACGTTTTCTACTTTCGATTCCTCTCTGCGCATACGCTATCCATAGGTCCACATCCGCAGGAGGGTTGCCGAGCTCAATATAAATTTCCCTCATTTTTTCTTTGCCATATTTTTCCAATTCTTCTACCTTTGTTCTTCCCCATCCATTCAAAGGCATTCCTTTAGCCCCGCGACAAACATGGTTTAAAGAAAAAACCAATCGGTTGAGTTGGCTGTCTATCTGCATTCCATAGTCAGAATATTTTTTTGTTTCAGCAACTCTTTCAAAAGCGTGCCAAACCCCTCCTTGCTTCTGAACCACCATCCGCCTTTTGTCGAGTGCACTGGCTTCTGCAAGACACTCTTCTTCATTGCTAATCGCAGAATTTGAGGTCGAAATGGTATTGAGTTGTTTTGCCAACCTGGCATCGACAGGGAGTGGCGCAAGTTGTTGACCCGTTGAAAACATAGTGGATTTGGTTTTTTTTACCGACTCTTTTCGTACCCAGGTGTTCTCTTTAAACGGCATTTGCATGGGTTCATCCTGAGCAGCTTCAGGACTACAACTCATTACCAGAACCCCTGCAATCATCACACAAAAAATAATTTGTAAACGCTTCATTTTAGTCATTCTCAACTCTCAAGATTTTGTAAAAAAAGGATTACCTGTTATACACTAATTTTTGCGCCTGCATAATATTGAAAATATCGATATTTAGCTAAAATGACCGTCAAAATAGTTGGATTCGACAAAAATTAGACGGTTTTTATTTAGTGGAAAAAGCTGGGGTGCAGGGTCCTAAAAACAAACCACCCGCATAAACCTATATAATTAAAAGGGTTTTGGATGATTTCAAGTGATTGTTACCGAAAAATACCCTAGGGCACATGAATTGCAAAATACCTTGAGTGATACGCGGCATTTGTCGTTAAGATATCTATAAATTAAAGAATATCAAAGGTTTGCAAACTATGAAAATCCAAAAATTGCTTTATTTACTGATTGCCATCTTCTTATTCACCGGGTGCGAAGTAAAAATGGGTCCCTCACAATTCTGGAGCAAAGTGTTCCGTACCCAAACCGACTCTAAGTACTATTTGGGAAAAACGGAAGACCTGGTGCAATCTTTGACGGAAGATGTTGCAGAATATGAAATAAACAAAGTAACCGTATTTGATCTTGTGGATGAAGAGGACAAAACCCCAGTTCTCGGCGAATATATTTCTACAAGAATTGTTGAAGCCATCACTAAAAAATATTTCTTTCGTGATAAACAATTCCGGGTGGCACAAAAAGGCGAGGTCAAATCCGTATTGGATCAGTTAAAACTGGAACCTTCTTTTCATTACAACAAAAATGAGTTGCGACATTTAGGGAAAGCCCTCAACTCACAGGCTGTCATTACAGGAAGGATCACGGATCTGGGAACCAACCTTGATGTTCATCTTACCTTGACCGATGTTATGAGTGGGGAGGTTATCGCATCTGCATCCGAGCCATTGACGCGAACCAAATTTGCAGTTGAAATGCTGCGACATCATTAGGGGTAGTTGAAAAAGTTAATGCGCATTAGCTTCAACCTTTTTCAATTGCCTGCCGGTATCGACCCAATGCCATCAAAGGAAAGAAGTGCTGGTACATATGGTATTTGATGAAGAAATGGATGGGAAACCCCGTTCCTGTAAATTCATCTTCCCACCAGGTTCCCAATTCATTTTGGTTGCGTAATAAAAATTCCACCCCGCGTTTCGCCGCATTCCCTTTTGCTTCACCACCTGCGATCAGTCCCAGCAACGCCCAGGCCGTTTGCGAAGCCGTACTATTACCACGTCCACGTAAGCTAGGTTCTTCATAGCTCTGACAGGTTTCGCCCCAACCGCCATCCTCATTTTGATGTGTCTCCAACCACAGAATGGCCTTTCGGCTGAAAGTTTGGTTCATGTCTTCACCCATTGCTGCCAAACCGTTCAAAGCCAGAAAGGTGCCATAAACATAATTCACTCCCCAACGACCAAACCAGCAGCCATCCAGTTCCTGGTTATCTTTTACAAACTTTAAGGCACGGGTAACTTGCGGGTGTTCCCTTTTGAATCCCCATTGAGACAGCATCCATAAAATTCGACTGGACACATCAATGGTGGGTGGATCGAGCAAAGCCTTATGGTCAGCAAAGGGAACTTCATTTAAAACTTCTTTATCATTATCGACATCAAAAGCTCCCCATCCTCCGTCTTTACTTTGCATGCTGAGCAACCAGCTTATGGCCCTTTGACATTCACCCAGCTTGTAGCGAACATTGGGAATTTCTATCCGATTCAAAGCCAGTAAAATTTCTGCGGTATCGTCTGTATCGGGATAACACTCGTTATAAAATTCAAATGCCCATCCACCGGGTTGCGCATCCGGGTTTTTAATCTGCCAATCGCCGCGTTCGACCACCTGTTTGGAAAGAATCCATTCCGCAGATTTAATGAGTGCCGGGTGATCCGTAGGCACACCCGAATCCATCAGAGCGTTCAAGCAAATTGCGGTATCCCATAAGGGTGAAACACAGGCCTGCATCCAAAGACGGTCTTCTTTTTCCAGGAGGAAACGGTCCACCGCTTCCATTCCTTTAACACAAGCGGGGTGATCCTTGGAATATCCCAAAAAATGGAAAGCCAAAAGAGAATTGAGCATAGCCGGTTGAATTCCCGCCCAATCACCTTCCTCTTCCTGATGTTCCAGCGTCCATCTTTCTACCTCACGCATTGCCATTTTTCTAAAAGGTCTCCATGGAAATTTTCCAACGAGTTTTATGACTCGGTCTAAATAGATGAACGTGTTACTCCAACTCGTGAACGGTAGACCGTTGGGTTTAAAATCGAGATCATGATCGTTTTCTGTAAATAATTCCTGCACATCCCGACCCTCAGGCAAAGAGTGTACCGGCTCGAGAGAGCGCACGAGAGAGAGCGGTACCACGGTCCCGCGCGACCAACTGGAAATTTCGTAAATATTAAAATAGAAACTATTGGGCAATAAAACGATTTCCATGGGGATAGCGGGGCAAACATCCCACGCTACCTGACCGAACATGGCCAAAAATATTTTTGTGAAGACACGGGTTTTTTTTATGCCACCGTTTTTTCGGATTGCGTTTCTGGCACGCACCATTTCTTCCCGGTCAGCGGGCACCCCGGCCATTTTAAGCGCCATATAAGACTCAACCGTAGAATTAATGTCGCACAAGCCACCATGAAAAAGCGGCCAGCTACCATCTTCCCTCTGCATATAAAGCAGGTAATTGACTATTTTTTGTTGCCGCTCGGTGTCCAAACGATCTGTAAAATGCATGAAGAATATCAATTCGGCAGAAATGGTCACATTGGCCTCTAATTCATCGACCCAATATCCTTCTTCGTGCTGGCAAGACAACAGATAATCCCGCGACCTTTCGATAGAACGGCGCAACGTATCTTCATCCACTGACGCGCTATCGGGTGAGGCAGATGGGTCTTCCATTTCCGTAACTTTCTCCATACTTTCCAAACAGTTAGCTAATTTCCTTAAAATTTCCAAAGAGAAGACTAAATTAACCCATTTTATGCTATAAAGCAAAATTCCACTGTAGCAAGGCCTAACAAAACCCATTGACAATATTGGAAATCTCTTTTAATATAGCCGGTTTACGACATCTGAAATTTTATACACAAAGAACCGGAAATAATGAAGACAACTTTTTTTGCAAAACCTGGCGAAATCGAAAAAAAATGGGTGATCATTGACGCGACAGATCAAGTAGTCGGGCGAATCGCCAGCAAAGCAGCATCGATTATTCGCGGAAAAACAAAACCAACTTTTACCCCACATACAGACACTGGGGATAATGTAATTATCATCAATGCCGCTAAGGTTAAACTAACCGGGAAAAAATGGGACGATAAAGTCTATTACCACCATACCGGTTGGTCGGGAGGAATCAAATCCATTACAGCAAAAGAAGTTTTGGAAAAAAATCCATCAGACCTTTTGCAAAAAGCCATTCGCGGAATGCTGCCTAAAAATAGATTGGGTCGCACCTTGAACAATAATTATCGAATATACGACACGGCAGAGCATCCTCACGGAAGCCAGAATCCCGAAAGCGTAACCATTTAATTCCCTTAAAGAAAAAGACGGAGAGTAAAAATAGTCATGATCGAACGATTTTATGCAACAGGAAAACGAAAAGAATCCATCGCCAAAGTATGGGTTCAAGCGGGTAAGGGCGATATTACTGTTAATAATAAATCCCTTAAAGAATATTTTTGCCGCGAAAGCCTGGAGTGCATCATCAAGCATCCTTTGATCGCGACTGATACTCTTGAGTCAGTTGATATTAAAGCAACGGTTAAAGGAGGCGGGCTTTCAGGACAGTCGGGTGCTCTTCGTCTGGGAATCTCCCGAGCTCTTATCTTGACCAACTCAAGTCTACGAGCACCTCTCAAAAAAGCAGGATTCCTCACCCGAGATTCCAGATCTGTTGAAAGAAAAAAATACGGGCAGCCTGGCGCGCGTAAAAAATTCCAGTTCTCCAAAAGATAAACCGACAACTGGCAATTTCCTTTCGCTTGCCAGAACGTGTTTGGGCTTTGCCAAGCCGCAAAGCTTTTCAGGAAAAAGACACCTCTTTTTCTAATTAACCTTGTAAAATTATTTCAAGTAAAATCCTATCCATAAATAGGAGTCTTTGATCATGATAAAAGTTGGCATTGCCGGAGCCAGCGGATATACCGGACTCGAATTGATCCGCCTTTTGGTGAATCACCCTGAAGCCGAATTATCCGTTCTGACTTCCGAGACGTATAAAGGAAAATCAATTGCTGATGTCTTTCCATCATTGAATGGAATCATCGACATTGAGTTGCAACCTCTCGACTATGAAGTTTTAAAAACCTGCGATGTGGTCTTCCTTGCCTTACCCCATACTACCGGCATGGACAAATTGCCGCAGTTAGTGAAGTCGGATTGCAAAATAGTGGATCTGAGTGCGGACTATCGATTGAAAGATGCTGAAGCTTATCTTGAATGGTATGCGCTGACGCACTCGCATCCTGAATTATTATCGCAGGCGGTATATGGTCTTCCAGAGCTGCATCGTGAAAAAATAAAAAGTGCGCAGGTGGTTGCCAATCCTGGCTGTTACCCCACCAGCGTGATTCTTGCTCTGGCTCCTTTGATGAAAACCGATTGGGTAGATTTCGAAAGCATCATTTCTGATAGCAAATCGGGGGTCTCCGGTGCAGGACGAAAACCATCGACTACAACTCATTATTGCGAAGCCAGCGATGGGATATCCCCCTATGGCCTGGCAGGCCATCGTCATACGCCGGAAATGGAACAAGAGCTTTCAAGTCTGGCTGGGAAACCGATAACAATAAGTTTCTCTCCGCATCTGATTCCCATGAGCCGGGGAATGCTGAGCACGGTTTACATCAATTTAAAAAATAGTTTTTTACAAGAGAAATTATATGAAGACGAAATTATCGAACATTATCAAAATTTTTATAGCAACGAATTTTTCGTTCGAGTTCTGAGTAAAGGCAAGTTTGCCAACACCCACTCTGTCTCCGGTTCCAATTTCTGTGACATTGGACTCAAGGTAGATGCCCGGGTCGACAGGCTCGTCATTACTAGTGCCCTGGACAATCTGGTGAAAGGTGCTTCGGGGCAAGCCATACAAAATATGAATCTTATGCTGGGATTTGAAGAAAAAACAGGACTTCAATCGCCAGCAATTTTTCCATAGAGAATTGCAAAATGAAAATATTAAAAAACCGCAATCCATCGGTGCCGGGCTTTAAAGCCACGGGGCTATGTTGCGGAATAAAAGACAAGAATATTAAAGACCTTGCGCTCATAGTGTCCGAGGTTCCTGCGACCGCTGCGGCCGTTTTCACCAAAAATCAAGTGGTCTCTCCCGGCGTCACCTGGAGCCGTCGAGCAATAACAAAGTCGGGTAGCTGCCGCGCTGTCATCGTTAATAGTGGAAATGCCAATGCAGTGACCGGCCCGAAAGGATTAAAAGATTGCGATGCGATCACTAAAAAAGTGGCAGACGAGCTTGGCATTCCCCAAAAGGAAGTTTTCATAGCCTCCACTGGAATCATTGGCGTGCCTCTTCCATCCGAAAAAATTATAAAAGCCACTCCTAATCTGATTACAAAATTAGGAAGGACAGCTAAAAACTGGACAGATGCATCCGAAGCTATCATGACTACCGACCTGGTATCCAAATCAGACCGGACAAGTTATTCCTTTAAAGGGAAACGCATCGTCATTGGAGGAATCACTAAAGGCTCGGGAATGATCCACCCCAACATGGCCACCATGCTTGGGTTCTTATTCACCGATGCGACTATTGATTCCAAAACACTTAAAATGGCTTTAACAGAAGCAGCGGACCGCTCTTTCAATCGCATTACAGTGGATGGAGACAACAGCACCAACGATTGTGTCGCCATACTTGCAAATGGAAAGGCAAAGAATCCTACTATAAAGCCGGGCACACCGGCTTATCGGGAATTTTTAAAGGCACTGACAAAACTCTGCAAAAATCTGGCGTCCAAAATTGTTCTTGATGGAGAAGGAGCAACCAAGTTCGTCACGGTAAGGGTTCAAGGAGGGAACACCCGCAAACAGGCGTACCTCATTGCAAACTCTGTTGCCACCTCATCTCTTGTTAAAACCGCATTGTTTGGAGAAGATCCAAATTGGGGTCGGATTTTTTGTGCTGTGGGTAATGCCGGGGCGCCTCTTGATTCCGACAAGGTTGATATTCTATTAAATAAAAACCTGCTATTGAAAAATGGCGCCCCAACAAATCTGCCTCAAAAGAAGCTGGAAAAAGCGATGCAACAACATGAAATCGACATCACCATTGATTTAAAAAGTGGAAAGGAATGGGAGGAGGTTTTAACCTGCGACCTATCTTATGACTATGTAAAAATAAATGCAGAATATACCACCTAGCTTGATAGAATCTGTATAAATGTATCTTGAATTAATACGATTAAAAAAATGGCACTACGACCTATCAAAAATTGCTTCGATCCCGTTTTAAGAAAACAATGTGAAATTGTTAAAAATATTGACGGAGAGCTGGTAACTTTGTCCGAAGACATGATCGAAACCACACTTGCTGTACCTGGAGTCGGCTTGGCAGCAAATCAGATTGGAATTCCCTGGAGAATTTTTGTTGTTAATATGGGAGTCGAAACCGATACGGACAACCTGGTCACACTTATCAATCCTGAAATCACCGCCATGGAAGGGGGCGAACTTGGAGAAGAAGGGTGCCTGAGTATTCCTGATGTGGTTGCTGAAGTGAATCGCGCAACTCAAATTGAAATTAAAGCCGTTGACCTGAATGGCAAGGATGTTCGATATGAAGCCAATGGTTTTTTGGCCCGAGCCTTGCAGCATGAAATGGATCATTTAAATGGTATTTTATTTTGGGACAGCCTGGGAAAAGTAAAACGGGATATTTTAAAGAGAAAATTTAAAAAGAAACTTAAAGAGCAGGATGAATGAAAATAGTTTTTATGGGAACCCCTGAGTTCGCACTTCCTACATTGAGAAAAATTTACAACTCTTCCCATTCCATTATATCCGTGGTAACCCAGCCCGATCGACCCAAAGGCCGGGGACAAAAACAGATTCCATCCCCTATAAAAAATTTTGCCATCGAAAAAAATATCCCTGTACTACAACCCAAAAGCGTCAACACTGAGGAATTTATAGAATCTCTTTTAAAAAATCGTCCCGATTATATTATAGTGGTCGCTTTTGGACAGATCCTCCGAGAGGCTCTTCTAAAAGTGCCAAAGCAGTTTTGCATCAATTTACACTCCTCTCTATTGCCAAAATATCGGGGAGCTGCTCCGATAAATCGAGCTATTCTAAATGGGGATACCCTTTCCGGAGTTACGACAATGATTATGGATAAAGGAATGGATACAGGAGACATATTGTTGACCCATGAAACCCTAATCGAGCCAGATGACGATGCAAAATCCCTACATGATAAACTAGCCGAACAAGGCGGAGAGCTTGTTCTTGAGACTCTTTCCCGTTTAGAAAAAAACAATCTTCTACCAACACCTCAGGATTCTGATTTGGCAAGTCTTGCACCAAAACTGAAAAAAGAAGAAAGCCTTATCGATTGGGGAATAGATGCCAATAGTATTTTTAACAGAATTCGAGGTCTTACCCCCTGGCCAGGAACTCATACTTTGTATAAGGGGAAAAGACTTGGTATCTTAAAGGGCGAAGTCATTTCAGGAAGCCCTTCAGATCGCCCAGGCCATGTTGAACGCATCACCGATTCAGGCATTGAAGTCGGCACAGGAGAAAAACGATTAAAAATTACTGAGCTTAAACCCGAAGGAAAAAAAGCAATGCCAGTAAAAAGTTTTCTCTCGGGTTATAAAATTAATCCCGGCGACAAGTTGGGATAAGTTTTTATTAATAGAAAATTCAAGAGGTCAATATGCCAAGAACTTTGGTTACGGGTGGAGCAGGATTTCTAGGGTCCCATTTATGCGAATACCTTCTTGAAAAAGGGCATGAAGTTATCTGCATGGATAATTTAATCACGGGATCAAAACAGAATATTTCCGGGATCAAAAGTGGCGACTTTCATTTCGTCAATCACAACGTGTCCGAATTTATTAATTTGGATGGTGATCTGGACTACATTCTCCATTTTGCATCTCCCGCAAGTCCCATCGACTATCTCGAATTACCCATACAAACATTAAAAGTCGGGGCATTGGGAACCCATAACGCGTTGGGACTTGCTAAAGCAAAAAAGGCCGTTTTTCTACTGGCCTCGACCTCCGAGGTTTATGGTGACCCCTTGGTCCATCCCCAACCCGAAGAATATTGGGGAAACGTGAATCCGATAGGTCCGCGAGGCGTTTATGATGAGGCAAAAAGATTTGCGGAAGCCATTACAATGGCCTATCACCGGACGCATGGCGTCAACACCAAGATCGTTCGCATATTCAATACCTACGGCCCCAGAATGCGCATCAAAGATGGTCGTGCGATACCGAACTTTCTCAAACAGGCACTGACCGGCGAGGACCTGACGGTATATGGCAATGGTTCGCAAACGCGTAGCTTTTGTTTTGTTTCTGATCTTGTAGAAGGCATTTATAGGTTATTGATGTCTGAGCAACACGACCCGGTCAACATTGGCAATCCCAATGAAATGACAATCCAGCAAATGGCTGATAAAATTTTGCAAGCAACTGAAAGCAAGAGTAAAATCATACAGGTTCCTTTGCCGGAGGATGATCCTAAAACGCGTCAACCAAATATAACTCTTGCAAAAAGATTGCTCGATTGGGAACCCCAAGTTAGTTTAGATGAAGGTTTGGAATCTACATTAAAATACTTTAAAGAACAGCTCAACTCTTCCTGAAAATGATATGCCAGGCAAAAATTCAGCTTCGATCAAACACTGGCCGGAAGACGAACGTCCCCGGGAACGGCTTATAAAATATGGTAGTAGCAGCATGTCCGATGCCCATTTACTTGGCATTCTGATAGGATCTGGAGATCGACGAGCTAAAAAAAATGCGGTGGATTTGAGCCGGGACTTGCTAAACAAGTTTGGAACCTTGGAAAGTATTGACCAGGCATCCGTCACTGAAATTTGCCAGATTAAAGGAATAGGTTCTGCAAAGGCCGCACAAATAAAAGCCGCTCTCGAAGTTGGAAAGCGGATGGCCGCAAAAACTTCAGGAAAAAAAATAAAGATGAAATCCAGTCGGATTTTTGTCGAACATTTTTCGCCTTTTTTAAAAAATTTGAAAAAGGAAATTGTTAAAATTGTACTTCTTGATCCCAAGCTTCAATTTTTAAAAGAAATAACCATTTCAGAAGGCAGCCTGAATGCAAGCATTGTTCACCCTAGAGAAGTTATGATTCCAGCTATTAAGGAATCTGCCGCATCGTTTGCCCTGATTCATAATCACCCCAGTGGAGATCCGACACCAAGTCAACAGGATTTTGAAATTACTCATAGGCTCAGCAAAACTGGAAAGATCATTGGAATAAACATGGTCGACCATATTATCATCGGTGGTAACAGTTTTTTCAGCTTTGCAGATGAAGGACTTCTATAAAAACAAAATACTATTTACTTCCACAGAAATTTGACCATGGAACGCGTAAAAAATTTACTCAATATAAGTGCTGATTTAAAAAAAACAGTGGCAGACACTCTTTCATCTGAAATTTTGGATGCCGCCCAAAAAATTAAAAGTCGTCTGGATGCTGGAGGCAAACTATTGTTGATGGGCAATGGTGGCAGTGCAGGAGATGCCCAGCACATTGCCGCAGAATTGGTAGGTCGTTTTAAAAAGGAAAGAAAAGCCATGCCTGCACTCGCTTTGACTGTCGATACTTCTTCATTAACCGCACTTGGAAATGATTATGGGTTTGACACTATATTCGAAAGACAAATTGAAGCACTGGCAAATAAAAATGATGCGGTAATAGGTATCAGCACCAGTGGAAATTCTGAAAATGTAGTTCGGGCTATCAATAAGGCCAACACTCTCGGCGCATTTACGATCGGACTCCTTGGCAATGACGGAGGAAAGTTGAAAGATATCGTGAACCTTCCTATTATTATTCCTTCAAATGATACGGCTCGAATTCAGGAAGTTCACATTACTATCGGTCATATCATTTGTGAAATTATAGAAGAAGACTATTAAATGAAAGAACGATTTAAGTTTTTCTTTAACCAAAAAGAAAGACCAAAAATTTTAGTGGTCGGCGATCTTATACTGGATGAATATATCTGGGGTGGAATCAACCGTATTTCCCCTGAAGCTCCAGTGCCCATTCTTGAGACCCGATCAGAAACGCTTGCTCTGGGTGGCGCAGCAAATGTCGCCAACAACCTTGTAGCTTTGGGTTGCGAGGTTCATCTTTGTGGAGCCATTGGTCAGGATGAAAAAGGCGACAAACTTTTACAAACCATCCATAACCGATCCATCCAGACAGAGGGTATATTCCGGTTTGTTCATCGGCCCACCACATCAAAAATGCGCATCATTGCGCACAACCAACAGGTTCTTAGAATAGACAAGGAAGATAATCGCCCGATTACTGAAGAAACCGAAAAAAAACTCATCCAATATATAAACCAAACGCTTCCTGGAATGGATGGTGTTGTTTGCTCAGATTATCAAAAAGGAATACTTACTGAAAAAGTTATTCATGCAATTATGCATAGGGCCAAGAAAGCTAAAAAGGCCGTAATTGTTGATCCCAAAAGCTCAGACTTTTCGCTTTATAAAGATGCAACGGTCATTACCCCAAATTTGAAAGAAGTTGAGCGATCGGCACCCATTAAAATAACTGATAAGGAAGGCCTCAATCGTGCTGCGGATTACCTTTTAAACCTTACCCGCTCTAAAGCTATTCTCATCACTCAGGGAAAAGATGGCATGACGCTTTTTCAGAACAAAGAAAAACCTGAATCCATATCGACAGTCGCAAAAGAAGTTTTCGACGTTACAGGGGCAGGCGATACCGTAATTAGTGTATTCAGTATGGCAGTATTTTATGGTTTTGATTTTAAAGAGGCTGCATGGCTTTCAAATATGGCAGCCAGTATCGTTGTAGGAAAAGTAGGCACTGCTGTGGTCACACTCGACGAAATCAATGAATTCCTTCACGAAGAGATGCTTCGCACTTCTCACACGGTTCTAGAACTGGATGAGTTAAAAAAGATAGTGGGTCTCGCAAAAAGCACCGAGAAAAAAGTCGTTTTTACAAATGGCTGTTTTGACATCATTCATGGAGGGCATATCGAGTTCTTACAGAAAGCCAAATCATTAGGAGATATTTTAGTGGTTGGGCTCAACACCGATAACTCCGTTAGAAACTTAAAAGGGGAAGGTCGACCCATTAAAACCGAAAGAGAACGTGCAAATATTCTTTCAGCTTTAAAGTTTATTGACTACATCACACTTTTTAATGAAGCCACCCCTGAAAAACTAATTCGGGAAATCAGGCCTGATATCCTGGTAAAAGGCGATGACTACAAGATAAATGAAGTAGTCGGTCGGGAAATCGTTGAAGGTTACGGAGCGCATGTAGAACTTATCCCAATTGTAAAAGGTCACTCCACAACCATGACTCTGGAAAAAATAATCGCTAACCATCGAACTTCAGAAGACAGCAACGGGAAATAAACGCTTTAACCCATTCCACATAATATTCTCCTGTTTAATCAGAGCCTAAATGCTTGCCGGGAGTAAGGTACTGCCCAACATAATCTGCCACGCCCTCTTCCAATGACATTACAGGATCAGAATAACCAACTTTTCGGATTTTTTCTGTGTCTGAACAAGTATGATATTGATACTGGTTTCTAATCTCCGCAGGCATTTCAATATATTCTATGTTTTCTTGCTTATTCATCCCCGAGAAAATAGCTTTTGCTAAGTCGTTCCAGTTTCTTGCTTTTCCCGAACCGATATTAAAAATTCCTCCAATTTCTTGCCGTTCCAAAAAAAATAACGTCATGGCCACAGCATCTTTGATGTACAAAAAATCCCTTTCCTGATTTCCATCAGCATATTCAGGTTTGTAGGATTTGAACAAACGCAACTTTCCCGTATCCCGCACTTGCAAAAATCCTTTTCGCACCATACTTTGCATTTCCTGTTTATGATATTCGTTAGGACCGTACACATTAAAATATTTCAATCCAACCAAATCATCTAGCACCCCTTGATCGTATGCCCATAGGTCAAACTTTTGTTTGCTGTCGCCATACAAGTTTAGAGGTTTAAATAATTTCAGCCTGGATTCGTCATCCGAGTAGCCATTTTCTCCCGCACCATAGGTTGCCGCGCTGGAGGCATAGATAAATCGAATCTCCTTTTCCAGACAGAATCTTGCCAAATGTCGGGTATATTCATAATTATTTTCATTTAAAAACGCTTGATTGGTCTCAGTTGTTGAAGAGCAGGCACCCATATGAAGAATTGCATCGCAATCGGGAAGGTTTTTTTCTATTACATCTTTTAAAAAATCATTCTTATCGATCAGTTTATCGAAAATAAGCGGATTTAAATTCTCCTGCTTTTCGGGATGGTCCACCTGATCAACAACCCAAATATCTTTTACACCCTTATTATTTAAGCCATGGATCAGGGCACTCCCTATAAAGCCTGCTCCACCAGTAACAACAATCATGTTTTATTTACTCTGAGGTTTAAAATGGTTTCAGGCATAGAAATTTCATAACTCAAAAAATCTTTTATAATCCCTGCATTTCTCTTTTTAAAAAAATGCACATCCAGCACGGAAATTGTACTCGCTCCCAATGATAATGAAATTGATGGATTCCAGGCCCGATTAAAAATGCTGGTTCCATAAGGATGATCCAGAGTCCAACCATTAATTCTCCAAGCTGGATTATACTTTATTTGCCTATCCATCATATGCCCCTCTAAAACTTCTGCAGAAAAATCTCTGTCGCTTCCTGAAATACTCATCAAATTCAACATCAGGCTATGAGGAGCATTGAGTTTCTTTTTTTTCACAGCGACCAAGAAGGTATCAACAAATTTTATTCTGTTTTGGATGTCTTTTCCAGGAGATGAACTATCCCACTGGAAAAATTCTTTTCCTATAACACCAACTGTTTCTAAACTCCCATTCCAGGTTTTCCTCTTCTTCAACCATTCAGGTTTTATTAGATGAATTCCAAAAGGTCCGAAGCGATCAATTTCCTTTATGGCCTGTTGCGGTAATTCGGGAATTATATTTGCGACATTGTTGACCAACGAAGGGTATCCTGCAATCTCTATTTTTTTATTGTCCTCGCTAAAAATGAAAGACGAGGTTCCTTTTTTATTGTACTCCAGAAAATATACCCTATTAATTTCACCCTCTCTTAGAATATTTTCAACACGATGGCGCATCTCGCCTGCGCCATAAAGGTAGAATTGCACATGCAAATCATCAGGAACAATGAACAAATCATTGGGCTGCAAAGATTGCGCGAAACTCAATACTTTTTTCAAAGGTTCTCGTTCTACGCGTGCGAGGAAAATATTTTGATAAGTATTAATAGTGGAAATAAATATTAAAACCAATGCAACCAGTCCGGTTGCGAATACCGTTATTTTTCCTCCTCCTTTTTCACCAAATTTGCTTTTCAGATTTTTATTAAAATACTCTCCAATTGAAAAACTTCCGACTGCAACCAAAATAATGAAAAAGGGTTGCAAATAAAAATATGTCCTCGCATGAGGCATTCCTGGCAATAGGCCTAATTTATATCCCAAGATTCCAGCCATAATGGGTCCCACCAGTACCGATAAAATCAGGAATAGCTTTACAGGATTCTGCTTCCACAAAACCCATCCCCCAGCAAATGAAAAAAACAGGAAAATTAAATTCATCGAATCAAATGGAGCCATCCATTGAGCCATCACCTCCCCATAAAATGAATTGAACGAAGATTGTGCAGCATTGGATGTTGCCGATTGCAACATTTCTGGTGAAATCCAAACATAATACTGCAAATAAAAAGCTACCAAGCCTACCAGCAAAGAAAAATATGGAATCAGGAAATCTAATGTAAAGGTTTTCAAAACAATCCATCGGAAAATAATAATTCCTGACAAAAACACTACTAGCGATAATTCAAAAAAAATAAATGTGGGCAATGTCCAGCTTCCCAAGGTCCAAATCAATAACCAACCTAAAAACTCAAATAAAACCTTTATGGGATGGAAATTGTATCTAATTTGTTTTGGGTCCTCTTGTAATTGAGCAAAGAATTTTGCAATACAAATTTGCGCCAACAACATAATTACGAGATAACCCCGGGCATTGGTTGAAAAAAATATATGCCACTCACTAATAACTAGAAATAGAGCTGTTATCCAGCCCACTAATGGGGCATTTCCTATAGCCTTTCCCACCTTAAAAGCCAGGTAAATACTTAAAATCCCACAAATAAAGGTGGGGATCCGGAGGAGCCATTCATATAAACCAAAGGTCTTCAGTAAAAAACTTAGAATTAGGGTCAAAAATATATGATTGTTTGGGTACTGGTAATTTTGAAAAATCTTCTCGTAAGGCATTTGGCTCCACAAGGAAACCATTGCGAGTTCATCACTTGCGAGCACCGCATCAAATCCAGGCAATCTAAAACAAACAGCCAGACCCAATAAAAAATATATTTTTGAATCAAAAAAAGGAAACCGCTTTTTTAACTCCAGGTTATCTTTAGACATTAATCTTTTGGTTTAATTTTATTCCATTGGGAATTTGGATATAAAGGTATCCAAAGTTTTTTTGAATTAATTTTGATTTGTTCTTCAAGTTTTTTCAGGCGGCTTTTCGCCGATGGATGGGTAGATAAATAAGAAAAAATTTTCTTGGCTTTTTTAGAGGTGGATGAGTCCTCTTTGTTTTCTTTTAACTTCAATTCTTCTTTGAGCAATTTCTCGAAGATTGTCAGCATTCCCTGTGGATTGATTTTAGCTTGCAACATCAACTGCATTCCCTTGCTATCTGCTTCTATTTCCATTTTTCGGCTCAGACCCAGGGTATTTAATTGCCCTGCAATATTTACTATCCCATCCATTACAACATTCGCATCTCCCATAACTAAAGCTAGCAGCATACCTGATGCAAAATTTCTAAGGATGCCTTGTGTCGAGTGCTTTAGAAATATATGTTGCGCCTCATGAGCCAATACCCCTGCCAGTTCTTCTGGAGAGTCGGCTAGCTTTAGCAATCCTTCAAAAATGATTATATTGCCACCCGGAAGAGCCAATGCATTAATTTTTTTCGTCGGTAAAATAAAAACTTTTAGATTATAAGGAGTGGGTTCCGGCCTGCTTTGTTTTAGTAGGCGGAGAATGTTTTGAAGTAAAGAAATTACCTTTGGGTCAGGATTTTTTTCAATGGGAAAAGCCGACAAAACTGCATCCCCCAGTGTTTCTTCCCATTCCACTGGAATTTTGTTTGCAAACTGGTCAGCTAAATAACGGGGAACAATTTTGAAGGCACCGTAAAAAAATAGAAGGAGAACAAATATTCCTGCTGAAAATATTCTCCAATTAAAATTGTTACTTTTTAGTGTTCGAGAAAATTTATTCGGGGCAATTTGTATACAATTTTCATAAAAATCAGGGTCCTCTACGACCAGGGTTTGCAGTCGTTTTCCTTCTGGAGTTTCGACCTCATACTCAATATGAAAAGGAGTTGTTTCTGCAGCCCATCGAAGGTTTGAATAAGACCAGCTAACAGCCGGGCAATCAGGAATAGCGATGGAAATATGGTGGGGGGTTAATTCGATTTGAACGGGATGTTTTTGAGCACTTTGCCCATCAAACAATGCACCGCTAAATTGCAGTCTTCGGGTTACCATGCCCGCTCCTGCCCGTTAAAGAAGATTTAACCAATATCAATTGGAACATCCATAATATCCATACCTTCTTCTCCAAATGCGCCGCTGTCTTTCATTTCTTGAACCACTCGGTTGAGTTCTATGTTTCCGGCAAGAGTTAAATTGGCTGCAATAAATTTACGATTGCGAACCACAACCCAGGAATAACCCAAACCAAGTGTTAAAACCATAAGGAAAAAATTGACCATTTTCAAATTGAAATAGTCTCGCCCCTTAATTGGAAAATGAAATGTTGCACCTCCAATATGGGTGTGTGACCAGATATAGCGACTTAAATCCGCACTGAACCAAAAAAGATAAAATCCCAATGTTAAAGGAGTGAGAAGCAAGGCGACAATAAATTTTTTGAGAAAGTCTTTTCCTTTTCCAGAAAAACGCATTTGAACATCTCCGAACCAGGAATTTTCGCGCCAGAAATTTTCTTGTTCCATTTTGAAAAAAGGCCAATAAAGACCCAAGGTAAGCGGAACCAACAGGTAGCCTTTGAAGTAAATCGATAAGGCTTGTCGCCCTTGACCTCGGAAAGAAAATCGTATGCCCCGCCACGCAGATCTTGAAAGTCTATATCTCCATGCTCCAACCATAAGAAATGGAATCCAAATTGAAAATATTACGGTCAAAATATTTCCAACCAGTTCGCCTTCCATCACACCTATTTTAAAGTAAGTGTAAATATTTACTGCAACTAAGAAAATGAAAATTATTCCAAAACGAACCGCACCTCGTAACAATTCCTTAGCCGTTCCATGATAAGAAAACCGATCACCCGCAAAAAGTGTTTGCGACCAGAGGTACTGACGCACATTGGTCTTGGCCCAGAATCGATAAAATCCAAGGGTAAAAATAGTTTTGATAAGGTTAACGAATGTGATTCCAAATAGAGTGCGACCATCGCCTTGAAAACCCATCTGGTGGGAGGATTCATTTCCCGGCGATGAAATTGTAGTGAGCTCCGACTGCTCTGGGGGGACGGGTTGCGGAAGAGGTTCCACACCGTTGTTGACTGTTTGGATGTCTACCGAAAAACCGAGGCTGCGCAAATACTTCGAGGCGTTTGTAGCTTGTTGATTGGAAATAGTGTTATTGAAACGCCAGGGAAGTCCCTGGCACAGATTCTCTAATACCGCCAGACCCTGCTCGTGATCCAATCGGAAGACTTTGGCTAGTTCAGCGGCAGCTTCTTTCTTACTTTCCCCAGACCATGTGTTTAAAGTTATCTGACAACTCATTTTCGGGCCATCTTCCTTTACCGCCCTTATATTTTCCGGATTTTAATAATTTGTAGGGGAACGCAAAAAAATTGCGGTGCAATAAATATTTTATTTAAAATCGTAAGCAACCTTTTGTTCTGCCCATCCCAAGAAACCATCTTTTTTTGGGTCCCCAGTAAAACCTGATGCACCTTTTGCCCAGGTTTCTGGCTGATCCCAATTGTCTCCATAATGATACAAATACATTTTTGCTTTTACTTCATCTGGCAAAGTATTCAACTCCTGATAGGAGGAATGCACTCCACCATAAAATAGTTGTGTGTCATGAAACATTACTTCGGCCATTTTACTGAATCGGATTGGGTAATCCGCATCAAACATGGTATCCCCAGAAATCCAAACACGCCGATTTATGAATGCACCTGAACACCATTGCGATTCATCCACACTGATAGCCGTGTCTGGAAAATGGCGGGTTCGCATTATCACCAGCTCAATGGGTCCATGTTTGTAAGACCAGAATTTTCTTCCATCAATTTCAATATTTTGAGGTCGTAAGATATTGAAAAAATCATTCAATTGAAGGGGGCGACCTTGGTCCGCTTCACAAGACTCACAACCCCCTGCAAGGCTTTTGCTCCAGAGCAGATCCTGATAGTCCCGCAAAATTATCATGTCGGGTTTTTCTGCATTGGGAGTATAACGATTCATCAAGGCAACTTCTTCCAATCCCCCAATATGGTCTGCATGACTATGGGTGGGGTGGTAACAGCGCACTTTTAAAACACTCAAGCCCACGTCATTTAACGCCAAAGGTCCCTGTGTGCCACAATCGATCAATACGTGGTAGTCCCCTTGAATAATTAGCATATTAGATTGCCGCCGTCGCTTTGCGAAAGCAGAACCCGTACCAATAAAAACTACGCGAAGGTGCCCATCCGTGGTCAGGGGAAGAGGGGAGCCGTTCTTACAAATCTCGTTCACCTCATACATACATTTCTCCTTAATTTCTCCCCGAAATTAATAGATTGGAACAGTAAATATAATTATCTATTCATTACATACATCAATAACCCAAAATGTATTGGGACACCGTAGCACAAAAGCAGCACATTCGTCCATAACAGTTTGATTTTTAGGGATAAAATCACATTTAGGGACGATACAATATTGGTCTTCCAATATAGTTTAGGCGGCTTCCGTCCTTTCAAAACCAGGGTTTTTGATCTGGCTGCCTTTTGCCAGACAGGAGCCGCAAATTTAAACTTATTTTAGCCCTGAAAACTCAATTTTTCTACTTTTCAATTGGACTGGGGAATTAAGAAGAATTAAGTTATAATCCATCATCCCCGGCTTACCGGATCAATAAATTCCCTAAAGAAATGAAACATTTAGTAGTTATTGTTGCAGGCTTGACAGACAAGCCCATTGCAGAAAAAGATAATAAAACTCCTTTGCAACTTGCAGAGACCCCAAATTTGGATGCCCTGGTTCAAAAAGGCCAATGTGGACCTGTGCAGACCATTCCAGATAACCTTCATCCTGGAAACGAAGTTTCTGGCCTGGGGCTTTTCGGCTACGATCCGGAAAAATATCAAGCCGGTCATGCTGCGCTCGATGCTATAGGACTTGGACTAAAACTGGAAGCGGACGAAATCGCTTTATGTTGCGATCTGATAACCCTTCAAGCCACCCATGACGATATGGTAATGAAGGACTATACGGGTGGGAATTTATCCTCAGAAGATTCAGAACTTTTGATAAATGCTTTAAACGAACAGGTGATGGATGCGTCTGTCAAGTTCCATCATGGGAAGGGGTATCACAATCTCGCAGTAATAAAAAATCCTCCGATAAAGGAAAGGTTGACCCCGCCAAACGAATTGATCGGCGAAGGCATCCGTCAGTTTATGCCAGAAGGAAAAGAGGTGCGCGATTTAATATTTGTAATGAATCAGGCGCAAATAATTTTGCACAATCTTCCTTACAATAAAAAACGCATCCAAGAACAAAAAGATGCTGTTAATAGCATCTGGCTTTGGGGAAATGGCGAGCCTCCATCGTTACCCTCATTTCATGAACGGTTTGGAAAATCGGCGGCAGTAATAACAGCATCGTCCATGATCAAAGGCATTTCCAGGCTTGCCGGGATTGATGTTTTAGACATAGAAGGAGCAACTGGTTTTTTTAATACCAATTATTCCAGCAAGGTAAAAACGACTCTGGCAGAATTAGAAAAAAAAGATGTGGTCTTTCTCCATATTTCTGCAGGCGAAGAAGTTTCTCTGAAAGGCAGTATTGACGACAAAATTCTTGCGATTGAAGATTTTGATTCAGAGGTAGTTAAACCCATTGCTCAAGCTCTTGAAACCCAGGAAGAGACCCAACTACTGATCGTTGTCAATCATGTTAGCTCTGTAGCATTGATGAAATATGACCGTGCCCCTGTGCCTTATCTTGTTTACTCATCAAAGCCCGGGAATGAGGTTTCCAGTTTAATCAAATATGATGAACAAATTTTAGAATCGGGAAAAAAATTCAACACAGCTCCCGAGCTGGTTGAGGCATTTTTAAATAACCAACTATGAACATGCCCTTGGTCGTACAAAAATATGGCGGCACATCTGTCGGCAGCCTGGATCGCATTCAACACGTTGCCCAAAGAATCGCTCGCATTCGAAAAACAGGAACCCAGGTGGTGGTCGTAGTTTCCGCAATGGCAGGCGAAACCGATAAGCTTGTGAAAATGGCCCGGGAAATTTGTGACAACCCGGAAAGAAGAGAGATGGATCTTTTACTCTCCTCTGGGGAAAGAATTTCAAGCGCGCTTTTGACCATGGCCTTACAGTCTCGTGGTGTACCTGCCATCTCTATGACAGGAAGGCAGATTGGATTACAAACAGACAGTGTGCATACCCGTGCTCGAATCAAACAAATAGATGCGAAAAGAGCGCGGCAGGCTTTAAAAGATAATAACGTTATTGTTGTTGCTGGATTTCAAGGCATCAATGAACATGGCGATGTGACTACTCTCGGGCGAGGAGGCTCAGACACCTCTGCTGTTGCACTTGCCGTGGCACTTGGCGCCTCCCAATGTGAAATCTATACAGACGTCGATGGTGTTTATACTGCAGACCCTAGAATGGTACCAAAAGCAAAAAAGCTGGATGTGGTATCGTATGATGAAATGCTGGAAATGGCCAGCCTGGGTGCCAAGGTTCTACAAATACGTTGCGTAGAATTTGCCCATAAATTTCAAATGCCCTTAGTTGTGAAATCCTCTTATATCGAAGGGGGAAAAGGAACATTGATCTGCGAGGAGGATCCTAATATGGAACAGCCGGTGGTTTCCGGAATCATGTACGATAAAAATCAGGCGAAAATCACCTTGAAAGAAGTCCCCGACCAACCGGGTGTAGCAGCGCATATTTTTGAACCCATTGCCGCCGCCGGTCTTTCTGTGGACATGATCATCCAGAATATCAGTGCAGAAGGTCATACTGATTTATCATTTACCCTCGGTCGTGAAGAGCTAAATGAAGCAATGATCATTATGGAAAAAGTGGCGAAAAAGATTCATGCTGTAAACGTCAACGCCGATTCAAAAATTGCCAAAATTTCCATAGTCGGCGCAGGGATGAGAAGTCACTCTGGAGTAGCCGCGCGAATTTTTAAATCGCTTTCAAAAGAAAAAATTAATATCCTGATGATCAGCACTTCCGAAATTAAGGTTTCATGCATCATCGAGCAAAAACATACTAAAGCCGCTGTAAATGCACTTCACAAGGCATTCGGCCTGGATAAAAAACCAACGGCAATTAAAAGCATTGAAAAGCAAAAAGGCACAAGACAAAAAATATCAAAAGCTAAGAAAAAATGAACTCTGTAAAAATTTACGACACCACACTCCGAGACGGCTCCCAAGCCGAAGGAATCTCCTTCACGGTTGAAGACAAAATCCGAATCGCTCACAAGTTGGATGAAATGGGTGCGCATTATGTCGAAGGGGGTTGGCCTGGGTCTAATCCACGGGATATAGATTTTTTTGCCAAAGCCAGCCGCGTTAAATTTTTGCAAACCCAAATCACTGCGTTCGGCAGCACCCGCTATCCTGATAAAAAAGTAGAAGAGGATGTCGTAATTCAAGCCCTTATGAAAACAGAAACCGAGGTGGTCACTCTATTTGGAAAAACCTGGGATCTGCATGTCCGAGATGCTTTGTCCACCAGTCTCGATGAAAACCTACGAATGATTTTTGAAAGCATCAGTTATCTTAAAAAACATCGAAATGAGGTTTTATTCGATGCTGAACATTTTTTTGATGGCTACAAAAATAATCCTGATTACGCACTCAAAGCAATCAAAGAAGCAGAATCTGCCGGCGCGGACTGGATTGTGCTTTGCGATACCAATGGTGGGTCGCTTCCAGACGAAGTGCATTCCATATTCACTGAAGTTAAAAAATCTGTTTCCGTTAAATTGGGAATCCACGCACATAACGATTCCGAAGTGGCGGTGGCAAACTCACTTCGTGCCGTAGAAGCAGGAGCCCAGCAAGTACAGGGAACTGTCAATGGCATTGGCGAAAGATGCGGCAATGCCAACTTGATCTCCATCATTCCCAATTTGAAAATCAAGTTGGGAATGGACTGTGTTTCCGATGAGCAGCTGGAAACGTTAAAAGATGTTTCCGCCTTTGTCGATGAATTGGCAAATAAAGCCCATTGGAACCAACAACCCTTTGTGGGAAAAAGTGCTTTCGCCCATAAAGGAGGAGTGCATGTCAGTGCGGTGCGTAAAAATCCCAAAACATATGAGCATATTCAACCCGAAACGGTTGGCAACAGCCAGCGCATCCTGATATCTGATCTTTCCGGAAAAAGCAATGTGCTGCATAAAGCGAAAGAGTTTGGAATCGATGTTGATGCCAATGATCCTAAAATTAAAAAAATTCTTGAAACCCTCAAGGAATCTGAAAATTTAGGATTTCAGTACGAGGGTGCCGAAGCTTCTTTCGAGTTATTGATGCGAGATGCATTGGGTGAAAAAGAAGTTTTCTTCGAATTCATCGGCTTTCGCGTCATTGTTGAAAAACGGCAGGAGGACGAAGAACCCATCTCCGAAGCAACTGTCAAGCTCAAGGTAAATGGTGTGCAGGAAGTATCTGCAGCAGAAGGGACGGGTCCGGTCAACGCTCTCGATAAAGCCATCAAAAAAGCCCTGGTTAAATTTTATCCGGAGTTGGATGAAGTCAATCTCTACGACTACAAAGTGCGAATCCTCGAAGAGAAAAAAGGAACACGCGCAAAAACCCGGGTTCTCATTGAGTCAGGCGACCATCACTCTAAATGGGGAACGGTAGGCGTATCCGAAAATATCATCGAAGCCAGCTGGCAGGCTTTGATTGATAGTATTGCCTACAAGCTCAACGCTTTTTCAAAAAACATCTCAAAGCCCTAACCTCCTAGCAAGTTTGCTTAGCAACAGGAGGTCAGGGTGTTTTGCTCCCCGCCCCACCAAACCCCTAAAAATATTCCCCAAGCCAAATAATTCAGGCATTTATACATAGCCATAGGTATTGTAATTATATGTTTCCAGCGCCATCCCTTTCCCAGTTTATTTTCTGCATACCATTTATTTTAGCTAACATTACTTATTAATTCGGAATTTTACTTATATTATTTCGGATTAATAAAAATTTTGCAATACCATCATATTCCATGTAATATACACCCTTCCGAATATTTAAAATTTTTATATCTGATAAACCAATATTTATTTGGTTTGTCCAAACTTTACCGAAGTTTTTTCCACTAAAATTGCTTGGAGGAAAGAGAATGCTTAATTGGTTTAATCATTTAAGAGTTATCGCAAAAATTCAAATTGGTTTTGCTCTGGTGGCGGCGATCATGGTGATTATTGTTTCCAATACCATATGGCAAACCAAGCAGGTAAAAAAGATCTCTGACAAAGTTGTGGACTTGCGGGTTCCCACAGCACAAAACAGTTTAATGATGTTAAACGGAATCAACCACTCCCTTGCTGCCCTGCGCGGCTGGATGATTCTTGGAAAAGACAAGTTTAGAGCAGAACGCGAAAAATCCTGGTCCACAGAAATCCAACCTTCAATAGATAAAATGGAAGAATTTTCTAAAAACTGGACGAACCCTGAAAATGTAAAGCGTATGGAAATCATCAAAGGTAAATTGAAGGATTTCCAAAAATTTCAGAATGAAATTGAGGCTATCTCCGGAACCGTTGATAATCTTCCTGCAAACAAAATTCTGCTTCAAGAGGCGGCCCCAAAAGCCAGCATTCTGGTCAATTCCATTACAAAAATTATCAATATAGAAGGAACCCAGGAAGCCACACCTGAAAGAAAAGCTCTATTGGGGATGATGGCAGATGTCCGAGGAACCACGGCTCGGTCTTTGGCAAGCATTCGAGCTTATCTTCTTTCAGGAAAATCTCAATTCAAAGATTCCTTTGATGTGATGTGGGAAAAAAATATTCGCCGCTTTGGAGATTTGACTGCCAATAAAAACCTTTTTACATCCGAACAGGCAGAATTATTTAAGAAGTTCTCTCAAGCGCGAGAGGCATTTGCCCCTCTACCTCCCAAGATGTTTGCCATTCGAGGTGGTAAAGAATGGAATGTAGCCAATACCTGGCTCGGCACTAAAGCAGCACCAACCGCTTTTGCAATCAAAGAGCAATTAGATGCTATGGCAAGCAACCAGAAAAAATTACTTGCAACAGATATGTTGGATTCTAAAAACCGTTCAGAATCTTTGGTAACCACTCTCTGGGTCTTGCTTATTGCGGGTTTGGTGCTGATAGTTTTTTTCACCAAAATTGTGGTTAATGCAGTTAGAAAACCCATCGAAAACGCTGACCGGGTACAGTCCATGGTCGAAAATGCTCCTTTCAACTTTATGATGGCAGATGCCAAAGATTTTAACGTGCTTTACGTAAACCCGGCATCCGAAAAAACTCTTAAAACCATAGAACAATATCTACCCATTCCAGCTGATCAAATAATGGGAAAAAGTATAGACATTTTCCATAAAAACCCGGCACACCAACGTAAGATTTTATCTGATCCAAACAATTTACCTTACAAAGCTCAATTTATATTGGGCCCGGAAACCCTCGAACTTGAGGCTGTTGCCATTTTAGACAGGGAGGGTAAATATACGGGTCCAATGATCACCTGGGAGGTTGCAACAGCAAGAATTCGCCAGGAAGAAAAAATCAATCGACTCGCCGGTTTTGTTGAAAACAATCCGGGGAACATGATTGCAGCCGACCAGGATTTGATTATTCAGTACATGAATCCAGCCTCTAAAAAAGTACTTAAAACTCTGGAGCAGTATCTGCCAGTAAAAGTGGAGGATATAATTGGGAAATCTGTCGACATATTTCATAAAAATCCGGCACACCAACAAAAAATACTTGCTGACCCAGCAAACTTACCCCACGAAGCATTAATTCAAGTGGGTCCTGAAATTTTAAAACTAAGCGTTACAGCAAATATTGATGAGAATGGTGATTATTTAGGACCCATGGTCGACTGGGGAATCGTTACGGAACAAGTGGCAAAAGAAAAAATTGCAAACGAAGCAACAGAGCGGGAACAGAAATTGGCCATAGAACTTCAAGAGAAAGTAGATGTCATGCTTGGCGTCGTTGAAGCGGCATCTAAGGGTGACCTCACCAAAGAGGTTACCGTAAACGGTTCAGATTCCATTGGGCAAATGGCAAATGGTCTGTCGAATTTTCTTTCTACACTAAGAAATAATATTTCTGAAATAGGAAAAAATGCCGAAACTCTGGAAGGTTCATCAGGCGAATTGACCGATGTCAGCCACCTTATGGCAGGCAATGCAGAGGAAACTTCCAATCAAGCCAATGTGGTTTCCGCAGCTTCCGAAGAGATAAGTAAAAATGTTCAAACGGTTGCTACGGGAATCGAGGAAATGTCAGCCAGCATTAGCGAGATCGCTCAAAATGCCAATGAGGCGGCAAAAGTTACGCAGGAAGCCGTTGAGGCCGCTGAAAAGACGAACGCGACTGTTGTAAAACTAGGAGAAAGTTCTATTGAAATCGGCAATGTTATAAAAGTTATAACATCCATTGCCGAGCAAACAAACCTGTTGGCCTTGAATGCAACCATTGAAGCCGCCCGGGCTGGAGAAGCAGGCAAAGGCTTTGCCGTAGTTGCAAATGAAGTAAAAGAACTGGCGAACCAAACTGCCAAGGCCACTGAAGATATCAGCTATAAAATTCAGGCTATCCAGGTGGATTCAAAAAATTCAGAAGAGGCCATAGGAGATATCAGCAAAATTATAAACCGTATAAATGATATTTCTAATACCATAGCCAGCGCGGTAGAAGAACAAACGGCGACCACCAATGAAATTGGTCGTAATATCGCAGAGGCTGCAACTGGTACTCAGGAAATCACACAAAACATTACTGGGGTGGCCACCGCCGCGCAGAGTACCACCCAGGGAGCAACAGACACTCAAAATTCGGCGCAGAGCATGGCAGGAATTTCGAGGGAGCTAAAAGGCTTGGTTGAAATATTTAAAACATCTTAAGAAAAACTATAGAGGGGGCTTTTGCTTTAATAACTTTTAAGAAGGGTCCTGTTCTTCTTCGCCAGAAGAAGAACGGGGTCCCGTGCGCAATAATTGACCGATGGTATCACGGTAATACCTTCGCATTTGTGTCGTATGCTTCTCATAATCTTTCAATAAATCATTGGCAAGGTTTTCAACATCACTGCCTTCATAAGACATCAAACGGGCCAATTGCGCCAAGTCGCGTTTATCTTTTGGAAGACTGTTCGTAGGTGTTTCACGAATAATCCTCAAGGCACATTCCAACTTTCGCAAGAACAGATAATTTTCTTTCGCCTGATCCGCCTTTACCTGGTCAATCATTCCGTGCGCTACAAATTTATTAATGGCACCCACCGTATTGGTTTCTCGTAGAGGTGGATTCTTTTTTCCGTGAATCAATTGCAAAATTTGCATTGTGAATTCAATATCTGCAATTCCCCCGAAACCAAGCTTCACGTTTTTCCCCCTGGTTTTTTCTCGAGCTAGTTCTGTTTCCATTCGCTCCCTCAGACGGGAAATCTCAATAAGGGAGCTGTACTCAAAATTACCTTGAAACACAAAATTATGGGCAACTTCCAAAAACCATTTTCCTACCTCTCTATTTCCTGCAACCACACGTGCCCTGACCATTGCCTGTTGTTCCCAGATTCTTGCGCGGGATTTAAAATAATGTTCATATCCTTTAACAGAAAGAACCAAAACTCCCGCTCCACCCTCTGGTCTCAATTCAGTATCGATTTTGTATGCATAGCCCTCTGAAGTCATTTCTGAAGTCAGTTTGTATATCAATTGGGAAATGGTGGCGTAGTGCATCCCTTCCGGGCTATTTTCCTCGGGTTCATCGTAAACAAAAATTACATCCAGATCAGATCCAAAATTTAATTCCCCACCTCCTAATTTTCCCATGCCAATGATACAAAAATTTTCAGCAATCGGATGACCGTTTTTCTTACTGACTTCTTCGCAGGCTAATTTAAAAACAGCCTGTAAATAAACATCAGCAAGGTTTGAAAGATCGGAAAGCGTGCCTTCCAAATCAGCTTCTTTAATCAAAAATCGGACGCCAATTCGCAATTCTTCCGCTTGTTTAAAACGGCGCAACAGGAGGGTTTTGGAATCCAACGTTGATTCCGCCGACAAATATTTATCTAAATCCTCTGAAATTTTTTCTGACGTTTTGAATCTATAAATCGCATCCATATCTGTAAGTAAATCTACAAACTCAGGTCTCTTTATTAGAATTTGAGAGAGAAGACCACTGCTTCCAAATAGAATAAGTAAAAGCTCAAGGAACTTTTCATTCTCCTGAAACAGGTTTAGAAAAGATTCCCGCGCACCTGTGGCTTCAACAAACCTGCATAGGTTTTCGATAGCTTTGCCTGGACTTGGAACTCGTTCGCATTGATTGATTATTTTAGGCAAAATGAAATTGAATTCCTGAATACTTTTTTCAGACGGGTGTGAAAATTCAGAACCATCACGGAAAACCTTTAAAAACCTAAACGCCTGGACAGGGTCTTGAATCAAGGGAATGGATGCAAGAACTTCTTCAGAAAATAATATTTCTCCTTTTCTTGATTGTTCCCATTCATTTGAGATGGCTTCTGCTGTTTCGCGTTTTTCTTTTTCTGCAAATTGTTCAGAAAACATTTTTCCTACGAATGATGTATGTGACTCATAAACTTTCATCAACTTATCCGCAAGTTCCTCAGTGTTCTTTCCATCAATACGCATCTTTCTTGCCAATACCGCTCGGTCAGCCTCGTTTTCGGGAATCCTGTGGGTTTGCAAACCAAAAGTAATTTGCACTCTGTTTTCGAGATGTCTTAAAAAAATATAAGCCTCGGATAAACATAGAAAATCTTCCTCAGCAATAATATTTTTTTCTTTTAGAACTTCTAAAGCAGATAACGAACCCCTAATTCGCAATTCTTTATTTCTTCCACCAAACAACAATTGATAGGCCTGAATAAAAAATTCAATCTCGCGTATACCTCCAAACCCTAATTTTATATTTCCGGACTTATTGCCCTTTAAACTTTGATTGATGCGATTTTTCATGGATTTGATTTCTTCTATAGCTTCAAAATCCAGACTTCTTCGGTAAATAAAGGGTTCCATCATGACAAAAAATTCTTTGCCCAGTGCTTCACTTCCCGCAGAAACTCTTGCCTTGATATGGGCCTGGCGTTCCCAGGTCCTCCCCCATGATTGATAATAGGTTTCGCAACTGGCAAGGGAACTTGCGATTTCCCCGCTAGGGCCATCAGGCCTGAGGTCCAAGTCGACCCGAAACACGTTGCCCTCGGAAGTGATTTCGTTTATGGATTTGGTGATTTGCCGAGCCAGCCTGGAAAAATATTCATGATTGGTTATTTTTATAACCGTGCTTGGCTGAGATGAATCGGGACGCGTTTCGCCGTGACTCGAAGTGTAAATATAGATAAGATCGATATCCGAACTGTAATTGAGTTCCTGACCGCCTAGTTTTCCCATTCCTAGAATGGCAAATTCAGACACATTCCAATTCCCATCAGCATCTTCATAAGAGGGCAAACCATATTTTTTATTTAAATCCCTATCTGCTTTTTCATATGCAATTTGCAGACATACATCTGCTAGATTGGAAATATCTCCCACGGTTTCCATCAACTCCGCACTCCCAAGCAAATCACGGAGACCTATTCGGATGTATTCTCTTTTTTTGAATTTTCTAAGGAGAGATGAAATATCATTTTTATGAAAACTTTCTCCGGACATTTCATGAAAATCTCTCATCAACATGTCTTTTGATTTAGATTCTGTCAGAGTATCGGGTCGACTCAACCAGTTGACGTAGGAAGGTTCACTAAGAAGCGAATCGGTAAGAATCTGGCTTCCTGAAAATAAAAATACCAGTGCCTCTAATAAAGTATCCGATTCAGAGAGCTGAGTATAAAGATGGTCTTTGTCGTTAAACTTTTCAGAAAAACGCTCGAGGTTATGCAATGCTAAATCTGCATTGTGTGAACGCGCTGACAAATCCAATAATGTTGAAAAAAAAAGTGGGTAGAGTTTTTTAAAATTTACACTCTTGGCAAGAGAGATTAAATCTTTCCAGGTTTTTGAGGGCTCTTGGAATCCATAGCTAGTTAAACTAGAGGCCAGTTGATCATCCCAGGGAGAACAATCGAGGATTTTTTCTATTATGCTTTCTTTGGAAGTCATGATCTTGAATTATTCTTTTCAAGTGGCAACAGCCTTTTTCCAAATCAGGGCAAAAAAAAACCCCCTGGATGAACCCAGGGGGTTTTCGAAATAACATCTTCGTTACACTCCAGCGTCCACCCAATTAGCAATCGTAATACATTTCAAATTCCAGTGGATGCGGGCGCAATCTCAATGGATCGATTTCATTCTCTCTTTTGTAGTCAATCCAGGTATCCACAACATCCTGAGTAAACACATCCCCTTTAAGCATAAATTCATGATCCTCTTCTAAAGCCTGTAGGGCTTCATCAAGGGAATGTGGCAAGGTTGGAATATTTGCCAATTCTTCTGGCCCAAGAGAATAAATGTTTTTATCCAACGGCTCGCCCGGATCAATTTTGTTTTCAATGCCATCCAATCCGGCCATTAACATCACCGCAAAAGTAAGATAGCCATTACAAGATGGATCTGGAAAACGAATTTCCAAGCGTTTCGCTTTCGGGCTTGCGGAATACATGGGAATTCTGATGGAAGCACTTCGGTTTCGACTTGAGTAAGCCAGGTTGACCGGCGCTTCAAACCCCGGAACCAATCTTTTATAAGAGTTGGTAGTAGGAGCAGCAAACGCACAAATTGTTCTTGCGTGTTTCAAAATACCACCGATATAGTGCATTCCTAAATCGCTAAACCCGGCATAACCGTTTCCGGCCATCAGGGGTTTGCCATCTTTCCAAATACTCTGATGCGTGTGCATTCCGGTTCCATTGTCTCCATACATCGGCTTCGGCATAAATGTGGCGGTTTTACCGTGCGCCCGAGCAACGTTTTTGACAATGTATTTGTACCACATGAGGCTATCCGCACAATTTACCAGAGGAGAGAATCGCATATCTATTTCACACTGACCGCCTGTGGCAACTTCATGATGGTGACATTCCATGGTAATACCCACTTGTTCCATGAGTAGCATCATCTCTGAGCGAATATCCTGAAGGGTATCGTTAGGAGCAACAGGGAAATAACCTTCTTTATGACGCGGTTTATGCCCCAGGTTAGGGCCTTCGTCACTGCCTGTATTCCAAGTTCCTTCTTCAGAGTCGATAGAGTAAAACGATTCGTTCGCTGTTGAATCGTACTGAATATTATCGAAGATGAAAAACTCGGCCTCGGGGCCAAAGAAAGCAGTATCCCCAATTCCTGTGGATTTAAGATATGCTTCGGCCTTTTGGGCTATGTTTCGTGGATCACGGCTGTATTTTTCTTTTGTAATGGGATCAAAAATATTACAGATCATACTAACTGTGGCATCCTTCATAAAGGGGTCCATTACAGTGGTACCCGGATCTGGAATAACAATCATGTCGCTATTGTTGATTGCCTGCCAACCTCGAATGCTGGAGCCATCAAATCCTAAGCCATCTTCAAAAAGACCTTCTTCTAATTCTCCGATGGGCACTGAAAAATGCTGCCACGATCCCAGAAAATCCATAAACTTCAGATCCAAGATTCGCGCGTTATTTTTTTTTGCGAAATCTACTGCCTCTTTGGGGGTCATTAATGTATCTCCTGCAAAAATTAATTAATTAAAACTCATTAAAACAAAACGCAAAAGTCCAGCACCGCATAGCGACTGCTGAACCAAAAAAATATAATTTTGTTTGACCTGAATTAATTCAAGCTAAAAAATTTACTCTCATATTCCTAAATGGCGTCTTCCCCTCGTTCTCCGGTTCGAATACGAACGGTGTCCTGGAGGTCGATTACAAAAATCTTTCCATCACCTATTCTGCCTGTTTGTGCTGCCTGCATTATGGTGTTGATCACATCTTCCACTTGGTTATCACTAACAATGATCTCCATTTTTATCTTTGGAAGAAAATCAACAACATATTCTGCCCCACGGTATAGTTCAGTGTGGCCTTTTTGCCGACCAAACCCTTTTACCTCACTAACCGTGATGCCTTTTATTCCAATTTCGTTGAGTTTGTCTTTTACTTCGTCCAGTTTGAAAGGCTTAATTATCGCCTCAACCTTTTTCATAAGTGACCTCTAGCCAATTTGTTCAGAATGGATCAGGGCTTGGTGACGATTTCGCCATCAGGTTTTTATGCTGAAACCCGATTAATTCGCTTAATTAAACCCCCTTAAAAAACACTGTTTACCCTAAAGAATTCAATTTTCATGCCAACCCTGCGGGCCAGCACACCCTAGGGCATCCAGCTAAAAGCCTATAAATTTAAAGGAGTTTAAGAAGCGCAGAAACTATACCATACCCCCCCCATAAATTCAAACCTGAACCCGTGCCTAATTATTAAACAAATAGCATGAAAAAATGGTTAATTTTTAAGCGTTTTTAGACCCTGTCACTTTCTGAGTCTAGTTGCTTAAGGCTGGATTCTAAACCTATCCTTTTTTCTTCTACCAACTCTTCTGAAGAACGTGAAGCAAGGTATATGGGAGGCCCAAAATTGATATTACAGCGGGTGAAGGGAAGCGGAAGGATAAAACGGTCCCAAGTATTCAAAATCACCTTGTTTTTTGCCCCAAAAGTCATTGGAAATAAAGGTAATTTGGTAATTCCTGCCAATTGGACTGAGCCGGATTGGGCAACACAACGTGGGCCTCTGGATCCATCTGCAATAATGATAATTCTTTGCCCATCACGTAATACGCGAATCAGTGAACGGGCCGCGGGCACCGCCTTTTTAAAAGTAGACCCACGAATTACAGAATAGCCCATCAAACGCGCAAGTTTTGCCAGTAGATCTCCGTCTACACTGGGACTGATCAATAAAAAATAATCTGGACGATTTCTTAGATAATAAAATAGATAAAAAATTCTTCCGTGCCACAAAGTCAGAATATAAGGTCCAGTCAAATTTTTGATTTGATCTTCGGCCTCGCTGTTCAGGTTCTTCATACGAAGTGTCAAACACCACAGATAAACTACTCCATATAGAAGATAGGGGATTACATAATTAAAAAGAAATTTTTTCATTTGGAGATATTTTTGATAATGAATCCGCCAGGCTTGCCGCAACGGCTTTCATCACTCCCGGGTTCCCCAGGTTTTTACGAACGAGCAGCAACCGATCCCGAACTTCCTGGCAGTGTTCAGGATTCTTTAAAAGTTTCAATATTTCTACAGCAATATTCTTCGCGTTTGCCTTACTCTGAATCAATTCTGGAGCAACGCCTTCTTCTGCGACGATATTGACCAACCCGTAAAAAGGAGTATTTATAAGCATGAGGGCCAGCCAATATGTCAATGGACTCAGCTTATAAATGATCACCATTGGACAACCTATTATTCCTGCCTCAAGAGTTGCCGAACCCGAAGCTATAATCAAAGCATCACAGGCATTCATCGCATTGTAAGTTTCACCCTTTAAAATTTTTATATCCAATGGATTGGAACCCAGTTTGCTCCCAATGAATTCAGAGTCAATAGAGTCGGCAATAGGAAGTAGGAATTGACATTCCCCCATTTCCTTCTTTATTATTTCTGCTGCACCCAACATTTCATCCAGAAGAGAAGTGATTTCATTCATCCGGCTTCCTGGAAGAAGGCCCACTGTTTTTATTTTTGGACCCAGGGAAAATTTTTCCAAGCTTTCTTCACGGGTTCGAGTCGGACGAACCATATCTAAAAAAGGATGGCCTAAAAATTCCGCGTCGACACCTGCTTCCCGATACATTTCCTCTTCAAAAGGCAAAATAACAAACATCTTATGTACCGACTTCCGGATATCTTTAATTCTGCCCTTTCTCCATGCCCATACCTGAGGACTGATAAAATAATAAACTGGACAATTGTGTTTGCTGCTACGTTTTGCGAGTCGAAGATTCAAGGTGGGATAATCAATCAATATCACAGCGGTGTATTTTCCCGATTCAATTTCCTTCACCAATGCGCGGTAGACACCATAGTAATGCCCAAAGTCGGCAATAATTTCGACTAAACCCACCGTTCCCATACGCTCTATTCCAAACAGGGTGTTGACACCCGCTTCCTTCATGCGGCCCCCGCCCATTCCGGTAAACCGGGCATTGGGATATATATCCAATAACGCTTGGACTAACTTTGCTCCATGTAAATCTCCGGAGGCCTCACCGGCTACTATCAAGAAATGAGGTTCTTCTTTATTCATAATTCATCAGCTAATCAGTAGAGCCCGTTGTACTAAACACATGTTACAGATAGCTTGGCCTCATTGGCCATTTTTACAACCTGTTCCTGCTCCACCGCCATAACCCGGTCTGCCTCCAAAGCTAAAACAGAAGCTCCGCCTTCTATCAGAGTTTTTATAGTTTGCTGACCAATGCCGGGACTATCGTATCGATAATCCTGATTTGTTCTGCTGACTTTTAAAACCACGCAATTTCCCTTTGCCAGTTCGCATCCCCGTTGTATGGCCTTATCCGTTCCTTCAAATGCTTCAACTGCAATTACCGATTTATTTTTTACTATCAGAGTTTGACCAATTTCCATATCAGCTAGTTTTCTTGCAATGGGCAAACCAAACTCAATGTCTTCTAATTCTTTTGGCGAAGGTTTTCGATGAGTCAGAACACCTTTTTTCGGATAGACTTCCGCTAAAAAATCTTTTTGACTAAGAACGCGCACCCCTTCTTTTTCTAGCTCCTCAATCACCCCTAAAAGTAAAACTTTATCTTCATGGGAAAAAATGTTTTTTAAAAACTTGATGAACATCAAATCGGGCCACTGGAGTTTATAAATAACGCTCTTATCCACCTTTCCCAATATCAACAATTCTTTCACGTCATTTTTTTTCAGAGCGTCAAGAATTTTACCGGGCTGGCCTACCCCAAAGGAATAGCATTTTTCTGAATAGGGAGAAAGATTGGACTGAATTTCATCCGAGAAACCGACACTTATCAGCCGGGTTCCATTCTGGCTGGCTTTCCTGGCGAAATAAACTGGAATCTCCCCAGACCCGGCAATCAAACCGATTTTTTTTATTGGATGGGAAGGCATGATAAAAGTGCGGGAAAAAGGGGAATGTCAAAGTAAACTTGCAGAACTAGAACCTGGACTTAGTGATTACTTTTAAACTGGCTAAGAATATCCAAGGCAATCTCCAAGGAATAAAGCTCGTTATCAATAGCCACTTTTCGAGGGCTGCCATTCGTAGCGCAATCCAAAAAGTGCTTGAGTTCCAATTTAAGAGGGTTATCTTTATGAACAAATATGCGTTCGACCAGCGATTCCTGTTTATACCTTAAAGAATCTTTGCTCAGTTTATGTTCTGAAGAAGATTTCCTATGAACATAGATTTCCTGATCGGTGTAATCGAGAACTACAAAAGAATCTTTTTGAGTAACCGAAAGTGTCCTTATCTGATTCTGCGAGGCCCGACTGGCTATAATATTTGCAATACATCCATTTTCAAATTCAAGCTGTGCATTTACAAGATCGTCTTTTTCCGAAAAAACCGATGCGCCTAGAACATGAGTTTTTACCACTTTTGATTGAATCAGATTTAAAATGATATCAATATCATGAATCATAATATCGAGAACCACGCCATCATCTTTAACCCTGTCTGTAAAAGGCCCCATGCGTTTGCACTCAACAAAAATTGGGGATTCAACAATTTTATGCAATTCCTGAACTGCCCCGTTAAAGCGCTCTACATGACCTATATGCAAAGTCAAATCCTTGTCTTCTGCAATTTGAAAAAGTTCCCGGGCATGATCGAGATTATTAGCACAAGGTTTCTCCAAGAGAACATGAATTCCTGCATTCAAAAAATCTTTTGCAATGGGAAAATGCAATCCGGTGGGGACAGCGACTACCGCCACATCGACTTTATCAAAAATATCTTGATAATTTTCGAAACCAGGGGCGTTATAATTATCTGCGATTGCTTTTCGGCAATTTGAATCAACATCCACCACCGCAGCAAGTTCTACTTCTGGTAATTCTGAAAGTATACCAACATGGTATTTCCCCATTCTTCCAACACCAATGACTCCTACTTTAACCTTACTCACTACTTAGTTACTCCTCTAGTGGAGTTTTTAATAAAATCTAAAAGATAATTAATTTCTTGGCACATTTCAACTTCTGAACTTATTTTCTCCAAAGCCTGACTGGTATTCAGATCCGGACTAGAAATTATTTTAAAAGCTTTCTTTATAGCCGCCCTGACGTTTGGTTTAAAATTGGCTCTTTTCAATCCTACCGCATTGACACTCAATAAGCGGGCGGGCGTTCCTTCGACTGTTGAAAATGGCAACACATCCTGATTCACTCCAGCCATTCCGCCTATCATTGCATTTCTACCAATTCGAACAAACTGATGGATTCCTACCAAGCCGGATATAAAAGCCTGATCTTCCACAATGACATGCCCGGACAAACCGGTACCATTTACAATAACAACCTGATCGCCCAATTCGCAATCATGGCCCAAATGCGAATATGCCATGAGCAGGCAGTTTTTTCCAACCCTGGTTACACCATCATCAAATCCCGAACGATGGATGGTCGCATACTCACGAACCACTGTTCCATCACCAATCTCTACCGATGACGAAACATCCTTAAAATTCATGATTTGTGGCTCACCACCTATAGATGCGCCGTGGAAAATTTTACAATTTTCCCCGATCATTGTGTTTGCCTCTATTAATGCATGAGAGCCAATTACCGTTCCCTTTCCTATCTTTACACGCGGACCAATAATAGAAAAAGGCCCGATTGCAACACCTTCTCCCAATTCTGAATCTGGGTCAATGATTGAAGTTGAATGAATGGTCAAAGTTTAGAAAGGAATAAGAATTTCAAATTGGGTTAAGCTTCTGCAAAACCTAATAAAATCTTAAAAAATTATTTATACCAGGTCATTCCTTACCCATCATGGCTTGAATGGTGCACTCGGTCGCCAACGCATCCTCAACAAAGGCCTTCCCTTCAAATCGAAAAATAGATTTGCGCTGTTTTATCTTTGTTAGTTCCATGCGCAATTGGTCTCCTGGGACTACTGGTTTTCTAAATTTAGCCCCATCAATACCCGTGAAAAATACCGAGCCTTGTCCTTCCAGCTTAAGAATCTTTAATCCTAGAATGCAAGCTGTCTGAGCCAGGGCTTCAATAATAAGAACTCCCGGCATGACTGGAAAATCCGGGAAATGCCCTTGAAAGAAAGGTTCATCGGCGGTGACATTTTTAATACCTACAATGCGGGAATCAAAATCACATTCGATAATCCGATCTACAAGAAGAAATGGATAGCGATGAGGAATGATCTTTTTAATTTCATTTATATCCATCATAAGAGACTTTTTCTTTAAACTAAACTCCAAGACTGCTTACTTCTATGAAGGAATTGCGAAAGTACATTGCGAAATTGGTTGGAGAGATTACTTGTTGCTTCTATCGTAGGTCTTGGTTGCCAAAGTAGTCAGATCATTACCTCTGTCATGGTAGAGAACAACCTTCTGCTCAAGAATCATTGTGTATTTTTTATCTTTCCCAATTTTTTGAATTGTTTTCATCATCTTTAGCAGAATTTTTTGCGTCATTTCCTTCTCATTTTTACCAAACTCAGCATTTTGATCCTGAACGTATCTTTCAAAAGCTACTTTTTCTTTGCGGAATTTATCTTCCTTTTTTTTCTTTAACTCAGGATCAAGAACGAAGCTCTGCTTGTTCAAATCTTCCAGCATTTTTTTAATTCTTTTTTCCCTGGCTTTTATTTTCTTTTTCTCTTTTGAAAAATTCTTCTTAAAAATTTCAAATTGCTTTTTCCATTCTTTTGTACTGATGACTGCTTTTTGAATATCCACGAAACCAACCCGGCCCTCAGCCGCAAAGGAAGATAGGGTCGAAGGTCCGAAAAAAAACAGCCCCATTAAAAACAATGAGCAAAATACTTTATACGCTTTACAAGAAAATAACTGCATGATCCAAATCCTTAAATTATGGTTAAATTAGAATGCGCTGCCAGCGGAAAAATGAAATTGCCCGCTTTCTTCTCCAGATTTTTTATCAAGCTTGATACCGTATGCAAAGCCAAGTGGACCGTAGGGACTGATAAATCGAAACCCAGCTCCAATACTATTCCTCATTTCGCCCAGATCAAAATTTCTTGCAGTGGAACTCAAATCAGTGCCCGATCCATATACATTGCCCCTGTCATAGAAAACATAACCTCGTACCGATTTTGTAAAAGGGTATTGCAATTCCAAATTAAGGAGCAGAGCTTGATTCCCTCCCAATGGATCTCCATCGGAGTCTTTAGGTCCTATATCTTGAATTGTAAAACCTCTTAGAGAAGTAGGGCCACCCATGAAATATCTTTCAAAAGAAGGCAGTGTTTCTCCGCCATAGCCTTCCGCAAAATTAACCCTCGCATGCGCTGCACCCACCAATTTTTCTACTAAAGGGTGATAATAGGTAATCTCGTACATGGAACGAGTAAACTTCGCGCCCCCTAAACCCGCAAGATCGGATGTTATCACATGCCTCCATCCCTGTGAAGGGTTTAAAAAATTGTCTCTGCTATCATATATATAAGATGGAGTAATACGACTGGTGGTTCGCGTTTCATTTTTCAGAAAGTCTGTCGTATCAGCTGCGGAAACCCCTGTGACTTCAACGTTTTCGAATCTATACCCAAGAGTTAAAGATTCATATTCTGTAATGTTTTTCCCAAGCCTAATTCCCCCACCCGTAGTCAGTGCATCGAAACTCAAAAAATCCTGATCCGTATTGAAGGCATCGATTCCTGCCGATATTTCTGAATCAAATAAACGTGGCTCTGTCAGACCGATATTAAAATTTGTCCTAATGGAAGATAAAGAAGCGGTAACATTAACTCGATGACCATTTCCGAACAAATTGTCCTGTGCTATGGAAGTTGTAAAAATTAAATTCTCGACGGAACTGAAACCAGCTCCAATGGTGAATGACCCTGTGGGTTTTTCGGTTACAGTGGTGAGAATGTCTATGAGTTCCGGGTTATCTCCTCGATGGGTATCGATTTTCACATCTTCAAAATAATTCAGATTATTTATTCTTTGCTTACTTCGCTTTAATTTAGAGCCATCAAATACCTCGCCCTCTTTTAACCTGAATTCACGCCGGATAACATTATCCCTGGTTTTAATATTACCCAGCATATTAATTTTTCCCACATAAACCTTTTTACCTTTATCAATATCTACAGAAAGGGTAACTGTGCGAGTTTGATCATCAATTTGCGTTACGGGGTTGACGTCTGCATAGGCAAAACCTTTTGTCGAATACAAATCTGTAACTGTCACAATATCCTGACGAAGCTGCGACACGTTATAGATGTCGCCTTTTTTGGTGAGAAGGCTCTTTTTTACTTCATCATGTGGAATCGTATCATCTCCCTTAATCTCGAGAGATTTAATGCGGAATTGTGGGCCTTCCTCTACTGGGACGATGATATGTATTTGCCTGGCTTTTTTATTAATATCAATCCTGGGCTCCAAAACCTTGACTCTTAAATAACCGTTGTCCTGATAAAATCCTTCTACTCTAAACAAGTCCAATTTCAGAATATCTTTTTGATATACCCCCGAATCATCAAGGAAGGAATACCAGGTCTCTGCCTGAGTTTCCATTTGTTCCGCTAGCTTCTTATCTTCAAAAGCCTTGTTCCCTGAAAATCGAACCTTTTCAATTTTTACCTTTTCACCTTCACGAACTCTTATCACCACATCAATCAGGTTGTTTGCCCCCTTGTTGGTATCGATGCGCGTTTCGGCGAAAAAGTAACCCTTTTCTTTATAGGCTTTCAGTATTTCTTTTTTGCTTTCTTGAATAAGGTGATCATTAAAAGTAGCGCCGCGTCTCAATCCAATTTTTTCGCGTATATCATTGGATTCCAATTTGGAGTTCCCCAGAATTTCTACATCCCCAATGGATGGGATCTCCTCAACAATAAACTGCAACTCAAGGCCTTCTACGCGATTCTGGGTATCCACCTGGATGTCCTTAAATTGCCCGAGGCTGAAAATCTGCTCAATATCTTTGCGAATTGTTGCTTTAGAAAGGACCGTACCCGGCTTGGATTGGATGTAGTACAGGATTGTCGATTCATCAATCCTTTTATTACCCACAATTTTTAAGGACTCGATAATTTCACCTTCCTGGGCCGACAAGGGCGGAGCGCAAAACAAGAAAACTATCGCCACAATGGCGACAAAAATCGGGTGAAAAAATTTTGCCATTTCGCCAGAACTATCTGAAATTTTATGAGTTATAGAGATAAATTGATTTCCGAGTTTTTGCCAAAAAAAAGTATCAAGCTTCATCGGGACAACCCTTTGAAACTTAATACTTTATTTGCTTTTTTTCATTGGCGCTTTTTTTAAGCGAAAAAATTATTTTTTATCCAACATTCACAGCATCTGCCTTTTCTACAAACACAAGGCTATCATCTTGCAGACTAACCTCGATAAGGCCACCGTTCTTAAAACGGCCTTTGAGCATTTCATCTGACAACACATCTTCAAGATGCTTTTGAATAGCCCGCTTTAAAGGTCGAGCTCCAAAGTTAGCATCAAAGCCTTTTTCAGCAATCCACTGTTTTGCGCTTGGAGTCACATCCAAGGTAAGACCCTGCTGAATCAGTTGTTCATTCAACACTTGCAATTGAACATCCAGGATTTCAACGATATTATTTAATTCCAACGGACGGAAAACAACCGTCTCACTCAACCGGTTCAGGAATTCTGGATTGAAGGTCTTCTTCAGATCCTGTTTCAATTCCTTCTGCATCTTATCGTAGTTCAACTCATCATCATCTTTATGAAATCCAAGGCTGGTGCCCTTTTCCAGCATCCTTGAGCTGATGTTGGAAGTTAGAATGATAACGGTATTCTTGAAATCTACAACACGACCGTAGCTGTCGGTCAAGCGACCATCATCCATGATCTGTAACAAGAGATGATAGATGTCTGGATTCGCTTTTTCAATTTCATCAAAAAGAACCACCGAGTAAGGCTTGCGGCGAACTTTTTCTGTCAACTGACCGCCTTCCTCGTAACCAACATAACCTGGAGGCGCCCCCGTCAAACGAGATACATTGAATTTTTCCATGTACTCAGACATATCCAAACGAATCAGAGAGTCTCTATCCCCAAACATAAATTCAGCCAACACATTTGCCAACTCGGTTTTTCCTACACCTGTGGGCCCTAAAAACAGGAAGGTACCAATCGGTCGCTTCATATCTTTCAATCCAGATCGAGAACGGCGAATGGCTTTGGTGAGAACTTTAATAGCCTCTCCCTGACCAACAACTTTGCCCGCCAGCTCTTCTTCCATATTCATCAGGCGAATACTTTCTTTTTCTTCAATACGAGAAAGAGGAATTCCGGTCATGCTTGAAACAACATCGGCAATATCATCTTCTGTGATACTAGGCTCACTGGTGTCGCGTTGCTTGTCCCATTCTTCTTTAACACTCTCCAGTTTTTCAATCAGTGCCTCTTCTTTGTCGCGCAATTCGACTGCTTTTTCAAACTCCTGGTTTTCAATACATACTTTCTTATCGCGAACAACCAGATCAATCTCTTTTTGGATTTTCTTCATATCTGGAGATTGAGTTATTTCTCGCAAACGAACCCTGGACCCCGCCTCATCGATAACATCAATGGCCTTATCGGGCAGAAAACGGTCGGTGATATAACGCTCTGCGAAACGAACCGCGGTGACAATAGCTTCCTCTGAAATTTTGGCTTTATGATGAAGCTCATAGGGAACCTTGAGTCCTTTTATAATTTCAATGGTCTCATCCACCGTCGGCGGATTTACAATGATGGGCTGAAAGCGTCTTTCCAGTGCGCCATTTTTTTCAATGTATTTTCGATATTCTTCCAGCGTTGTTGCACCGATGCACTGAATTTCACCGCGGGAAAGAGCCGGCTTCAACATATTGGATGCATCTACAGAACCTTCTGCGGCGCCCGCACCTACCAGAGTATGCAGCTCATCTACAAAAAGAATGACGCTTTCATTTTGCATGATTTCTTTCATGATGCCTTTTAAGCGAGCTTCAAACTGACCACGATACTTTGTCCCGGCAATCAACGAACCCAAATCAAGAGACACCACTCGTTTTTCAAAAAGGGTATCGGGAACTTCACGCTCAACTATCAATTGCGCCAAACCTTCAACGATCGCAGTTTTTCCGACGCCCGGCTCACCAATCAGAACAGGATTGTTCTTGGTGCGACGGCTCAGTATTTGGATAACACGTTCAATTTCTTTTGCGCGTCCGATTATTGGGTCGAGCTTGCCATCCAACGCCATCTTGGTCAGGTCGCGACTGAATTCATCCAGAGTCGGGGTTTTGCCGACTTCCCGATTGGCTTCGGTGGGCTCTTTAAACATTTCAACAATTTTTTCACGGACATCGTCAAAGAACATTCCAAAGCTGTTGAGCACTCGGCAAGCCACACCCTCTTTTTCTTTCAAGAGGCCTAAAAGAAGGTGCTCGGTGCCAATATAATTATGATTGAGTGATCGTGCTTCCTCCACCGCGAACTCCAATACTTTTTTAGCACGCGAGGTAAATGGAATATCGCCGATGATCAGTGAATTGGAGCTTCGAGGTAAGCTTTTTTCCAGTTCTTTTTTCAACTGGGTCAAATCTACTCCGCTTTTTTGAACAATGGCTACAGCGATGCCACCACCATCTTTGATTACACCTTGTAAAATGTGTTCTGTTCCTAAATATTCATGGCGGTAGAGTTCTGCTTCCTCGCGAGCGAGGATGATAACTCTACGCGCTCTCTCAGTGAATCGTTTAAACATGATTCAACATTCCTTAAAAAAAGCGGATTTATAATGTGAAAGAGGCCTGCATTCAATTTCAATGCAGTGCAACATCCCTGTTTTATATTCTGGTTTACGCCAATAATATCTTAACAAATGATTTCAATTATATAAAGGTTTTATTTGGAACCCGGTCAAAACACATAAACCACCATTAACAAAGGGGTTGTTCCGGCCCAAATGGTCTTACCAAAACCTCAAAATCTGGACACTTTCACCCTTTTTATCGGTATATTTTTCTCATTACTAAAGGCAAACCAGAATTAGCTCCAGGAAGGCAGAATGCTTTATTTATCAACTATAACCAGCATCTTTATGAAAGCAGATAACGGCGGCCGTGGTACTGGGTGGAAAAAACTCATTGGCATCCGTTAAAGTCACTCCCAAATCTTCTGCTCCAAGGGCATTCCAGATAATGTGATTGCCCTTCAAGTTTGTCAAGGCCGGGTAACCCGGACTGTACCTTTGCCCACGATTCTCCTTTTTATATCCCGCTCTGGTTCGTAGCAACTGGTGAATATATTCCGCCATATCTTCAGCAACCCTATCGCTCAACCCTTGTAAATATAAGGCCGATTCGCTTTCGTTCTGCTCTTTGAATGATTTGACCCCCTCCTCCACTCCGACACCGGCAGTGGTGATTTGCAGACCAATCGCATCTAATTGACCCGATTCCACGGAATGAAAATACTGGCCCACAGAAAATATATCTTTTCTGCCCTTCCCAATGCACAAGTCAAAATCAAGTCGTCCCAGTTCTTTATCTCTTTTTTCGGATTCGTAAAAGATCACCTCATCTCCATCTGCCTGGGCTGGAAAAAGTCCAAAGCGAGCCTTGGGAATGATCCAATGATTCTGTTCGGCTTTTTCAATCCATTCTTTTTCCAACCTTTGTAACTGGTCGACGGTGATCCCTTTTTGAATCCAACTCGATTTTTTTCCGAACTTCCAATTTAAGGAGTAAAGACTTTTCCTATCCAAAGACAGTTTATGCAATTTAAACTCAACCTTTTGGATTCCATAACCTTCTGCAGGAACTTCATGATGGCGAAAACTTATTTTTCTTCTGGGCAGAGTTCCCAATAGTTTGTCCTTCTCTTCTTGAATGCCTTTCGCTTTCTGGTATTGGATGAGCAATGCCTGTTGATTTTCCTTTAACAAAACCGGCCGCTTTTCTTTATCCATCAAGAGTCCCATCGTGTTGACACCATCCATACCACTGTCGCAATAAAAAACATTGTCAAGAATAGCGTCAGTATCACCCCCTCCTTGCATGGCAACATAACCCGCATGCCTCAGGTTGACAGGGGCTCCACCAATGAGTACGGGAATTGAAAATTTTCCCTCAGTCAACATGCGCGCAACGGTAATCATATGATTAGAGGTTTGTACCAAAAGAGCGCTCATGCCAATGGCATCTGCTTTCTCAACGCGTGCCGTTTCAATAAACTTTTCCAAAGGCACCTGCACACCCAGATCAACCACCCGGTAACCGTAATTTTCTAGAAGTGTCTTAGCCAGATCTTTACCAATGCTATGCACATCTTGATATACCGTGCCGATCACAACGACACCCTTATAATCAATCGCAGCGCCCGGCTCTACACCACTTTGAAAACGCATGAATGCTTCAAGAAACTGCATGACATTGCGCATCACATCTGCACTTTTCAATAAATGTGGCAGGCTCACTTCGCCACGACCAAACGCATCCCCCAGCTCACGCATGGACTTCATTAGATATCCACTGATGAAACTCAACGGTTCATGCTTGTCAATAGCCTCTGCAACCTCGGTAACAATTTTGTCTTTATAGGGAAATTCTCCGCCTTCTTTTTCTATGACTCCTTCCTGCTTTTGTTTGAACCCATCTTTAATTTTCTGACAAATACTTTCTTCTAAAGAAAGATCGTCGTAATCGATTTTTTTAACCTGGGTCCCGGTTTTTTTTGTCTGCGCTATTTGTTCCAGCTCTTCAAACGCAGTCATGTCACGATCAAGAATCACTTTTCGAGCCAATACCACATCGCTTTCGGTAAGGCTTTCGAGCGGCACATAGTGATTGGGATTCAATATGGCGCAATCCAATCCCACCTTTCTAGCCTCATCCAGAAAAACGCTGGTCAAAACTTTTCGCATATAAGGTTTCGAAGCCAAACCATTGGTCAGATTACCAACGCCAATGCTCGTTTTTAAATAGGGATGAATCGCTTTAATTCGCGGAAGACACTTTAAGGTTTCAGCGCAGAAATTGAGCCCTTCTACCGACTCCGAGCCGATGGGGTAAGCGTTGACATCCATAAGAATCTGATCGGGAGTTACATTGTGTTTTTCTTTTGCCTGCTTAACAATTTCTGCAGCCAATTCATATTTTTCATCCGCAGTCTGACCGGGCCCTTCGGGCCCATTCACCAAGGCCACATAAACCGGATGATGCTGACGGGTAATCGACAAAACCGCATCCAGCTTGCTCACTCCCTTTTCATATTCTTCAAGACTGATGGAATTGATAATTGGCCTTCCGGGATAAAACTCGATAGCCACCTGCAACGCTTCAACAGAAAAAGAATCGATACACATGGCTCCCTTGAAGTCACTGGTGGTCTCATAGATCACCTGCGGCAAAACCTTTTCTGTTTCGACAATGTTGCTGTCCATGCAAACATCAATGATGTCGATACCCAGATCTTTTACCTGTTCTTCAACAACCTCTTCCAAAACTGCCATCTGAATTTCATCGTCACGTTCCACCGCTTCACGGACTTTTTTACTTCCGCGCACATTTAATCTTTCACCTATTCGAATCAAAGCTTCAGAACTGTCTAGAGGCATGGCCTCTTGCGGACCAGAAACAAAAACTTTATTCGCTATTTCATTCTTGCCGGGAACCAATCCCTGCAAACGTTTCGATATTGAACGAATATGTTCCGGCGTTGTGCCACAACATCCGCCAATAATTGAAACTCCAAAATCTTTAACGAAGCGTTCTACATAATCCGCCATATCCTCCGGTACGAGCTTGTAACAAGTCTTGCCGTCTTCTGAAACGGGCTGACCTGCATTGGGCACAATGGAAATGGGTAAACTGCAAATCCGGCTCAATTTTTCCACTGTTTTTTCCATCAGCTCCGGACCCGTATTGCAGTTGATGCCAAAAGCAGAAATACCCATGCCTTCGACAGCCACAAGCGCCGCATGAATATCGGTATTGAAGATTTGCATTTTTGAAAATCCATCCACCGTCACCTGGGCAATGATGGGAAGTTTTTTACCTGCCTCTTCAAACGCTTTATTGGCACCAATAATCGAGGCCTTCAATTCCAAAATGTCTTGTTGCGTTTCGAATAGCAGGACATCGGCACCACCTTCTATCATCCCTTTTACTTGCAGGAAATTGTTGTCAACAATCTGATCCCAATTGGCTTTATTGAGATCGGCTTCGGTTTTAGAAAGAACATAATTGGAGGGACCAATGGAACCGGCCACGAACAACGGCCGACCATCGTATTCAGGGTCACTTTTATATTTTTCAATTGCTTTTTTTGCGATTCGGCAACCTTCCACATTCAAGTGGTGCGTTATGGCTGCATAATCCGACTTTTTTAAATCCAAACCCTGAGGAATGGCTTTGATATCTGTCAGATCGATTTGAGTGAAATCAAATTCCTTCAATCGCAAAGGCGATGCGCCAAAAGTGTCTGTCTCGATCAGGTTGGCACCCGCCCGCAAATATTTTAAATGGATCCCCTCAAGATCATCGGGACGCGAAAAAATCAATAAATCGGTCAGCATCTTGAAAGCCGCACCGCCGAATGCTGCATCATCCAATTCCAGGTTCTGCACCATGGTGCCCATGGCACCATCAAGAACGAGAACCTGCTTTCCTAAAACATCCTCAAATTTCATATCGAACTCATTTTGTTATTATAAAATTGGCACAGGCTGGTTATCACTAGAAGTCGAAATCAAAAAAAAGCTATAAAAACTTAAAAGAAGAGGCCCATCCTATGGGCTCAAATTACTAGGAAATCGTTAGGTTTTCAATGACATTATTATAAATTTCCTTGCTAACAGAACAGAAGTTAAGAGAGCTATAAATTTACACCTCAGCTTTTTTCGGTTTTTCCGGTTTGACACCAAAAACTCGTTCCATAAAACCCGGTCGGTCTTTGGCGCAACGGAAACCAATATCTTTTTTATTGGCGAGAGGATTGAGATGTTCGCGAAAAGAGGCGCGGGATTTCATAGCCACCACCTTTTGAAAATCTTTTTTATTAAAGTGCCCCACACCCATATAGGACATGCCGCGCACGATATAATGTTTCTTATCAAAAGCTGCCGATTTGTATTTGCTGTTCGGGTAGGGCAGATAATAATCCCAAACCCATTCCCAAACATTGCCGACCATGTCATGCACTCCATAAGGACTGGCGGCCTTGGGAAAACTGCCCACAGGCATTAACCCCCTCCCGGTTTTATTTCTTGGCGAAGTCGCCAGGTTGGCAATTCCTGTTATAAAATCATCTCCCCAGGGATAAATGAACCCGGCGCGTCCTCGTGCCGCTTTTTCCCATTCCATTTCATTGGGCAACCGCTTGCCCGCCCATTCCGCATAAGCTGCAGCATCGAAAAAACTGACATGAGTCACTGGAAAATTATCTTCCCCTTCAGGAAACTTCTGCCCCCGCCAGATCCGAGGGGGTTTATGGTCTGTCGCCTGGCAAAAAATATAGTATTGTAAATTCGTCACCTCGTATTGATCGATGTAAAAGCCGGGAATATCCGTCCGTCTTTCGGGAGACTCATCGGCATACCAGGGTTTGTCGAGTCCTAATGAAAGTGCGTGTTTTTCCGAGTCCTCTTCATTCGTACCAATGGTAAACTCACCTGATGGAATATAGACCATTCCCTCAGGCACATTTTCAAAACACCCCGTTAGAAAAAACGGGAAAAGAATTAAAAATAAAAAAACCAGGTTTTTAGCTTTTTTAAACATGAATTCTGAAACTCTAACATCTGTCCCTATAAGTGATTTAGACCGGGAAAACAGGTTGACCGATTTTTCTCTTAATCCAACCGGATGTCCCGAAAAATTATTGGACTCCGTAAAAGAGGTCGGCATACGCCATCCTATAAGCATTTGCTCTGCGAATAAACCTTATAAAATTATCAGCGGCCATAAACGTGTACAGGCAGCTATCAAAGCGGGTCTCACCCACATTCCTGCATTTTTTGTCCCAACCATGGATGGCGCCCTGGCACTGAACCTGAAAGAAAACTTTGCTCAAAGACATTATAGCGATATTGAAAAAGGATGCATTCTCAACAAACTCATTGCAGAAGGAATTCAAGAAGAAACCATTCTGGATTTATACATGCCCCTACTGGAATTGGAACGCAGTAAAAAGATTTTTCAAGATCTTAATTCTGTCGAAAAAATAAGTCCTGAATTACAAAAATTATTGCACCGGGCAAACGTACCCGTCAAAGTTTTTCAAATTTTCTTCGCATGGGAGAAAGAAAACCAGGAAGCTGCAGAAAAATTTTTTTCCGTTACGCGGCCCGGTGTGAATAAATGGCGTGACCTGCTTGAGTTAGTGGAAGAAATATCAAGACGGGATAACCTATCTCCAAAAGAAATTTTTTCCTCCCCTGCCACAATCGAAACTCTCGAAGAAAAAGATCTCACGCCGCCCCAAAAATACGATCGGGTTTTTCAAGCATTGCAGCAAAAAAGGTATCCCGTTTTATCCGACCTGAAAAAACAGGTGGCACGTGCGCTTGATGAAATGAAGCTGGATGACAAAACCCGATTCAAATATCAGGAAGCTTTTGAAAGCGATGAGATGAAGCTGGAATTAAAGTTTCGTGACGAAAGAGAACTGTCTCAACAAGTCGAAAAAATATTTCAAGCCCTGCAATCCGGCTCGGTCGAAAAACTTATTAAAGTAATAAAGGCCGTCTAGCGACGGAAGCGATGGAAGGTTTCTTAAATCCCAGAGCTAGAAGCTTGAGGGGTACTGTATCTCAGTAAAGGAATCGACCGATCTCCACCGGGCGCGGCCCGGTTAGAAGTAGCGTTTTCGGGGAGTGATGACTTTTTTAAATTCGTCGGGTCCCACTTTATATTTTTTGTAGAGCGCTTCCAGATTTTTTCGTGACTGGGCCAGCTCTTTAAGCACTTTCTGTTCCGTCAAAAACTTTTGGGCAATGATGCAATGGGTAATTGCCTTGACCCCCGACATTCTTTCATCGTAGGCTTCGCTTAAGCGCTCGTGGGCTTTGATATGTTCGGGGTTAAAGTAAACCACTTCGCGAAGCAAATCAATCTCTTCTCCTGGTTTACCGTTGAATCTTAAATCCATACTGATCTGGAAAAGGTTTTCTGCCAATGCGTCGTTAGCCGTTTCGTTATCGGGGCTCAACTCCACCGCTTTTCGAAGGGGGTTTTCCGCCGGTCGATATCTTTTAAGTTTCATCAATGCAGCTCCTAGCTTGTAGTAACCTTCGGCACCGTGCTTTGGGCTGTTCTTGATGGCCTGACGCAGAGGTACAATACAATCCTTATATTTTTTCAACTTAAAATAAAGCATACCCAGCCTGAGGTTGGGCATGGCAGCCGTCGGGTCAACCGATACCGCCTCTTTATAATGTTTGATGGCTTTTTTTGTATTTTTCAATTTGCTGTAAACTTCGCCGAAGTTGTAATGGGCTTGCACCGTCAGGTTCTTATCAAAGTTTAAAGCGTCTTGAATTTTACCCAAGGCTTCTTTGTAACGTCCCAACTCGGTATAGCAAATTCCCATAGATAAATGTGCCGGACCAAAATTCGGGATGATCTTCACCGCTTCCTTAAAATGATTTTCTGATTCCCGTTGATTTTTCATGCGCCCATAGGCAGTGGATAAATTGGAATGGACCTGGCTGAGGGCTTTCTTTATGATTTCGCTTTCTGGATTAAGCCGCATGGCTTCCTTCAGGTGCTCCAAAGCATCGTCATCGCGACCCATTTCCATTTGCGCTCGACCCAAATGCAAACGGGCACTTTTATATTCGGGTTCTTTATTCACTACTTCACGTAAGGGTGGGATGGCTTCACCGTAGCGATGCATTTCCATATAAATTTCGCCTAGGTCGTATAGAATTTGAATATCTTCCGGATTTTTCTGTAATGCCTCTTTGAGTCTGTCTGCTAATGCCTTGAGTTCTTCAGGACTGCGTACTTCAGCTTCTTCTTCTGCAGGGCTGTCTTTACCCCAGCTCAAAAGTTTTTCAACAATCCCTTTAAGCCAGTTCCGCAACTTATTCATGATTATTCAATTTTTTTCGTGTTTTTGGGAAATGTTAAAGAAACTATAGTAAAAGGTAAGAAAGGTTTCAACCTCCCACTAGCATGGGAAGCTAGGAAACCAATTTGAGGATATCGTGATGAACTTTAAAATAAGGCCTAATAGCAGTCATTTACAGGGGAGGGCAACCGGCCGTTTGGCCGCTAGCGGCGGAATTTGGTGACCAGACTGCGTACCGTGTCTATTACTCTATTAACATCAGATTCAGACATTTTGGGGTACAACGGAATAGAAAGGATGCGCTCGGAATAGTTCGAGGCGACGGGATAGTCTTGTGGCTTGGTGTTGAAATTTTTCACATAAAAGGGTTGCAGGTGCAAGGCAATATAATGGACAGCCACCCCAATTCCCGATTCCTGCATGGCATCAAGGAACCCATCACGGTCAACCGTCAACTGTTCAAGGCGCAATGCAAGAATATAAATATGATGGGCATGCTCGATTTCCTCATGTCGGCCCAGTGGTTCTAATTCAGGAACATCGGCGAAACCCCGATCATACATAGCAACGTATTTACGACGGAGTTCCAAAAACGAGTTAACTTTTTTTATTTGATGAATTCCAATCGAGGCATTGATGTCGGACATATTGCATTTATGCCCCGCCATTTTTTGCTCCCAATGGGTATAACCCGCTTTCCCATACCGCTTCCAAGCGTCACGACTGATTCCCTGCAAACGCATGACTTGGAACTGCTCTGCCAACTCATCGTCATCGGTGACGACCATTCCACCTTCACCTGTAGTTATATTTTTATTGGCGTAAAAACTGAATGAGGTGGTGTTTCCCATGTTGCCTACCTTTTTTCCCTTGTATTTTGTTTCAAGGGCATGAGCCCCATCTTCAATCACTAACAATTTATGCTTTTCGGCAATGGAATTGATTGCATCCATATCGCAGGGATGCCCAGCAAAATGAACGGGTATTATGGCCCGTGTTCGTGGAGTGATTTTTTCTTCAATCTTTTTGGGATCAATCAGTAATGTGCCCGGCTCAATATCCACCAGCACCGGTTTCATTTTTTGCAGGAGAATGACGTTGGCGGTTGCAGGAAAAGTCATCGGAGTGGTAATGACTTCGTCTCCCTCAGGAAAGCCCTGCATTTCGAGTGCCAGGTTCAAACCTGCCGTGCATGAGTTTAAACCTACGGCATGTTTACAACCAATATAATTGCTGAAGGCTTCCTCAAACTTTTTGGTTTTTGGCCCTGTGGTCAACCATCCTGAGCTTAAAGTATCTGCAACTTCAAGATGCTCCTCTTCCCCCATCCAGGACTGGTGAAACGCTAAGTCAATCTTCATACTTTGATCTCATCCACTTATTTAAGGGCATGCCGGTCAGCATCTGGCATTGCCAATAAACTTTCAGAATCGAAATGCACATACTCTTTTTTCTCCCATGCATCATTATTATTTGGAATAAAGTACATGGTTCTCATTCCACCGCTAATAGAAGAGTTATCGGCTAGAACCGTAATCGCCCATTTACCGTCAACTTTTTCCCAATAATCAACATGTGGGCGGTTCATGTCAAATGATATGTCTTCGCGAACCAAAGCCGGGTTGATTCGCTCCCGACCTTTTAACATAATTTTTACCATGGCGTACTTGCCATCTTTGCTGATTGAAATTTTTTCAAGCTCATAATTTTTTACTTTAATAAAAGGATTATAAAACCATTTGTAATAACTTTGTCTAGGGAAGCCCAAGGCATCTTTTTTATTAAAATTCTTTTTAATATAATCTAAAGGTGGAAGCATTCCTCCAGAAATATGGCCCATTACTCCATTTCGATATCCTGCGACAAGCCGTCCTTCAAAATACAAAAATTCTTCAATAGACACTTCTTTTTTAAATGTAGGATGCTGAAACTGATAAGCACCTTTCAAATCGTTTTTCAATCGCTTGTTAAAATATTCTTTTTCCAGGTTCTCGAGTTCTTTGGCCTCTTTTAAAACGGCGTCTCCCATTTCTGCCCAGCTTGCATTCGCAGTTGAGAACCCACCGAGAAACACCAATCCAAATACTAAATAAACCGTTGTCTTCACAAACCTTTTCATTCTAATTCTCCTGTTCAAATATCTAGTCAATTGGCCCCAAACCGGCCCCAAATTGGTCGAAAATCACATAAATGGAATAAATCTTCGTATGACATCGTTGTCTTAACGGTAAATTCCAACTTTTAGTTTAGCCCTCTAGCGCGGGAGGCAAGAGGCCTCTATTCCTAAAGCAAACCATTCCCGACAGGTTTTCACTATATGCTCCTCAACACTTCCTCAAGACGCTGTATTGAGGATTTTTTCTGCCAACGGTTGTGTTATTCCCGGCAGAGCCATTAAATCTTCCAGCGATGCTTTTTGAATTTTTTCCAGGCTGCCGAATTGCTTTAAAAGCATCAAGCGACGTTTTTTTCCAATTCCCGGAATTGATTCCAAAGGCGACTCCAAAGTTTTCTTGGCGCGCAACTTACGGTGGTAAGAAATTGCAAACCGATGCGCTTCATCGCGAATACGTTGCATTAAAAATCGTGAAGGAGAATTTTCATGAAAAAGTACAGGTTTTTTCTGTTGCGGCAAATAAACTTCATCGGTCGCCAGATTGTTGCGAAATTTTCCTTTTGCAATACAAGCCAGGTCTACCCGATCCATAAGGTCAAGGGCTTGCAAAACATCGTGACCCGCATTCAAATGACCTTTACCCCCATCAATGAGTATGAGGTTTGGCAAGGGAGCGTTTTCTTCAAGCAAGCGGCTGTAGCGTCGAGTCATCACTTCTCTTAACATCGCATAATCATCGATTCCCTTCACGGTAGCAATTTTATAGCGACGATATTTGGACTTTTCTGCAAAGGCGTTCTCGAAGACCACCATCGATCCAACCGCATGCGACCCTGAGATATTGGACAAATCAAATCCTTCAATGACCTCGGGAAAATGTTTTAAACTCAAAGCGGTTTGCAATTCTTCCAGGGAACGAGTTCCCACTTCCCCTTTATCCCGTTCCATTCTCATTGCGAAGCTGGCATTTTCTTCTGCCATTCTTATCAGGTCGCGCTTTTTACCTATGGCAGGCACTTCCAGACGCACGCGCGTCCCTTTTTTCTCCGACAGCCAACCGGCGATTAAGTCGGCATCTTCTACGGGATGTGGCAATAAAATTTCTGCTGGCAGCATGCTCTCTTCAGCATAGTATTGTTTGAGAAATGAAGAAAGTGTCTCGTCTTCCTCCATTTCGTTTAGCGACTTCAATTTAAAAATTTTTTCTCCCAGCATTTTTCCTGAGCGAATGATCAATACCTGCGCCATGGCCTGATCTTTTTCTGAACAATAGGCAATAACATCCTGATCTTCCAGTGAAGTGGAAATTATTTTCTGCTTATCGAGAACCGTTTGCACTGCTGCTATTTTATCGCGAAGAACTGCAGCTTCTTCATATCGTGTTTCAAGGGATGCTGTTTCCATTTTTGATTTAAGGTTTTTTAGCAACGTGGTGTTTTTCCCCTTTAGAAAAAGCGAAACATCCTGCACCACTTCTGAATAGTCCTGCGAAGAAACCAAACCCGCACAAGGGGCAAGGCATCGTCCCATCTGATGGTTGAGGCAGGGGCGACGCAATGGGCTACCATCCAATTTGTCTTTGCTCTGCCGAAGTGGAAAAATTTTATAAATCAGACGAATGGTTTCGCGGACCTCCTTCACCATAGTGTAAGGCCCAAAATAAGTCGCTTTGTCTTTTTTAACGCGACGCACCACTTCCAAACGGGGAAATTTCTCCTGCGTGGTCAAACGTAAATAGGGGTAATGCTTATCATCTTTAAGCAGAACATTGTATTTCGGTTGATGCTTTTTTATGAAATTACTTTCAAGTATTAGTGCTTCGGCCTCTGTTTTTGTGGTCAAAAACTTGATATCATCGACCTTACCTAAAAACATCCGCGTTCGAGGATGAAGGTTTCGAGAGTTTTGAAAATAAGAACGCACGCGGTTTCTTAAAACCTTGGCCTTACCTATATAAAGAATTTCCGACCGGCGATCCTTCATGATATAAATTCCGGGTAACTTGGGAATGTTCTCTATAACATCTTTGATTTTTTTTTCCAGGGGAAACCTCCCATATGACATCCATCTATTACCTTAAAAATATACTCTCATTTGCATGAAGACCGAAAGCAATAATCAACGCGGATTCTGGGGCAGCCGATTGGGATTCATTCTTGCGGCATCCGGTTCCGCAATTGGCCTCGGTAATGTTTGGAAATTTCCTTACATAGTAGGTGAGAATGGCGGTGGCGCATTCGTACTTATTTATCTCGTATGTATATTCATTATTGGCACGCCCATCATGCTTGCGGAGTTTACGTTGGGACGAAAAACCAATTTGAATCCTGTCGGCGCGTTTTCCTCCTTAAAACCCAAGTCAAACTTTATCAGCATAGGTTATATGGGGGTATTGGCCGGATTTCTCATTCTCTCCTTTTACGGAGTGGTGGGCGGTTGGACATTTGCCTATGTGGTCAAGTCTGTGACTGGAAGTGTATTGTCATTTACATCTCCTAAAGAAGCTGGAGTTTTTTTCGGTAACTTTATAAGTAATACAGGGGAACAACTTTTTTATCATGCCTTGTTCATGGGAGTCTGCATTGCCATCGTCCTTCGAGGTGTGCACGGTGGAATTGAAAGAGCCTGTGATATTTTGATGCCTACCCTGGTATTGTTTTTACTTCTTCTGATGATTCGCTCACTCACTCTCGATGGCGCAATGGAAGGCGTTGCCTTTTACCTGTATCCCGATTTCAGCAAGATAAATGGCAATACGGTGCTCATCGCTTTAGGACAAGCATTTTTTTCTCTCAGCCTGGGCATGGGATGCATGATCACTTACGGAAGTTATCTTTCTGAAAAAGAAAACCTGACCTCTTCCACCGTATACGTGGTGATGTTCGATACTCTCATTGCCTTGTTGGTGGGAATGGTTATTTTCCCCGCAGTGTTCGCGATGGGACTCGAACCGGCAGAAGGCCCCAGCCTGGTGTTCAGTGTATTGCCAGCTGTTTTTACCAGTATGCCTATGGGGCATGTGGTTTCTGTTATCTTTTTTACCCTACTAGCCATTGCCGCGATCACTTCAGGCATTTCTTTGTTGGAAGTAGTCGTTGCCTATTTCATCGACCAACGTGGATGGCCGCGGAAGAAAGCCGTGGTCATTGTCGGTTCGGCTATTTTCGCGTTTGGAATTCCCAGTGGTTTATCTTTTGGAGTCCTGGCAGATTTAAAAATCATGGGTATGACCTTCTTCGACCATGTCGATAACATTGCCTCAAACTATTTACTGCCATTGGGAGGAATGTTGACAGCGATCTTTGTCGGCTGGATTTGGGGAACCCAAAATGCACATGAGGAAATTGAAAAACACGAAAACAAGTTTGGTTTTCCCTGGGCGCAATGCTGGGAATTCTTGATCCGTTACGTAACCCCTGTCGCCGTCGGTATCGTCTTTCTCGCCAAAGTCCTTCCCTAACTCCCCCAATCTACACACTTTTAATAACTCACCATTTTTAGGAATCCATACAATCACCCTCAAAAACCATCTAATCTTAATAAATGATTGTTTTCTTTAAATTTGTTTTGCACAATTATTAAAAAAAGATCCTTTAAAAAGTGCTCGAATTAGTTCGGGAAATTTAGGCTCGACAACTTTAATATAATTTCCAAACCTATATTAATGAAGTTGGAAAATAAAAATACTGCTAATTCATCAGATAAAGACAATAGTCCTTTATTTTTGGAATTTAATATCAAGGATAAAGAAGAACTATTTAGCGGGATCCTTAATAACGCAGGAGCAGCAGTATATGTAAAGGATATTGAAGGTCGATATATTTTTGTAAATAGGGAATTTGAAGAGTTACTGAATGTTAAACAGGAAAATGTAAGAGGAAAAACAGATTTTGATATATTTCCTGTTGAAATTGCAGAAAATCTAATCGCAAACGATAAGTTAGTGTTGGACACTGGGCAAGTCAGGGAATTAGAAGAACAGGTTCCTATTGAAAAAAACCTGCGCACCTACCTTTCTATAAAATTTCCTGTATCCAATTCAAAAGGAGAAGTTTTTGGTGTAGCAGGGATTTCTACCGATATTACGCTACGAAAGGCAGCTGAATCCATTCTCTCCCTCCAGAACCATGCTTTGGAAAAACTTGCACAAGGCTTGCCATTGGAAAAGTACATGGATATTTTAACTCATGGCTATGAAGAAATTTTCCAGGGCGCCAAATGTTCTGTTCTTTTATTTAACAAAGAAAATCAAACTCTGCATAATTGTTCGGGACCCAGTTTGTCTTCGGTATTTAAAGATGCCATAGAAGGGATGAGTATCGGTCCTTTAGTTGGGTCGTGTGGAACGGCAGCTTATAAAAGGGATATTGTTATCGTTGAAGATATTTCAACGGACCCGTTATGGGCTAGAGCTGGAAAGTTTGCATTGTCTCACGGTTTGGCTTCGAGCTGGTCTTGTCCCATTTTGAATTTGGATAAAAATGTTTTGGGAACCTTTGCGGTTTATTACAATTATCCAAAAAAACCACAGAAAAATGAGTTGGATATCATTCAATCCATGGCTCATTTAGCAAGGATTGCGATAGAGAATAAAGAAAAGGAAAAAGAACTCAAAACAGCCCATTTGGAACTTGAAAATAGAGTTGAAAAACGAACCGCTGAATTGAAATCCACAAACAAGTTATTAGAGAGCGAAATCAGCGAAAGAAGAATAGCCGAAAAACAGATTATCAGCCTGTCCAAATTTCCAGATGAGAACCCCAATCCTTGTTTGAGGGTCAACCGGGCAGGGGTCCTCATTTACACAAATGCTCCAGGCTCAAAATTACTAGAAAACTGGAAATACAAAATTTTTGAAATGGTTCCTGATCCTTTTCAGGAAGTGGTAAAAGAGGTCTTTTCTACCCAAGTTAATACTGAGTTTGAAATAAACTCAAACAATCAGATCATTCTTTTTCATGCCGTGTATGTTCCGGAAATGGACTATATCAATTTATACGGACAGGACATCACGGAACGAAAACAAGCAGAAGAAAAATTGAAAGATGCTGTCCTAAGTTCCGAAAAAGCCAACTTGGCTAAATCGGAATTTTTAGCCCGGATGAGTCACGAGCTCCGCACGCCTATGAACGCAATATTGGGTTTCACCCAGTTACTGCAAATGGACAAAAAGAATCCTTTAGTCGATTACCAAAAAGCGAATATGGAACGCGTGTCTACCGCAGGACAATATCTACTGGAACTCATCAATGAAACTTTGGATCTTGCCAAAGTCGAAGCAGGGGAAATGGACCTGGAAATTGAAATGGTGGACATGGTTCCCATCATAGAAAATGCAATTACTCTTTCAAAGCCTCTGGCTGCTTCAAATTATATTTCATTGGAATTTCAGAAAACTTTTGGAACAGAAATTTTTGTCGAAGTAGATAAACTTCGTTTTATGCAGGTTGTAGTTAATTTAATCTCCAATGCAATCAAATACAATAAATCCAAAGGCTCTGTAATTGTTTCTATTGAAAAATCAGATGAAGACAAAATTCGTTTGAGTGTTAAGGATACTGGAAATGGAATTCCAGAAAACCAGAGAAATAAACTTTTCATTCCTTTTGAAAGGTTTGATCCCAATGCAGAATTGATTGAGGGGACCGGTATTGGACTGGCAATTTCAAAACATTTTGTAGAAATGCTGAAAGGAACGATTGGGTTTGAAAGTGTAGAAGGAGAAGGAAGCATTTTTTATGTCGATCTCCCCCTTTCCAAAAAAACTTCCTCTATATCGCTAAAAAATGTGACATTGCACTCAGCAAGCGAGGCAGCAAAAGCATCACAAAAGGAAAGAAAAATTCTTTATATTGAAGATATCCTAGCAAATGTAGTATTAGTAAAAAAAATTTTCGAGTCTCACCCCAATATAGAAATTTTTTCCGCCCCTAATGCTAACAGCGGAATTGCACTTGCAAAAAATATAATACCTGACTTGATTCTGATGGACATTCAATTGCCAGATATGAACGGCATTTCTGCTCTAAAAATACTTCAGGAAATTGATGAGACTCAGAATATTCCCGTCATTGCTCTCACTGCAGATGCTATGAGTACTGATAAAAAGGAAGGCCTGAAAATTGGATTCAAAGATTATCTCACCAAACCGATTGATATAAACCAACTGTTGGATACTGTTGACAGGGTTTTAACTTAATGCCAAGCCATCCATAAAATCTAAGATTCAGCTTTTTTGTAAGTCCTCCGGCCAATCCTGATCCCCCACTTCAGCCAATTGACCTGCTACCTGTTTGAGGTCACAAGCATCCTGCGCATTGGTTTCTAAATTTTGGAAATTTTGAGTCCTGAATTCGCCGTTAATTATTGTCTCTTTCGAAGCCAATGACTCTTCCTTTTTAGGCTTCTCCTCACCACCTTCAAACTTTAAATATTCAGGGCAATAAATTTTTTCTCCTGCATAACACCCAGAATTCAGGTGTATCCGAATCCCTAAATTAATGGAAAACCTTTCACGAAAAACATATAAATGATTAATTTTAAATGGGTTATTTAATAATCCATGCAAAGCCCACGCTACCAAAAACTTTTTAAAATCCCCATTTTAAAGTTGACTAAAATAATGAAAGAAATAATAATTACTATAAATGTTTATGTAATTTATAAAATTTAAGGGGCCCTCTTTCCAATCCCTCCTCCCCATGTTTTATTTTTATGGAAAATATTCCTGTTAAATTTCGCCATAGTCTAAGAGGCAAGATGCTGTTATTTGGTGTTGCCCCCACTATCATTATCCTTCTTATTATCATCGCCTACACCACCACTCAAAACTATTCTTCAGTTCTCCAGACCAACGAAGAAATGATTAAAGGCCTGGCGAGAAAAATTTCCACCGAAATTGAAAGAGGAAATACCCGGGCCGTTATCACTGTACAAACCATGGCCTATGCCCAGGAAAACGGTTTATTTGGAAAGCGTGAAGAGTCTACCTCGTATGCCGGAAGAATTCTTGCTGAGTTTCCAGAGTTTACTGGAGCCTACTTTGGTTACGAGGTGGATTCAGATCAAAATGATAAAAAATATCTCAATACTAAAGAAGGTAAAACCCTTCAAAAGGCACTGAATAAGGATGGAAGGTTTATTCCCTACTGGTACAGGGGCAAAACGGATTTCAACAAGGATTCTCTTTTTCTCGAACCTTTGGTGGATATGGAGACCAGCCTTTATTACCAGGGTGTCAAGGATTTATGGCATGAAGCGGGAAAAGCCTTACCCATGATCACCGAACCCTACGTTTATGAAGGAAAAATGATTGTGGAGCAAACCTTTCCTATCATTATTGATGGGAAGTTTAAAGGGATCGCTGGAGTGGACAGGGCTTTAAGCCATATTTTTGAGTTTATCAAAGAAATTAAAAACCGGGAATCGGTAGACATATTTTTAATAAGCCGATTGGGAAAATTTATTTCCGTCACCACAGAGAAAAGTGATTTGCTGGTAACCAAATCCCTTTACAAAACCCCTTACAAAAAATTATTCAGTCGATATTATAAAAATGGAAGTGACAATATTTTGGATCTCGTTGAGGATCCTCTTGATAACCAGAATTATTATTTCGTAACTTCTTCGGTTCCAACCGGGAATTGGACCGTTATTTTGAGGAAATCTGAAGAATCCGTTTTAAGTCCCATTCTCTCCGATCTTTATTATCAGGTTTTTTTCGCGCTGGTTGGCCTGTTGGTGATCACCTTTTTATCCCTCTGGCTAGCCCAATCGATTTCAACAGGCATTGGGAGAGCGATGGAAGCTGCTAATTTTTTGGCCTCTGGCGGTTTGCCAAAAAATACAGATTTGGATTCAACGCTTCAAGACGAAATTGGAAGAATGAACATCAGCTTCAATAGGGTAATGGAAATGTTCCGGGAAATCACCCATGTCTGCGTTGCCATTGCAGAAGGGGATTTCAGTAAATCCGTCAAGATTAGAAGCGAAAGAGACACCCTTTCATCCGCAATCAATCAGATGAGCGTTAAGCGGAAAAAGGCTGAAGAAGAACTTAAAGCTGCACAGAAAAAAGCGGAAGCCGCCAATCAGGCAAAAAGTGTTTTTATTTCCAGCATGAGCCATGAAATTCGCACTCCCCTGAATGCGGTTATGGGATATTCGCAACTTTTAGAAAAAGACCCGGATTTACCTGAGAAACAAAAAAATGATGTTTCTGCAATTTACAGATCGGGAAAACACCTTTTGAGTATCGTCAACGATATATTGGATTTTTCCAAAATAGAAGCGGGGAAAATGGAAGTCCACCCCAACAATTTTGATTTGGAAAACCTGATACATGATTTGTCCGTAATTTTTGCTATTCGTTGCCAAGAAAAGAAATTGGATTTAAAGGTTAAGGGAATAGAAAAAAACGAACAAATTCTAGTGTATGGGGATTCGGGGAAACTAAGACAAGTCCTCGTCAATCTAATGGGGAACGCGATTAAATTTACCTCTTCCGGAACTATCCTGCTAAACGTTTTGCCTTTAACAGAAAACAATTTTTTCTTTGAGGTGAAAGACACTGGCCAAGGCATTCCCCTAAAAAAGCAAACCGATATTTTTAAACCCTTTCAACAGGATGAAGAGGGAGTAAAACAGGGTGGAACAGGGTTAGGACTTTCTATTTCAAAGAAACTTTTAAACCTAATGGGATCAGATATTAAAGTTGAATCAAAAGAAGGTGAAGGAAGCAGATTTTACTTTAATATCATATTTCCTCCTGCAAAAGATATTTCGGAAACCACGGAAAATCCATTTGAACATGTTACGAGACTGGCTCCAGGATACTCTGTAAAAGCAGTTTTAGTAGACGACAATCTCACAAACCTGGACGTACTATCCCGAACGCTTGAAGATATCGGAGTAGAAACGATGAAGGCCGATAACGGTGAAGATGGGCTCAAGCTGATCCGCACACATTCACCCCAAATCGTTTTTTCCGATTATCACATGTCCAATATAGATGGCATAGAATTAACAAGAGAAATAAAAAGATACCCGGAAACACAACAAATTAAAATAGCCATGATCTCGGCTTCCGTTTTTGACCATCAGCGTGAGATGTACATGAAGGAAGGAGTCCAGGCCTTTATTGGAAAACCCTTTGTACGAGAAGAAATTTTTGAAGTCTTGGCCGAACTTTTGAATGTGCAATATGAGTATAAAAAAGAAGAGCCTCAACCCAGGTTAGATAAGGAAAAGCATCTAGATCTCTCATCTGTTAATTTGCCCATGGATTTACTGGTCTCCCTAAAAGAAGCAGCCCAGTCTGGACGAATAACTCTGTTGGAAAATATTTTTACTTCCATGAAAAAAGAACAACTCAATGGATCAAATCTCGTTCCCCATTTAAGCGATATGGCCAATAAAATGGAGTTTCAAGAAATTAAACAAATTGCAGAAAAATTAATTTTAAATTTACCGAAGTAAGGGTGAAATGAAGGAAAGAATAAAAAAAATTGAGGGAATGAAAGTTCTCGTAGCAGATGACACACCGGAAAATCTGCAAATTTTATACAAAACTTTAAAAAATGAAGGTTATGAGTTGGCCCTGGTAAAGAACGGAGAAGAATGCCTAAAACAAGCATCCGATTTTTCTCCTCACCTTATTTTACTTGATATCGTTATGCCTGGGGTAAATGGCTTCGAGGTCTGCGAAAGAATAAAAAAGAATAAAGACACAAAAGATATTTCAATAATTTTCCTCTCTGCAAAAATGTATAGTGAAGATATTGTAAGAGGTTTTGAAGTTGGGGCTTCAGATTATATTACCAAACCGTTTGAGCAGGCTGAAGTATTAGCCCGAGTCAAAAACCACTTAATGCTCCAACAACTCCACCTTGAAAACGCCCATTACATTACTGAGCTGGAAAGGAGCAACATAGAGCTGGAAAGTTTTGCCCATGTTGTATCCCATGATTTGCAAGCCCCCTTAAGAAAAATTGTTACCTTTAGTGATCGCTTTATGAATAACACAAAGGAATTTGCCCAGGAAAATAGAACTGACCTTACCATTGTGAAAAATTCGGCAATTAGAATGAAAATTTTCATTGAAGATCTACTAAAGTTTTCTGAATTGAAAAAAATTAAATCCCAGTACCCCCTAATAAACCTGGGTGAAACTATGGACGAAGTTTTAAGCGATATTAATCACCTTGTGGTAGAAAATGGCGCTACTATAAATATAGATGAGTTACCTACGCTTGAAGCGGTACCCCATCAGATGCATCAATTATTTCAAAATTTATTTTCTAATTCCCTTAAATATCGAAAAAAAGGAGTCTCACCGGTTATCAATTTGAAATGCTCAAGCGATGGCAATGGAGGTTGGGAATTAAATATAATCGACAATGGTATTGGCTTCGAGGACAAACATGCTAATCGAATATTCAAACCTTTTGAACGGTTGCATGGCATCAATGAATACGAGGGAACCGGTATTGGGTTAGCTATATGCGAAAAAATAGTCAAACTTCACCATGGAAACATTCAAGTAAAAAGCATAAAGAATGAGGGAACTACGTTCACAATTTTCCTTCCCAAAAATCAGCCTCTAAATCACTGATGATAAAATCTCAAAAACGAATTTCCCCTTAAGGCCGTTTGTTCCTTCGCTCAATAGGAAATTCCACCATTTTCCCGCAGTGAGGACATGAAACGGGTCGTGATTTCTGTTTATGTATAGTTTCAATAAAGCCATAAGCAATTATTCCCACCGGAAGCCCAAATGTTCCCAGACCCAAAATAGATACGAACCCTCCAAAAAATTTACCCAGGGTTGTAATGGGATAGACATCTCCATAGCCCACCGTCGTCATTGTGGAAACCGCCCACCACATTGCTTCAAAGATACTTGAAAATTTTTCAGGTTGCGCCTGATGTTCAAAAAGGTAAATGACGCCGGATGCAAAGAACAACATTCCCAAAATTATACCCAGGACAATCAGCAGTTCCTCGCGGGTATCTCGCAATACATTTCGCAACAGGTGAATTGAATAGGAATAACGAGCCATCTTGAAAAGGGAAAATAGCCTTAACAATCGCAAAACCCTTAAAAACCTGAGGTCGGCATCTAAAAAAAATGGCAGGTAAAAAGGCAATACCACAAGCAAATCAATAATTGCCGCTGGAGTGACCATGTAACGAAGTCGACCGTTTACAGGATGCCTGTATTCTTCCTTTACCACAACGGTCCAAATCCGCAACACATACTCAAGTGAAAATACAAGCATTGAAAAAACTTCAAAAACTTTAAAGGGATGTGAATAGTTTTGGGAAATCTCATCCACCGTTTCCAAAGCAACCGCAAAAACATTTAATATGATGAGAGAAATAATAAAAATATTAAATCCGCGGCAGTAAATATCTTCCTTGGACTCCGGCTCCAGAATTTCACTGATTCTATATTTGATGCTCATAATTTGCTCCCCTACTTGGGTGGGTAACTCGGAAGCCTGGTGGCCCATTCTTTATCCCCAAGGGTTTCGCGCAAACTCTCCGAAAGACAGGAGAAATCCAAACTATCTTCGGCCTGGGCCTCTGCTTTACTATAAATACACCTCGCCCCTTCACCATCCCCAAGTTTTTCTATAAAACATTCCGCCAAACTCAGAAGGTCACAAAAGTCTTCTACCTGACTCTCGGCCTTATGGTATAACTCGCTGGCCCATTTTTCGTCCCCTAATTTGGCGAAGACGTTGTCTGCAAGTTCAAAAAATTCCGAAAACTCTTTCGCACGCTCTTCAGCTTTTTTATAAACTTTGAGTTGCCATTCTTTATCATCAAGTATCTCTGATACGCTTTCAGCCAGATCGCATAATTCCCGAATATTCTCTGCCTGGGTTTCTGCCTTTTGAAATAATCTTTTTGCCCATTCTTTATCCGCTAGGGATTCAAAAATGCTGTAGGCAAGCCAATTCAAATCCAGACTGTTTTCTACACAATCCTCAGCTTTTTGGTAAATTTTAACAGCCCAATCTTTATCGTTGAGTGCAAAAGCAACACTATAAGCGAGCCAATTCAAATCCAGACAATCCTCTACCCTGTCTTCAGCTTTTTTGTAAACCCTCCTGGCCCATTCCCGATCCCCAGCTTCAGCCAATTGATCCGCCACCTGTTTGAGGTCACAAGCATCCTGCGAATTGGCTTCTGCAGTTTGGAATTTTTGAGTCAGGTATTCATCGTTATTTATTTTCTCTTTCGAAGCTGAGGTTTCTTCCTTTTTAGGCTGTTCTTCTTTGCCCGCGAACTTGTAATATTCGAGGTAGTGGATTTTGTCTCCTGCATAGATAAAACTTTTTTCGTATTTTGATTTTGGAAGATGCCTTCTTTCATGAAGAATGCCATTTTTGTTATGCAGCAAAGACTCGGCATTTAAATAGTCCTGCATCTCAATGGCGTAAGTTTGACTATCGGTGGCAAGATAAACTTGTCCCCGGGGAGCCAGCTTCTGAGCAATCAGATTTACCAGTTCGGGTTTGACTAACCGGCGTTTGAAATGACGAGCTTTTGGCCAGGGATCAGGTAGGTTAATAAAAACTGAATCTAATTCCTCGGCTTTAAAAAGATAAGGAAGTTTTTCCCGGACATCTCCAAAAACCACACGTATATTTTTCAACTGCAAAGAATGAATACGCTCTAATAATTTCTGGATACCTTCCTGGGAAAAATCTATTCCTATGAAATTACTGTCAGGTTCCCTCCTGGCCATAGCAATTAAAAAATCCCCCATGCCGAAGCCAATTTCCAATTTTAAAGGATGGGTATTCCCGAACTGGGTTTGCCAATTCGGATTCCCTTTAATATCAAGAAAGCAAGGATCTTCCACAACAAAAGGCGTAGAAGAGGGTCTGGCGGTCAATAATCCCATGGTAGATAGAACATCAGATTATTTATTTTCCCAGTAAATCACTGGCTTTTTTTGCTGCATCATCCATAGCTTTATCCAGTTTTTCTCCTGCTTTTTCTGCTTCTCCCTTTTCTTCACATCCCACCGTACCAAACACACAAACAATTAAAACCAACGCGATCATAAATTTTTGCAGAATTTTCATAATTCTTCTCTCATGTAAAATATCGTTATTTATTTGGTCTTCTTACTGAATAAAATTAATTAATAAGATTCTATTCTGTTCCTTTTAAAAATGGAATCTAAATTTTGTGATAATGTGTTTTATGAAAAATATTAATGCCCATTATTATGATTAGACCTGTCCAATTTCTTTTGACGCTATCACTAATTCTTCTGGCAACCTTCGCCTATGCCCACGGCATGTCAGAAGCAGAAAAGCTAAGCATTCTGCAAGGCGGGAACCTTCAATATATGAAAATTGGTGCCTCTCATATGTTGACGGGTTACGACCATCTTCTATTTGTCTTTGGCATAGTTTTTTTCCTAACCACTTTTATCGATGTCGTTAAATACATCACTGCCTTCACCATTGGTCACAGCATCACCCTCATCACTGCTACTTTATTGGGAGTGACCGTAAATTATTTCCTGATCGATGCGGTGATCGCTCTAAGCGTTTGCTATATCGGCTATGAGAATTTAGGTGGATTCAAAAAGCTTTTTGAAAAAGGACTCAATATGATCTGGGCCGTTTTTATCTTCGGATTGGTTCACGGATTGGGACTTTCCACTCGACTGCAACAGCTTCCCCTGGGGGATGAAGGAATCGTCTGGCGCATCCTTTCCTTCAATTTGGGAATAGAGTTGGGTCAAATCGCCGCATTGTGCGTAATGGTAGCTTTGCTATATAAATGGCGACGCACTCAATCTTTTTTGAAAATCAGCAACATCTCTAACAATGCACTGATTTATGCTGGAGCGTTTTTGTTTTTGTTTCAGATGCATGGTTACTCACATACCCTCGATCCGGATGAATTTCCTTTTCCGGAAGACAACCATTTCCACGCCCACGAAAAAATGGATGCCGAAGCCCCAATACCAGGTAGTGAGTATTTAATTACTCCAAAGGCCGAAGCCCCCGATCCGCTGGATTGGTGATTTTCATTCTGTCATCCTGTGCTTGTGATATTAAACCATTAATTTCATGCCCAGAACGGGTATGTCTAAGGATCTATTTCCCTCTATATATTCATCTTTAATCTTCATACCCATAAAAGGTAATATAAACAATATGAGAGAATCCGCACGCGAGACAAAAGAAAAGCTTATTAAAAAATTCCCAGAAATAATTAATCAGTTTTTTAAAAAGCAATTTTTATGGATGTTAATTGGCTTGACGATTGTTTTACTGATCGCATTAATTACTAGCATTCTATTTACTTTCAAAGATCCCTCCAAATACCTCCCTCCCCTTATTTTTAGTACCGCCGCATTTATTGCCATGCTTACTTATTGGAGAGAGCACAACAAGACAATTGAAGAAAATAACCAGTCAAGTTCAGAATTGTTTCTTAAACTCGCATCGGATGGGCTTACAACCGTTTATGAATTACTGAAAGATAAGAATAATAATAATATAATTTGGATTAGGGCGGCGCGAACTCTACTTGAATCCCAAAAGCTTTCGGAAGAAATTAAATCAGAAAAGTTTCTACGTGCTTATCGCATTCATGAAGAAAAGGTAAGAAACGATCTTTATTTAAAACTAAGAACCGATACCGATAACCCACAACCTTTGCCCCCTCAATTCTTTTTTGGAACCAAAGACTGGAAATCTGGAAAAGATCTTGACGAACTTGCAAAGGAAACCTCCCAAAAATTTCCTTCCTATAATATTGACATTAATAGTGTCCCACCAGAACCTCCTCTAGACCCAATCTCAGAAAAAAGTGTTTGTGCCATTTATGATTTTCTTGAATACCCTGATCCTGAAGATTATCTAAAGAAAGATCTCCTTCAAAAAGTTGAACTTTGGAAGGAAGGTTATGATCATATTATTGGACCACATAGCGGTGCTGCACGATATATTTACCATCGAAAAACCTGGCATGCCGTTAATGGAGAACTTTTTAAGAGAAAACCTATCGAAAAACCATCTAAATAGAGTTACTTACAAGTTACACTAACCACTTATCCCAGACCATCATGTCATCAATATTAAGGATCAATACTGCAATGTCATCGCGAGCCGTTGGCGGCGTTGCGATCCAGACTCTGGATTGCTTCGTTCCACTCGCAATGACGTTTTGAAGCAAATTATGACTTCTCCTGCTGAATAATTAAAACAAGCTGCCTCCCACGCTAGTGGGTTATTTCAAAGAATACTTTTTATTCTCTTGCACCAACTTACGGGCTTTAATCAGGTCTTCGGTGGGGAATTTGCAAATATTGTTTTCGCAGACATAAATAATCGTTCGTCCTTCGGTAGTGGTTTTATTTTCAAATACCGGAAAAGACGATTTTGCTTCGGGAGAAATATAACCTAGCGTTTTATTGGGTAAAAACTCAGCTCGTAGCATTTTTATTATAGCCTCTTTTTCTTTAGACTCCTTTGGTCCCACCACAACGACTTCTTTCGACTGGTCGAGATAAAAGTCCAACGCGATGAACATTTGCGCAAATGCATTGTGGGCACGGCTCATCATCTCCCCCGCCAAAGTAAAAATGGTTTTAGCTTTTTCTCGGTATGAATTATGAAGGGTAAAATTATAGAGCCTTAATAAGTTGAGGGCTGACACGGCGTTGCTGTTGGGACGGGCATTGTCTTCAAAACGTTTATTGCGACCGGGCAACAAACCCTCTTCCGAGAAATAATAGCCTCCTGTTTCTTTATCCCAGAACAATTCATCCTGCTTCATCTGCAATTCGTTGGCCCAGGTCAACCATTGCTCATTAAAATCTGCCTCGTAAAGATCGATCAATCCTTGAATAAGGTAAGCATAATCATCAAGGCTTGCAGTAAATTTGGCTTCCTTCTCTCGGTACCGTCGTGCCAATTTTTCGTTCTCATAAAGATTCTTTTTGATGAACTGCGCTGATTGTTGTGCGGCTTTTAAATATTTCTCATCTTGTAACACCTGCGCGGCTTTCGCCATGGAACTTATCATCAATCCGTTCCAGGCAGTGAGCACTTTATCGTCTTTAAACGGTCGTTCGCGTTTCTCCCGAAATTTTAATAAATGATCCTTGAGAGTTTTTACTTCTGCACTTTTGCTTTTCGACCAACTTATATCTTTATTTAAATGGAGAATATTTTTTCCAGTTTCTTCAAAGTTTCCGCCAGAGGTCACACCAAATATTTTATAGGCTTGTTGGTACTCTTCCAGTGACAGGAGCTTTTTTAGTTCTGCGTCGGACCAGACATAATACGTCCCTTCCTCCCCCTCACTGTCTGCGTCTTCAGCGGAGTAAAATCCACCTTGCGGATCGGTCATGTCTTTTAAGACATAGTCAAGAATGCCACGGGCCACAGATTCGAAAACCTCGTTACCTGTAACCTGATTTCCTTCAAGATATACCATTGCCAAAGCCGCCTGGTCGTAGAGCATCTTTTCAAAATGTGGGATCAGCCAGATAGCGTCTGTGGAGTAACGGTGGAATCCGCCAGCCAGATGATCGTAAATTCCGCCTCGTGCCATATGCTCTAACGTGGATGCCACCATTTTTACCGCGTGTTTATCCCCCGTACGTTTGGCAATGCGTAATAAGAGACGCATTTTCATCGTTGGAGGAAATTTTGGGGCAAGACCAAATCCCCCATTTTCTTCGTCGTAACTGATGAGGAATTTTTTATAAAAGTCTTTCATCATCGTTTCATCAAGAGTCACCGATTGGGTCGAGATCTGATCACCCGCTTCAATAAACTTTCTAACATTGTCGCCAACGGCCTTTATTTTTTTAGGCTGCTCCTTCCATGCAGAACCCAGGGCACCAATTATTTTCATGAGTTGGACTTTTGGAAAGTAAGTACCACCAAAGACAGGGATTTTTTCTGGCGTCATTATTACGGTCAAAGGCCAGCCTCCGCTTCCCGTCATTGCCTGTACCACGTTCATATAAAACTGATCGACATCGGGATGCTCTTCACGGTCCACTTTAATGCATATAAATTCTTCGTTCAGCATGGCCGCCACCTCTTCATTTTCAAACGATTCTTTTTCCAGTACATGGCACCAATGGCAAGTGGAGTAACCAATACTCAAAAAAATAGGTTTGTTTTGATCGCGCGCCGCGTTTAAGGCTTCCTCACCCCAGGCATACCAGTGGATGGGGTTGCTTTTATGTTGCAAAAGGTAGGGACTCTTCTCATGAATTAAGCGATTATAGGATTTTGCTGGAAAGGCTTCGTCATAAAAAAAGAAGACCATGATCGCCATCAGGATTGGAATGAGTAGGAAGAAAAAACGCTGCATAAAATTCCTGCGAAATTAAGTGGATGAGACTCAGGTTAACACAAATCAGGAAACGTTTTTCCTTATGAGACCCCAGGCATAGGAATAATGAACCCATACCAAAAGCGTGGCTGCTAAAAATTCGGCCATTTCTTCAATTAATGTTAACAGGTGGTATTGATTCATCGCACCTTCATTGGCATCGATTAGAACCCGTGCCTCCAGATACTCGAATCCTGCTGCCAGGGCCAAAAGGGACAAAGCTGCTAGCGACCCCCAAAAAAGTTTTGGAACATTTTTAAAAGCAGAAAGATAAAATCCCATCATCCCCACACCCACCAGAATCATTGGCGGTGCAAAGACCACCGTCCACAACAGGGAGTCCGTTTCCCGAGTCGCGCCAAAATAGGTTCTCAATTTTTCCCCTGCCGCTCCCGACATGACCGCGTCTATCAGTGTTTCATGGATTTGCATGGTTTCATCGATCGATAAAGCCAACATCAATATTGCTACAACTCCCCAGGCCCAAGGATAAATAGAATTTGCTGAAAATTGTTTTTCCCCAGCCAGGCAATAGAAAGCAGCCAGGGCAACCAGAAAAAACTGGAAACTGGAATACCAGGTAGGCAAATTGTTTTCTCCAGCAAGGTTGAAAAACGAACTCCATTCAGGATGATCAATAAAAATCAGGTAAAGAATTCCCAGAAGGCCATCCATTGCCAGCAACGGGATCAAAATCTGTTTGGGTGTAAATTTTTCCACGCTAAAATTCTTCTCTGATATATCCACCGTTTTTTAAAGCCTCACGCATCTCCTCACTCATTTCACGATGCAAACTCAGGTTGACGGATTTGTTCTTCCGTTTCCATGATTTTAGTAATTTTTCCAAGTCATCTCCTTTTTGCGAATTCTCAGAAAAGACATTCCGGTGCTCGTCCGGATCATTTTGAAGATCGACGAGTATTTTGGCTTCTATGCCCTCATCATTTTTTATGACCAACTTCCAATTTTTACTACGCAGTCCGAGAAATTCCGTCCCATAAGGAGATTCATGAATGAATATTTTTTGACTAGGCTTAGAAGAATCAGGGCGACCCATTAAAGGAACCAGAGATATTCCCGACATCCAGGGCGCTGGCTTCTGATTCAACAATTCTAAAATAGTTGGTGCAAGGTCTATGGAAGATACCAATGAAGACGGGCGTGAGACAGAATCATTTTGGGAAACCCCAGCTGGTTTAATAATTAAAGGAATACGAGTTGCCGCATCCGAATAACGTGCGGTGTGTCCCGGCCCTTTTTTGAAAAAACCATTTTCATAAAGTTCAAATAATATCTCTCCATGGTCAGAAAGAATTACGATCACGGTATCATCATAAACTCCCGATGATTTTAACATTGCAAAAATCTTCCTGAGTTGATCATCCACCAGGCGAATTTCCCCGTCATATAAAGCGATGACATCCTCTTTCAAATGGGCAGGGAAAATTCCCTTTCGCCAGGCATTGGCCAGGTCGTTGGCGCATCGAACATCAAATTCTTCCTCAAAACCCTTAAGAGGCTGAGGTAAGGATATTTTCTTAAACAGGGTGTTGTAGGGAGGAGGAGGATCATAGCTTTCATGAATATTCTGAACATGCATCCAAACAAAAAACGAGGGTTTTTCATCGCTCTGAACCCAGGACATCAACCAGGTGTTGACCGCTTTGAATCCTTCCAGATCGTCCTCCGAGTCCTTCTCATCATGATCATGACTTGCAATTGGGATAAACTCAAAACTCTGAAAACCTTTATCCAGCCCCGATTCCTCATTGAGGGCGTGGTACCCTACAAAGCCTGCCGTCTCATACCCTCTCTCCTTCAGGATGCCGGCAAGAGTTGGAATGCTGGGATTGATAGCCTGTCCATTATCCATCAACCCATGTTGTGAAGGGTAAAGTCCGGTCAATATAGTAGCGTGCGAAGGGCCGGAATTGGTTGCCACCGTAAATGCGTTTTCGAAGACGAAACTGTCTTTCGCCAAATCGGAAATAGCGGAGCTGGTATCTCGTTGATAACCATAAATATTTAAATGATCCGGACGTAAGGTATCCAGAGTGATCAATAGTAGATGCGGTTGTTTTGGAATTGTTGCCGTTTCATTTATTATAGAGTTAATTTTAATGGCTATAAAACTAGCTGAAAAGATTCCTATAAAGGTTATCAGGATAATTATCGACTTTTTGTAAATAAGTTTCATAGAAGCTGTAGAATAAGAATATTTTTTCGGTGATTTTAAATGCAAAAACTGGCAATAGAGTATCTGCTAAAAACCAAAGAACGCTTTCCTAATAAAATTGCAATTGTTGATGGCGAACAAAGCATTACTTTTTTCGAACTCTGGAAAAAATCTCTTTCCCTAGCTTATTGGATAACTACTGAATTTCAAATAACTAATCGACCTATATCGCTGAATTTAAAAAAATCCATCGATGCTATTATCGCCCTGTTGGCTATCCAGCTTACTGGAAACATTTACGTTCCCTTAGATATTGATACACCCGACAAAAAAAAAGAAGAAATGCTGAAAACACTGGGTAGCAATTTGGTTCTGGAGCATAAAACGGGCGAATTTATTTTAGCCGGAAAAAGTTATTCCTTTACCTACGATAACAATGAACCTGATACCAAAAACTTTTTTCTTGAAAAGCTTTCAGCGAGAAAGTCGAGTGATCCTCTATACATTATCTTCACATCTGGAACAACCGGAACCCCAAAGGGAGTGACCATTTCAAATTCATCGGTCATCGACTACATTGATTGGGCAACAAAAACCTATAATGTTTCAGAGAAAGAAATCATTGGAAATCAGGCACCTCTAAATTTTGACAACTCCGTTCTTGACCTGTATCTCACGTTTGCCCAAGGATGCACCCTACACTTGCTTTCCAAGGAAACTTTGAGGTTTCCTGCTGGTTTTGGGAACTACGCTTCCTCTAATAAAATTAATTTTATATTTTTTGTTCCGTCTTTATTAAGCAATTTTGTCGCGCTTAAAATTTTTAAGGACTACGATTTAACCTGCCTGAAAAAAATTCTGTTTGCAGGCGAAGCCATGCCATTAAATACGCTAAAAACTATCAGGAAGGAACTTCCCGATACTTTGCTTTCTAACCTATACGGTCCCACTGAGATCACTGTAGACGCGATCTATTGGATATTTGGAAATGAGATGAATGATCTCGAACAAGTTCCTCTGGGAGTTCCCTGTGTCAACCATCAAATCCTTTTTTTAGATGAAAATGAAAAAATAGTAACTCGTGACAATGAAATTGCAGAAATCTGTGTTGCCGGACCCGGGGTTGCCTTAGGTTACTGGAACGATGCGGAAATGACCTGTCTAGCTTTTATACCCAATCCTGAATCCGGCAAACAAGAAGAAATCATATATAAAACCGGTGATCTCGGTTATATTTCCAATGGACTCATCTACATGACAGGAAGGAATGACGATCAATTCAAACATCTTGGGTATCGAATTGAACCGGGAGAAATTGAAAAGGCGATCAATCAGTTGGAAGGTATTCAACAAAGTTGTGTGATTTATGATTCGGAGAAAAAACGCATCATCGCATTTTATACAGCGGAGCCCATGGGTTCCCCACCCCAGTTTAAAAATTTATTATCCACTCAACTGCCTCAATATATGATTCCTCACAGTTGTCACAGACTGGATAAAATTCCTACGACCCGGAATGGAAAATTAGACCGCAAAAACCTTCTGGAAACAAAAATGAAAACCAAAAATGCAATTATCTGAAATTAAATCCGAACTAAAAGATTTCTTTGAAAAGGAGTTTCCAAATTCAGGAACAATACTTTCAGATAGCACAAACTTATTGGACGATTGGTTCATAGATTCATTTGGCATCGTCAGCACAGTTTTGTTTCTAGAACAAAAATTTGGTATCGAAATCTCGCGTGCGGATATAAACGCAACGACCTTCAGCAGCATCGAAACGCTTTCCCAGCACGTATCTGATCAACTAAAGAGCATCTCATGACAGGCCTTTTAAGTGGTGTACCCATTACCCAGAAAGAGCAACAGGAAAATGATCGTCACCAACCTCTGATAGTTCTGGCTGTATTGGCTTTCCTATTGGTTTATATCTACCTCTTCACCTACGCTTCCGATTCCTTGAGCCTGCCCATGCCACAGAAATTGTCAGAATCACTGGGCCTGCAGATCGAATATGTCTTTGACGATGACCGCAATATAGACAGCAGTCTCATTGTCCCCTTTACCAGGATATTCGAAAACAATGATGATGAGCGACTGGTATTATTTTTGGGTGCGGGTATTGCCTTCCTTTTAGTTTATTTCCTTCCTCTAAAATACAAGCAGCGTTCCCTGACTTTATCGTCGCTTCTTATTATAGGAATTTTATATGGATTAGAAGGTGTGACCGGGTTGTTATGTGCCCACATTCTGGTCTACTTGGTTTTACATCCGGTAACCAGTTTCAGAACATGGATTGCGTTCCTTCCCGGGTTTTTCGGATTCTGGTCGTTTTATCCTTATATGTCTTTGGGGTTGGTACCATTTATCCAATCCATTTTTTCCGGCTTCATTTTTGCCTTGGTTTACCGTTTCATGGTTCTTCGACTGCTGGGTTTGCCTACTATCGCAAAAGTATCAAGAGTCTTGGTTATTCAATCTGCAATAATCACAGTTCTCGTTGGAACTTTAATAGAGGGATGGTTGACCAGTCCCTGGGAGCTGGCACTGGGTGTTCTGTTGTTCTTCTGGCACTGGGAACGGCTCATCATGTATCACATCGATTACCAGGATGGAAATATTCCAGCAAACATTTCGTTAATGACATACCTGTCTGTTTTTTTAACCCCGGGCCAAATTGGCAGTTGGCACTGGGGGGTCACCATTGGGCAGGGTTACGCTTATACAGTTAATAACTTTTTTTGCGATGACAAAAATATATTGATCCGTAGTGGATTAAAGTTATGGGCAATATCAATCGGTTATCTGGTTTTTGGCGACTGGATTCACGGTCATCTGTTCGATTTTATAAACGATCGAGGAATTCTTGTTTACAGGCGCATTGAAGAAATGTCTTCCATTTTTATTTCAGGGGATGAAATAAGACCCGCCACCGTATTACTCACTACCCTGATCACTCTAATGAAATGGACATTTACTTGGGGCGGCGTGGTGCATTTTAAAGTCGGGTTGTGGCGAGTTTGCGGATACCGGATCGACCCCTATTTCAATTATCCATGGCTCTCTACCAACCTTGTTTCGCTGTGGTCACGCTTCACATTTCACTACAGGGAATTTCTGGTACGAGCCTTTTATTACCCGGTGTTTTTTAAATTTTTCAAAGGACACACACATCTTCGAATATTCGCGGCAACGATGGCCGCTGCCTGCCTCGGAAACTTGATATGGGGCCATATTACAGAATCCGCTTTTTATCATGGCGTTGAAAGAGAAAGCCTTTATATAACTTTGAAACAATGGCCCTATTTTGTTTTGTTGGGACTGGGTATCACAATAAGCGAGTTTTGGTTGATGCATAAGAAAAAAACATCACGCAAACCCTGGACTCTGGATAAATACATTGGTTGGGATTTTCTATCTGCTTATATCACCTTGCAGTTCTTCGCCCTGATTCATGTATTCGTTTATACGGATGAAAGCGCAACCGTTATGGATAGTTTCAAGTTGTTATTAACAGGATTGGGAATACACTAATAAATAAAACTGCCGTTATGAAAACCGGCTATCTTTTCCAGTAAGTTGCTTTTGCGGAAGAGAAACTTCTTTACCTTGACAACATTAACTGCCTGAATGTCAATGAGCCTTCGACGCTGGCAATTGTTCGGATTAATTCAGGGGAGGAAAAACCAGGAGCCGTTCGAGTCCCGACAATAAATTCTTTTTGCGAAGAGTAACGAAATATTAATATCTGGAAAGTGGCAAGAAAAACTTGAAACGGAGAGCAATTCTGTTCTTTACAAAAAGAGTAGAACTTTTGTTTCTGGTTTGCAGAAATTTCAAAACCAAACATAAAAAGGGGGGGGCTAGGTAAACCGACTGCCTTTTCCGGTGAGTTGTTTTTGTGGGAGAGAAACCTCTTTACCCTGGCAGCCCTCTATCTGGCCAATAACCTGACAGGGAAGGTCATGGGCTTTACAGATTTCCGTGATGGCCTCGACTTCTTTTGTGCCTTCGACAATGAGGCAAAAACCTGTTCCCATATTGAAAACTTCAAACATTTCAGCTTCGCTCACTCCACCTCGATCCTGAATGAGATTAAAAATTTCAGGAACCGTTTGCAAGGTATCGATGACAAAACGAATGTTTTCGCATTCCACTCGGTTTAGATTACAAAATCCACCACTGGTTATATGAACCATGGCTTTAAGGTCGATTCCTGAATCGAGCATTTCCATTACCGGTTTCACATAAATTTTTGTGGGCTCCAACAATGCTTCGCCCAAAGTCTGGCCCAAAAATTCTTCGTAATCATTGACTCGAGATTTCTGCTCCTCAACGGTTTCACCCAACAAAACGCGACGGGCCAAGGTTAAACCGTTAGAATGAACACCGCTTGATGCCAAACCGACAATCAGGTTGCCGGGTTTTATATCTTTTCCGGTATTGACCTTGTCCAGAGAAACATGACCGATGCAGGCACCAATAAGGTCTATCCCGAAAATTATTTCTTTGATTTGGGAAATTTCGCCGCCGGAAATACTAATGTTAGATTGCCGTGCTCCTTCTGCCAAACCCTGACCCAACTGGTTAAAAACATCGAGGTCGGTATGCGAGCAGGCAATATAGTCCACCATGCTGACGGGCCGCGCACCTACACAAATGACGTCGTTCACATTCATTGCTACACAATCAATACCAATAGTGTCGTAACGATTGAGTAACTCAGCCACCATAATCTTTGTCCCGACACCATCTGTGCCAAAGGCAATACCTTCACCATTACCAAGATCTATGACGTTCGCGAAATAACCGATATCAGCGGCTAGCGGATAACGGTCACTGAACTTTCGCGTTGGTAAAACATGTTTCAGCAAACCAGAAAGGGCTGTCTCTGCTCCCTGGCTGGAAACACCGCTCTGATCGTATTGGGATTTTTCTGATTCAGTCATAAAAAAATTTAGATAATGGGTTTTTTATTTTCGGCGGCTATCATACCTTGGAGTTCCACCTCACGCAATTAGCTTTCTTGCATAGCATAATTTAAATGCCTCAGCGGAATAAAATCCATCTCCTTTGCACGCATTTTTATTTAAGTTGACACTTACGTTAGTTTTTGCTAACATTTGCTTATGTTTGAAACCATACAAGCCCTGGCAGAGCCCAACCGTTTTGCAATTTTGCAACTGCTGCAAAAGTCCGAGTTGTCGGCCGGAAAAATTGCAGAAAACTTCAAGGATATCACTCGTCCTGCTGTTTCGCAGCACCTGGGGGTTCTCAAAAATGCCGGGCTTATTGTTGAACGCCGTGCGGGCACTAGCAGAATCTATCGAGTACAACCTGAGGGATTTTCCAAGTTGAAAACTCTCTTGGAGGGCTTTTGGGATCCAAGGCTGGAAAAACTTAAAATGGCGGCAGAAAAAGAGGAAAAGAAAAAAAGGAGAAAATCATGACAGATTCGTATGAATTAACACGAGAAATTTTTATCAAAGCCCAACCTGAAACTATATTTTCTTTTTTGACCGTAGAATCAAAAATGAAGGAATGGTACGGAGAAATTGTGGAATCGGATCCCAAACCTGGGGGAGTCTTTCGTGTTGCCAAAAAAGATGGAACCGCCGATTGTCGTGGACATTATGTGGAGGTTATTCCCTACGAAAAGGTTGTATTCAACTGGGGAGGGATCGAAGGTCTGGAGCCGGGCGAGTCCACTGTAGAAATTCTTCTGGAACCCAAAGGCAGCGATGGTACGCAATTGAAGCTTCGCCATTATAATGTGCGTTTAAAATCTGCGGCCGATTCATTTGGACAAGGTTGGAAGGAGCATGCTCTTCCTCTTCTCAAAACTATTGCTGAAGGGGGCACTCCTGATGGTCTTTGTTTTGAATCAGGACATGAATGCGGGACAGGCTGATCAATCTGAATGAGCGCTACGATTTTTTAAAATAGCCGCGAAACATATTGCCAGATTGCAGACCAATCCTATAATACCGGAATGGATTCCGCTCACGCGGCTCCAATCCAATGCAATCAAAGTCAGTGTAATCGCCAGGCCTACTAACAGGCCCATGATTACCGTGCGGGCATTCAACGATCTGCTATGAACACCCAGGTAAATGGCGGGTACACATTGAATCAACAATTCAAACTTTATCTTCAGTAGTTGAATAAGATTTCCCTCATAAGCCAGTGCCGCCCAAACCAGTGGAACCATCAAAACCCATGTTATGCATTTTCCCACACGGGTTAAATGCGCCTGATCGGCATCGGGGCGAAAGGTTTGTCCATAAAGATCGTGAGTGATCATGGAACTGATACTGAGCAAGGCAGAATCAGCCGTCGACATTACTGCTGCTAGCAAAGATGCAAAGATGATCACCACCAACCAATAACCAAAGGTAGACTGCTGCATTATTTCCAAACACATTTGAGTTAAAACCGTTTCGGAAGGGATGGCTCCAATTCCCGAAAATTCTCTTTCCAAATCTGGAAGATGGGCTGCCATGAGTAGTCCGATCATCACGGAAACCAGGGCAGTGATCAACGGCATGAAAGCCATGGTTGCCAGAGAGCGTTTGAGAATGCCAACATTTCTGGCAGCATAAACCCTTTGGATCGCCTGCGGATAAATGGCTGCCCCCAACCCTACCAATAAAATAAAACTCATCCAGTTTCGAGCGCCCTCTGCATCGGGAGGTTTTATTTTATGCAATGTTTCAGGGTTACTCGCCAACTTTTGAATCGCATCGGGAATACTGCCAAACTGGGAAAATGCCAGCCCCATCAGGATGATGAAGCCGACCAGCAACATGCTACCTTGAATCGCATCGGTCCAGGCAACGCTTCGCATTCCCCCCAAAGATTCATAGATCAGCATAACCAGTGCCAGACCGATCACCCCCGCCCACATGGGAACTCTTCCTTGTGAGATTCCCGCAAACGCGGTTCCCAACGTTCGCATTTGGGCTAGAGTAAAATTTGCAAGTGCATAGACCATAATCAACGTCACCAGTATCCTCAAAGCCTGACTTTGATATCGATGATAAATAAAATCCCCTGGGGTCAGAAACTGGTTTTCGCGGCTCAATCGATAAAGTTGTGGAGCAAACAATAAATAACAAACAACAATGGCCGTCATAAAATGAACGCAAACCAGAAAACTCAATCCATTTCGATAGGTCGCTCCGCTGAACCCCAATAATGTATTGCCACTGTACTGTGTGGCGTATAGGGTGAGAAAAAGAATCGTAAAACCCAGGTTGCGCCCTGCCAGAAAAAAATCCTGCATATTGTCTTTTTGTCTTTGCTTGTAGGCATAAAAACCAATTCCAAGAAGACTCAATACATAAGCGGCAACAAAGATCAACGCACCGGGACCAAAAGGCAGGGCTTCAATCATCGTTTTCCCCTTCATCCTCCGGGTCACGCCAAACTTGAAGAATGACAAATGCAATAAAAACACTGGCGAGGATGCTGACTAAAAGAGCGAATACGGCCCAGGCAGGAACTCCAAACCAACTTCCTGTTAGAGGCCAAATGGGAGCCATTGCCAGAAACAGTACTAAAATTCCAATTCCCACCCAAGGGACACGGATGGGATCTTTAAAACGGTTTTGATATTTCATAGAAACAAATCATTTAATTATTAAAAATGCTTTTGCTTAATTTATTAAAAAGCTAAACTACCGCTTAATGCTATTCAACTCTCTCACATTCGTAGTATTCTTCGCGGTAATACTAGGCCTACACTACACTGTCTCATCCTGGCGAATCCAGAAATCCATTCTCCTCATTGCAAGTTACATTTTTTACGCAGCATGGAACCCTCCCTTTGTAATTTTGCTATGGATTTCAACGCTGGCCGATTGGTATGTAGCCAAGGCCCTGGCAAAAGAAGAAATACAGGTAAAACGTCGACTGCTGTTATCAGCCAGTCTTGGGGTAAATCTAGGCCTACTCGGTTTTTTTAAATACGGCGAATTTCTTCTGGAAAATTTTATTGAATTATTAAACTTTGCAGGATTTTCATACGCACCGGCAAAGATGGATATCATTCTTCCCGTAGGCATTTCATTCTACACATTTCAAACACTCTCTTATACCCTCGACGTTTATTTTAAAAAAGCAGAACGCTGCCAGTCGTTTCTCGACTTCGCTCTTTATGTTACTTTCTTCCCACAATTAGTAGCAGGACCGATTGTTAGAGCTAAAGATTTTCTCCCCCAATGCGAAGAACCCAAACGCGCCACTCGCGATCAATTCGGTTGGGGACTCTATTTCATCACTCTGGGATTATTCCAAAAAGTGGTGCTTGCAGACGGGATGTTATCATCCGCTACGGATACCGTTTTTAATTTCAAAGGAGAATCGATTTATCTGCTGGATGCCTGGCTGGGTCTACTGGCATTCTCAGCTCAAATCTTTTGCGATTTTGCCGGTTACTCCACCTGTGCAATCGGTGTCGCTTTATGCCTTGGATTTATACTACCGGATAATTTTCGATCTCCCTACGCTGCGATCGGTTTTTCTGATTTCTGGCGGCGGTGGCATATCACTCTTTCCAGCTGGTTACGCGACTATCTCTATATTCCATTAGGGGGGAATCGACATGGCACATCTCGAACTTTGTTCAACCTCATGTTCACTATGTTCCTCGGCGGATTGTGGCATGGCGCCTCATGGACCTTCATCGCATGGGGGGTTCTTCATGGATTTTATCTTATCGTTGAACATTTATTGCGACAAAACTTCAGCGACTTGAAATGGGTGAAAACTAAAGCAGGACGTTTGATCCTGACCTGCATTACATTCATCTTTGTCAGTATTGCGTGGATTTTCTTTCGTGCCGGCGATTTTCCAACGGCGTGGATGATGCTGGGTTCACTTTTTAATTTCAGCGGTGCTCAACTTCTACCCACACTGGAAATGATTCAGGTTGCTCTAGTGGTCAGCGCTCTACTTGGAACTCATTGGTACCTGCATGAAAAACGCCTGGAACATGCAATGCAGGAAATGCCAGCTTGGTGGGTGGTGATCATTTGGACCACCATGTTATTTGGATTAATTTTAATGCAGGGAGGGGCAAATGCCTTCATCTACTTCCAGTTTTAAAACTTACGAACTCACACGCATCATTCCCAAGCACCACTGGTTGCTGCTGGCTGCGCTTACCACCATTTTTACGGGCCTGTTAACATTGGGATGGGAATTCTATGTCCGCAGTATGGGCTATGCGCCTTCGCTCAATGACAGCGAAGATTTATGGGCAAGTCAGCGCACCCTTGTTGATGAAAACCCAACAAGAACTGTATTGATCGGCTCTTCCAGAATGCTCTTCGATTTTGATATGGATGTCTATGAAAAGGAGTTTGGCAATCGTCCTTTACAACTTGCCACGGTGGGTACGAATCCTGGCCCTTATTTGGAAGACCTTGCAAACCATCCAGAATATTCGGGTACCGTTATCGTGGGTGTAGTGCCCGGACTTTTCTTCGCACCTGGAGGACCGCCGATGAAAAGCCCATTAAACCATTTGAAGCGTTTTCGTAATTGGAGTCCCACTCAAAAATTCAGTCATCAGGTATCGAAGATCATAGAAAAATGGTTTGCGTTTTTAAATGATAGCGATCTAACGCTCAACCAACTACTACTCGATCTCAAACTACCGAATCGAAAAAATGTAAAAACAAAACCAGAGCTACCTCCGTACTTTCATGAAGTCGATGACCAAAGACAAGGAGGTATGACTGATTTTGCTGCAAATAATACCGCCCTGCAAAAACGCATTCAACAAATCTGGATTCCTTTATTTACACCCCCGCCACCACCCAAAGGAAAAACAGCGGATGAAGCTAAGGCCGATTTCGGCAAGGCGGTTGAAAGAATTTTGAGTCAAACTAAATCAAACGTCGACAAAATTCGCAAGAAAGGAGGGCAGGTAATCTTTCTTCGTTTACCTTCGACGGGGCAGCTCCGAGAAATGGAAAATAAGTTTACACCACGCCAACAATTCTGGGACAAAATTATTGAGACCATTGGCGCACCTGGAATCCATTTCGAGGACTACGAGGAACTTAAAGGGTTTGATTGTCCGGAATGGTCACATCTCAACCGTAAGGATGCTACCGAATTCACCAAACGGTTAATTCCAATTTTGAAGAGTGTCATTTAAAAATCTCTATTTTTTTTGTTGCCAATAAAACAAGCCCCGTTAGAATGGATAGATACCAGTCCGCTTTTCGTGACAAACGAGGAGGTCAATTTTGATTGAAAAAGAACTCATTAGTGCCTTAAAAAAAGCCACCAAAAATAGAAAGGCTAAATATCCCATAGCAGTTTCTTTGTTAAAATCAATTCCATATTTCACTGAGACATTTTCAGATGATGAAAAAATTCTGAAAAGCATATGCCAATTAGAAAATGAAAAGGGAACACCCTACATCCGCTATAAAACATTCAAACCTAACGAATTTATAATAAAAAAAGGAAAAGCGGGAAAATCCGTTTTCTGGCTTATGGAAGGTAATGTACAAGTAAGATCTGATAAAAAGGTTTTAGCACTTATCAAGCCTGTAACCTGTTTCGGCGAATTATCAGTGGTAAATTCGCAGGACCGCAACGCGACAATTCAGGTTGCAGATGAAAGCCCTGCAGAAGTGCTTGAAATAGATTGGGCTGTCACCCATCTAGATAGACCTTTATCCGAGCGATTTCATGAACTCCTCTTAAAAAATTCGACGGATAAACTGAAAGCTGGTTATTTGATCTCAGAAAATTTATGGAAAAGTGCCAACAATCTTCTGGCTTCAGCAAAAACAAAAATTAAAAAACTGGAAAAAGAAAATGAAAAACTAAAGGCCTTGAATAAATCCTTAAATAATAGGCTCAAAGATACCAAATAGCATCTCTCCCCAATAAATCAATAATTTATTGTCAGCCCAGAAAAAACCCTTCGCTTTGGTTCCTTCTCCGCTTGCCTGTTTTAAAATTCGATGGCACAATTACCAGATGAAAAAATTTTGCCCCCTGCCAGTTCTTTTGCTGTTTCTTATCGCAGCAGCACCCGTTTGGGCAGGCCTCGCCTGGGCAGGCCTTGCCTGGGCAGACAAACCAAAAACTTTTGGATTAAAAAGCGGGAAAGCTTTATTCGATGCAAAAAAAAGGGCCCTGTCTGAAATACGAGTTACCCATGCGATGAACCAAATAGGGTTGGATGTGCATATTGCTCCCCATGTTATTCTCGATAGCGCCCTGCATATAAATGATGTTTCTGCATCTGATCGGGTTGGCTCCTTTTTTAAAAACAAAAAGAAAGGTATTAGAGTTGCTAATGAAACAGCCCAGCAACTTTATAAAGCCATCGAGTCTGGAGATTTGGAAGATTCAAAGCGTTTACAAATTGGTATCGATATAAATTATCAGGATAAACGAGGTGTCACACCTCTTTATCATTCTATTTTTCATAAACAAACCAAACTGTTTCCTTTTTATTTAATGAATGGTGCGGATGTAAACTTGCCAGACCATGAAGGCCTGGCACCGTTGCATATTGCTGCTGTAGAAAATTTACCTGAAATGGTAGGACTTCTTCTTGATAACGGTGCAGAAATAAACGCCGCCGATAAATATGGTTACACACCGCTACACTTGGCAATCGATCAGAATAGTTTCAATGCTGCAGACGAGTTGCTGGCCGCCGGAGCCAAAGTAAATAGTCACGCGGAATGGGGGCACACCCCACTCCACACGGCCGTGGCATCGGGAAATATTCAAATGGTTGATAATATTATGAGTGAAGGAGCGGAAATTAATGCAAAGGACAGATTGGGACGTACTCCCTTGCACTGGGCTGCTGAGAAAGGCCATCTTCAAGTCGCAAAATTTCTGATCATAAAAGGGTCGGATATTAACGCCCCCGATAATGAAGGTGAAACACCTATGCACGATGCAGCACAATGGGACAGAAAAAATATCGTAGAACTTCTAATTTCAAAAAAAGCTGATGTCAATTTAAAAGGAGCGGATGGACGCGCACCACTGCATTTAGCAATCGCAAATGGAAACATTGACATTGCTGATCTACTGAAAAAAAACGGCGCCATCCTGTAGTTACTCTTAAACAATTTCTGTTTTGAAATCCTCCCACCGAAACCCCTGACTAGGCAAGAATATTTAATGAATCGAGCTGTTTTATTTTTTTTAATATTTTTTGCCGTGTCGACTTCAGCTCTATTCTTTATGAAAGCCATTCTTTGGTCGCTATTTCAATGGGGAGCAAAAGTTGCTGTTCCCGTGGCTCTTTTATTATTCCCAATTTATATATGGAGCTTCTATTTAGTCAAATCAATCGAGACCATTCAATTTTCTAAATCCGTTTTAACCTGGATTTGGGTAATAGGTTTTATTGAATTACTAGTTCTTGGAGGGCTTTACCACTTAATCCCACAATTTTTTCCTGCTATTGTTGGAGAATTTTTTTTCAATTAATCAAAAGCCTAGTAATTCACTTGGAATATATTTCGTCTAGTGAGAGACTAATGAGGTCAACATAAATTTTTGTTCGATAATCCATTCTACCTTCTAGAAATATGAATCCACCTAGCGAAAGAATTACCGAAGAGTATCGGGTTTTGCACAAAGTAGCTCAAATTCTCCAAAACCCGGGAGACCTAATCGAAATTTTAAAAAGAATCATGAAGGCTCTTACTGAATTTGAGGGTCTGCAAGTTGAAAACAAAGCCGGAGTTTTTTTAGCGGATAATGAAAATAAAGTTTTGCGACTCCTTACCACTTATGGCGACTTCAGTCAGGAGTTTATCGAAAAAGAAAAGACGGTTCCTTTTGGTGATTGTCTTTGCGGTCGTGCAGCGGCTTCAGGTGAACTATTAATGAGTGAAAGTTGTTTCACCGATTCAAGACATGAAAGAACGTTTTCAAACATGACACCACATGGTCATTATATTATTCCTTTAAAGAGCTTCGAAAAACTTGTCGGCGTCCTGTTTTTATATACAGACACTCATCCCTCCTGGTATCAGCATAGCCAGGAAGTCCTTTTGTCAATTGGAGGATTGATTGCAAATACTATTGAAAGAAAACAAATTGATGAGGAATTAGAAAGTCATCGAAATAATCTGGAAGATATTGTTGCCAACCGCACCCAGGACTTAGTCCAATCAAAAGAACAATACAGAAAGCTTAACAGCCAAATTCAGATGATTCGTGAGGAAGAAAAGTCTCGTTTATCCCGAGAAGTGCATGACCAATTAGGACAGGCATTGACTGCCTTGAAAATGGACACGATTCATATTGATAAAAAACTTCCGGCAAACCAGATGAATTTGAAAAACCAGATAAAATCTGTGACCCGAACCATTGACGAAACTATTAAATCCGTTCAACATATTGCAACAGAACTTCGACCTCCCATCCTGGATGCTTTTGGTCTTTGGGAAGCTATCTCCTGGCAAGCTAAAGAATATGATAAAAGGCATGATCTGCAATTTGATCTTGATTGTCTTCAAGGCCATATTGAAATAGAAAAAGGGTTGCAAACTGCATTATTTAGAATATTTCAGGAGGCGGTTACTAATATCCTTCGGCACGCCAACGCCAGCCATGTTCAGGTTAGTATGAAACATGAAAATGGAACTTTATTTTTTTCTATCCGAGATGATGGTATTGGAATAACCGAAAAAGATATTGAAAATCCTGAATCTTTAGGTCTCATTGGAATAAAAGAAAGGGTTCATCCCTGGGGTGGAAAATTAAACTTTGATAGCTCTCCTGGAAAGGGAACGCTTTTAATAATTTCACTTCCATTAAATAAACAATGAGTGCAGCACATAAAAAGTCAATAAAAATTCTGATTGCTGATGATCATGAAATTGTTCGACAAGGACTAAAGACAATTCTATCGGAACATTCCGATCTGGAAGTGGTTGCTGAAGCCGAAAATGGAAATGAGGTTTTAAAAATTATTCAAAAAGTCAAGCTGGATGTAGTCCTTCTCGATTTTGATATGCCGGAAAAAAATGGACTGGACACCTTAATTGAGTTAAAAGCCACGCACCCAAAGCTTCCTGTAATAATCCTAAGTATTTTTCCGGAAGACCATTATGGAACTCGATTTTTAAAAGCGGGAGCTTCGGGCTACCTTGGCAAAGCCAGTGCATCAGAGCTTCTTGTTGAAGCGGTTCGAAAAGTGGCCAATGGAGGTAAATATATTTCTCAAGAACTCACAGAAAAATTGGTTACTGATCTCAATAAAGATTCAGAAAAACCTGCCCATGAATTATTGACAGATAGAGAGTTTCAGGTTTTCCGAGGCCTGGCATCTGGAAAAAAAATTAAGGAGATCGCTGATGAACTCTGCCTTAGCATCAACACAATCAGCACATACCGCTCACGGATCCTCCAAAAATTAGATTTTGAAAGTAATGCCGATCTCATCCGGTATGCTATTAAAATGGGATTGGTTTCATAGAAATCAATTAATTAACTCTCCACAGAACCTTATTCCTTAGCTCAGAATCCTTTGTAGTAAAACTACTACAAAAAAGTTAAATTCCCGCCTCGTGCATTTAGTCTTTCCCGCTATTTTTTTGTTGCCTGTTCAAAGTTATAATCTATCTTATGTATAAGAGAGTCAAAAGAGAGTCCCTTTTAGTTAATTTGGGTTTTGAGTTTGTAAAACAAAAGTGAAACGATGAGTTCTAAAATTTTAAAACAGAAACATTAATTCTTTATTGGAGGTAAAAATGCGACATATGTATAAATCGGTTTTCATGATGTGCATACTAGGGTTACTGGTTATGGGTTTTCTTGCCACTCCAGCCATAAGCGGAGGAAATGGGCCAGCAGATGGGTATACCATTCACGTGCAAGCACCCCATATGATGGCTGATGGTACAACAGGAGGCCCTTACCATCATTATTGCAAGGGAATCCAAGAGGGTAAAGTCCTACAATGTCTCTTATTTGAATCTACTGCACCCGATGCCAAACTTGTGGCTGTAGAATATTTTATTGAAAAAAATCTAGCCAGAAAAAACGTGCCACTTATCCAGTGGAACCGAAATTTTCACGATCATCAAGTTGAAATAGATACGGGCCGTGTGGCAATTCTTGATATTGAAGATCCAAAAAAAGTGAAAGCTCTTGCTGAGGCTGCAGGTAAAACCGATGGCGTGATCTTTCATCTGTGGGGAAAAGATCAAGTAGTTCCAGATGGAACGGTAACAATACCCAACTCTTTGGGTCATGTCTTCCGTGCCAAATAGCCAACCAGAGAACGGGAAGGACATTGATTTGTTCTCCCGGTTTTCTTAAAATTAATATAATAGGAGGGAATATTTTGATTGGGCATAAAAAGAGACTATGGATCTTTTTTGTGCTGTACCTAGTTTCCTCGCCTATGAGGATGGAAGCTGCTGATCCCGAAGTGCTAAAGCCCCGTGTTCCGGCGAATCAGATTGATGAAGCGAGAACATGGAATAATCCCTATCCTCCAACACCGGACAACATTGAAAAAGGAAAAGTGTTGTTTCATGGAAAAGCTTTTTGTGTGACCTGTCACGGAAAGGATGGCAAAGGATTTGGCAACATCCCCGGATTGGTAGGAAAGCTTCCCCGAAACTTCACGGATAAGGATTGGCAAGCTGCACGAAGAGATGGGGAATTGTTGTGGATTTTAAAATATGGTAGCGCCGGAACTGCTATGGCTTCATTTATCCCCCTCATCCTAACTGAAGATGAAGCCTGGCACGTTATTTTATATGTAAGATCATTTGGGAAATAATCATCCCAAGCGATTGCCCTCTTTCTTCTCCCTCCTCCTGTAGATACAAAGTTTTCAATAATAAATATTTTGGATAATGGAAAGTAAAAAAATAGGAGCAAATAGAGGGCTCGTCGAATCTGGAATATTGAGATAAAGAATCGATGGGCCTTCTCCCTCTAGTGAGGGAGATTTTCAAATATTGTTCGCGGCCTAACCAGCCTCTACTAATTGCCTCGCAGTGAGAAGCAAATTAATTATTTCTTGTTGGAGATTTCTTTTTCCCCTTTTTTGGTTTACCGGTAGAGGCATTGAAAGGGGTTTCAAATTTATCCCAGTAATTCCGGCTCAACTGTTGGCTGGAAATAATTTTTTTTACTTTATTTTTTCTATCTAGAACGCGAACTTCGTAGAACATAGAGCACCTCATTCTGAAAAATTTTAATTTTATGGTTCCAGAATAAAGAATCAGGATTAATTTATTGTTAACGGGGCATTAAGTAATTTTAATGTAAGGTCTATCATTTCAATACGACAAAGGCTATTTGGATCTAAAATCCGCATAATTTCCCCCTGAGTCTTAAACTCAGAACCCTTCCTTACCAATTAGAAAAATGTGAACTTTTTAAGAGATTCTTATATGATAGGAGCCTTAAAAAGTTATTACAATTTAGGCAGGAGAAACTAGGATGAGTGAGGCGAGGGAAAAGAGTTATCATTTTAACTCAAATATTCGTTCCAATACGGGTTCCAAAGCCAGCATGTCAAATAATGAAGATCGTTACCTTCGTGCTCTGGAAATTCAAGAGGCCAAACAAGCGCTGATTGACGAAAAACTAGAAAAACAAAGGATCATTGACGAAGCAGAAAAAGCGGTAGCAGAAGAAAAAGCCCGCCAAGAGGCAGAGGCTAAAGCGGCCCAGGCGGAAGAAGAAGCTGCCAATGCACCGGTTGAAGAAGCTGTTATCGAAGAAGCAGCTGAAGAAGCTACCCCTGCTGCTACCCCGGCGTCAACGAAACCTGCTCCCTCCGGCAATTTTGTTCCAGGACCCACACCAAGAAAAGATTTCAGCTCTGACGAAAAAGCTGCGATGTTAAAAAGAGCCAGAGCGCATGCTGCTGAAGTTGCTAAAAGAAAAGGTTAATATCAGGTCAGCATCCTATTAAATCCCCTTCTTCTCTTTGAACAACTCCTTATAATCGCAATCTTCCTATTCAAGAATTTTTAAAACCTGTTCCGGAGGTCGGCCCAAAGCGGCTTTTCCATTGGCAAGGACTATAGGCCGCTCGATTAGAATGGGATTTTTGACCATGATTTCGATCAATTCGGCATCGGATAATGAAGGGTTATCAAGACCCTGTTCGGTATACACTTCTTCCTTTTTAC
>Ga0114932_10000080_pt1 | contig 101440 bp, 88 predicted proteins | sample 2SBtaG_2_FD_87286 | JGI IMG/M metagenome (GOLD analysis project Ga0114932, IMG submission 87286) | Deep subsurface microbial communities from Kolumbo volcano to uncover new lineages of life (NeLLi) - 2SBTROV12_ACTIVE470 metaG | ecosystem: Environmental > Aquatic > Marine > Volcanic ...
CGACATCGCCCCAACACGGCTCTCACGACTCGAACGAGGCCTCGACTACAACAACGACCTCACCTACCGCGCCAACCACTGGCTCAACAAAAACATCTCTTGACGTCTATAGGAGCTTCATCGCATGGCTCGAGGTGTGGTGGTCCTCCCGCGGTCTGGCATCATGACCAACAATGACGAACGCAAACGAGCCCCAACTGACATGGTGGCTCAACGACGGTCTTGTTGCCGCCAACCAAGCAACCGTCCCTATCGCTGATCACGGCCTGACGGTGGGCGACGGATGCTTCGAAACTACGACGGTTGTTCGCGGTGAGGCGTTTGCGTTGCGCCGCCATATCGACCGGCTTCGCCACTCGCTCAGCGGACTTCGCCTGAGTCTGCCGATGTCGGACGACGAGCTGCGCCTCGCGGTCGAGCACACGATTGCCGCCAACCACGATCCGGGCGTAGTTCGAATCACCGTGACAGCCGGTCGCGGACCCCTCGGTTCGGGTCGACTCGATTCCGCACCCACCTTGATGATCGCGGTGGGTCCGGCTCGCCGATGGGACAGCACGGCCGCGGTGATAACCGTTCCTTGGCCCCGAAACGAGCGAGGGGCAATGGCGGGCATCAAGTCCACGAGCTACGCCGAAAACGTCGTCGCTCTTGTCGAGGCTCATGGTGCCGGCGCGTCCGAAGCGATCTTTGCCAACACCGTTGGCCATCTTTGCGAAGGAACCGGCACCAACATCTTTGTCGAACACGAGGGCCGGCTCGTGACTCCCCCGCTTTCGGCGGGCTGCCTCGCTGGAGTCACTCGGGCGCTCGTGATCGAAACATCAGACGTGACCGAAGTGGATCTACCGGTCGACGTACTCGCGCTCACGAGCGAAGCATTCCTGACCTCATCAACACGCGACGTCATGGCGATCGACAAGATCGATGATCGTCCCCTCGCAGTCGGGCCGCTAACCACCGGCGCCGCTTCGGCGCTCGCGGCACTCGTCGCTCGCACGACCGATCCGTAGCCCCGGCCGCTTCTGCTTGACTAGGGCCATGACGCTGCACAGTGACCCGAGCCACGAACCGGCAACGCCCAACCTGGAAACTCTCGAGCAAATCCAACGCCGGGTTCTGTGGCTGGCAGTGCGTATGGTCGACCACGCCAACCGTCGCGAAGGCGGCGAAGTCAAGGTTGGTGGCCACCAAGCGTCTTCGGCATCGATGGTCTCGATCATGACCGCACTGTGGTTCGCCCATATCGGCGGCGAAGACAAAGTTGCCGTCAAACCTCACGCCTCACCCGTCTATCACGCCATCAAATACCTGACTGGCGAACTTGACCGCTCTTACCTCACCATGCTGCGCCAAAGGGGCGGGCTTCAGGCGTACCCGTCTCGTACCAAAGACCCCGATGTGGCCGACTTCTCGACCGGATCGGTCGGACTCGGCGCCGTCGCTCCCCTGTTCTCGGCCGCCACCCGACAGTTCCTCGATGCCCATTTCGAACCATCGTCACCGGCCCGTTTCATCGCGACGGTCGGCGACGCCGAACTCGACGAAGGCAACGTTTGGGAGGCCATCGCCGATCCAGCCATGCAAGGCCTCGGCAACGTGACTCTGGTCGTAGACCTCAACCGCCAAAGCCTCGACCGGGTAGTGCCCGATATTCAGTCATATCGACTCCAGAGTTTCTTTGCCGATGCCGGGTGGCATGTGGTCGAGGCCAAATATGGCCGAAAGCTCCAAGCGGCGTTTGCCGGCGACGGTGGCAACGCCCTTCGCGACCGGATTGACGAGATGCCCAACGAGGCTTATCAATCGATGTTCGCCCTGCGCGGCGCAGACTTGCGATCCAAGTTCACCGACGGCGCCACGCCCGAACTGGTCTCGTTCACCGACCGGCTCAGCAATGACGAACTAGCGGATCTGGTGTTCAACCTTGGAGGGCACGACCTCGGCTTGCTGATTGATTCGTTCCGGGCGTGCGATGCCGAAACCGAACGACCCAGCGTGGTGTTCGCCTACACCATCAAAGGCTGGTCGCTTCCGATCGCCGGTGACCCTCTCAACCATGCTGCGCTCTTGTCAGAGTCCCAGATCGCCGAGTTCCGCGAGGAGTTGGGCCTCAGCGCCGCCACCGAATGGGACCGGTTCGATCCGCAGTCAGCGGCTGGCCAGCTTTGCAACATGGTGGGCGGCGAGATCAACAACGAACCTCCCGCGCCGCGGCCAACACTCGATATCCCTACAAACGCAACCCGGGTCACCGAGCGAGGACTGTTCTCGACCCAAGAAGCATTCGGCCGGGTGCTCACGAGCCTCGCCGACGTCGACGATGTGCGCCGACGGCTAGTGACCACCTCACCAGATGTATCGTTGTCGACCAATCTCGGCGGGATCATCAACAAGCTCGGCGTCTTTGCGCCCGACGACCAAGACGATCATGGTGGAGCCGACCGACTGCTCAAATGGGCGCCGTCCCCGAGCGGTCACCACATCGAGCTCGGTATCTCGGAAATGAATCTCTTCTTGTTGTTGGGTCAACTCGGGCTAGCCCACGAACACCACGGCGAGATGCTCGTGCCAATCGGGACGGTCTACGACCCGTTCGTTCTGAGAGGTCTCGACGCGTTCGTCTACTCGCTCTACAACGGCAGCCGATTCATAGTTGCGGGGACGCCATCGGGCGTGACTCTCGCACCAGAGGGAGGAGCGCATCAATCGACCATCACCGCGTCGATCGGCATGGAACTTCCGGGGGTCTGTTTCAGCGAGCCGGCCTACGCAACAGAAGTCGACTGGTTGTTGTGTGATGGCATCCGACGTTTGTCGACCCCGGACGGCGAAAGCAGCTATTTGCGGCTTTCTACTCGCCCGGTCGACCACCAGCCCTTTGCGTCGGCCATCGCCCGGATCGGCGAAGAGGAGCTTCGGAGCCAGGTGATCGCTGGTGGCTATCGACTCTACGAGAGCACCATCGTGGAAGGGCCGGGTGTCGTGTTGGCCAGCAGTGGGGCGCTTGTCCCCGAAGCGCTGCACGCAGCCCGTGAGCTCGAAACCGAAGGCATCGGCGCGACAGTGGTGTGTGTCACGTCGGCCGATCGTCTTTACCGCGGCTGGCAAGGCGGGGTCCGCAACATGGTCGGCGATCTCCGCTCGCAACACGATGCCGGGCACCTACAGGCTCTTGTTCGGACCAGTGAGCGCAATTGGCCGCTGATTTCCGCACACGACGCGGCGAGCCATTCGTTGGCCTGGCTCGGTTCGGCCCTCGGGGTGCGTCAGCTGCCGCTGGGGGTGGACCGGTTCGGCGAGTCAGGACAAATCGCCGATCTCTACGATGTGGCCGGGATCTCGGCTGGTCACATCGTCAACGCGGCGCTGCTGGCGACCTCGAAATAGGTTGTTCTCGACGCCCGTCGGCATGGATCGCAAACCGATCGGCATCAGCACCATGATTCGGTGCAGCGTCTGGCCATGGCCAACCCCCGAACTGGGTTGATTGATAGTCACTGATGGCGTCGTGGATCTCGTCGTTGGTGTTCATGACGAACGGGCCGTAGCGCGCCACCGGCTCGTCGATGGGTCGGCCCTGCAACAACACGCACTCGATACCGTCCGGACCCGCCACCAACTCCGCGGGATGGCTGCGATCGAGCACCGCTCCGGTCCCCGCGGAAATCTCGGCCCCACCGATACGAACCGTAGAGTCGGCAAAGGCGTACAAGACGCCCTTGGTTAAGTCGCTGCTGGCGGCCGGCAACGTCCAACGGCCGTTCGGGTCGATCTTGATGTGCCAAATCGCTAGGTCGGAGTCGGGGTCAGAGGCCCACGAATCCGGTGGCGGCGTCTGCGGTTGTAGACCACCGAGCTCGCCCGCGATCACCGTCACCTCGGTCGCGGCACCGTCTTGGTCGACGGTCCGCAGCCTCGGGGTTCTTTCGTTCCAGAACATGGTGAAGTACGGGTCGACCATTTTTTGAGTGGCCGGGAGATTTACCCAGATCTGGAACATCTCCATCGGGTTAGGGCTCGTGGTCTCTGTCAACGGGAACATTTCGCTGTGCTGAACGCCTCGGCCCGCGGTCATCCATTGGGTGTCGCCGTGACCGAACCGGGCGGTAGCGCCGAGAGAGTCGGCATGGTCGATCACGCCGCGACGAACGTGGGTGACGGTTTCGAAGCCACGGTGAGGATGTTGCGGGAACCCAGGCACATCAGCGCCGTGGTACATGCTCCAGCCATCACGAGCCGAGAAGTCCTGCCCCAGAGATCGCTCGCTCAGATCGGCATCAGGACCAAGTTCGGAGTTGGCGTTGGGGTAGTCGTCCTTGTGATGGGCGACGAAAAGGAACGGATCGATGGTTGGCCATTGCGCGCCAAGAGCAAAGGTCTGCATAACGAGTGGTGTCACCATGACCCATCCAACCGCCGAGCAAGCCTCGCTATTTCAATCCCCAGAACCGGGCGACGCGTCGTGCACGGTTACCACCGGTATGGAGATCCGGCTGCTCAGACCGCTTGGCACGTTGGACCGCAGCCAACGCGATGAGCCTGGCGGCAACGTCGACAAGATCACGCCAGCAGCGGGCTCGCGGCTCACCGACGCCTCAATCGCCGCGACCGGGTCGGCCCCGGCAACTTCGCCGGTGGCGCCGGCCCCCAGATCGGCTATCAGGCCCAACTGCATCTCGAGGCGATGGCGAGCATCGGTGAGATCGCCGCCCGCCATGAGCGGGACGATCACGTGAAAGCGGGCTTGTTTGTCGTTGCGAACTCGACTGGCCAGTTCGGCCATCAGCGCGTCTCCGCCCAGCGACTGGTAGCCCACAACCAAATAGCGTCGACCGGCACGATCTCGTCGCTGCAGCACCGGGGCCAGCCAGCCTTCGTCGAATCGCTCGAGCGCCAGTTCGTCGCTACGCGAGCGAACAATGTCGGCCCTGGTACATATGCCGATCAGAAGTCCGTCTTCGACCACCGGAAGGTGCGTCACGCCTTCGTCGTTCATGCGTTGCATGGCATCGAGCAAGCTGGCCGCGGGACCAACAGTCACCAGGTCAGACGACATGACATCGCCGATCAGGGCTTCGCGGTCGATCTCGCGCCCAAGTACATCGACACGCGTGACCAAGCCCAGGCATCGACCATCCGAGTCGACGACGGGGAAGGCGCCTCGATCGCCTCGAGCGATCCGCTCGGCCACGTCGCCGGCCAGGTCGTCGGGACTGATCGTGTCGACGACTCGGTTCATCACGTCGGTGACCGCGGTGGTGCGTAGCGAGTCGGCCACCAACTCGCCGCCCACACGAATCCCTCGACGCGACAGCTTCTCGGTGTAGATGCTCTCGCTCGAAAGCACGCTGAATACCAACGCGGCCAACACCGTGGCGAGCATGAGCGGCAACATGACATCGAAGTCTCGGGTCAGCTCGAACACAAACACGATCGACGTAAGCGGCGCACGCGTGGCCGCTCCGAACACTGCGGCCATCGCAACAACCGCAAACGCCCCTTGAGAAATATTGAGTCCGGGATCTATCTCCAGAAGCACACCTCCGAACAACCCTCCGAAGGACGCACCAATCAACAGCACTGGGGCCAGCGTTCCGCCCGATGTGCCCGATCCGAGCGCGACCCACCACGAAACGGCTTTAGCGGCGAGCACGGCCGCGAGCGTCGCCAACGCCAGATCTCCAGCCAAAACGTCGTCGACAACGTCGTAGCCGACCCCGAGGGCCCGGGGTACAAGAAGTCCGATGCCGGCAAAGATCATCGATCCGAGAAGCGGCTGCCAAAAGACTGGAAGCCTCAGAGACCGGAAACTGCGTTCGGCAAAAAACAGGCCCTGTGCGACGAGCATGGCCACGATGCCGCACGCCAATCCCAAGACCGCGAAGATCGGCAACACACTCAGTCCCGCGTATTCGAGCGGCGGCACATCAAAAAGTGGGCCGCTTCCGAACACGGCCGAATGAATGCCTCCCGCGATGGAGGTTGACACCACCAACGGAATCAGCGATCTCATCGATAGCTCAAATACCAACAGCTCGATCGCCAAGAGCAACGAAGCAAGGGGGGCGCCAAAGGTGGCGGCCATGCCCGCCGCGGCGCCGCAGGCGAGGAGGATCTTTCGCTCTGACGGCGTCACCCTCAGTGCCTGACCAACAAGCGAACCAATGGCACCACCGGTAACGATGATTGGACCTTCGGCGCCAAACGGTCCGCCGGTACCGATGGCGATCGCGGCCGATAACGGCTTGGCAACCGCGGTAGAAGGAGCGATGCGGCTTTGGTTTCGAAGCACTGCTTCCATCGCTTCGGGAATCCCGTGTCCACGGATGATGGGGGTGAACCGGGCCATGGTGGCGATCAGTACGGCCCCGATTCCCGCCACGATGGGCAACCGCGGCGACGCCTCGAGATGTGACAGCGCCGGAATTTCGCCCCATTTGACCTCACCAAACAGGGCAACATTGGTGATCAACGCGATGGTGCGCACCAGCAGGTACGCCGCACCGCCAGCGATCGCACCAACGGCTACCGACAGTGCGACCAGCAACAACAGCCGTCTGGTGGCGGGCGAGACCCCCGGGATCGTCAACAAGAAAACGACCCTCGGCCGCACCCGATCTCACGAATTGAAGACATCGCCGAAGAGTAGCGGCTCGGCGATCGGCGAGTCAGTGGCCAAACCATTTGTCGCCAAACTTGACCTCCTTGAAGTCGTTCCCAGCTGCGCTCATCGAATACCGATGTTCCCAGCGGGCGACCAGACCCGCAGCAAACCGACCATCGGAAACGTAATGGAGTTGTACGTCGAGCAAATCGAGCGTCTCGCTTTGGATCGACCCGAACCGTTCACATTCGAGCCCGAGAATGTGCAGCAACCGGGCTTGGGTCGTGGCATCGCCGTCCACCATCAGGAGTTCGGGTTGAGCCCAACTCTCGGTCAATCCAATCGTGTAGGTCCACGGCCGTTCGGCCTCTACTTGTTGAATCAGAAAGCCGTGGACCTTGATCATCATGTCGGCTCGGCGCTCGATGTCGTCCTCGCTCAACCCGTCGCAACGCAAACACATGTGTGCCTCTCACAAAACGGCCAAGTGGACCGCGTGGATTGGGCAGGCATGAGTTGCCAGCGAACAAGAACCATCATCGCGCTGGGGTAGGACAACAACCTAAGTTGCCAGATCGGTGAAGGGTCTCGACTACTCAACCGGGTCGAGTATTGGACTGATATCGACTTCCACCGGACCTTTGCCATTCTTGGGGCCTTTTGCTTTGCCTGGAGGAGTCAGCACCAGGTCCGAGTCGTCGTGACCGGGTTTGGTGTCACCAGCCACCGTCGTGGTCGGCGAAGAGCCGTCGGTGTCGTTGGTGTCGTCGGTGTCATCGTCGACATCTTTGGTCTCTTCGACACCGTCACCGTCGGGGTCTGTTTTGCCACAATCAGAGTGAGCCGCTTTGCTGACTCGCTCACCGTGGTTCTTGTCGGAGTCGCCGGTCTTGTCCTGCGCAACCGACGAGACATAGTCCCCATGAGTCTCCGCTTGCTCGCACTGCGCCTCGGGTCCCGACACGTCAGGTTCGGGTTCGGGTGGCACTACCTCTTCGAGAACAGCGTCGCTGTCCTCTGGATCAGAACTGGATGGATCAGCACTGGCTGGATCAGCACTGGCTGGATCAGCACTATCTAGACCGGAACTGGCTGGATCAGCACTATCCAGACCAGAACTGTCGGGGTTTTGGTCCTCGACGATTACGGGCGTTGAGCGACGAGGAGCCAAGAAATCGATCGCTCCCGTCGAGGCCGCGGCGACGCCGACCAGGCCGAAGACGGCAACGCTTGCCGCGGCCGCGGTTCGTCGGGCGATACGGCCCGAAGTCGGCCAGAGCCGACGGGCACCAGTCGAAACAGGGGGAGCCGATCCCATATCGACAACCGGGTCGGATCCATGAAGTTGGTTGAGGAAATCGCCGAGTTCGGGATGGGTCGGGCTCGGTTCGCCGGCGGCCGCTGCTTCGATGATCGCGTCGGTTTGCTCGGGGGTGCGTTCGTTCATGTACAGAGATCGTCGCGGCGCCCGCCGGCGTTACACAACCAGCGAAATTTGTGGACCTTCTTCGTCGCCTTCGGGCTGGCCAGCCCCCGACAAGATCCGTTCGATTGCTTTGAGACCGCGATGGCTCATGGCCCGGACGTTGCCTTCTCTGACTCCCAACAGCGTTGCGACCTCGCTGACCGAGAGGCCGGCGACGACGCGCAGCCATACAACTTCGGCTTGGCGGGCCGGGATTTGACTTAGGACGGCAGCGGCCCAGTCGGGGCCGCTCCCCTGCTCGTCGGCGCTCGGCGGGTCGGGCCAGTCGCCCTTGGTACCATCCGGCCGCTCTGGGCGCCTCGCGACACGCCGGGTTTCGTCAACGAATCGTCGACGGGCAATCGTGAATATCCATGCTCGGAAGTCGTCGCCGTCGCCTTCGAACCGGTCGAGCGATCGGGCCGCCGACTCCCAGGCCAACGAGGCAACATCATCGGCGATGTGACGATTGAGGGTTCGCAGGTAGCGCAACAATGCCGGCTGGTAGGTCGAGAACACCTGCTCGAACGCGGCCTGGTCTCCTTGCCGTGCCCGATCAAGAACGTCGATGGCGACGGCCGCTGGCTTTCGTTGCATCTGAGAAATCCTCTGCCCGCTCCTCCATGCTATCGCTGGTGCCCGCTAGCAATGGGTCGCGGGCAATGGGTCGCGGGCAATGGGTCGCGGGCAATGGGTCGCGGGCAATGGGTCAGTTGATCACCGCTTGCAGATCGCGAACCACGAACGTCACGGGAGTGGTTCGCGACACGTTCCCCCACCATGCTCCGCCGGGGGCGGTTTCGTTGCTGGTGTGCCAAACCGACCAGGTGACGGTGACCGATCCGTTCAGCGGGGTGTCCCCCGAACTCACTGTGAAGGTGTGGGTGCAGGTCGAATCTTGGGCCGCGCTGGTGAGGGCAGGGTCCCAGGTAGTGGCCACGTCGGCGGTGCACCGAGCCGTTTCGCCGTTGCCAAAGTCCCATACCGCCGAAACAAACGAGGGGGTGACGGTGGCCCAAACGTTGCCGGCTTGCGCTGTTGCCGACGGATAGTCGAGTTGGCTGGTCACGGCTAGCCAGGTGGGAACACCGACGATTTGCTCGGCCTGCGGAGACAGGGCCGGTATCGGGGCCTCGAGGTTGAGCGAGTTCAGGGCGTATTCGCCGGCCTCCCAACCATTGACCACCTCGGGGGGTAGCCGACGCGACCACGGCCACACCTTCGGGTAACCGCTGATGGATGGCTGGTCTTCGACGGCCACTCCAGGCGATGAGATCCAGCAGTCGAGAAGGTATGTGAGGGTGCGTTCGTAGGGCCTCACCGCCACGAAGTCGAGGATTTCGCCGTCCCACTCGTAGAACTCGCACTCGATGTTGACGCCGTCGCGTCGAACGCCGGGACGAGTTACAACTCGTAGCGAACCCGGGGTCGATGCCTCGACGGTGACCTCGCCTCGGTTATACGAAACATCAGCCGCCGGAGCGTCCTGAGCGCTGGCGGCTGCGGTGACGCCGACAATCGACAGCGACAACACGCCCGCTACCCAGCTAATCCCCCTACGCCTGCCGTTCTTCACAAACAGTGACAGTACCGACGCGAAACGTGTCGAAATAGAGGCGATGGCCTCCCAGATCAACCCGAGTATTAACAGAACAACATGAAACATCATTTGAACCTACCAAATGATGCAACATGTTGAGCTGTGTTTCAGAGATCGGTTTTGTTAGCCCAAGGCCGCCATGATTTCCGCAGCGGTGGCATACCCGACGGTCCGGGTGACCGGCTGGGAAAGGTTCCCCGTATTCGGGTCGATCTGCACGAAGTTTGGTTCGTCACCGAACCGAGCCGACTGGGCCATGTAGACCGTGCCTTTGATGGTCAACGAGACATAGTCCTGATCGGCCATAAGCGGAGCAACGAACCCATAACCCATTGGATCGTCCAAGATCTCGAGTGGGTCGCCACCGCCGAACTCGCCTGTGGACTGGTTATAGGTGTCGCACTGAGCCTTGAAGCTGCTATCGGTCGGGTCCATCCACAACGTACAACTCGCCTGCACGCCCTGCATGGTGTCGTCCACGGTCACCGTGACGCCGCTTTCGAAGATCGGGAACAAGATCGCCGTTCCACCCTCGACAGGCTGCACATAGACCTGTTCGAGAGGGTTGACCGTCTCGAGCTCGTCAGTGCTGCCAACAGGGTCCGGGGTCAGGCTGAGCATCACCATCTCGGGCTCTTCAACAACGGGCTCGTCGGCAACGGGCTCGTCGGCAACGGGCTCTTCAACAACGGGCTCGTCGGCAACGGGCTCGTCGGCAACCGGCTCGTCAGCAACCGGTTCGTCAGCAACCGGTTCGTCGTTCGTTGTCGAATCGTTGGCCGAGTTGCCGTCAGCGGCGGGGGTTTCGGCGGTGGAACAGGCTCCCGCGACCAAAATCGTCAGTGCCAGTGCAGCAAGCCATCTAAATCGGGGTGTCCGTGAAGTGCGCATCTTTGGTCTCCTCAACGCCGCAGGTGGTTACGGCAGATTCACCAAACGCTGAGCGTGTCATTGAGACGTCATCGGACATTACGGAGTCCGCAAAATCCGACCACGGCGACCAATTGCACCAATAGGGTACGGCGATGGGATCGCTCAACATCAGCCATCTCGGCTGGTCGATTCCGGGCGGGCAAGTACTTTTGCACGACGTGTCATTTCGGGTGGGCGAGGGCGAAAAAGTGGCGTTGGTTGGGGCCAACGGAGCGGGCAAGAGCACCATCATGGGATTAATCGCCGGACGCTTGGGTGCCGCGACCGGCACGATCAGCGTTGATGGGTCGCTCGGAGTCATGAGCCAACTGGTCGGAGCGCTCGACAACACCACAACGGTCCGAGACCTCTACGTCTCGTTATCCCCGTCCGAGCTACAGGAGGCGGCCGAACGGCTCAGCCGAGCGGAAGCCGCGTTGGCCGACGGCACCGGCGACGGGATGCGCTACGCCAAGGCCCTCGAGCGGTGGGAGTCCGCCGGCGGCTACGACGCCGAGGTGCGCTGGGAAGAGTGCGCCCATCGCGTTGTCGAGCGGCCATGGCGCGAGCTCGAAGATCGATCAATGTCGACGTTTTCTGGTGGAGAGCAAAAGCGCCTCGCCCTCGAATTCCTGGTTCGATCCGACCACGACGTGTTGCTGCTCGACGAACCCGACAACTTCCTAGACGTGCCGGGCAAAGAGTGGCTGGCCGAGCGAATCCGGTCGACGCCCAAGACAGTGTTGTTCGTAAGTCACGACCGCGAGTTGCTGGCCGGATGCTCGACCAAGGTGGTCACAATCGAGGCCAACGGAGCATGGACCCACGGCGAATCATTCACCACCTGGCGCGAGGCCCGAGAGCATCGCATCGCGCTGGCCAGCGAGGAGCAGAAACGTTGGGCCGAGGAACGTAAGCGACTCGTCAACCACATGCGCGAACAAAAGCGCCGCGCCGCTATGAGCGACGCCAACGCGTCGCGGGCCCGAGCCGCCGAAACCCGACTCCGCCACTATGACGAAGCCGGACCGCCACCCGAGGCAGCCCGAGAACAAAACATCAACATGCGCCTGGAGGGCAGCCGTACCGGGAAGCGGGTGGTGATTTGTGAACGGCTCGAACTCACCGACCTCACCTTCGAATTCGATCACGAAATCTGGTTCGGCGAACGGGTAGCCGTGGTTGGCCGCAACGGAACCGGCAAGTCGCACTTTTTGCGGCTGCTCGGCGGAGGCAACGTCGCCCATGACGGTGACTGGAAACTTGGTGCACGAGTTGTACCCGGGCTGTTCAACCAAACTCACGACCATCCAGAGTTGAAAGGTCGCACGCTGCTCGACATCTTGGCAAAACGGCAACTAAACCGAGGGCCGGCCACCGCGCGGCTGCGGCGTTACGAACTCGACCACGCCGCCGAACAGCGGTGGGAAACACTATCGGGAGGCCAGCAAGCCCGATTCCAGATATTGCTTCTCGAAGTCGACGGGGCCAACCTCCTACTCCTTGACGAGCCCACCGACAACCTCGATGTGGCGTCGGCCGAAGCGCTCGAAGCCGGACTCGAAACCTTCGAGGGAACCGTTGTTTGCGTGACCCATGATCGCTGGTTCCTGCGAACATTCGACCGCTTCTTGGCCTTCGGCGACGACGGAGAAGTGCGCGAAATCGACGAACCGGCGCAGGCGTGGGCCGAATGACGAGACGGGCTCTTTCCCCCTCGTGGGTATTTGGCGGCCTGTCGGCGGCTCTTTCGGCGGGCTACGGCGTGTTGTTCACGATCGTCGGCGATTACCGCGACGCCTACGGCATCAGCGAAACCGCTATCGGTGTCATTATCGGCATCGGATTCCTGGCCGGGTTCGTATCCCAGGTCTTCATCGCCCCGATCGCCGATCGAGGGTTCGCCCGTCGTTTGATCATCGTTGGCGTACTGGCCAACGTTATTGGGCTGGTGGGGATGGCGTTCGGCGAGACCCTCACGGTGTTGATCGTCGGTCGTGTCGTCTCGGGCCTGGGTATCGGCACGGCCGTCCCTGCGATTCGACGGGTCGTGATCTTGGCCGATCCCGACAACGTCGGGCAAAGCCTGGGGCGCTTGCTATCGGCGGATGTCTTCGGGTTTGCTACCGGTCCGGCGATCTCGGCGGTACTCGTCGGTCCGCTGGGTTTGGCGGCACCGTTCGTCGTCGTCGCGGCTCTTACCGTCGTGGGCTTGGCGGTCGCCGCCGGCGTCGAGTTTGAGGACAGGGTCGACACGAGCGGGCAACGATTCGCTGTCGATTTGTTGCGCGCTCCGGTCGTAGCCGGTGCCGTCGTATTGGGCGCGGCGGTTTTTTTGATGATCGGGGCCTTTGATGCTCTATGGGATCTGGTGCACGAAGACCTCGAAACAGCGACCTGGATGGCTAATCTCGGCATCACCCTGTTTGCCCTCCCGCTCGTGGTGCTCGGGCCGTTCAGTGGACGTTTGGCCGAGCGAGTCGGTCCTTTCCGAATAGGCGGGCCGGGCCTTCTCATTGGCGCGATGTTCATATTCCTGTACGGCCAATTGCCGTCGGGAGCTTGGATATTCGGCTTCGGTTTGGTCCACGCGGTGTTCGATGGTCTGACTGTTTCGTCGTCGGGGGTGGCCATCGCAATGGCGGTCAAACCCGAGCGTCAAGCGGGCGCTCAGGGCGTTATGGGCGCCGCCCAGGCATTGACGGCGGGCATCACCGCTATCATCGTCGGAGCACTATACGAATCACACGGCCGAGCGGTGGCCTACGGAACAGCATCGGCCGGGATGATCGTGCTGGTAGCGATAGCGATGTGGCTGGCTCGAGATTTTTGGATTCGCGGCGCGCATCGTGCGGCTGCTTAAATCGACCAACCGCATACGAGTAAGGACTCAACTGTGAAAGTCGATGGAGGACTCGGACTCTCCCCGGACATTGCCACGATCGTGGCCAACGCCAAAGCCCAAGAGGCCGCGGGGTACGACGGCATCTGGACCGCCGAAACCAGTCACGACCCGTTTCTTCCACTCGTGCTGGCCGCCGAACACACCGAGCGTCTCGAGCTAGGCACGTCGATCGCGGTTGCCTTCGCCCGCAACCCGATGCTGTTGGCCAACCTGGGCTGGGATCTCCAAGCGCTCAGCAAGGGCCGCTTCAACCTTGGATTGGGCACTCAAATCAAGCCGCACATCACAAAACGATTCTCGATGGAGTGGTCCCACCCGGCGGCTCGGATGAAGGAAATGGTTTCGGCGATGCGGGCCATTTGGGAGACGTGGCAGACCGGCGAGAAGCTTCAGTTCCGTGGCGAGTTCTATCAGCACACTTTGATGACGCCGTTCTTCACACCAAACCGGGCCGACCTCGCCGACTTCGGCACTCCCAATATTTGGCTGGCCGGCGTCGGCGAGCTTATGACTCGTACGGCCGGCGAAGTATGTGATGGGTTTATCTGCCATGGGTTCACCACCGAGCAGTATCTGCGCGACGTGACGCTTGTGAAACTCCGCGAAGGCCGCGAACGAGCGGGGAAGACCATGGACGATTTCATGATCTCTGGACCGTTCTTCGTCGTCACCGGACACAGCGATGAAGACATGGCCAAGGCCGACGCCGCGACCCGTCAACAAATTGCCTTTTATGGGTCGACCCCGGCCTACGCCAAGGTCTTCGAGCACCACGGCTGGGACGGGCTACAACCGCGGCTCAACGCACTGTCCAAGGCCGGCAACTGGGTCGAGATGGGCAAACTCATCGACGACGAGATTCTGTCGACGTTCGCGGTCGTGGCCCCACCCGACCGAGTCGCCCCCGAACTCAAAGCCCGCTACGGCGACATCGTCGACCGTCTCAGCTTCTACGCCCCCGGCCAATCCGACATTTCTCAGTGGCGGCCGGTAATGGAAGAGCTTCGAGCGGCGTGAATCAGCGTTTCGCCCGCATGCGGTCGAGTTCGGCCCGTAATGCTTCGGTTGCGTCGAGTTGCAGCAACGGGGTCTCGCGCTCTCGGTGCATTTGACGAAGGGTTACGCCGTATCCGAGTCGATCAGCCAGGAATTCGGCCAACCCGATCGTGAACGGGGTACGCGGCACCGCGCCTTCTTGCAATAGCTTCCACGCCCTTTCGGGTTCGCCTCGCTGAACCGCGAGCGCCGCCAGTCCAACCATTGCGTCGTTGGCCATCCGGGTCAGCCGACCGCGGAGGGCGTCGTAGCCAAACGTGATGATCAGGTCGGCGGCGTCGCCGACTTGACCAAGCTCGATTTTTGCCAAGGCACGAATGATTGGCGACGAGTCCCATACCGATCTCGACCAATCGCGGTCGTCCAGCGTGACTAACGCTGTCTCGGGGTCGCCAAGCATGATCTGGCAACTAGCGACCGCCAGTCCGGACACAACATGAATATTCATGTCGTCGACGTCGGCGGCCAGCCGGTACGAATGTTCAAAGCTCGCCAGTGCCTCGCTGTGGCGACCGGCGTAGAGGGCAATGGTGCCTCGCGCCCACTCGCCAGCAACGGCAAACTCGCGCGCTAGGCCGTGTTCAGCAACCACCTCGGCGGCCAGATCGGCCAGCTCAACGGCCCGTTCGGGAAATCGACGACAACTCAAAAACGCGTACAACCCTGCCGCTTGCGACCGCGGTTCGGGTCGAGCTGCTTGGCTCAAGTCGGCGAGCAACTCGTGGACCCGACCGAACTGGTCCAATTGCATCAACACAAGGGCCAGCACATATCGCACCCAGTCATACAAAGGGTCGTCCGGGTCGAGGTTCTCGACGATCGGTTCGAGCCAGCGCCGACCTTCTACGGCGCTAACTTGACTATCCCAAAGTCCATGAACACCGAAGGCAATCTCGGCGGCGGCCGACCAATCCTCGATCTCGCCGAGATGGTCGAGGGTGCTGGCAATATTTGGCCACTGCCATCGCATCTCGATCGCTCGTTCGAGGCTGCTGGCAATCGCAAACGACTCGGTCGCAGCCAGCCGACGGAAGTATTGAATGTAGGCGGCTTGGGCGGCTTCGGTGTCCTCGGCGCGAGCGAGTTGATCCCCGGCATAGATCCGTACCGTCTCAAGAAGCCGATATCTGACCGTTGGGGCGCCGGGCAGCTGATCCAGCGTCACGAGGTTCTTGGACACCAGAGACTCGAGTAGGTCCATGGCGTCGTAGTCGTCGAAACCGCCAACTTGCACCACGGCCGGCAAGTCGAAACTTCCCACGAAGAGACCCAGCCGCCGAAAAAGCGTTTGTTCGTCGGGATCGAGAAGGTCGTAGCTCCAGTCGAGGGTCGCCTGCAGCGTGCGACGACGGTGACGACCTCGGCCACCAGACAGCAGCCGAAAACGATCAGCCATCCGGTCGAGAATTTCCGACGGGGCAAGCACCGCGGTTCGGGCCGCGGCAAGTTCTATCGCCAGCGGCATCCCGTCGAGACGGTCGCAAATTTCGACCACGGTGAACACCGTGCGCCGGTCGGGATCGAACGTGGGGTTAACCGCTCGGGCCCGCTCCACAAAAAGCTCCACCGCGGCCGACTCCGGCGAACTGTGGTCAAGCGACGGAACCGCGACAACGATCTCGCCCGCAACACCGAGACGCTGGCGGGTCGTAGCGAGGATCGCGGTTGATGACGACGTGGCCAGCAGAGACTCGGCAAAAGCGGCACACTCGTCGACGATGTGCTCACAGTTGTCGAGCACCAAAAGCGCGTCTCTGTGGGCAAGGTGGACAACCAATTGGTCGATGGGTTGGCCAGCACCCCCGAGCTCGAACTTGACAGCGGCCGCCACCGCGGCGGCCAACTCGGCACCGTCAGAAACCGATGACAGATCAGCGAAGTAGCAACCGTCAGTGCGACTGGGCAACTCTTGGTAGGCCACCTCGACGGCCAGCCGCGTTTTGCCGCAGCCACCAATGCCGGTAACCGTGACCATCGACTCGGATTCGAGAAGCTGGCGTACCTGCGCCACTTCTTCGTGCCGGCCAACTATGGGCATCCCTGGGTTGGGCAGCGTCGACAGTGAAGGGTCGACCGAACGCAACGCGGGGAACGTGTCTATGCCGACCTGGAAGACATCGGTTGGCTCGGGCACATCGCGCAATCGATGGGTCCCGAGAAATCGCGACTCGATGTCGACCACGTCGTGGACGGCCGAACTCATCAACACCTGCCCGCCTCGGGCCAACGCCTCGAGCCGCGCCGCGAGGTTGGGTACCGGGCCGAAATAGTCGGCGTGGCTTTGGGTCGCCCGACCCCGATGCAAACCCATCCGCACGCGCAACGCCGGACCTGACCCCCAGTCGGCCGCGGCTAGCGCGGCCTGGGCGGCCATAGACGCGGCGACGGCGGTTCGTGGGTCTTCGAACGCCCCGCGAAAGTGATCGCCGGCCCACCCGAAAACGAACCCGCCACGGTCTTGGATGGCGCCTTTGATGATCTCGTCGTGGAGCGCCAGTGAGCGAGCCGTCCCTTCGGCGTCGGCGGCCCATAAACGAGTCGACCCTTCGACGTCGGTGAACAAGAAGGTGACAATGCCCGACGGCACGCTCGCAGGCGGAATCGTTGCGCCGTCGATCTCGAACTCTCTACTCATCCTTGGGTTCCTCGACCAGGCGGTAGAAAGCAGCGGCGTTGTCGGCAAACAACGCATCTTGTTCGGCCGCTGACAATCCGGCATTGGCAACGATTTCGATGAAGGCGTCGTAGAGCGTTTCGTAAGAAACCGAGACCTTGTCCATCGGGAAGTTGCTGGCCAACATGCACCGCTTCGCACCGAAGGTCTCGATGCCAAACAAGATGTGCGGGCCAAGCGCATCCACCACTTCGGACGTGGACGGCGGCGATGGGCGTTCGTGGAACGCAAACCCGCAAATGGGCATCAGCAGACCGCTGAGCTTTACGTGCACGTTGCGGTGCTCGGCGACGGCTTGCAAGCCTTCGTGCCACTGCTTCTTGATGCGATCGCGATCGGCCGCTGTTTCGCCCACGCCGCCGAAGGGGCCGGCGAGCCCGGCCGGGGTGCCCATGTGATCGAGCATCGTCTTTGTTGTCGGCACCGCGTCGGCGAGCGCCGCGACTTCGAGAAGCTGATTCGAGTAACACCACATCTCGAACGAGAGCTGTCGCTCTCCGAGAGTCGCATAGCCGTTGCGGAACTCGTCGCTCGACAAGCGAGCGGGGTCGGTCCATGTATGAACGACCGGAGCGGGGTGGGCGCTCACGGTGTCGCGGATACCACGAAGACGACCGCTCGCCAGCGAGTGAGCGTCGAGCTGACGTTCGAGTGCAGCCGGGTCCGAGAGGTTGGCGTGGCCGATGATCGCCAGTGGCGGCTCTTCCAGTCGATCGAGCCACTGCGTCTCGCCGACCGGACCGAGCACGCCCCGACTCGACCAACCGGCCTCGACGTGAACGATTCCGTCAACGTGGTGGTGGCCCGAATCGGCCGAAAACGTGGCCGGCAAGTGAGGCGCGACGACGTATCTTGTGTCGCCCACGAAGTCGACCAACGGTGTGGGCGTAGCTTTGCGACCGGCCCAATCCAGTAGGCGGGGCCACCGACCAAACATCTTGACGAGGGGCGATATCTGCCTCGGCGTCGTACGGGGATCCCAGTAGTGAACGTGAGGGTCGATGATCCGAGTGGGCGACATGACGCTAACGGTAGGCGCGAGCCGAGGCGGTTCCGAATCACGGCTGGCCAGTGGACCTCGAGCGGGCCGCGCCTAGTGTCGGTTTAGGACCTTTTACCCTTGCCATTTATAGGGTAGGGGGGTATATTACCACCATGAGCAATCGCATAGATCTACCGCTGGAAGGAATGACCTGCGCGTCGTGCGCCTCTCGTATCGGCCGCGGCCTTTCAAAACTTGACGGCGTCGAGCAGGCCGATGTCAACTTTGCCTCGGCCAAGGCTCGGGTCGTGTTCGACCCGGATGTAGTCGACGAAGCGACATTCAAGGCCACGGTCGAAGGCCTCGGATATTCGGTACCCGAGGACCCGAACCAGGAAGAGTCCGAGCGCAAGTACCTACAGTCGCTTACCCGAAAGCTTCTCTTCGCGGCCGCGTTCGCCACGCCCGCGCTGCTCATAGCAATGGTTCCGTGGTTCGACTTCGCCGGATCTCGCTGGGTTGTCGGCCTACTCGCAACCCCGGTTGTCTTCTACAGCGGATTCGGTTTTCACCGAGCCGCCTGGATGAACATTCGCCACGGCTCCACCACGATGGACACGCTGGTTTCGATGGGCACCCTGTCGGCGTGGACATGGTCGACGGTCGTGTTGTTGTCGGGCAGTGACGGTCACGTTTACTTCGAAACCGCGGCAGCGATCATCGGCTTGATCCTGCTCGGCAAATGGTTCGAGGCCAGAGCAAAGCAGCGGTCCGGAGATGCCATCAGGGCTCTCGCCGAACTCGGGTCGAGTGTGGCTCAACTCGAGGACGGCCGCGAAATACCGGTCGAGGACCTACAAGTTGGCATGCGCTTTGTGGTCCGTCCCGGAGAGAAGGTCGCCACCGACGGCGTAATCGTCGAAGGCCACTCCGCTATCGATGCCTCCATGGTCACCGGAGAGCCGGTTCCCGTTGAGGTCGGCCCTGGCACCGACGTGATCGGCGCCACCATCAACGCCAACGGCTCGCTGGTGGTCGAGGCCACCAAGGTCGGCTCCGATACTGCGCTCTCACAAATCATCCAACTGGTCGAAGAAGCTCAGGGCAGTCGTGCCGATGTGCAGCGGCTGGCCGACCGGGTCTCGGCAATATTTGTGCCAGCGGTGCTCGTCGTTGCCGGGCTCACCCTCGTTGCTTGGCTTGTCACCGGCCACGACGTCAATTCGGCGTTCACCGCGGCGGTTGCCGTTCTCATCATCGCCTGCCCGTGCGCACTCGGATTGGCCACACCCACCGCGATCATGGTCGGCACCGGCCGCGGCGCTCAACTCGGAGTGATCATCAAGGGGGGCGAAATCCTCGAACAAACCCGTCAGGTCGATGTGGTGGTCCTCGACAAAACCGGCACCATCACCGAGGGTCGCATGGAGCTCGACGATGTGATCACCGACTCCACAACCGATGCCCAATCGGTGCAACGCCTAGCCGCCGCTCTCGAGGCCAAGTCCGAACACCCGATTGCGCGAGCGATCGCCGCGGCGGTCGATCAGCCCGCAGACGTCACTGGCTTCGAGAACCTTCCCGGCAGCGGTGTTACCGGACTCGTCGACGGGACCGAGGTTCGGGTCGGACGCCGGTCGCTGTTTGACGTAGTGCCCGCCGAGATCGAAGCGGCAGCAGCGTCGGCCGAGAATCTCGGACGAACCGCGGTGTTGGCCGGCTGGCCCGACCCGTCTGGTTCGTCGACGGCCCACGCCGTGTTCGTGGTGGCCGACCGCGTAAAGTCGACCAGCCGAGAAGCCGTCAACGCCTTCCACGACCTCGGGATGCAAGTTGTCTTGCTCACCGGCGACAACCAACGCACGGCCGACGCGGTCGGTGCCGAGGTCGGAGTTGATCACGTAGTAGCCGAGGTTTTCCCGGCCGACAAAGTCGACGAGGTCGTCAGGCTCCAAGAACAGGGAAAGCAAGTAGCCATGGTCGGCGATGGCATAAACGACGCCCCGGCACTAGCCCAATCCAATCTGGGCATCGCCGTAGGCACCGGAACCGACGTGGCCATCGAGGCCTCCGACCTAACCATCGTGTCAGGTGACATACGGGCCGTCGCCGACGCCATCTCACTGTCGCGGCGCACGCTGACCATCATCAAAGGCAACCTATTTTGGGCCTTCGCCTACAACACCGCGGCCATACCGCTGGCGGCGACCGGCGTGCTCAATCCAATCATCGCCGGTGGAGCCATGGGCTTCTCGTCGGTCTTCGTGGTCACCAACTCTTTGCGGCTGCGACGCTTCAAGGGCTACCGAAAGGCCAAGGGACGGATCCCGCGGCCAGCCACCGCACTGCCCGCCGCGACCACAGTTCAAACACTCACACCAGACTCAAACACTCCTGAGGAGACAACAATGAGCACACTCACCTACTCCGTTCCGAGCATTTCTTGCGGCCACTGCAAGAAATCGATCGAAGACAGCGTCAGCAAAGTCAACGGAGTCGACAAGGTCGAAGTCGACATCGACGCCAAGTCCGTGTTGGTCGAAGGCACGGCCTCAGACGACGCACTCCGCGCCGCGATCGATGACGCTGGTTATGACGTCGTAGACGCCTAAACCAACGGATGCGATGGAGCGCAGGTTCGCGCCGCACTCTCTTACCATTCGGTCCTTGCCCATTCACTCAGGTGGGCCTCTCACGAAAAACTTGATCACCTAGAGACGCCGGTCCCTACGGCGCTTGGGTGCTGGTTCGCTGCACATGACTCGACCTCGGGAGTTTCCGGCAAGTTAACCCGCCGTTGGCTGCTGTTGCATATTCCGGTTACTGGAAACGGCTTGGCTGTCTCTGAACGGCACGTCAACCTGTGCCGGAATACGACAATCCTGGAGGAAAGACTCAGATGGAACGAAAAGCCAATCGGTTTGTGTGGCTATTTGCCGTACTTGCCACCTTCTCGTTAATAGCCGCGGCATGCGGCGACAGCGGTGACAGCGGCGACAGCAACGACGCGCAAGCCACCACCACGACCGACGCGCCGACTACTACCGACGCTCCCACAGCCACTGCCGCAGCAGCAGACAGCTCCTGCACCGGCACCACCGCATCGGAGCTCGGTGGCCAATATCCCGGCCAGTTCGAACTCGTCGAATACGAGGCCGCCGCCGGGTGCACCCTGTCGTTCTCGGACAATCCCGACATTGCATCGCTGGCATCGCAGATCACCCACATCACCGGTGATCTCCCGGCCGTGGCCGATCGGCTCCCCGCCGAGCCCTTGGTGATCGCTCCGAGCGAATCCATCGGGACCTACGGCGGCGTGTTCAACGGGCTCTCCCGCGCCAACGAAGCCGGTACCTCCGACCTTTTGTCGTTCCGCCACGTCAACCTCGTGCGGTTTGCTCCCGACCTCGTCACCATTCTTCCCAACGTCGCCAAGGCGTTCGAGTTCAACAGCGATTTCACCGAACTCAGCTTCACCCTCCGCGAGGGAATGAAGTGGTCAAACGGCGAAGCGTTCACCTCTGAAGACGTGCGTTTCTGGCTCGAGGACCTGGTCGAAAACCAGGACATCGCCGGAGACATCCGCAGCAACTTCGTCATCGGCGGCGAGCCCCTCGGCATCGAGGTCATCGACGACCTGAACTTCAAGTTCATCTTCGGCGCCCCGACCCCTGGATTCCTCGGCACCTTGGCCACCACCTTCGTGCAGTTCTTCCAGCCCGACGAGTTCCTCAAGCAGTTCCACCCCGACTACAACAGCTCGGTCACCAGCACCGATGCCATCCTCGAGATGTGGTCGCCGTCCAACTGGAAAGACGTCGGGTCTCCATGGCTCACCGGCACCGGTGATGTCTGGACTCCCACCCTCGAGCCGTTCATCGTGGTCGACGAGTCCACCGAAGAACGTCACTTGGTGGCGAACCCCTACTTCTTCGCAGTCGACACCTCCGGACAGCAGCTTCCCTACATCAATGAGATGTCGGAGTTGTTTGTCGAAGACAGTCAGGTCGCTCAGTTGCGCATCACCAACGGTGAGGTCGACTACAAGACCCAGGGCCTCACTATTGCCGACTTCCCCGTCCTTCAGGACAATCAGGACGGCGGCAACTACACGGTTCAGTTGGCGCCGTCGGCCGGCACCAACGTGTTCTACGCGTTCAACTTGGCCATCGCCGACCCAGCCCTCAACGCGGCATTCAACGATGTGCGCTTCCGTGAAGCTTTCTCGCTGGCGCTCAACCGCGACGAAATCAACCAGCTGATCTACTTCGGTCAGGGCATCCCGCAGCAGTCGACACCGGCCGATCCCAACACCGTTGGTTTCGTCACCGATGACCAGCTCAACTCGTTCATCGACTACGACCCGGCGCAGGCCGGCGCTCTGCTCGACGACATGGGCCTGACCCCTGGCGCCGACGGCTGCCGAATCAGCATCAACCTCAACTTCTCGGACCAGGGTTCTCCCGCCGACATGCACGAGCTGGTGCGCGGCTACGCCAAGGACGTTGGCATCTGTATCACGGTCAAGCAGGTCAGTTCCGACCAATACCGTGAGGCTGCAGCCCGCAACGAACAGGAAATGCTCACTTGGGCCAACGACGGCACCACCGGCGCCTTCATCGTTGGTGCAACCAACCAGCTGATCCCGCCGTTCGGGCAGTTCTTCAACCCCGGACCCGCGCTGCACTGGGAAGCCGCAGCCGGAGTCGACAATGGCGTCGATCCCGTCGACCCGCCGGCCGACGTAACGAAGTTGATCGACCTCGTCGCCCAGTTCCAGCAAGCCCCTCTCGGTTCACCCGAGAGCGACAAGCTCGGTAACGAGATCGTCCAGATCCACGTCGACAACTTGTGGAAGATCGGAACCATCGGTTCGGTGCCCGCACCCACGATCTTCGGCAACGACCTCCACAACGACCCGGAGTTCACGGTTCACACCTACGACTTCTACTGGGCGTACCCGTTCAACACCTACTCCTGGTTTCTCCAGCGAGGCTGATAACGGGTAAATACCCGAATACCAGTTTCATTTAGCGGAGGCTCTCCCCACGCCGGGTCGGCAACGACCCGGCGGGCGGGGCCCTCTGCTGCGAGCGCAACATCTTTCTCAAGGCCGAAGGGAGTCGAACCAAGTAATGGCCAGGTACACGCTTCGGCGACTTATCGGCGGAATCATCACACTCACGGTTGTCTCGGTGATCATCTTCTGGATCATCGAACTGCCACCCGGCGACGCCGCCGACATTTACCTGGCCAAGAAGTTCCAGGGCGGCTCGGTTGTGAGCCTCAAAGAGATCGAAGCAGTTCGTCAGAGCTTCGGACTCAATGACCCGTTCATCCTCAGATGGTGGGACTGGATCAGCGGAATCATCTTTCACTGGGACTTCGGCCAGTCGCTCACCAACGAAACTCCGGTCAACAAGCTCATCGGCGACCGGATGCTTCTCACCACCATCATCATCTTCGCTACCTTATTTCTCACCTATGCGCTGGCCATTCCGATCGGCGTCTACTCCGCAGTGCGGCGCTACTCGATCACCGACTACGCCTTCACCGGTGTCGGCTACATCGGCCTCGCTCTCCCCAACTTTCTCTTCGCTCTGATTCTTCTTTGGATTTCGGTCCGCTACTTCGGATCGAGCGTAGGTGGCCTGTTCTCTCCCCAGTACAAGGACGCGGGCTGGTCGATCGCAAAGACTTTCGACCTCTTGCGACATATGTGGGTACCGATAATCGTCCTCGGTACCGCAAACCTCGCCTTTCAACTTCAGACCGTGCGAGCGATGATGCTCGACGAGGTCAACAAGCTCTACGTCACCGCGGCCCGCGCACGAGGCGTGCCTGAGGTGCGCCTAATCACCAAGTACCCAGTGCGACAGGCTCTCAATCCAATCATCTCGACCTTCGCGTTTGATATCAACCGCGTTCTGTCTGATGCGCCGGTGGTTGCCTTGGTTCTGGCACTGCCGGAGCTCGGTCAACTTCTGATCCTGTCGTTGCTCGACCAGGACACCCAAGTGGCCGGAGCCATTCTTTTCATCATGAGCATGATCTACGTTCTCGGCAATTTTGTGTCGGATCTGGTTCTTGCTGCCGTCGATCCCAGAGTGAAGTTGGGCGGCTGACATGAAACTTCCCAAGCTTCTCTCGAGGCCGAACTCAAACCCACCAACCAATACCGACCCATCGCAGATGGCGGCCGATCAACTCTCCGAGGCCACCCAGTGGCACATGGTGTGGGTGAGATTCAAGCGCCATCGGTTGGCCATGATCTCGGCTGGCATTCTGAGTCTCTACGTCCTGGTGGTCTTCTTCGCAGACTTCATCGCGCCCTACGGCGTCACCACCCGCGACACCAACTATCTCAAGGGCCCGCCCGAGATTGTGAAGATCTGGGACGGCGGTCCGGCGAGGCCCCACATCGATTCCCAGATCACCACCCGCGGCGGCATCGAGGATGGTTTCGCCTTCACCGTCAAGGGGCTCGATTCCAATCAGCAGATCCGCTGGTTTGTTCACGGTGAGAAGTGGACCTTCCTTGGCCTGTTCGAATCTGACTTCCACCTGTTCGGTGTCGGCGACGAGCAGATCCCCGTTGTCACGGTCAAAGCTCCATCCAGCAGCAACGGAATCGGCTCGAGTAGCGGCGCTGAGGACTCATCAACGACGGACGGGGCATCAGACGATCCATTCGCATCGATCCAGCGCGACGAGGACGGTCGCTTCCAGATTGGCGGTGCCGCAACAACCACCGCGGATCCAACTACCACCGCTGTCACAACTTCGGCCTCCGATACGGTCAACACGAAACCCGAGGTCATCGAGACCGCAACGGCTCCCGGGTTCGTCCACGTGCTCGGCACCGACGGCCTGGGCCGCGATCAGTTCAGTCGAATAATGATGGCCACTCGAACATCGATGACTATCGGCTTGGCCGGTCTGTTCACCGCATTCTTCCTGGGCCTGATCTTCGGCGGTGTATCGGGATTCTTTGGAGGCTGGGTCGACTATGTGATCCAACGTCTTATCGAGATCGTGAGATCAATTCCCACCATCCCGTTGGTGATGGGCCTCGCGGCTGCATTCCCACAGGACTGGTCAAACCAGAAGATCTTCTTCTTCACCGCGATCATTCTCGGCTTGGTCGGTTGGACCACTCTCGCCCGCCGTATCCGTTCGATGCTGCTGACTCTTCAAGACGAAGACTTCGTTGTTGCGGCCAGACTGGCCGGGGCCGGCCCGTTCCGGATAGTCACCCGCCACATGCTGCCCACGTTCTTCAGCTACATCGTGGTCACTCTGGCAATTGAGTTCCCATACATGATTCTCGCCGAGTCGGTGCTTTCGTTCATCGGCTTGGGCCTGAGACCACCCACGGTCAGTTGGGGTGTGCTGTTGCAGGACGCCCAGAAGGTCGAGGTTCTCGAGCAGACCCCGTGGCTGCTGGCACCGGCGGGCTTCATCGTGGTGGCAATTCTGGCGTTCAATTTCCTCGGTGATGGCCTCCGAGATGCCGCCGATCCCTATCAGGAGTCGTCATGACCGCATCAGACAAGCGGATCATGAGAGTCCGCGATCTTGGAGTCACCTTCCGCACCGGAGACGGCGATGTCCGCGCCGTCGACGGGATCGACTTCGATGTCGACGAGGGTCAGATCCTCGGTCTGGTGGGCGAGAGTGGCTCCGGCAAGAGTGTCTGCACCCGCGCTCTCATCCAGCTGCTTCCGTCGACCGCAAAGCTCGATCCCGAGTCTCGAATGGAACTGTCGACCGCCGATGGGATGACCGACATCGCCAAGCTCCACCGCCGCGACAAGCGTCTGCAACACATCCGTGGTGGCGAGATCGCAATGATCTTTCAGGAACCCATGTCGTCGCTGGCGCCCACCTACCGCATCGGCAATCCGATCATGGAATCGGCGATGCTTCACCGAGACATCGACAAGAAGAAAGCTCGAGCCATCGCGCTCGATCTGCTCGAACGGGTGGGGATCTCCGACCCGGAGACGCGTATCGATCAATACCCGTTCGAACTGTCGGGCGGCATGCGGCAGCGGGTGATGATTGCTGTGGCGCTGGCCAGTCAACCTCGCCTTCTCATCGCCGACGAGCCCACCACCGCTCTCGATGTGACCATTCAGGCCCAGATCCTTGATCTTCTTCGCGAGCTTCGCGACGACTTGGGCATGGCCATCATTTTCATCACCCACGATCTGGGTGTGATATCCCAAATCGCCGATGATGTGGCTGTGATGTACCTGGGCAAGATCGTCGAGACCGGCACCGTTCGTGAGATCATCACCGATCCCGAACATCCGTACACCTCCAAGTTGTTGGAGGCCATCCCGCGGCTTGATCGTCTCAACGAACGGCTCACGGCGATCCCGGGCGACATTCCCAGCCCGTTGGCTCGACCATCGGGATGCCCTTTCCACACCCGGTGCGACGCAGCGATCGCCGGTCGGTGCGAGGTCGACGGTCCGGTGCCCATTGAGATCTCGCCATCACACTTCGTGAGTTGCCATCTTCACGACAAGGAGTCGGAGGCATCCCATGTCTGACACCAAGGCAACACTGGAGACGACACGAGTCCTCGATGTGGACGGGCTCGAAGTTCACTTTCCGCTCAAGGCCGGATTGTTCAACCGGCAAGTCGGCACCGTGCGCGCCGTCGACGGCGTTTCGTTCACCATCGATTCCAACGAGACACTGGGATTGGTGGGCGAAAGCGGTTCAGGCAAGACCACGATCGGCAGGTCGATTCTGCGGGCCCTCGACCCCACCGGGGGCACCGTCGGATTTCACCTAAACGACGAGGTGATCGATCTCGCCTCGATCTCCGGAAAGAGCCTGCGCCGGATTCGTCAACACATGCAGATGATCTTTCAGGATCCGTATTCGTCGCTCAACCCGCGCATGACCGTCCGTGACATCATCGCCGAACCTTTGATCGTCAACAAGCTGTGCGAGGGCGACGAACTCGAGGAGCGAGTACGCGATGTCGCCTTGCGCTGCAAACTCAACGTCGAGCACCTCAGGCGTTACCCTCATGCTTTCAGTGGAGGCCAACGCCAACGTATCGGCATTGCTAGGGCGCTGGTCACCGACCCGTCCTTCGTGGTCGCCGACGAATCGGTGTCGGCTCTCGATGTGTCGATTCAGGCCGAGATCCTCAACCTTCTCGGCGAACTTCAAGAAGAGCTGGGGGTGGCGATCCTGTTCATCGCCCACGACTTGAGCGTGGTCGCCCACCTTTCCGATCGAGTGGCGGTCATGTATCTCGGGCAGCTGGTCGAGTTGGCCGACACCGCGCAACTTTTCAGCCAGCCGCGTCACCCCTACACCGAGGCCCTTCTCTCGGCGATCCCGGCAATCGACCCCGACCGCACCATGAAACCGATCACCCTCCTTGGCGAGGTGCCCAGCGCCAGTGAGCCACCTTCGGGTTGCCGGTTCCACACCCGTTGCCCGTATGCGGAAGATCGTTGTCGCACCGACGAGCCTGAATGGCGTGAAATCGAGCCCGGCCGCATGGTTCGCTGTCACTTGAGCGACACTCTCGAACTTCGGGGCGCCGCCGCACCTTCCTGATCCCATGGAACAACGGGGTGCCCTTCTGACGCCCCTATCTAACCGATCTAGAGACCAAATCCGACCACGGCTCGGCGGCCTTTCATGGCCAGCTTCGACCTGGTCGGACACGGCGAATTCGTGACGGCGCTAATGGCCGCCTAGGCCCGTAGCAACCGTTCGATAGCACCGATGGCCTCGTCGACCTTGTCGTTGCCGGCGGCCTCGCTGCTATTGGCGGCGTCCATCACGCAGTGGCGAACATGCTCGTCGAGAAGCCCCAACCCGACACTGCGAAGGGCGCTGGTGACCGAAGTGATCTGGGTGAGCACATCGATGCAGTACTTGTCTTCTTCGATCATTCGCTGCAGCCCACGAACCTGACCCTCGATGCGACGAAGGCGTTTGAGGTAGTCGTCTCGATTGATGCTGTATCCGGGCATTCGGGTCAACTCACTTTCCTCGATCATCAATGGGCAGGCAACGCAGAGTGACCGACCCGCAGGAGTCTAGGTTGGCATCCATCCCACCGGCCGACTCACTGGCACGGAATCAACCGAGATGCGACAGGCGCTCCTTGTACTCGTCGGGCGTGATGTCTCCTTCGGCGAGTCTTCTGGCCAGGATCGCCTTGGCGTCATGAGTTGGGTCGGGCGGGCGGGGGGCGGGGCTCTGCGCTCCGCCCCGAACGAGCCACACCACCAGCGCCCCGATCGCGACGATCATCACGGTCATCATCAGAGCACCCCAGATCCATCCGTAGGTGCCGCCGCCCCACATGTGGTCGTATCCGTCGCCGTCACCCAAATGCGCCAGTGTTGCCAGAGTTGAATACATGGTTTTCCTTCAGGTAGTGACTATTCGATGAAAGGCCGCGGCGGCCAGGGTCGTCAGTCCAATCAGCCACGCGAGCGCCAGAACTGTCGCTCCGAACTCGTCGAACGACGGAGTGAATGCCGTGTCGACCAACACGCGAATTGCTCCGTGCGACGGCAGGAATCGACCCCAGGCCGGTGGCGAGGCGTCGAACATCGGGTTTTGGGCCATGCCGATGTCGATGAACGGCAACACGAGAAGGATGTAGAGACCGCCGAGCCGCCCGAATATCGGACCCACCAAGACTCCGATGGCTCCATAGGTGAGAGCCACCAGCACCGTCGCCAGGACGAATCCTCCCCACTGTTCCGGAGAGAAATCGATGGAGGTGACCAGTAGGGACACGGCGGCGGCCAGCAAAGCTGCCCCTCCCACGACGATCATCCTCACCGAGAGAATCTCATTGGCTTTCACCGATGTGAGCGAGAGTCTGCGGTCAGCTTCCGCTGAGTCGAGCACCACGAACAACCCGGCCAGGGAGGCAAGGAACCCGACGGTGATGGGCACCATGATCGCTCCGTGGACCTCGGTCATCGAAATGATCGACAACACTGCCTTGCCGCCTTCGGTAAGGCTCACCGGGGTGGGGTCCGAGGGCGTGACCGCTATCGACGAGGAGATGAATGCCACCGGCAGGCCGATCAACAGGACCCACATGACCGGCATTCGCCGCAGTTCACGCCAAGCGGCACGAAGCGCCTCAACTCTCCGGTTGGGTTTGCGGACCCCGGCCATGTCACGATCGAGGGCACCGGATCGATGGCGGGGCCGCCTCGGGGCAATACCAAACCGGAGGGCGGCCACGGCAAGCACGAGACTCACCACCGTCCACGCAACGGAGATCCACAGGTTTCCGAACACGCCGGCGTGGGGCGAATTGGAGTCGGTGAGAATCAGCGTGGGGTAGTGAAGTGGGAAGAACCTGACGAGCAAGGTCGTGCCACCCATGGCGGGGCCGAAGAACACGTCGAACATCCAACCGAACACGATCAAGAGCGATCCGTTCAACTCTGACTCCACGAATGCGCCGACGATGATTCCGATTCCCAGATAGATCGCTGCCGAAAGCACCGTTGCCACGAAGACTGTCGCGGGGTCGCCGATGTCTACTCGAATCCACAGGGCGAGAAACGATGCTACAACTGCAAGCAGACCCAGCACCGCGCTCGAGGACAAACGCGACCCGACCACCTTCCGCGTCTTCACGCCCGTGGCGGCCAGCCTGCGGTCGGCTTTGCGAGATCCTGCAACATGAAAGAACGCTCCCACGCCGGCGAGAATTGATGCCGCCCAGCCGGCTGTGGCTAGCTCCACGGATTCGCGGTTGGTGCCGCCAGCGAGAATGTCAGCGAAATCAGCAAGTGCCCCAGCGGACAGGATCACGAAAACCACCGGCACCACGATTAGCAGGGCCAGGTTGAGTGGTCGGCGAGAGTGTTCTCGCAACCAGGTGAGGGTGAGATGAAGAGTCATCGTTCGACGACTCGTCCGTCGATCAGGTCGTAGATCCGATCGAACCTGTCTTCGTCGACGATGAAATGACTGATGATCATCAATCCCGAGCCGGCGTCGCGGCGTCCTGCTGTAATCTCCCAGAACTTGAGATATGTGTCCCAGTCGAATCCGGCGTAGGGCTCGTCGAGCAGCAACAGTTCCGGATCATGGATCATCGCCAGCGCAAGATTGAGCTTGGAGCGAGTACCCCCGGACAGATCCTGCACCCACGTGTCGGCGAAGTGTGCGAAGTCGAGTGAGTCGTATGCGACTTGTCTCGCCTGATTCGTCTCCTCGACCGAGAGACCGTAGGCCGCGCCGAAAAGGTCGATGTGTTCGTCGCAGGTGAGCCGTTCGTAGAGGACCGGCGCCTGGGGGCAGTATCCAAAGCGATCGGTTCGCTTGATGCTCCCGTCGTCGGCCTGGAGATCGCCCACCAGGACCTTCATGAGGGTGCTCTTGCCCGAGCCGTTCTCGCCGACGAGACCCACGATTTCACCTCTCGCCACCCGCAGCGAGGCCCCCTTGAGGACTCCGAGGCGGCGTTGGCGGGGCCACACTCCCTTCGTGTAGGCCTTGTGAATCTCATTTGCTTCGAGGATCGTGGTGCTCGAGTTGCTCATGGCTCTCCTTGGCGACAGGGCGGCCGCGGAGCAATCTTTGGCGCAACTACCGATAGGGCCTATGGGTATCGTAGCAGTGTCAACAGACAGGTCAAGGGGCCGAGAACAGGACAGGATCAATGTTGACAGATACCCCATACCCCTATAGGGTATTATCCACAGGCCGGCTCGCAGGAGGATGACATGCCCACCAAACACCACACCCACCACGGCGCAGCGACGACACTCGAGACCACCGTCCTGTCGGTCGCCGGAATGCAGTTTGCATCTGAGAAGCACAAGGTCGAGACCCACGTCGGCGGACTGGACGGGGTCTCATCCGTCGAGATGAATCCGGTGTCACAGAGCGTCACGATCGCGTTCGACCCCAACGTCGCCTCGGCATCCGAACTGGAAGCCGCGGTCATCGAATGCGGATACCACTGCGCCGGCCGGCCCATGCCAGAACACCTTTGCGAGCCCGCGCCGCAACACCCCTCCGAGCGTGCGCAGCACGAGGGCCACGGCGGTCACGGCGGGCACGACCACAGGTCGATGTCGATGGAGTCGATGATCGCCGACATGCGGATCCGCTTCTTCGTGTCGATCCTCTTCGGAATCCCCGTCACCCTCTACTCCACGCTCGGCCGTGACGTACTCAATTTCACTGCCAACGCACCCTTCGGGTTACGCGACGACGTGTTCCAGCTGATCATGAGCCTCCCGGTGGTTCTGTGGGCCTCGGGGATCTTCTTCGGAGGCGCACTTTCGGCCCTCAAGCGCAAGACCCTCGACATGATGGTGCTGGTCGCCGTGGCAATCGCCGCGGGATGGACCTACTCGCTGGCGATAACGCTCACGGGCGGCGGCGACGTGTTCTACGAAGCATCAACCATGCTGGCGGCCTTCGTGCTGCTCGGCCACTGGTTCGAGATGCGAGCCCGCGGAGGTGCCAACGACGCCATACGCACGCTCATGAATCTGACTCCACCCAAAGCGGTTGTCCTTCGCGACGGCGTCGAGACCGAGGTTCCCACCTCCGAAGTGGCGGTCGGCGACCTGCTGTTGGTGCGACCCGGATCGAAGTTGCCCGTCGATGGCACCGTCGTCGACGGAGAATCGAATGTCGACGAGTCAATGGTCACCGGTGAAAGCCTTCCGGTTCACAAGGCGTCCGGCGACACGGTGGTCGGCGCCACCATCAACAAGAACGGCACCCTGCGGGTGAAAGCCACAAGAGTCGGTGCCGACACGGCACTAGCCCAAATCGTGAAGCTGGTGCAGGAGGCACAGAACTCGAAGGCCCCCGGGCAACGACTGGCCGATCGGGCCGCCTTCTGGCTGGTTCTCGTCGCCTTGATCGGCGGCGCACTCACCTTGGTCGGTTGGACCCTCGCCGGGGCCGCGTTCTCCACGGCGCTCCTGTTTGCCATCACCGTCGTGGTCATCACATGCCCCGACGCTCTCGGGCTCGCAACACCGACCGCCATCATGGTGGGCACCGGTCTGGGCGCCGAGCGTGGGGTGCTCGTCAAGAACGCATCGGCACTCGAAGCGTCGGCCGGCATCGACACCGTCGTGATGGACAAGACCGGCACGCTCACCAAGGGAGAACCCGAGGTCACCGACTTGGTGGCCACCGGACGATCCGAGCAGGACGTTCTCCGCCTGGTGGCGGCAGTGGAGCGCGAATCCGAACATCCGCTGGCTGAGGCAGTCGTGCGCCACGCCGACGCCGCCGGTGTGGAGAGACTCGTCACCAACTCATTCGAGAACGTTCCCGGCCACGGAGCCATCGCAACTGTCGACGGCCACCGAGTTGCGATCGGAAACATGAGACTCATGGAGCGAGACAACGTGAAACTGGGCTCCTTGGTCGCAGCGCGAGACGACATCGCCGCCCACGGTCGCACCGCCGTGCTTGTGGCCATCGACGGAGTGGCCGAGGCGGTGATTGGCATTGCCGACGCCGCTCGCGACACATCAAAGGCCGCTGTCGATGCCCTCCACGACATGGGGGTCCAGGTCGTGATGCTCACCGGCGACAATCAAGCCACAGCCGATCAGATCGCCGAACAGCTCGGCATCGACACGGTCGTGGCCGAAGTGCTCCCCGAAGACAAGTCGGCCAAGATCGCCGAGCTTCAGGCCGCCGGAAAGAAGGTGGCCATGGTCGGAGACGGCGTGAACGACGCACCCGCACTGGCCCTGGCCGACTTGGGGATTGCCATTGGTGCCGGCACCGACGTGGCAATCGAAACCGCCGATGTGGTGTTGATGAGATCTGACCCGCTCGATGTTCCCACGGCCCTGAAGATCGGCCGGGGGACCCTGCGCAAGATGCACCAGAACCTCGGCTGGGCGGTTGGCTACAACCTGATCGCGCTGCCAATAGCCGCCGGCATTTTCGAGCCGAGTCTCGGCCTCCAGCTTCGACCAGAGTGGGCGGCCTTGGCCATGTCGGGATCGAGCTTCATCGTGGCCACGAACGCCATCATGTTGAAGAGGTTGCGTCTGCCCGGCCGGGCCAACTGAGTCAGGTCAGCCGAGCACCCCGTCGACATCGGCCATCATCTCGTCGACCGATACGAACATGGTGTCGTAGGTCTTCTCGAAGGCCAGCGAGCCATCTTGGCGGACAATTGCGATGCTGTGGAAGGGACGGTCGGTGTGACCGTTCTTTCCCAGCATGTCGTAGGCCTTCGACACTGCTCGGTCCTCGTCGATCAGGATGGGGAGATCGATTCCCCAGTCGGCGGCGGTGGCCGCAACCAGGTCTCGTGGCTGGACCATCACCGGGAGGAACGCCATGCCACGATCCGCCAACGCTCCCTCAACTTCGGGAATCTGCGCGAAGCATCCGTCGCACCCCACTCCCATCGAGAAGTAGATGAGCGCATCGCCGCCGGCAAGCGCGTCGCTGAGCGCCACGGTCGTCCCCGTGGTGGTGGGAAGTTCGAATTCGGCGGCCGGAGTTCCGGGCTCGACCACTGCGGTGGTAGCCCCGTTTTCACCCCGGCCCGCGATCACCAACGCGATCACGGCGACGATCGGGATCAAAGCGCCCAACCACGTCCAGGAAACCCTTCGGTCAGATGGTTTCTTGCTCATATTGGCCTCTTGATTGCTCATCATCGGCACTTTCGATTGACTGTTTTGGGTCGGATTGACTGGAGACCGATGCCGAGCGCCGGCCGGTGAACACGACCGATCCGATCGCGATCGACAGCAGGAAGATGCCGATCACCGGTTGCGGGATCGGTTCGAGCAGATCAACGATCACCCGAAACCGGTCTTCGAGCCATATGGCGAAATCGGCTTGGAAGCTGGTGGCGACGGACGCTCCGGTGATCGCCACCACCCAGAGGACCAGACCCATTATCGAGAACAGCGCGGCGGCGACGAGGTCGAACGTGTTGGTGATGAACTTCAGCGGACCCAGGTGCCAGCGGACCACCCTCCCACGCAAGCGGGGCTTGCCGGCCAGGCCGGCCCGGTCCCAGAGGACGGTGAGGATCACCAACGGAAAGACCATGCCGAACACATAGGCCAGGCCCATTGCCGCGCTTTGCAGGAAGCTCGGCGATACTGCAGACAGTGTTGCCACTCCCGCCAGCACGGGAGCGCAACAGGCGCTGGCCGCTCCGGAAAACACACCCAGAGCGAAAACCCCGCCGGTGTCGGTCCGTCTCACGTCGGGGGATTGGGCCATCACCGGCAGCATCCACGGGAGCCCGGTGACCGCGAGGATCGCCAACACGATCAGTAGGGATCCGCCGGCGGCGTAGAGCGGACCGTGGAATCGGAGCAGCGATCTCGACAATGCGCTCACGCCGAGCGTGACCGGCAACAGCACGACCGAGATTCCAGCGGCGTAAACGAACGTGAGCGGCACCAAGCGGCTTCGCCGGTTCTTGACCGCCACCGACAAGTAGGACGGAAACATGAAGACGATGCAACAGGGAGCGAACAGCGCTATCACCCCTGCGAAGAAAGCAGCCGTCAATGATCCGCCGAGGAATATGCCACCCATGTCAGGAACTTCTTCCGCTTATCGGGCCGTTCACAGAGTCGGCGGCGAGCAAATCAAGCGCGTGGCGAAACTTCTTTTCAGAGATCCGGCCGTGTGCGTGAGGTTGTCCGTTGATGAGGATGAGGGGCGGAAACGCCATGCGGTGGAGCTTCGCTATCTCCGCCCCATCGGGACTGGCTAACTCGACAGTTTCTAGGCGGAGCGGAGTTTCCACCGCAACCGAGGCAATGACGTCTTTAGCCATCTCGCATAGGTGACAGCCAGAACTGGTCACCAAGGTGATAACGGGCACCCGGAGCTGACGGGTGGGCCGAGCCATGCCGGTACCATACGCCCCTGCAGTATTATCGGTGATGGGTCTAAGGTCCCGTCGGACGCTCCCGGCTTTTAAAGCCGTTTGACGCCAGTCCCGACCTACCGAAGCTCCAAACCATTGATGAGAGCGTCGACCACGGCGGTGCGGGGTGCGACAAACGGCAAATGATGGTCGCACCCGGGGACCCTCACGATCTCGATCGACGGACGATTCGATGCCCATCCCTCGACATCGGATGGACTGCCGATCTTGTCCTCGTTGCCCCACTGCAACTCCGCACCGATCCCAGCCGCCTCCAGTGCCAGCAGCGGTTCGCGCCAATCGTTGTCGATAACCAACGACCTAAGGCTGCCGCGATACGACGCCCAGGTGTGCTCGACGCTCGCCGCAGCCAGCGGTGACGGAACATCTGGGCGCGAGATAATGGCCATTCGGGCCGCCGCGGTCCGTTGCGCACACATGAGCCGACAGGCGAGTTGGGCTGGTTTGCCGTCCATAGCGAACAGCCGAGGCACCAAGCCCATGTGCCGGATCGCCGAATCAAGGTCGGAATACATGGGTGCGCCCCACGTAACCACCCGTTGGACTCGACTCGCGTGACGAACCGCGTATCGCAACGCCAAAAGCGCCCCCATGGAATGCCCACCGATCACCAATCGGTGATTACTCAGTCCGGCCGTATCAAGCGAAGCGTCGAGGGCGTTCATGTGGTCTTCAAGGCCAAAGGACTGGCGCGGCAAGTCGAGCGATCCACCCCAGCCCAGCAGGTCAGGAATAAACAAAACCCCACGATCAGCCAGCGGCTCGACCCCAGCCCCCCAGGTGCGTCCGGTGGCACCAAGACCATGCAAGAGCAGAAAGACCGTGTCGCCCTCGCCGCCGGTCCTGACCAGCAAGCTCCCGAGATATCGGCCTTGACGCAATGACTCACGACTTGATTCGCTCCAGATGTCAACGAACTCCGAGCGGCGGTGGATGATCATCCACCGAACCAGCGCGATACAGGCAAGCAACACCATCAGTGCCATCGTCCACCGCATCAGATCCATTCCCCCACCGTAGAGGACTCGTCCAGCCCACGATCAACGTCGCATCGGGGTTACGGTCCCGGCTCCGGGGGCCGTGTCTACCGCGTCCAAAAAAACCTGCGAAGGCAAGTCGTGGCGATGGCCGTGACCCTTCATCATCACCAACATGAAGAGCACACAGCTGGCGGCAACCGCCACTGCCAGCCCACCGATGACGACCTTAGAGGTGATAGCGATAACGCCTAGAGCGACCGCCATCGCCGTGACACAACAAGCCGCCATCGCGAACATGGCCGCGATTCGACCCCTGAGTTTGTCCATGTCGACCTCCTGTAGCTCTCCCATCGGCACGCCGACGCCTGTGGTTGAACGCGCCGGCGCAGGTTTCCGAATCGCTCTGTGGTCGCACGGTGATTGGCGTCACTGTCTGTGGCGAAACCGAAGGGCAGGATCACATGAAGTTCACAAAGACTCGTTTGATAGTCGCGGTATTGGCACTGGTAATCGCCGTGCCCGCTGTGGCAGTTGCGGTCTCGCCTTTTGTTGATGTGATCCCCGGCGCGTTCTACGAAGCCCCAGTCAACTGGGCGGCAACCAACGGCATAACCACCGGTAAAGACGCCACTCACTTCGCCCCCGACAACCCGGTCACCCGCGGCGAATCCGTCACGTTCCTCAAACGCTACGACGACAACATCGTGCAGCCAGCCATCGACGGACTCGGCACCCGCATCGATGGACTCGGAGCGACAGTCGGTGGGCTGTCATGCGCCTCAGGACAAATAGCCAAGTTCGACGGCACCATCTGGGCATGCGGCACTGATATCGATACCGACACCACCATCCCCAACACCGACGGCCTCGCCGCACTCGGATGCAACACCAGCCAGATCGCCCGCTGGGACGGCAACGCCTGGGTCTGCGGCGAACTCATGATCACTTCCCGCATCGATCCAGGCACCGCCACCACCCTCGACAGCACCGGATCCGTCGGCCGGTACACGTCAATCGCCATCGGCAGCGACAACCAACCCATCATCAGCTACCACGACTTCACCAACAGCGACCTCAGAGTTGCGGCGATGTTAGTAACCGTCACAGGTATCGCATTCGGCTAAACCGCACCGCCGACACCGATCGCGGGACCAAGCCGACGGCTATCGATCAGCCTTCGTTAACCAACGGCACGACTCGTTCGGTGAAAGCGGCGAGGCTGTCGAGATATTCGGACACGTCGCGAGCTCGCAACTTGACGTGCATGACGTTGGCGCCAGCGTCGCGTGCGTCGCGAATATCGGCCGCTAGCCCTTCAACCCCGCCTTGTAGCCAGTGCATGCCGATCCCGTCTGGTGGGTCGCCGAGAATGTAACCCCACGGAGTCATGTAACCAATGTCCAGGACAACGTCGTTGCGGCCCGCCGAATCGGCGGCGGTACGCATGACGTCGATGGCCTCGGGGTATTGCTCTTTGGGCAGACCCATCGGGATGTAGCCGTCGCCGATCCGACCAGTGCGCCGCCATGCCGCCTTGCCCGCACCTCCAATCCAAATAGGAAGTTCGGCGGCCGGCTGAGGCGCAACACCCACGTTGTCGTAGTTGAAAAAGTCGCCGTGGTGAGACACGTGTTCGGCGCCAAAGGCCCCGCGAACCGCGGCCAGAGTCTCGTCGAGACGTTTACCGCGGGTGGCGAAATCGACGTCGAGGGCGTCGAACTCGGCTTCGACGTGGCCCGCGCCCACTCCCAGAATTGCCCGACCGCCGGAGAGGTGATCGAGCGTGCCGAAGGCTTTGGCGGTCTGCAAGGGGTGGCGGTAGGCCGCTATCCAAACAACCGACAGCAACCGTGTTCGTTCGGTGTGAGCAGCGAGGTACGCCAGCGTCGCAATGGTGTCGTACCAGGTGGTCGTCATCTTGGCCGCGTAGCTGTTGTTGGGGATCGCGACGTGGTCGCATACTCCAACAAAGTCGTAGCCAAGCGCATCGCAGTGGCGAGCGATCGCCACCAAATCGTCGACGGTCGCGTCGTCTTCCCATGGGTCGACGAGCGTGCGAGTGAGAGTCTGGATGGGCAACTGCGCCCCGTACATCCACTCCCCAGCACCGGTTAATGCAGCCATCGGCTCCCCTGACTCGTTGTCCCCATAGTTTTCCCCGCAGTGCCGCGACCCTAGGCCGACACGCGGTCAGCAACGTGATCGAGAGGCAGCGCGGTGGTGTGCTTCATTTCTTCCATCACAAAAATGCTGCGCACGTCGTAGAGATCGACTCTGGTTATGAGCCGTTTGTAGAACTGGTCGTAAGCCTCGATCGACGGCACCATCACCTTCAGCATGTAATCGATCTCGCCGCTGGTGCGATAGGCCTCGACAATTTCTGGCAGCCCGGAGATTCCGTCCGAGAACTTCTGGAGCCAAGCCGCCGAATGATCGTTGGTGCGGATGTGAACCAGCACCGTAACGTCGAGACCAACGGCCGCCGGATCGACAATCGCAACCCGGCGACTGATCACACCGTCACGTTCGAGCAACTGAACCCGGCGCCAGCACGGAGTTGCAGTTAGCCCAACGTGCTCCGCGAGCTCTCGCGCCGTAAGGGTTGCGTCGAGCTGCAGCAGACGCACTATTTCTTGATCAATCTGATCCACATTCGAATAATAGCCTGCGACTTAGATCAACTACGAATCAATCATCCAAACTGGCGGCCTTCCGCTGAAAGATTTGTGTAATTCTTCTGCAGGCGATCCTCTACCATTTGCCCATGTCTCCCACCAAGATCTTCACCGAACATCCCCACAGCGCTGGCGAGACCTACTTCGAGCACATGCGAGTAGCGCTCGGGTTCGCTCGTCAAACGATGGGCGCGTCGCTGGCTTCGTTCGTCCACGCGATATTCCCCAACCTCCACACCACAACGGCCAGCGACCGGATTCGCTGCCTCAACAAGTGTCTAGAAGACGGCAACCGCTCGGCAATTACCCTTGTGAAAGCAACCAAGGACGCCGAACTGGTCAGCTGACGACCACTCGTCTTGCGTTGACCACGCAATAAGGGCGACAGTTGAAGGTGTGAGCACCCAAACACCCACCTCTCAACACCCCATCTCCGAACACGCGGCCTCCGAGCACCCCATCTCTGAACACCCCATCTCTGAACACCATACGGTGATCAGCGCCGACGCCCATTGCGGCGCCGACGTGCGCGACTACAAACAATTTCTCGAATCCAAATACCACCAAGATTTCGATGATTGGGCCAACGACATCGAGGCCGGAGTCGCCCGCCAAAAAGAGTTCTACAAAGACATGGAACGCTCGCCGCTCGAAGTCGGAGTCGACGGCGACCCCGACGAATACGGCGATCGCAACTGGTCAAGCGAACGTCGACTGGCCGAACAAGAAGCCGACGGCGTAGTTGCCACGGTCCTTTTCCCCAACACTCAGCCGCCGTTTGCCCCGCCGTCAGCCAGCTCGTTCGAGGCGCCGGCCTACGCCGACAACTTCGGTCACCGCTGGGCTGGTCTCAAAGCCCACAACCGTTGGCTGGCCGACTTCGTCGCGCAAGCCCCAGAGCGCCGGGCCGGGATCTTCCAAATCTTCTTGGGTGATGTTGAAGGCTCGGTCGCCGAAATCGAATGGGCCGCCCAAAACGGGCTGCGCGGCGGAGTTCTCGTCCCCGGCGCACCCCCAGACTCCCCCTTCGAACCGCTGTACTCGGCCAAATACGAACCAATCTGGGAGGCAGCCGCAGCCCACGGCATGCCGTTGAATCACCACGCCGGCGGCGCCACTCCGAGCTTCGGCAACCATTTCCCTGCATCGCTGGCCATGTTCATGCTCGAGGTCACCTGGTGGACCCAACGAGCACTGTGGCACCTGATGTTTTCGGGGGTGTTCGAGCGTCACCCTGATCTGCCCTACGTGATCACCGAGACCGGCACTGCGTGGGTACCCGAGACTCTCGACCGTCTCGACAGCTTCTACCACCGGATGAAGTACTCCCGCTACGGATCCGAGTCGATCTTTGGAGGGCAAGCGGTGGCGGCCATGTCGCTCACCCCCACCGAGTACTTCAATCGCCAGTGCTACATCGGCGCCTCGTTCTTACGGCCCGCCGAGACCGAAATCGCTCGCCAGGTCGGTGTCGATCGAATCATGTGGGGATCGGACTACCCCCACATCGAAGGGTCTCACCCGCACACCCACGAACACCTACGGCTCACGTTTTCCAGGTTCACCGAAGCAGAAACCACCAAGCTGCTCACCACCAATGTGGCCGACGTCTACAACTTCGATCTCGACGCACTCCGGCCGCTCGCCGAACGTTTCTGTCCCACCAAAGCCGAAGTAGCCACCCCCATCGACTACGCCGAGATCCCCGAAAAAGCCAAGGGATGTCCAGGGATGAACCCTCTCAACCAAGCCGAGAACGCGGCATGAGCGACACCCCAGCACCAATCGATATTGCCGATTGCGTGGCCGTCGTCACCGGCGGAGCAAACGGCATAGGCAAAGGCATCGTCAAAGCCCTGCTAGGTCGCGGTGCAACCGTCGTGATTGCCGATATCGAAGCCGACGTGATCGACGCCACCGTCGCCGAGTTCAGCGCCCTCGGACCCGTATCGGGGATGCGAACCGACATCACCAAAGAAGCTGACGTGCTGGCCCTCGCCGATCACGTTTTTGCCACGCACGGCAAGTGCAACCTGTTGTTCAACAACGCTGGGGTCACCTCCGGAGGCGGGGGCAAACCGTGGCAACAAGAACCCAACGACTGGCGGTGGTGCTTTGGCGTAAACGTGTTCGGCACCGCGATCTGCGTTTCGGAGTTCGTGCCTCGGATGATCGAATCGGGCCAACCGGGCCAGGTGATCAACACGTCATCAGGCGACGGCGGATTTGCTCCGGTACCAACCGCATCGGTTTACGCGGCGTCCAAAGCGGCCGTGAGTTGCTTCACCGAGGCGCTTCATCACAACCTGGTCAGCGAAGGCACCCAGCTGCGGGCTTCGGTCTTTTACCCATCGGGCGGCTTGATGAACACCGGCCTGTTCACGGCAACCCGAAACCGCCCCGAGGAACTACAGCGAGTGGGCGCGGGCACTGGTCGCAAGTCGATGACCTTCGACGAAATGAAGACCATGCTCGAAAAGGCCGGCCGAGACGTACCAGTCGCCGACCTCAGCGAGTTGGGAGAATTCGTTGTGGACGGCGTGCAAGAGCGGCGCTACATAATCGCTCGCAACCTCGACGACACCATCGACCTGCTGCACCGGCGAGCCGACGCGATTGCCCGGTTCGAAGTGCCGCCGCATCACAACATGCCGGTGTAGAGCACCAGCACCGCCGACCCACCAAGACCGGCTATGACCAGCGGTGACCCATCCCGGCAACCAGTCGAGGCAACCAGTGGTCGGCGAGTTCGTCGCCCGCTTCGTCTAGCGTCCCATCGAACACAGCAAGACTCAGCAGCTGTTGGATCGCGGCAACCCGGTACGCCGCGTCGATCACCGACCGGAGGTCGTCGCCATCGACTGGCACGCCGAGCTCGACCAGCCGAGCCTCGTACCCGGCCACAAGCGCGTCGAGGTTGGCCATACGTTCCGCTGACAGACAGCTGCTCAAGAAGTACCCGACGTCCCAACCGGGATGGCCATTGGCCGCGAGGGCCCAGTCGAGCAAAACGACGTCGCCTTCGGGGCGAAACATCAGGTTGTCGCTGCGAGGATCGCCGTGGACCAGAGTGACTGGAGCGTTGATCGCCTCGAGATCTTCGGCGAAACACGCCGCAGCCTGCTCGAGCAGGCCGACCTCTTCGGCCCCCAACCAGCCGTACCGGTCCCGAGCAATCGGCAAGCAGCGTTTGAGAGCCACCGTGGTGAACAGCTTGGGCGTAGTCGTAACGATGCGATCGAATACGTCGTCGCCGGCCAGGGACGAGTCTTTCCAGAATTGCGCGTGCATAGCGGCAAGCGCGTCGAGCGCAAGGGCGACCTGAGCATCGTCGGGCGGGTTCATAATGTTGAACACTTCGCCTTTGGAACCCAGATCCTCGATCAAGAGCGCGTAACGACGCTTGGACGGTCGCATGTACTTGGTGATGTTCTTGGATATCCAGACCTTCGACGATGCCGGCAAGGCATCTACGAGGCGGGCCCGGACCGGACCGGGCTGTTTGGATGACCCTGGATCGTAATCGCCGCCGTAATAAAGAGGAGTCGGAATGGGCATGCGGTGGGCGTAGCGCTGATAGAAGCGGATTTCGCGCGCGTAAGCGTCGTAGGACTCGATCAGTGCTCGGGTCTCGGGGTTTGCCGCGGCGAACTTTGCCACCACCGTTGTCGGCGAAGCCGGGTCGGCTCCGTCGTGTTGCAACCTCACCCTTACGGTTTGGCCGGTGAGGCCCACGCCACCAGTGTTGAGCGGTTCGACCGCGACCGACTGCACCCGGCCGGCAGGCAACCGGTTCGCTTCGCGAAGGGTGCTGGTAACCCACTGCGCCGTGAGTTGTTCGGGTGTGCCCGGAATAAACACCGGTTTCTTGGCCGACATGTTGACGGCACCGTAGCCGACGCCCTCGCGATTCGTTGCATACCCGGATCCCGAGATAGCTCCAGACGCGTTCCTGACGTAGTGTCAGGTTTGCAAATGCCGGGACGACGTTGGGGGACGGTTGAGCGACCAGAGCGAGAGCAACGCCGCAGCCCTCACCGCCGCCGTACTCGAAGAGGAAGCCGCCCGCCAGGCCGCTCAGGCTGAGCGCTCCAAGGACGTCATTTTTGCCGATGATCTCTTGCCGGGAGTCGGCGGCGAAGAAATGCCGCTCAAAGAGGGACTACGCAAGGGCGGGTTCTACACGTTCGTCGTGCTGTTGATTCTCAACTCCTTGGACGAGCTCGAACAATCGGCCATCAACATTCTGGGGCCCGATATCGCCGAGACCTTCTCGGTCTCCGATGGCACCATCACCTTTATTTCCACGGCTTCCGTCGCGTTCTTCGTATTGGGCGCGGGGCCGATGGGCTGGCTCGCCGACCGCATGCGTCGCGGTCCCATCGTGGGTTTCGCCAGCCTGGCGTTCGGCGGTTTTGCTTTCATGAGCGGCGCGGCGGCCAACGCCTTCATGTTGTTCGTCGCCCGGTTCTTCACCGGGATCTCCAAAGCCAACACCATCACAGTGCACTCAACGCTGCTTGCCGATGCCTACCCGATCGCCACCCGCGGCCGAATGTACGCGACGAATGCCGGAGCGGGGCGAGTATCGAGCGCGGCCAGCCCGATCCTGGTTGGCGGCATCGCCGCGCTGGCCGGCGGCGCGGCCGGATGGCGGTGGGCCTACTTCATCCTCGGTATACCTGTCGCGATCCTCGGCGTTCTTGCGTTTGCGATCCCCGAGCCCGAACGAGGCCAGTGGGAGAAGAAGGACGTTCTGGGTGCGGGTCTCGAGCCTCGCGAAGAAGTCCCGATCTCGGTCCAGGCCGCCTTCAACCGGATCTGGCGGATCGACACAATCCGCAACATGACATTCGCCATGGCGGCCATCGGTTTCGCGCTGTTCCCCGCTCAATCAATCCAGAGCTTCTTTCTCGAAGAGGAGTTTGGTCTCGATGCCCTCGAACGAGGCTTTGCCGTTGCTCCCGCGGGCGTCCTGTTGATTATCTTCCTGCCACTGATCGGCAAGAAATTCGACACGACCTTCAGGTCCGATCCTGACAAAGCCCTCCGCATCCTCGGCTACCTCCTGTTGCCGGCCACCGTTTTGGTCCCCATCCAGTACTCGATGCCAAGCGTGTGGACGTTTGCCGCGATCGGCGCGATCAACACCACGTTCTTGGGCGCAGCGTTTGCGATGATCCAGCCGTCGATCCAAAGCGTTGTGCCCTATCGCCTACGAGGAATGGGCACGGCAATAATCACGTTCTTCATGTTCGCGATGGGCGGCATCGGCGGCGGCTTGATATCGGCATTCTTACAAGATTCGGTCGGCGAAAAAACCACGATCATCACGCTGACCATCATGTTCATGCCGCTCGGCGGATACTTCGTAATTCGCGGCGCCGGCCGCTTACGCCGCGACCTCAGCCTGGTGGTCTCCGAACTCCACGAAGAACTCGAAGAAGACAAACGCCAGGCTGCCGACCCCGCATCTATCCCCGCGATTCAGGTCAACCAGGTCGACTTCAGCTACGGCCAAGTGCAAGTGCTGTTCGACCTCTCGTTCGAAGTCAAAAAGGGCGAAACCCTCGCACTGCTTGGGACCAACGGTGCCGGCAAGTCCACGATTCTCAAGGTGATCACCGGCCTCGTCACCCCAGAACGTGGTGTCGTGCGTCTCGATGGTCGCACCATCACATTTGCCACGCCCGAACAGCGCGGCTCCCTCGGCATCGAGATGTTGCCAGGGGGCGCGGGCACATGGCCATCGATGACCGTTTACGAGAACTTGGAGATGGGCGCGTTTCGTTACCGCAGCGACATGGCCGATGTTCGCCGCCGCATCGACCACGTCATCGACTTGTTCCCCGCTCTCACTGCTCATATTGATAAGCGGGCCAGCGAACTTTCGGGAGGTCAGCAACAAATGCTGGCCCTCGCCCGGGTGATGCTACACGAACCCGACGTCTTGATCATCGACGAACTGAGCCTCGGTCTGGCTCCCGCCGTTGTTCAAGATTTGCTGGCCCACATCGACACGTTGCGCGCTGCGGGGCAAACAATGATCATCGTCGAGCAGTCGCTCAACGTTGCTCTAGCTGTTGCTGACCGCGCTGTCTTTCTCGAAAAGGGCCAAGTCCGCTTCGAGGGTGACGCCAAAGAGTTGGCCGAACGTGACGACCTCGCCCGGGCCGTGTTCCTCGGCAAAGAGGGCGGATGATCGCCATGATTGTCGCCGACCTGATAACTCGCGGAACCCTTTTTGGCGGTCTCATCAACGGCCTCGTATTCGGCATGTTGGCTATGGGCATCGTGTTGATCTACCGGTCAACCAAAGTCATCAACTTCGCGGTCGGCAACATGGGGCTACCCGGTTCGTCGCTTTTTGCCTTGCTGGTAATCAACTGGAACTGGCCGTTTTGGATCGCGCTGGCTGTGAGTCTCGTCATGGGGGCGATCATCGGCACCACCGTCGAACTTTTGGTGGTGTGGCGCCTCTTCGACCGTCCTCGCGTGATCCTGCTGGTCGCCACCGTCGGGATCGCCCAGCTCATTTTGGCCGCTGTGCAATCAATGCCCGACATCGATACCGACGCCGCTCAGATCGCTTACCCGGCCGCCATCGGCCGAAGTTGGGACAACGTCTTTGGCCTGAACATCGATGGCAACGACGTTCAGATACTCATCATGGTGCCGCTCATGGCGCTCACGTTGGCCTGGTGGCTCAACCGCACGATGTTCGGCAAGGCAGTGACCGCGTCGGCCGACAATCCGGCCCTCAGCCGACTGGCCGGCATAAGCCCCCGCACGGTCTCGACCATCGTCTGGACGATCGCCGGCTTCTTGTCGACTCTGTCGATGATTCTGCTCTCGTCGGGCGGCTCATCAGCCGGCATTGCCAACCTCGGTCCGTTCACTCTTGGTAACGCCATGGCGGCCGCCGTTCTGGGCGGAATGACGTCGTTCAAGCGGGCCATGCTCGGCGGGATTGTGATCGGCATAACGATCAACGTTTTTCGCTGGTACTTCCCGAGCGAAACCGGCCTCGCCAGTTTCGTGTTCTTCGTCGCTGTCATCGCCGCGATCTACTTCCAAAGTCGGGCCAGCGACGACAGCGTCATGGCCTTTGCCCCCAAGGTCCGACCGATCCCCGCCCACCTACAGCGCGTATGGTGGATCCGTCGCCTACCGGCCCTCGCCATCGGCGGCGCATTGCTTGGTGCGTTCCTACTCACCTGGTATCACGAACGCCTGCTCGTGATCGACATCCCGCCGTCGCGATTCTTCCTCTACTCCACGGTCGTCGTCTTCGCGTTGTGTGCGGCTTCGGTCACCGTCGTCACCGGCTGGTCGGGTCAACTTTCGCTGGCGCAGATGGCTTACGCCGGCCTGGGCGGGCTGATGGCGTTCAACCTCCACAACGGCCTCTCGATGGATATTGGTTGGCGCGAAACCCGAATCCTCAAGTTCGAGTTGCTGGGCCTGACCCAGGGTTGGGCGATCATCGTCGCGGCCCTCATCACCGCGGTCATTGCCGCTATCACCGGGATCGGTGCCCTTCGAGTGCGCGGGCTGCTACTGGCCGTATCAACCTTTGCGTTCGCTATCGCCGCCCAGCAATATCTTTACCGCCGACCGATCTTCAACGGCGGCGAACGATCGCCATCGATCGAACGGGGGACCTTCTTTTCGGCCGAGCTAAAGGATCAACGGGCGTTCTTCTATTTCGCCAGTGCGGTGGCGCTCGTTGCTCTCTTTGTGTTGCACCGGATACGCAACTCCGGGATTGGTCGATCGATTGTCGCTGTCCGCGACAATCCCGAATCGGCCGCGGCCTACACGATCAGCCCCACCCGCACCAAACTTCTGGCGTTTGCTCTGGCGGGCGGGATCGCCGGACTCTCGGGAGGTTTGCTGGCCCGACTCGTGCCCACCATCCGTTACAAGGACGCCCACTTCCAAATCGCCGATTCGCTGCAGGTTGTCGGTATCACCGTGATTGGCGGGCTCGGATCGGTGACCGGCGCCGTACTCGGTGCAGTCTGGGTGAAAGGTCTGCCGGCTTTTTGGCCCGACAACGACGTGGTGCCACTCTTCTCGTCGAGCATCGGTCTGTTGATCGTGTTGATGTATTTCCCGGGCGGCTTCATCCAAATCGCCAACTCGGCACGCGACGGCATTGTCCGCCTCGCCGAACGTCGACTCCCTCCGCAGGCCGCCACAGAGTCATCCACCGTCGCGCCCCAAACGTTGCGGGCGCCCGGTCATATCACCGACGTGCCGGACACCGTGCTCGCGGCCGAAAGCGTCACTGTTCGTTTCGGCGGAAACCTCGCCGTCGACTCGGTGAGCCTCGAAGTTCACCGCGACGAAATCGTCGGCCTGATCGGCACCAACGGCGCCGGCAAGTCGACGTTCATGAATGCGGTCGGCGGGTTCGTTCCTTCGACCGGTCGGGTGGAGTTGCTCGGTCACGACGTCAGTTCTCACAGCTCGGCTCACCGCGCTCGGGGCGGTTTGGGTCGCACGTTTCAGGCCGCAACGTTGTTCCCCGAACTCACGGTGCGGCAATCGGTTCAGGTCGCCCTCGAAGCCCGCGGTCGCACCAGCTTCTTGAAGACTGCACTATTTCTCAACGGAGCAGCCGAGCGACGCCAACGGGCCGAGGCTGACGAACTGATCGACTTCCTGGGTCTCGGCCGTTACGCCGATGCGTTCATCTCCGACCTGTCAACAGGAACACGACGAATCGTCGAATTGGCCGGTCTTCTCGCCGTGGACGCCCGGCTACTTTGCCTCGACGAACCAACCGCGGGCGTGGCGCAACGAGAAACCGAAGCGTTCGGACCACTCATACAAGAGATCAGTCGAGAACTCGGGGCATCGATGCTCATCATCGAACACGACATGCCGCTGATCATGAGCATCAGCGATCGGGTGTATTGCCTCGAGTCGGGTCGCATTATCGCGGCCGGCGAACCCGAGGACGTTCGCCACAATCCGCTGGTTGTCGCGAGCTATCTCGGAACCGACGACCGCGCCATCGATCGCAGCGATTCGTAGCTGGTTCAGATCGACGCTTCGTCGTCGGTGGCGTCGGCCGTTTCGTGCACCTCGACATCGGTAGGGTCGGGCTTTGGCGCGATCGGATGCTCGCCCTGATGGCGAAACCACACAGTCTGTTGCGGGAACGGGATTTCGATCCCCGCACCGTCAAGAGCTTCCTTGACTCGAAGCCGGAGTTCACGTTCGACCGCCCACTGCATCGACGGCTCGGTCTTGACCACCAGTCGAATCGCGATACCCGACGCGCCGAGGTTCTGGATTCCCCATACTTCGGGACGTTCCATGAGCTCGTCGCCGCCCCACTCAGGGTCCTCCCAAAACTGATCGGCGACCCGTTGAATAACGCCTTGAGCGAACCGCAGATCAACGTCGTAGGCCACCTCGACATCGATCAGCGCCCGTGACCACAACTGCGAGTAGTTACCGACCCGAGTGATCTCGCCGTTGGGGATGTGCCACACGGTTCCGTGAACATCGCGCAAAGAAGTCGAACGCAACGACACCTCCTCGACGGTGCCGGTTGCCGGTCCAATATCGATCACATCGCCAACGCCGTACTGGTCTTCGATCAACATGAAGAGACCCGACAGGAAGTCCTTGACGACCGACTGGGCACCAAAGCCCAACGCCAGACCACCAATGCCGGCGCCGGCGATCAGCGGGGCCAGGTCGATCTGTAGCTGACCCAAAATCATCAAGGCGACGACCGTCCATACCGCGGCGCCGACGATGCTCTTGAGTACCAAACCGATTGTCTCGGCGCGGGCGGTTGCCCGCTTGGATTCGGCTTCTTGGATCAGAAGCTTCCCGGGTCCGCGTTCGCGCAGACTCTGAAAACGCTGGTCGCTTGAAGACGCGGCGATGCCGGCCACAAATCGGTCGACAGTGCGCTGCAACAACCGAGAGGCAATCCAGCCCAGTACGACGATTAGAAGGATCCGGATGGGGCGATCGAGCATCCATTCCGACGCCGTGGCCAAGAACTCGTTATCGGTCCATTCGAAAACTTTTTCGCAGGTGTACGAACGATTGGTTTCGCCACATGCGCTGATGAGCTCGGGTGATGCCTGAGCCAGTGATAGCAACGTCATGGCCATCGACGCTAGGTCTCGCTATCTAGACGCCGGTGGACGCTCGTCAACTACAACAGCCAGTCCACACAAATCTTGGCGAATTCAGGCTTTTTTGGTATTTTTGGCAGCATGTACAGGTTTCGGCTCGGAAAGGCGGCTCAGCTTCTTGGCGTGAGCGCCGACACAATTCGTCGATGGGCCGACCAAGGACGGGTGCAAACCGTACGCACAACCGGGGGTCAGCGCGAGATCGAGGGCGCCGAACTGGCCCGTCTCGCCCTCGAGCTCGGAGATCAGCCGCTCGACGATGCCGGCACCGTGTCGGCCCGGAACCGCTTCCCGGGACTCGTCACCCGAGTCGTTCGCGACACGGTCATGGCTCAGGTCGAAATCCAGGCCGGACCACATCGGGTCGTGTCGTTGATCTCGACCGAGGCCGCCGATGCCCTTGGTCTCGAACCAGGCGTGCCCGCGGTGGCATCCATCAAATCCACGAACGTCATAGTCGAACGACCAGCGTGAGCCGGCCGATTATCTCGATGCTCACCGCGCTGGCGCTGGCGGGTTTCGGCGTCACATCTTGCTCGAGCTCCAACAAACCCGTAGGGCTGGCCGCGTCGTCACTGACGAGCGTTCTGGGCGCCAACACCGAAATTGGGGGCGCCCTCAACATCAACATGGTCTTTGCCGGCTCGCCCAGCCTTGTCGCCCAACTCGATGCCGGTGTCGACGCCGCGGTAATCATCACCGCCGACGAAACGACCATGGAGCGAGCAGCAACAACCGGTCGTTTGGCATCGGCGCCGGTAATCGTCGCAACAAACCGCCTCGTGTTGGCGGCCGCTCCCGGCAACCCCGCGAAGATTGTTGGGCTTGAAGATCTCGGCCGCCCCGAACTCTTGGTTGGCACATGTGCACCCGAAGTGCCGTGTGGCGCGATCGCCCAGCGCGCTCTCGCCAATACCAGCATCCGCTTGGCCGCCGATACCGAAGAAACGAGCGTGAGAGCGCTCGCCACCAAACTGTCGCTCGGAGAGCTGGACGCCGGGATCGTCTACGCGTCGGAGGCCCAGTCCCTCGGTCTCAGCATCGTGGCCGCGCCCGAACTCGACGGATTCGAAGCGGTCTACTTCGCCGCCGCCATAAGCAGCGACCACCAACAAGACGGCGAAGAGCTGATCGCGTTGTTGCGGTCAGCACCGTCCCAGGTCGTTTTGGCCGAAGCAGGATTCGGGCGCCCATGAGTGCCCCACCCCTAGCGTCGCCACGAACTCTGCGAGCCGCAGCCTGGCTCGGCGTTGCGTTTCTGACAATCCCCCTCCTCGGGCTACTACAACGGGCGCCTTGGTCGACCCTCGCCGAACGCTTGAGCGCCGCCGCCGTCGTGGATGCAATGCGGGTGTCGCTGGTTGTGAGCCTGGGGGCAGCCCTCGTGTCGCTCGTTGTTGGATTGCCTTTGGCGTGGGCACTGGCCCGAGAAACCCTGCCGGGCGCTCGCGTCATTCGGGCGCTGGTGATGCTGCCGATGGTGCTCCCGCCAGTGGTGGCCGGGACCGCGCTTTTGTTTGCCTTGGGACGGCGTGGACTCGTGGGCCAGTGGCTCGACTCGTGGTTTGGCATCACGCTTCCATTCAGTACCGCCGGTGCGACGATTGCCGCCACCTTCGTAGCGCTGCCGTTCTTCGTCACCACTGTGGAGGCTGCGCTCCGCGACGCCGGCACCGAACTCGAGGAAGCCGCCGCGGTGTGCGGTGCAGGGCCGTTCGCCACCTTCGCCCGCGTCACGATCCCGGCATCGAGGGGTTCGATTGCGGCGGGCATTGCTCTGGCATGGGCGCGTGCGCTCGGCGAGTTCGGTGCGACGATCACCTTTGCCGGCAGCTTCGAGGGACGTACTCGAACCCTTCCCCTCCAAACGTTCCTCGCGCTCGAAGCAGACCCCGAAACCGCAGTCGCGTTGAGCGTGCTGCTTTTGGCCATAAGCCTCGCAGTGTTGGTCGCCATGCGAGGGCGGTGGATGCAACGATGACCATCCAAATCTGCGGCCAATTGTCTCGCGGCGAAGTACGACTCTCGTTAGATATCGAGATACCTCCAGGCCTGACGGTGGTCAGCGGCCCGAACGGAGCCGGCAAGACCACCCTGCTTCGACTGCTCGCCGGTCTTGAGGCCCTCGACACTGGCCATGTGAGACACCACGGAACACCGCTCGACGAGCCGGCAACCTCAACGTTCGTAGCGGCATCGGACCGCGATATTTCTTTGGTATTTCAAGAACATCGCCTGTTCGACCATCTCAACGTGTTGGACAACGTGGCCTTTCCTTTGCGCCGCGGCGGCGCATCGCGTCACGATGCTCGATCCGCGGCGCGACACCATCTCGAAGCGGTGGGAATGGCGAGTTCGTCAGACAGTCACCCCCGCAACCTCTCGGTGGGCCAACAGCAACGAGTGGCGCTGGCCCGGGGCCTGGCCGCCAATGCCGACGTACTACTGCTCGACGAACCACTCGCCGCAATCGATCCCCGCGGCCGACAATCCCTACGAAAGCTGCTGATGTCATCTCTGGGCGCGCCGACCATCGTGTGGGTCACCCATGCCGACTTCGACGCGTCACGCGCCGACGGCCAGATCGTGTTCGACTCCAACGGCGTGCGTCATACTCAAACCCATGACCGGTGATCAGCGCTACTCCCAAGACACTTACTCCCGCGACGGGTACTCCCCCGATAGGGCTCTCGATCGATTCCGACTGGACGATCGAGTGGTTCTCGTTACCGGCGCCAGCTCCGGCTTGGGGCGACGATTCGCGCGGGTTGCGGCCGGCGCGGGCGCAACGGTTGTGGCTGCGGCTCGGCGGGCTGACCGGCTGGCCGAGCTCGTCGATCAACTCGATTCGGCCCACGCGATAACCGTCGACCTGGCCGCGCCGGGGGGACCCGAACAATGCGTCGCCGAGGCCATCGAACGGGCCGGGCGGGTAGACGTGCTGATCAACAACGCGGGAATCTCGACAGTTGCTTCGGCCCTCGAGTTCTCTACCGACGAGTTTCGTCACGAGATCGAGATCGACCTGGTTGCTCCATTTGCGTTGGCGCGGGAGGTCGCGGCCGCCGCTATTAGTGCCGAACGAAGCGCCAACATCATCAACATTGGTTCGGTTCTTGGAGCGGTCGGTGGAGGCAAGTTGCGGGTGCCGGGTTACGCCGCGGCAAAGGGCGGCCTGCACAACCTCACGCGAGAACTGGCCGCTCAGTGGTCTCGTAAGGGCATCCGGGTCAACGCCATCGCTCCGGGCTGGTTCGAAAGCGAAATGACCGATGCCATGTTCGGCAATGACAGCGCCGAGGCGTATATGCGCGCCGGAGCCCCGATGGGTCGGCCGGGTATCGACGGCGAGCTCGACGGGGCGATGTTGTTCCTTGCCAGCGACGCCTCGAGTTTCGTCACCGGTCATATTCTGCACGTGGACGGTGGATGGGTCGCGATCTAGCTCGCACCGCAACCACCACAGGGCAAAGCGGCGGCGATGACGCGTACCTCCTCCCCCATGGGCACGCACCATCGCCCCGCAATCTGAGACCAATAAGCCTCAGCGCGTATCGCACTCGGTTACCCGCAGTGCTCAAGCGGGGTCATGTTGGTGCCCACAGCGACTCGCGTCAAGGGCAACTTCACAATGTTCAGCAATGTCGCGTCGCACTATTGCGCTACCGCTCGAGATCGGCTAGGCGAACAAGTCGACACGAAACTTGGGGTTCGCGGCTGGGGTGAACGAATCGCAAGCCCATCACTCCGTGATCGTGAGTGACCGGTTCGACCCAATTGGCCACGCCTGGGTCTTCGTGGGCCACCACGATTCGGACTCGGTCACCATCGCGAACCGCGTTTTGCTTATCGATGTAACCCGATCCTGTTGCGTAGTTGGCCAGGTTCTCCATCCAGTGGTTACAGAGCTGGAAGTTCCAGTGCTGGGTTTCGGGTTCGTCGAACTCGATCAAGAGGGCCGAGCCTTGAGCCACCCGCCAATACCCGAACTCGAAATGGCGATCGTCGGGCGAGCCCCCGATGCGTTCGTACCACTCCCGAGTGAACTCGGTGTCGTTTTCGCGGCTCAAAAGATCGCGGGTCCACCCGGCGTAGTCGGATTGCAGACCCAAAACGAGTTGGGCCGCAACCGCGAGCCGTTCGGCCATGTCTGACGGCGAGGGCGTTTCGGGTTGATCATGTTCGTCGAGACACTCAATCCGCAGCCGCGGCGGGGTCTGGTTGGCCCGGTCGTCATACACGACCCGCCCCATGAGCTCTCTTGTGGTTGGCGACATCGACATCCACGGCGAGCCGTCATCGGGCTCATGCACCGACAAAACAAAATCAACGTTCCCGCCGCCATCAGCGAACTTCGATAGCTCCGCGGTATGAGGCGTGAGAGCCATGTTGGGGTTGAAGGTCTCGAGATGAGACTCGGCGTCAAGCCCAACCGAGAATGCTCCGACATCGTCGGGGATCGGCGGACTCCACGCCGACAGGTGGGTGTAGACATCGCCAGTCGTGCCGGTGATCCGATAGCGATAGCGGCTGTCGACTGCCTGCACGATGTGATCTTGGTTGGGGGACTGCACACCTATACCGCCCTTGAGAGGCGGCGGAATGAGACCAATGCGCGAGGGCCGGGTGGCTGGGGTCCGCCGTTCGATTCCCCGAAAACTGGCCATCAGCATCATGCGCGTCAGGTAGCGAAAACCTTCGACCCGATCCTGGGGATTGCCGTCGGGGGTTTCGCGCAACACGATCTGGCCCGCCACTTTGAGGGTGTCACAAAAGTCGTTCCACGAGCGCCCGTCCAGCAGTCGCGCAGCCCGCTCGGCATCAACATCTTCGCGTCCGGGCCCGGTCATGTGATCACCTCGTTTGCCGCAGGCCGGGGGTCGTCGATACCAAGCGCGTCCCGAAGAAACGACAGTTGCAAGAGAAGCAGATTTTCGGCCACCGACTCCTGCGGAGTCATATGAGTAACACCCGATAACGGCAGCACCGAGTGGGCCTTGCCGGCCTCGAGCAATGCTCTGCTGAGCTGCAATGTGTGAGCGGCGACGACGTTGTCATCAGCGAGTCCGTGGATCAACAGCAGCGGCGGGATCGGCTGGGGGCCGAGGGCGGTTGGGATCGTGCACAAGTCGTTGAGTTGATAGTGGTCGGGCCGGGCATTGGGGTGTCCGAGGTAGCGCTCGGTGTAGTGGGTGTCGTAGAGCCGCCAATCGGTGACTGGTGCTCCCGCCACCGCGGCATGGACCACATCTGGACGCCGCAAGACCGCCAGTGCCGACAGATAGCCACCGAAGGACCAGCCCCTCATGGCCACGCGACTCAGGTCGAGGAGCGGTTCGATTTCGGCCGCGGCGTGAAGGGCATCGATTTGATCCTCGAGGACGGGACCCGACAGATCGCCCCAAACCTCTCGCTCAAAGGCTGGACCCCGGCCGGGCGTCCCGCGGCCGTCAACCACGAGCACCGCGAAACCTTGATCAGCAAACCACTGCGAGGAGAAGAAGAGGCCGGCGGCCTGCTGAACCCGCTGGGCATGGGGCCCGCCATAGGGATCAAGCAGCACCGGCAGAGGCGAGCCGTCATGGTCCGACGGCAAGACCAGCGCGGTAGCAAGCTGGTGATGGCCGAGACGATGAAACGAAACCTGTAGCGACATGTCGAGTTGTTCTCGATGATCGGTGATTCCGAGACGGCCAGATTGGGTCTCGATCCACGTCCCGTCGGTCGTCGGGTCCATCGATCGACGGCTGACAACTCGGGTCGATTTACCGCCGACCACCGAGCACACGGCGTCACTTGACGTCTCGACTTTGGTTGTTGCGTCCCAACCAACCCTCACAATGTCAACCGATGTTGGCTCGGTCGAGGCCAGAACCACAATGCCGTCGTCGTCGACCGATACGAGGCGACGCACCTGTAGGTCGTCGCCGCTCAGCGCCACCCCATCGACGCAAACTCGCCGAGCGGCACCACGATCTTCGACGGTAACGAGACGGGTTCCAAAGAGCCGGGGGGCGCCCGGCACCAGATCGATCCAGTGATCGTCCACGAGTCGGGTTCGTTCGGTCACCGCGCCGGTCTCGAGGTCTACGTCGAGCACCGCCAGTGTGCGCTGGTCACGAGTCTGAACGGTGAGGATCAATCCGTCGCCGGTCCAGGACGCGTCGGCCAGATATTCCCAGCGACCGTCGTTCCAGTCGAGCATTTGCACTTCTCCGTCAATGCCCACCAGCGCCAACTCGACCGAGGCATTGGCCGTGCCCGCCGCGGGGTATCGAACCCGCCGCGGCTCGATCTCTGGTGTGACCGGCGCGGCGATCCACCAGCTCGCCACCGGCTCGACATCAACACGTTCGACCAACAACCGATCACTCGTTGGCGACCACCAGAATCCTCGCGTTCGGCCCATCTCCTCGCCAGCGATGAACTCCGCGGCGCCCCACGACACCGTCGGCAACGCGTCACCAACCAACTCCCGATCTCCGGCCCCGTCAATCAGACGAAGTGCATCATCGGCGACGTAGGCAATGGTGAGCCCATCCGGCGAAATGCGAGGATCAAACGCGCCGGCCGCCGATGGCAACAACTCGGCCGTTGCCGTGCGCAGATCGGCTCGGCCGACCTGGCCGCCCAACGCGAAACACGCGACGTTCATTGGAGCATCGACGTCGTAGGCCACGATGCCGCCCCCCGACTCGCGGGCTCTCTCGCGTCGCGCTCGCTCCTCAGCCGGCAAGTTGTGCTCGTCGGCGCCCAACTCGGCCGGATCGGCGATCAAACATTCGTCCCCGGTTGACACATCAATTGACCAGAGGCGGTTCACGGCGTCCTCGGGACCATTCGACCGCAAGAACATCACAGTGTGGCCGTCGTCGCTGATCCGGACATCTCGCGGCGCGCCAAGGCTGAAGCGCCGGGTAATTGCGTTGCGACGCGGGAAGGTTGAGGGCTTGGTCATCGACGCTCACTAACGGTTCGTTTCATAGCCGTCAGCGGATCGGCTCGAAAGGCTTGCACGGATGGTTGATGACCGGCCAACGCCTGGAATTCCTGACCGGCTCGCATAGCGGCTCGCCCACCGGCCACTTCGAACTGACGATGCACCATTCGTTTCAGAATCTGGCTGAGATCGGTTTCGATCCCGGCGATTCGTTCGGCAATGGCCAGAACCTCAGCGCCGAGCGAATCGGCCGAATAGGACCGGTTGGCCCATCCAATCCGGACCGCCTCCACGCCGTCGATCACATCGCCGGTAAGCATTGCTTCCATGGCGTGACGCATCCCAAGCAGCGGCTGGTGATACTGCCAGTCGGGAGGCGAAGCAACCCGCACAACGGGGTAGCTGATGCGGGCATCATCAGCCACGTACACAAGATCGCAAGCCGACGCGAGTTCGGTTGCTCCGGCAATGGCGTAGCCATGCACTTGGGCAATCACCGGCTTGGCCAGATCCCAGATCGAGAACCAGCCGTCGGTGGCCTGACGGGTCCAGGCGCCGTCGCCAGGGGCAGAGTGATACGGGGCCTCGTCCATGAGCGAAGACCCCAGGTCGTAACCCGATGAGAAACACTCGCCGGCCCCGCGAACAATCGACACGCGAACATCGGCATCGTGATCGTGATCGGCCAATACCTCCAACAACCGGGCCCGCATGGGGGTGGAGATGGCATTGCGTTTGTCGGGACGATTGAGGGTCACATACCGCACCCCGGACGCGGCCGTGGTGACTTCGACTAGTTCGTTGGCGTTGTGCTTGGGCGAAGTCGCCATTAGTTGTCCCCTTCGAGCTGCTGATCGGCCGCGCCGGTGAGTTCCGCCGCTACCTCTATCGCCGCGAGATCTTCGGTCCGAAGGATCACTCCCGTCAATCCGGCTGGGACGGTTTCGTCCCAACGCTCGCGAATCCGGCTCAGTGGACCAAACAACGCACCAGCATCTATGTAGTCGTCGGGCACGGCCGATACCGCCTCGTCTTTACGGCCAGCCAACCAGAGCTGTTGGATGCGCTCGGCGGCCTCGGGGAACCCGCGCCGCGCCATGGCCTCGCGATGAAAGTTGTGGTCCTCGCTGCCCATGCCGCCGACGTACATCGCCGTGAGCGGCTTCTTGGCGTCGATCGCGGCCCGTACATCGTCGGTGACCTGGACCGTTAGGTTGCCCATTATCTCAAATTCCTCCGGCCGCCCTCCCCGCCGTTGCCAGCCCCGTTTCAGGTTTGCGCCGTGGATCGACCACCCGTCGGAGCCGTACCCCATGGGCAACCAGCCATCGGCCAGTTCGGCGGCCAAGGAAGTATTGAGCGGGCCACCCGAAGCGATCCACAGCTCGACTCGTCCGGTCGGATGAAGGATCGATTTGAGCGGTTTGCCTTCGCCGACCGAACCCGGACCGACATACGGCAGATTGAGCTCGGCACCGTCGTGAACGACCGACTCTTGGCGGTCGACGATCTTGCGCATGATCGACAAGTAATCGCGAAGTCGGCGGTTGGGCGATCCCCACGGCTGGCCGTACCATCCTTCGACGATCTGGGGTCCCGAGACGCCAAGACCGATGATCACTCGATCACCGCCCGCCAACGCGTCGATCGTCAAAGCGTGCATCGCCGTGGCGGCAGGGGTTCGGGCGGCAATCTGCACCACAGATGTGGCAAGTTTGATTTGGCTCGTGTGGGCCGCAAGATACGCCAGCGGGCTGAGCGCATCGCAGCCGTATGCCTCGGCAGTCCACACCGAGTGGAATCCGAGTTCGTCGGCTCGTCGGATGTTTTCGAGGGGGATATCGAGGGTGGCTGAGCGATAAAGCTCGAGGCCGAGTCCGAGTTTCACCCTGCCGACACTAGATCGGTGGCTGCCACCTCGGTGCCCACCCGTAGGTTGCAACCAGCCGATACATGAAGGCGGCCATCTGACCGCGTGTCACCGCGGCGTCAGGCGAGAACTCTGTTGCGCTGGTTCCGCTGGTCACCCCAGAGTCCTTGAGCCATCGCACCGCTGGTTCGAAATAGCTTGTCGACGCCACGTCGGTGAAACCGTGTGGGGTGGCAATCGTCGGTTGTCCGGCCAGACGCCACAGGAACGTGGCCATCTGGCCTCTCGTAACCGGAGCCAACGGCGAGAACGTCGTGTCGGAAGTGCCAGTGGTAATACCGTGCTCGAACGCCCACTTGACCGGATCGAGGTACCAACTGGTCTCGGGCACGTCGGCGAAAGCGGTGCCGATTGTTGGCCACTGGGACCCATTGAGCCGGAAGAGGAAGGTTGCCATCTCGGCTCGAGTCACAATGCGGTTGGGAGAAAATGTGGTGGGCGAGGTTCCTTGTGTGATGCCGTTGGCACCGAGGAAACTGACGCCCTGCTCGTAGAACGCGCCCGGCACCACATCAACAAATCCGTGAGCCGGAAATCCGGCCAGCACCCACGGATTGGAGTCGACCTCAGCAGCGGTCGGACTATCGGCGGCCAACACTTTCGATACAACGTCGTAAGAAATTACGTCCCAATACGTGTCGTCGTCGGTCGGATCGAGGTTTCCCGCCAAGGACTCGAACACGACGGTCGAACCATCGCCCGAAATCGCGGGTCGTCCGCTCGGTCCGTCTCCGCCCACTCCGCCGACCTCGCTCAGTCGGGTCGGGCCGGCATCGCCGACGCGGTACATGAACACATCCACCACGTTGTTGGTGTCGTTGTCGTCGAGGTTCGCCGCCCACGAATGAAACACCACCGTCTGGCCATCGTCGGACAGCGACGCTGCTAATGCCCTATCGGTTGGTTGGCCTGTTCCCGTCGCCGATATCGACATCCTGGTCGTGGACGGCGCGGCGCGATCAACCAAGAAGACGTCGCTGACCGCGTTGGTATCGCCAGCCACAAGATTGGTGCCAAACGACTCGAAGGCAACGTAACGGCCGTCGCCCGATATTTGGGGCAAGAACGAGTTGTCGTTCGCACCGAATCCGTCGGCTGCGACGCTGGTCCGTTCGGTGACCCCCGCGGTGCGATCCCGCACGAACACATCCCACTTGTTGTTGAGATCGGTGGCAACCAGGTCGCTGGCCTCGGACTCAAACGCCACATAACGACCGTCGGCGGAAAGATCGGGGGCGAACGATCGACCATTGGCCACGGTTCCGTTCGCGTTTTGGCTGACCAATTCGACGGCCCCGGTTGTGCGGTCCTTTATGTAGACGTCCCCGCCTGGATCGGTGTCGGCAGCAACGAGATTGGTGGCTTCGGAATGAAACGCCACATAACGACCGTCATCACTCACCGACGGGTGATACGACGATCCGTTGGCTTCGCCACCGGCCGCATCAGTGGAAACCCGTTCGATGGCGCCGCTGGTTCTGTCGACCAAGAAGACATCCCAAGCCTGGTTGGTGTCGCCCGGCACCAGCACCGTCGCTTGGGAGTGAAACACCACAAAACGACCATCGCCGGAAATATCGCCAAACGAACTACCGCCGTTGGACTGCCGACTCGCCGGGCGGCTCACCAACTCGATCGTGTCGTTGAGCCGATCAAGGACGAACACGTCCGAAAATCCGTTTGAGTCACCCGGCACGAGAAACGCCTGCTCGGAGTGAAAGACCACAAATCGACCATCGCTGCTCACCGCTGGTCGAAGAACCGGATCGTCGCCGGTTACAAGGGCTTGCGAAACTGGTACCGCTTCAGCAACCGCAGGAATGGCGACGACCGTCGCGGCAACCACCGCGGCGACCGCCAAAACTGACAACGATCGATCCCGGGCCATATTCGACTATCGATCGACTCTGTTATGCGCTTGATACCAGGCGTCCTCTGGCCTTACCGACAGGTGACAATGGTCCCGGTCTCGGGTCTCAGCGCTAGCGTCGCGATGATGGAGGCTCAGGGATCAACTACCGAAGCGATCTTTGGACCAGAAAAACGATCGCTCACCATCGCGACCCTCGCAACGATCGCGATCGTCGCCTACAACAACTTGGCACTGTCCTCGGCACTGCCCGAAATCGGCAACGACCTCGGTGACGTGGCGCTGTTGCCGTGGACCATCTCTGTCGAGTTGCTCACATCGGGCGTGGCGATTCTGGCCGCCGGACCGTTGGTTGACGGGATCGGTGTGCGCCGGATGTTTCGGATCTCGGTCACCGGATTTATCGCCACTTCCGTTCTCTGTGCTTCGGCTCCCACCATGACTTGGCTGATTCTTGGACGTGGTCTGCAAGGCATAGCAGCGGGCACTGTGCTCACGGTGGCGATGGCAACAATCGGTATTAGCTACAGCACAACCTCACGTGCTCGCGTGTTCGCGGCCAACTCGACGGTGTGGGGCATCACGAGCGTCGCCGGTCCTTCGATCGCCGCGACGATGGTTGCCGTGGTCGGTTGGCGGGGAGTGTTTGCCTTCAACGTGCCGGTGGCTCTACTGGCCGCGTCGTTGGCTTGGAGGGTGCTTCCCGATCGGGCTTCGGATTCGAAAGGCGCTCGATTCGATGCCGTCGGCATCGTGCTGATCACGTTATTGAGCGCCGCGGGACTCACAATTGTTCAGGGCCACCTCGCCACCATCGCGGTCGGGGTCATGATCACGGTGGCGGCCATGGCTGCCTTTCGCGCTCACTCGAGGGTCTCGCCTCACCCTCTGGTACGGCTCGATCATGTGTTCTCGGCTCGATACCGCCCCATACACCTCACGTCGATGCTGGCGCTCACCGCCGCTCTCGCAGCCAACGCGTATCTCGCGGTATATCTCAAGGGAGCGCGGGGGCTGAGTACTACCGCGGCGGCGTTTTCGGTCGTCTACATCTCCATTGGCTGGACAACAGGCGCCATTGTCTCTAGCCGATTACAGGCCCGATTTGCCGTCGAGAAAGTGGTGTTGGCCGGCACTCTTGTTATGACGCCGTTCTTTTTTGCGTTCGCCGGCGCCGTTGCGATAGGCGCGCCGGTCTGGGCCATATACGCAACGCTGATCGGGGTGGGTCTGGGTGTAGGCACGGTGTCGACTACCGGTGCCAACCTGTTGCAGGACCGAGCACCGATGGCCGAAATGGGTCGGTTGAGTGGCGCTCATCAGTTCGTTCGTACGCTCGGTGTCACCTACGGCGTCGGGCTCTCTGGCGCGATCGTGCTCACGACGGTCAGACAACGTACCGGCGATGTCGAGGCCGTCCGAGAACTGTTGGGTAGCGACTCCAATGCAGCCGACTCGTCGCTCGCGGCGGGATCCGCGGTCGCCGACGCCCTGGGCGACGGATACGCCATTGCCTTGGCGGTGTCTGCGGTCTTGGTTGCGCTGAGCGTGCCTTCGGCGATTCGCCTCGTGCGCAGCCGTGACCAGGTACTAACCTCCGCTCCGTGAAGGCTCTCCGATTTTCTCGCAACGAAGGCCGCTACGCCGCAGCCATGATCGCTTCGAAGCTTCGTGCTGGCGCAGGAGCGGCGGTCGGGCCGCTTTCTCTGGTGGACGACAATGGCCCCGAACTTCCCGCTGACGACTGGGTGCGCGTGTGGCCTCGGTTGGCCGGGATCTGCGGATCAGATCTGGCCACGATCGACGGGCACTCGTCGCGCTATTTCGAAGATTATGTGTCGTTTCCGTTCGTGCCCGGTCACGAGGTTGTGGCCGACACCGCTGACGGTCGCCGGGTCGTGCTCGAACCGGTCTTGGGTCACGCGGCTCGGGGGTTCGAGCCGCCGTTTGTTGGAGCATCGCCCGGCGATGGCAACGACTACCGCCATCTCACGTGCGGGCACCTCGAACCAGGGCTCCAGACCGGCTTTTGCGAAAGTACCGGCGGTGGCTGGTCAACGGAGTTTGTCGCTCATCCGAGCCAGCTACACGAGGTTCCCGAGTGGATGAGCGACGAGCTCGCGGTCACTATGGAACCAGTAGCCGGCGGCGTTCACGCCGCGTTGCGGGCCGGGGTCGACGACGGCGACACCGTCGCGGTGATCGGTGCTGGTCCTATGGGTTTGGTCACTGTTGCCGCGCTGCGACATCTAACGGCCCCCGGCTCGATTCTCATAGGTGCCAAATACCCGATCCAACGCGAACTGGCCGCCGAGTTCGGCGCCGACGTCGTGTGTGCTCCCAACGAACTGGCCCGAGCGGTTCGACGAGCAACCGGCTCGTTCATGATCGGCAATCACTTGTCGGGTGGGGCCGATGTGGTTATCGACGCGGTCGGGTCCTCCGACTCGATCACCAACGCGATCGCGATGTGTCGCCCCCGTGGGCGAGTGCTGCTGTTGGGGATGCCCGGCGCGGTCGACCTTGATCTCACCCCGCTATGGCATCGAGAAACCGAGCTGGTTGGCAGTTACACGTACGGAACCGAAACACTGCTCGATGGTCGGACCGCGTCGAGTTTCGAATTGGCGTTCGAACTGGCCGGGAAGGTGCCATTTGATCGTCTTATCTCGGCGACGTATCCGTTGGCCCGTTATGTCGAGGCCATCACCCACGCCGGCGAGGCCGGTTCTCGTGGGGCGATAAAGGTCGCTTTCGATCTCCGCAACGAGCGGCGTCGAGGCCTCCCTGACACCTGATTTGAGTTAGGCGTCGTGAGTTGGCTCTCGACCGGCCACAATGGGGCCATGTCCGAGACTGTTTCTGCCCCGGCGCTCGACGACGAGACGTCGGCGGCCCTCACGTTGTTCAACACCTATGTCGATGCCGACCGCGATCGCACCCGACGCGAGAAGCGGATCAAGAAGGCCGAGCGGGCCAAGGACGATGCGGCCGCCGCGGTCAAGAAGTTGGCCGAGCGGGGTTCGGCCGAAGAAAAGGCGGCCGCCGAGTCGGCCTATCGCGACGCGTCCGAGGCGTGGCGCAAGTTGCGTGACGGCGAAGAACCAGACGAGGCCCCGGCCAAAGCCGAGGCCCCATCGGACGACGAACCAAAATCGGACGAACCAAAATCGGACGAACCAAAATCGGACGAACCAAAATCGGACGAACCAAAATCGGACGAAGAGGAGTAGTCCTCAGGGGCCGGGGCTGGTGGTCCAGGCCAGTGCGCCGGCGTCGTCGATCCAGGTGTCGATGAACCAGATCTGACCGTTGCCTTCAAAGTCGACTCGGGCGGTGAGGGCTGGGGTGCCTTGGTTGTAGTCCCACGAGGCGTAGCCAGCCGCTGGTGCTAGTTCTTTGACGTAGATCTGGCCGTCCCAGACTTTGAATCGGGCGGCTCCGATGCCGGGGATCTCGACCCATTGGTAAACGGGTTCGGCCACCGCGACGATTGGTTCGTCCCAGAAGAGTTGTTCGATGCGACCGGCGTCGTTCAGGAACGCTTTGCCGTACCAAATGTGGCTGCCGTTGCTGAATCCGACGTAGACCTTCCAGCCTTGGGCTTTGATGATGTCGTAGGTGTAGCCGTCGACGGGGGTGACGTTGCCGGCCCACAGCGTGTGGCCTTCGCGTTCTACGACGAAGCTGCCTTTTCCTGGCACTTCGACGATGATGCGGTCGGTGATCGGAGCCGGTTTCGGTTCTGGTCTGACGGTGGTGGTTGTCGTGACGAGTTCGAAGGGTTCGATGGCGACGCTGAGATCGCCGCGGGCTCCGGGCTGAATGGTGACGAGTTTCATCGTTTCGCCGTTGGTGACGATGACGTTGATGTGCCCGTCGACTTCTTCGACGGCGAATACGGTCCATCCTTTGGCCATGGTGTACGACAACACTTCGATGCCGGCGTCGGTGTGGACGACTTCGGCGGCGCCGGCGAGGCCGAGTTCAACAATCTCGGGACCGTCTGGCGCGCTGGTTGTGGTTGATGTTGTTGTGGTCGTCGTCTCGGCGATGGCCGGCGTTGCGTCGCGGCGATCGGCTTGGACTCCGTCGGCCGAACCAATGTCGGGGAGCGTCACTTCGGGTGCGGCGTCGGGCTGATACGCGGTGACGGTTTCGGCATGTCCGTCGCCGTCGGCGGCCATCGCGACCGCACCAAATCCGAGCAATGGCACAACCGCTACGGAGGCAAACAACCTCCGCACGTGCGATACCCGCGCCGCTCGCATCCGGGGCCTGAGACTTTCGAGGATCTGATCTGTCTCTTCGTTCATTGGGCCATCTCCTTGCGACCGAGGCGTTCGACCATGCGGGGTTTGAGGGCTTGGCGCCCACGACTGAGGTGAAAACGGAAGGCTCCTGGCGAGATTCCCATGCGGTTTGCGGCTTCCTCGGTGCTGAAACCGGATCGGTAGTAGAGGTCCACGGCGTGTCGTTGCTGCGGAGAAAGGGTTTGGAGAATCTCGTCGAGATCGTTCGTTTCGGGGGAGACGTCCACCATTGCTTCGGGCACCGCGACTTTCGGCAGCGCTTTGGTTCTCACAACCTCGCGGCGGTGTTGGTCTCTCACGACGTTGACGGCGACGCGACGGACCCAAGCGATGGGTTCGGTGTACATCCCGACCCTCCACCATCTGGCGTAGGCCCGCACGTAGGCCTCCTGAGCGGCGTCGTGCGCGTCTGGCGGTGCGGTGCCGTCGAGGATCAGTCCTCGAACGGTGATGTCGTAGTTCTCCCGGAAGAACCGGTCGAAGTCTCGGGCCATACCCAACCTCTACTGCTCGTGTCGTTGTGCATCGCCTTCGCCTCCCACCCGGTTAACGGGCGAGGCGGCCAAAATGTTTGGCCGCACGACGTTTTTCTCCACATTTGTCAATCGGCACGAACGGTGCGGCGACTGAGCCGAAGTGGTGTGCGAAGCGGGGCGAGTAACCAACAGGCGTGAATGACCCTGGAAAGGTGCCACCGCTTGGTTAGTCGGTGCCGGCCTGTGTCGCCCGCCCCGCTTGGCTTGTCAACGAGGATTTCTCGTTGGATGTTGAGTACAAGTCACAACGGCCGCCCGTGGCCCGAGATTTAGCCCGCGGCCCGCGCGTGGTGACCAAGGTCCCAACCAAAGGGCCGGTCGACCCAATACGAGAGTGGTCGGGCCGGGACCATCGTCACTTGTTGTGATCGATTGCTCACAATGAGGGGATTGGCCGTCGACACGGCAACCACTGCATCTCGAAACCACTGAACGTGAACCTCCCCCGTTATCGACTCACTATGAGAAACGATTGGACCATGGAAAACCGCAAACCAATCAGGACCTATCACGGACCGTGCTTGATGCGAGCTCTTCCCAACGGTGGAGCCTTCCGAGCCGATCTTGATCTCTCGGCGTACCCGGATGCTCAACCGGCTGGTTACCAAACGACGGGAACCGCGCTCGCACCGGCCGGTGGCCTTCCGCGAGACGGCGGCGAAGTGCTTATTCAGATCGCCGATGTTGCGGTGGTTGCCAGGGCTCTTCCCACCGTCAAGGGTGTCCCCACCGAGCTCGTGGACTTCGACATCGCCATCATCCCGACGACCCAGTCACCGGTCAACTGAGGGCGTCGAAGAGCATCGTGAAGAACCGATCGCTCGGGTAGTGCGTGACGATGTCGATGTTCGGTTCGCCGCCGACAAATCCGAGCCGATCGACTTCCATAACGCCGCGTTGAGCGCCGTCGCCGGCCAAGACGTTGACATGGAGTCGGCTCACCTCGGCAACTGATGGGTCGATGGCGTGAGCCATCGCGATTGGATCGGGAAGATCGTCCCCAGCAAGTCCGATATCGAGACAGAAGCGGCGTACGGTTTGGGCGATATTGACGGCGAATTCGGACCGGTCGGTGCCGATAGCCACCATGGCCTTGTGACGATCGGCAGTGACGACGGCCGACGCAATCGAGATGTCCCAGCCCACGAACTCCAGCGGCATACCCGACGCCGCAACTATGGCCGCCGCTTCGGGATCGGCCCAGAAGTTGAACTCGGCCATGGCGCTTACGTTGCCGGGTCCGTGCAACCCAGTACCGCCCATAACCACCACTCGGTGAACCGCATCGGCAATTTCGGGGGCCCGCAGCAGCGCCGTCGCCACGTTTGACAACGGTCCCAGGCACACCAACGTGATGGCATCGGGGTTGGCAAGAATAGTGTCGACTATCACATCAACAGCTCGACCCGGCGCCGGCGATCGGCCGTGTAGCGCCAGCCCGCAATCTCCCATGCCGTCTGAGCCGTGAACGTTTTGTGCGGTCTCCAACCGCCGCATTATCGGCTGGTCGCGCCCGGCGTATACCGGGACCGACGAGCCGCAAAGCTCAACCGTGTAGAGCGCGTTTTGTACAGCCTGATCGAGCCCAACGTTGCCGGCCACCACGGTGAGCGCCTCGACACCCACGTCGGGACTTTGCAGCGCCATGACGATCGCTACCGCGTCGTCGCTGGCTGTATCTGTATCGATCAAGAAACGTCGCATCGAGAAACACTACTGTGGGCGTTTGGTCCGGCTATAACCAAACGCGTCGAGTGAGGGGGCAATGGTGTTCAACCGAATCGGCACGTTCACTCTTGCCCACCGCGGCTTCGTATTGATAACCGCCGCCGCGGCCCTGGTGCTTTCGGTGGTGATCGGAGGCGGCATCGCCGACCGGTTGTCCGAAGGCGGATTCGACGACCCCGGCTCCGATTCGGTTAGAGCTCACGCCGAACTCGAGTCCCGCTTTGGTGCGGGGCCGGCCGACCTTGTCGCGCTGGTTACCGTCGATGTGTCGGTGGGCGATGTCAACACACCATCGGTCATCATCGACGGCGTCGCCCTCACCGAAGAATTGGCCTCCTTCGAGGGGACTGCCGGGGTGCTCTCCTACTGGACCACCGGCGACTCCTCGCTGCACTCCCTTGATGCTCAGCGGGGGCTCGTAATCATTCGGGTTCCCGGCGAATCGACCGATCCGGTTCGCCGCGAAGTCATCGCCGATCTTCTCGCCGAGTACGGCGAGGCCGAGCGGGGACCGTTCACAGTCCAGTTGGGTGGCCGCCAAGCGGTGTTTGAGGAAATGGGGCAGGTGATCGAGGACGACTTGGCACTGGCCGAACTGATCGCGATCCCGTTGACCTTCATCGTCTTGATTATTGTTTTTGGCGGTCTGGTCGCCGCGGCGTTGCCGGTGGGCGTCGGGATACTTGCCGCGCTCGGCACGTTCCTCGTGTTGCATGGTGTAACCGCGTTTACCGACGTGTCGATCTTTGCTCTCAACCTGGTGACCGCGCTCGGGCTCGGGTTGGCCATCGACTACTCGCTATTGGTGGTGAGTCGCTATCGAGAAGAGCTCAAGACCAGCGTCGATCGCGACACGGCCCTTCTCACCACTATCGAAACGTCGGGTCACACCATCGCGTTCAGCGGCCTCACCGTTGCCATCTCGCTGAGCGCATTGTTCATTTTCCCACTGACCTTCTTACGGTCTTTTGCCTACGCCGGGATCGGGGTTGTGCTGTTGGCAATCACGATTTCGGTCGTTGTGTTGCCAGCCGCGCTCAGCCTTCTCGGAGCCCGGATCGACCGCTTCACGGTGTATCGCCGACGGGTCGGGCGTCACGCCGCCAATCCGTGGAAGAACGCCGCTAAACGCGTCATTGCTCGTCCGTGGCCCATTGTTGCGCTGACCATTCCGCTGCTGGTGATCGTCGCATTGCCGTTTCTTGGCGTGGTGTGGGGCGAGGCCGACGACCGAGCTCTGCCGGCCGACGACCCGGTACGGGCGGTGAGCGACATCTTGCGCGACGAATTCGCGACCGCCGAGGCCAACGCCTTTCCGATAGTTGCCCTCGGTGCTCAAGAAGCCGGCGCAGCAACGTCGTTGGCGTTGAAGGTGTCGTTGCTTGACGGCGTGACCCGAGTCGATGCCGCGGCCGGCACATTTGTCAATGGAGCCAACGTCAACCCGCCCGGCCCGGCCGCCGAGCGCTTCACCGGCAATGGCGCAGCCGACGATGCAACATGGTTCAACGTAGTGCCGTCGCTCGAACCAATCTCCCCCGAAGGCGAAGCGCTCATAGAGCAGATCCGCGATCTCGACTCGGCCTACGCCGAGGTGTTGGTTGGTGGAGGTACGGCCGCACTGCTCGACACCAAGAACGCCATATTCGACCGAGCGTGGCTTGCGGCCGCGACAATTGTCGTAGCCACCTTCGTGCTGCTGTTCTTGATGTTCAAGAGCATCCTTGTGCCGATCAAGGCGTTGGCCCTAAACACCCTGTCGCTCGGAGCCACATTTGGGATGATGGTTTGGATTTTCCAGAGTGGCCACGGCAGCGGCCTGCTCAACTTCACGCCAACCGGCCAGACCGACATCACGACCCCGATATTGATGTTTTGCATCGCCTTTGGCCTCAGCATGGATTACGAGGTCTTTCTCTTGGCCCGTATGAAAGAGGAGTACGACCGCACCGGCGACAACGACGCGGCGATCGTTGCGGGTCTTGCTCACACCGGTGGTTTGGTTACCGCGGCCGCCGTTTTGTTGTCGATCACGTTCCTGGCCTTTGCCACATCGAGTGTGTCCACCATCAAGCTCTTCGGTCTCGGGTTGGCCGTCGCAGTTCTGGTCGATGCGTTTGTGGTGCGTGTCACTCTTGTGCCGGCGCTCATGACGTTGGCCGGCAAATGGAACTGGTGGTCGCCGTCGTTGCTGGGCTTTGGTGGCAACCACGCGGCGCCGTTCGCCAGTCGACGCACCCCTGTCGATCTGCGAAAGCAAATCGACCTGACCGCCACGGTCGATGTGCGTGATCACGACCTAACAAGTCACTAGGGCCGCGGCGCAAAAGCTCGGTTCGGCACGGCCGTGAGCCGCGGTAACCTTGTCGCTTATGACTGACGCCGCCCCGACGGGCAATTCCGGGCCCTATCCGCACGTCGAGAGTCCGGATCTTCCGGCCATCGAGCAGCGGATTCTGGCGCGGTGGGCGGCCGCCGAATCGTTCCAAGCAAGCGTCGATCAACGGCCTTTGAGTCTTGACGCAAGCAACAACGAATACGTCTTCTACGACGGTCCGCCGTTCGCCAACGGCCTCCCCCACCACGGCCATCTGCTCACCGGCTACGTCAAGGACGTTGTGCCGCGCTATCAAACCATGAAGGGCAAACGGGTCGAGCGTCGTTTTGGTTGGGATTGTCATGGTCTGCCCGCCGAAATGGAAGCCGAGAAAGAGCTCCCGGTCAGCGGGCGGGCGTCGATCATCGACTACGGCATCGGACGTTTCAACGATTACTGCCGCACGTCGGTGCTCAAATACACCCAAGAGTGGGAAAAGACCGTCACCCGGCAAGCCCGATGGGTTGATTTCGAGAACGACTACAAGACCATGGACCTCGACTACATGGAGTCGGTCATGTGGGCGTTCAAACAGCTGTGGGACAAGGGCCTCATTTACCAAGCCAACCGGGTACTCCCCTACAGCTGGGGCGCCGAAACCCCGCTGAGCAATCACGAGATCCGTCTCGACGATGCCACCCGGCCCCGTCAAGATCCGGCCGTGACAGTGGCGTTTACTCTCGATTCAACCGACGGTCTCCCTGGCGATGCCAACTCGCCGGCCGCGGTTCTGGCCTGGACCACCACCCCGTGGACCTTGCCCTCCAACCTCGCGCTCGCGGTTGGCCCCGACCTCGACTACGCGGTGATGGCCGACGCCAACGGCACCCGCTACATCCTCGGGGCGGCAACCGTCGAGAAGTACGCCAAACAACTCGAGAACGCCGAGCAGGTCGGATCCGTCAAAGGCCACGATCTTGTAGGACGCACCTACGAACCATTGTTCGCGTACTTCGCCGACATGGCGACCGTCGACCCCAGCCAACCCCACCACGGCACCGAACGAGCCTTTCAGGTCCTGGCCGGCGATTTCATCGATACCGCCGAAGGCACCGGTGTTGTGCATATGGCCCCCGGTTTTGGTGAGGACGATCAGCGAGTGGTCGGCGAGGCCGGCATCGGCATGGTCGTTCCGGTCGACGATTCGGGCAATTTCACCGCTGATGTCGTCGAGTGGGCCGGCCAAAATGTGCTCGAAGCCAACAGCGGCATCATCAAACACTTGCGCGAAACCGGACAGCTCGTCCGCCACGACAGCTACACCCACAATTACCCGCACTGCTGGCGCACCGACACACCAATCATCTACAAGGCCATGCCGTCGTGGTACGTGAAGGTCACCGACTTTCGTGACCGAATGCTCGAAACCAACCAAGAAATCAATTGGGTTCCGGGCCACATCCAAAACGGACGTTTCGGTCAGTGGCTCGAAGGCGCACGCGACTGGTCGATCAGCCGCAATCGGTTCTGGGGATCCCCGATCCCGGTATGGATCAGCGACAATCCCGATTACCCGCGCACCGACTGCTACGGCAGCCTCGACGAGCTCGAGGCCGACTTCGGCATTCGTCCAGACAACCTGCACCGGCCTTACATCGACGACCTGGTTCGTCCCAACCCTGACGACCCGACCGGTCAATCAATGATGCGGCGCGTTCCTGAGGTACTCGACTGCTGGTTCGAGTCGGGTTCGATGCCGTTTGCTCAAGTCCATTATCCGTTCGAAAACAAAGACTGGTTCGACGAGCATTTCCCCGCCGACTTCATCGTCGAGTACATCAACCAAAGCCGAGGCTGGTTCTACACGCTGCACGTGTTGGCCACCGCGCTGTTCGACCGGCCGGCGTTCCAAAACGTGATCTGTCACGGCATCTTGTTGGCCGACGACGGCACCAAGCTTTCCAAAAAGCTCCGCAACTACACCGAGCCGTCCGAGATCTTCGATCGACAGGGATCCGACGCACTGCGTTGGTATTTCATGTCCACCAACATCGTGCGAGGCGGCGACACCCGGATCTCCGACCAAGGGATTGACGACGTTGTCCGTCAGGTCATCTTGCCGATCTGGAACGCCTATTCGTTCTTCACCTTGTACGCCAACGTCGAGGGTTACCGGGCCCGCTTTCGTACCGATTCGCCCGAACTTCTCGACCGCTACATCCTGGCCAAGACCCGTGACCTTGTTGCGGCGGTCGAGGCTCGCATGGACGAGTACGACCTCCCGGGCGCGGCGACCGAGATTCAGAGCTTCATCGATGCGCTCAACAACTGGTACATCCGCCGTTCGCGTGACCGCTTTTGGGGCACGTCCGAAGGGCAGGGGGCCGACAAAGACGGTCTCGACACGCTCTACACGGTGCTCGTGACCCTCACCCAGGTTGCCGCGCCGTTCTTGCCGATGATCACCGAAGAGATCTGGACGGGTCTGACCGGCGGCGACTCCGAACGTCGCGATTCGGTCCACTTGTCCGACTGGCCTTCGGTCGCAACCTACCCAGCCGACCCTGACCTTGTCGCGGCCATGGACCGCCTCCGTGACGTAGCCTCCACCGGTTTGCGGTTACGCGAAGACCAAGGGTTACGAGTTCGGCTTCCGCTGGCCTCGATCACGGTTGCTGGCCGTGACGCCAACACCCTCGAGCCCTTCGCCGACCTTCTCCGCGACGAACTCAACGTCAAAGCCGTCCGGGTCACCGAAGAGATCGGCGACCTCGCCACATTTGTCCTTCGCCCCGACGGCAAGGCGCTGGGGCCCCGGCTGGGCAAAGAGGTGCAGGCCGTGTTCGGCGCCGCGCGCCGCGGCGACTGGACCGCCAGCGACGATGGCAGTGTCTTGGTTGGAGGTCACACTCTTCAACCCGGCGAGTACGACCTCGCCCTCGAATCGCCCGACGGGGTCGCCGCTGCGGCGCTGCGATCAAACGACGCGGTGGTCACTCTCGACACCGAGATCACCGCCGAACTACAAGCCGAAGGCCTGGCCCGAGACATCGTTCGCGAGATCCAGAACGCTCGCAAAGCCGAAGACCTCGTGGTGACCGACCGCATCGATGTGTGGGTCGAGACCGCCAGCGACGCGGCCGCCGCGGCGATCGCCAAACATCGCAGCTACATCAGCGAGCAGGTGTTGGCCACATCACTAACCGTGGATTCGCCCAGCGACGACCTCACGATTCACGAGGCCAAAGTCGGTGGCGACGCTCTGCGGTTCTCGCTGAAAGTCAACTGAGAACACCCGCCACGGTGCGCGGTAAGGGTCAACCACAACCGCCAGATGCCGAACGAGAGGCATGGCCGCTACTACACCGCGCTACTCTGCCGCCCCATGAATCTGCCGTCGCGGCTCCTCGCTGCTCAACTCTTCGTCACTATCTTGGTCGCGGCTAGCTGCACCAGCACCAGCACCAACTCCGGTCCAACCACGCCCGACTCCTCTAACGACCCCGCAGCGGCTAGCAACTTCACGCCATCCTCGGAAAGTTCCGAACCAGAGCCGCTACCCGACGCCGCTACGTCGACTATCGACGACACCCCCACCACCCCCACGGAGTCCACGCCGATCCCGGTAATAGGCCTCAACGACATCCCCACTTTGATCACCCGATGGGGCAACGCCGACGGCGAGCCGCTCGAACTGGCTCGCCAGATAATCGGGTTTCCCCTCGAAGCGGCTCCTCCTGACGGCTCAACCCCATTCGGCCTTAGCGTCACCCTCGACGGTCAAGATGCTGACGCCGACTGGACTTGGAACTGGAACTACACCGCAATTGCGGCCGGGGCCAGCATCGGCGACATAGGTGCAGAGCTGCCCGAAGGCGGACCAGGCACGATCGAAACCCGACTCGCCTTCGAACCACAACTCAACGCGCTCGGTTTCGAGATCACCGACGAATCGACATCGCCATCGGCTGGGTCGGCGTCGGGCCAGGCCGCGATATTCACCTTCGAATACGACTCCGACACCTACCGACTCGGCGAGATCAACGCCCAACCGGTGCTGTTCATGGCCACGGGAGACTCCGACCTGGATGCCGAACTTGGTGGGACCCAAGCTGGCTACGGCCTGCAGGCAGTGCTCGAAGCCCAGTCGAATTTCATCCCTGTGCCGCTGCTCGAGTCGCTGTTTCGAGAGGTGCCAGTCGCCCCCGGAGCCCGGCTTACGAACGTAGACTTCCGTTCGCTCAGGCGCCCCGACACCGACCCCGCAGCCACCGAAGGCACTCGATACTTCGAGTTGCGATACGACTGTGAGCTTCTCCCGAACTCGGCCAACGCCGCCCACGAGGTCTATTCCGTTGGACTCGAAGGCTCTGCATATCAAGTCGGTTCCGAGTCGGCCGATCAACCAGGTTTCATCGAAGCCACCGAGGCGGCGGTCATCGACGGCGTATGGACTCAGCCGGTCATCGTCCTCGATCGTTACCCCGGAGAGATAACCGTGCAAAGCGGTCCCGACGGGGCGGTCAGCTCCACCGTCGTCATCCGTCTCGAACCAAACCGCGAGCCGCTCATGCCCATCTCGGGCTGAGCTCTCTAGCAATCGCCCTACGTCATCGCGGCCGGCGGGGCCGGCGGATCGCCGAACACACTTGCCATCGCGCGAGCGAACGCCAGAGCAGTTTGGTCGTGAAGATAGGGAGCGACGACCTGAACGCCTATTGGTAAGCCGCGACCACTCACTCCGGCGGGTGCGGTGGTGACCGGCAAATATTGACTACCGATTAGCGCCGTCCAGCCGACGAGGTCGTCATAGATCCGACCGCCGTAGTCTCCTAGCACCGAGTGCGTCCAGTTGGAACCGGCCGACGACTGCACGTGACGAAACGGAGGCACCGGCGTAACGGGGCAGAGCAACACGTCGACGTCGGCGAAGAAATCGGCCCAAGCTCGGCGGGTTTGATGCCGTTCACGGTGAAGCAGATCCCAGTCGCGGTGCAACAAGGCGGTGCCGGCCGCGGCGGCGTGCTGGAAATCGAGATCCGGCTGGGAAATGTCGGTGGCGGCCATTATCAACCGCAACCCATCAGACGACGCTTTCGCGGCGTCGAGGTAGGGCCGCCGATTGCGATCTATGCGAGCGCCAGCCCGTTCGAGTTGGTCGATCGTGGTCTCGAGGGTTTCTCTCACCGCGGGGTCAACGCGACAGAAGTCGTCGTCGAGCCACGCCACCACTCGAAAATCGGCGAGATCGGTGGCCCGTGGTTTGGGCAAGTCGAGACGCCAGGCCACCGCATCTACTGCCGGAGGGGCCACCAGCAGATCGAAAAGAAACGACAGGTCAGCGGCCGTTCGGGCAATGGGACCAAAAACGTTGACGTCGGCCTGGTTGTGGTGGTGAGTGATGTGGTCGAGGTAGCCGTCCGTCGGGATAATCCCAAAGCTTGGTTTGTGCCCGTAAACGCCACAAAACGATGCCGGCACCCGGATCGACCCGCCGATGTCGGTACCAAGCTCGAATGCACTGAAACCCATCGCCACGGCCGCCGCGGCGCCACCTGACGACCCTCCTGGTGTTCGTTCGAGATCCCAAGGGTTGTTGGTGGTGCCAAAAATCTCGTTGTAAGTCTGGAAATCGCCCGACCACCGCGGCAGATTGGTTTTTCCGAACACAACCGCGCCGGCGCTACGCAGGCGAGCGACCGCCTCGGCATCGCACTGCGGCACATGATCAGCCAACTCAGTGGCGCCGCCGGTGGAGCGTATGTCGGCGGTGGCGATTGCGTCTTTGACCGTGATTGGTATTCCGGCCAAGGCCCCGACGCCTCGACCGGTGGCGCGAGCCGCGTCAACGGCGGCGGCCTCTTGTTGAGCCCGTTCAGGAGCAAGGGTTGCTATCGCGTTGATCGGCCCATCGAGACGGTCGATTCGTTCCAGATAGTGATCAAGAACCTCGCGAGCCGAAATCTTGCGCTGGTCCAGAAGCTTTATCAACTCGAGAACTGAGGCGACCGCTCCCGGCTGGCTCGACATGGCCCGACACTAGTAGTCCCCGCTAGAACCCGACGCAATAAGCACCCGACGCAATAGCACCCAACGCAATAGCACCCAATGCGTAGCAAGTGGCAGAATGTGGGTATGGCTCTCACCGAACGCCCTGTATCCACCCCCGCTTACACCCCCACCGACGAAGTCCCCGGCATCGTCGCCGCCGTCAAAGCCGCCTACGCAACTGGCCGCACCCGCACCCTCGGTTGGCGCGAAGCCCAACTCGACGGACTGGATCGCATGCTCGACCTCGAGGCGGAGCGGTTACTGAACGCGCTCGCGGCTGATGTCGGCAAACCCTCGCTCGAGGCTTACGCGACCGATATCGGCATCGTGAGGGGCGAGATCAAAGACCTTCGCAAGAACACCGCCAAGTGGATGAAACCCCGCAAGGCCTCTCTCGCCCTCAACAGCCGGCCCGGCAAGGGCTACCTCGTAGCGGAACCGTACGGGGTCAGCTTGATCATCGGGCCGTGGAACTACCCGGTGCAGCTGATCATCGAACCGCTGGCTGCCGCTATCGCTGCCGGCAACGCGGCGATCATCAAACCGTCCGAGGTCGCGCCGGCAACATCGGCCGCTCTAGCGGAGCTAATACCGCGGTACCTCGACTCCGAGGCAATTGCGGTCGTGCAAGGAGATGCTCCGGTCGCGACCGCGTTGCTGGCCGAACGGTACGACCACGTGTTCTTCACCGGGTCGACCGCAGTTGGTCGAATTGTTTACGAAGCCGCGGCCAAGAACCTCACCCCGGTCACTCTCGAACTGGGCGGCAAAAGCCCGGTCATTGTTGACGACTCGGTCAACGTCGACGTGGCGGCCCATCGCATTGCGTGGGGCAAGTGGCTCAATGCCGGTCAGACCTGCATCGCCCCCGACTACGTGCTCGTGAGCGAAGCCAAACGCGACGAATTGGTCTCGGCGATCGGCGCGGCGTTCGAGGAGTTCGCCGCGGGGACGACGCCAGCCGACAACGCCGACTACGGCTCGATCGTGAACAGCCGTCACACCGAACGCATCGGCCGGATGCTCGACGAGCACGGCGGCACTGTGGCTGTTGGTGGCCACTACGACCCGGCAACCCGCTACGTCGACCCCACCGTGATCGTCGATCCGGACCTCAACTCTCCCTTGATGCAAGAGGAAATTTTCGGACCGGTACTTCCGGTCATAACCGCTGCGTCGGTTGAGGCGGCCATCGAGTTCGTGAACGAGCGCGAAAAGCCACTGGCCTTGTACGTGTTCAGCGAAAACGACGAAGTCACCGACCACGTGATCGCCAACACCAGCGCCGGCGGCACGGTGATCAATCACGTACTGTTGCATTGCGGACCAGGCGAGCTTCCCTTCGGAGGGGTCGGAGAATCGGGCATCGGGCGCTACCACGGTGAGTCAGGCTTCGAAGAGTTCTCCAACATGCGTGCGGTGCTCAAGAAGCCAACCCGCCCCGACGTCAAGCTTCTCTACCCGCCGTACACCGCCAAAAAAGAGAAACTCATCCGTCGGTTCCTCTAATGAGCAACGAGTTCAAACCTCGAGCAAGCGCCGACGACCGCATCGCTGCAATTGTTACCAAGCCGTGGTTCCGCAAGATCGCACCCAAAGCGCTGCCCCGGGTGCACCGAGCTATGCGGCGCGTCACCCGAGGCAAGTTCGTGCCCGGTGCGGGACTAGTGCTTTGGTCGACCGGCGCCAAATCCGGGCTACGACGCGAAACCCCACTCGAAGCAGTGCCCCTGGGCGACGACACGTTCGTCGTGGTTGGCAGCAACTTCGCCCAGGATCATCATCCGGCCTGGACCGCCAACCTGATCGCCAACCCCGACGCCGAGATCACCCAACGGGGGCGCAACTTCGCGGTCCATGCCACCCTGCTCAGCGGCCAAGAACGAGCCGAAGCGTGGTCAAAAGCGCTGGCCCACTTCGGTGGATGGAATGCCTACACCGAGCTCACCGAGCGGGAGTTTCGGATCTTTCGGCTGAGCCCGACATCAGCTAACTAGCCAGTCCGGCTCAAGTTGCAGGACCGAACCCAAATTACAAGACCCTTGTGGATAACCCCCTGGCGTCGCGTTCGGGGACCTTCAACCGAACACTCACCGCGCGAACGCCATCGGTGATTCCGCGTAATTCCAAGGCTCATGAGGTTTGTGAAAACTATTCCTTGACGTGGGTGTAATTACGCGGCTGTAATTGCACACCCTGCCGGTTGCACGGCGAGGTCGAACGGGTGGTGAAGTCGAGAGCCACCCAATTGTTCGGTTGGTGATCTCGGCGCGGTAAGAGGGGCGCCATACATGGCCATCATCGAAGATCGTCTGACTGCAGTCGATAACACAGCACAATCCATCGACGCGGTCACCACGATGCGCGTCAAAAAACGCAACGGCGCTCTGGTTCCCGTCGATGTCAACAAGATTGTCAACGCGGTTGCTCGGGCGACCGAAGGCCTGCTGGGGGTCGACCCCATGGTCGTCTCGACCCGCACCATCGCGGCCTTGGCCGACGGGGCCACCACTCAAGAACTGGACGAACTCTCGATCCGCACCGCAGCCGGACTCATCGTCGAAGAACCCAACTACTCCAAGCTCGCCGCTCGTATGTTGGCGACCTACATCGACAAAGAAGTTCGCAACCAAAACGTTCCTTGGTTCTCCGAATCGGTCACCCTCGGCCACCGCCTCGGCATCATCGGCGACGACGTTCTCGAATTCGTCACCACCCACGCCCCGACCCTCAACGCGGCGATCAACACCCAACGCGACAAGAACTTCGAGTTCTTCGGTCTACGCACCGTGTACGACCGTTACCTCTTGCGTCACCCCGAAACTCGCGAGGTCATCGAAACCCCCCAGTACTTCTTTTTGCGGGTGGCCTGCGGCTTGAGCACCGACCCCGACGAAGCAATCCGCTTCTACGACCTCATGTCGTCGCTGTCGTACCTTGCCTCGAGTCCCACGTTGTTCAACTCGGGCACCACTCACCCTCAGATGTCGAGCTGCTACCTCCTCGACTCTCCCGAAGATTCCCTCGAAGGCATCGACAAGCGCTACACCGACATTGCTCGGCTCTCCAAGTACGCCGGCGGCATCGGCGTGGCGTGGCACCGGATTCGTTCCAAGAACAGTCTGATTGTTGGCACCAACGGCCTGTCCAACGGCATCGTTCCTTGGCTCAAGACCCTCGATGCATCGGTTGCCGCGGTCAACCAGGGTGGACGCCGCAAAGGGGCCGCGTGCGTCTACCTCGAAGCTTGGCACGCCGATATCGAGCAGTTCCTCGAGTTGCGAGACAACACCGGCGATCACGCCCGCCGCACCCACAACATCAACTTGGCCAACTGGATCCCCGACCTGTTCATGGAGCGTGTCGAGAAGGACTGGCAGTGGAGCCTGTTCGACCCCAAGAAGGTCCCCGACCTGATCGACACGTTCGGCGACGAGTTCCGTTCGATTTACGAACAAGCCGAAGCCGACGGCCTCTACGAGAAGCAGGTACCGGCTCGTCATCTTTATCAGCGCATGATGAAGTCGTTGGCCGAAACCGGCAACGGTTGGATGACCTTCAAGGATTCGTCCAACAACAAGTGCAACCAGACCGGACCCGGCGCAAACGGCGACAACAAGAACAGCCGCGACCGGGTTGTGCACCTTTCCAACTTGTGCACCGAAATTCTCGAGGTCACGAGCCAAGACGAAACCGCGGTTTGCAACCTTGGGTCGGTCAACCTCGGTGAGTTCGTGGTCGAGTCCGAAGGGGTCACCACGGTCGACTTCAACCGCGTCGGCGAAGTCGTGCGCCAGGTGGTGCCGTTCCTCGACCGAGTGATCGACATCAACTACTACCCGACCTCGGAGGCGGGCGCGTCCAACCGCCGTTGGCGACCCGTTGGCCTGGGCCTGATGGGCCTGCAAGACGTCTTCTTCAAGATGGGCGTGCCGTTCGACAGCCCGGTGGCCCGTCAAGTGAGCCGCCGCATCTCCGAAGAGATTTATTTCAACGCGCTGTGGGCCTCAACCGAGCTAGCCGAAGCCAACGGTGCTCACGAGGCGTTCCCCGAAACCCGCGCCGCTAGAGGCGACCTTCAGTTCGATCTATGGGGCGTCGAGCCGTCGGACCCCGAACGGTGGGCAGCCCTTCGCGACCGGATCGAGCAACATGGCCTTCGCAACTCGCTCATGATCGCCATCGCGCCGACCGCCACCATCGCGTCGATCGCTGGTTGTTACGAATGCATCGAGCCGCAGGTATCCAACTTGTTCAAGCGCGAGACGTTGTCGGGCGAGTTCATGCAGATCAACCGCTACCTCGTCAAAGAGCTGCAGGGCCGAGGCCTATGGGATGCGCAAATGATTGCCGACGTCAAGAAGTCGGAGGGATCCATCCAAGACGTCGATCGCATCCCTGAGGATCTCAAAGCGGTATACCGAACGGCGTGGGAAATCCCGATGAAGTCACTCATCGAGATGGCCGCCGAACGGGGCGCCTTCATCGATCAGAGCCAATCGCTCAACTTGTTCATGGAGTCGCCCACCATCGGCAAGCTTTCGTCGATGTACATGTACGCCTGGAAGGCTGGCCTGAAGACCACCTACTACTTGCGTAGCCGTCCCGCCACCCGCATCAACAAAACCACCTCGACCAGCGGACCAACCAGCGGCCCCGCACCCGACGGTCCCGGTGGCGGTCAACCCAAGAAGACGTTCACCGACCAAGAAGCTTTGGCTTGTTCGCTCGAAAACCCCGAACACTGCGAAGCGTGCGACTGATGGCGCTAGCCGACGACCTCACTCTTGCGCCGAGCTACGACCCGGCCACGCTTGGCCATCGCGCCACTCCGGCGTCTTCTCACACCAACATTCTTGATCCCGGTTTCGACCTCACGTTGCGGCCCATGCGGTACCCGCGGTTCTTCGAGATGTACAAGGACGCCATCAAGAACACCTGGACCGTCGAAGAGATCGACTTCTCCGACGACCTAACCGACCTCGACCGCAAGCTCATGCCGGCTGAGAAGCACCTCATCAGCCGGCTAGTGGCGTTCTTCGCCACCGGCGACTCGATCGTGGCCAACAACCTCGTCCTCAACCTCTACGAGCACATCAACGCTCCCGAGGCCCGGATGTACCTGTCGCGGCAGCTCTACGAAGAGGCGCTGCACGTTCAGTTCTACCTCAACTTGCTCGACAACTACATCCCCGATCACGAGGAGCGGGCCGAGGCCTTCGCAGCAATCGAGAACATCCCGGCGATCCGCAAGAAGGCCGAGTTCTGCTTCAAGTGGATGAGTTCGGTCGGATCAGGGCCGCTACAAACCAAAGAGGATCGCAAACGATTCCTCATGAACCTCATCTGCTTCGCGGCGTGCATCGAAGGCCTGTTCTTCTACGGCGCTTTCGCCTATGTCTATTTCTTGCGTTCAAAAGGGCTGCTCAACGGGCTGGCGGCCGGAACCAACTGGGTGTTTCGCGACGAATCGATGCACATGAACTTCGCTTTCGAAGTGATCGAGACCGTTCGCGCCGAAGAGCCCGACCTGTTCGACGACGATTTGGGCGATCGCATCACCACAATGCTCGAAGAGGCTGTCGACGCCGAGTTCCAGTTCGCCGAGGACCTTCTTGGCGAAGGGGTCCCCGGCATGTCGACCGGCGACACCCGCAAATACCTCGAGTTCGTAGCCGACCAACGACTCGGTCAGCTCGGTCTGCCCAAACGTTTCGGGTCCAAGAACCCGTTTGCGTTCATGGAACTGCAAGACGTTCAGGAACTATCCAACTTCTTCGAACGCACCGTGTCGGCCTACCAGGTCGGCGTCGAGGGCGATGTTTCCTTCGACGAGGACTTCTAACCGGTCTCTCCAGTTCGGCTTCCCCGAGCCAAAATCACCTGGCCTCACCAGTCAGGTGACCTCAGACGGCCGCCTTGTTCACGAACAAGGCGGCCGTCCCGCGTACGCCAAAGCGCCCGATGTTCGGTGGGCTCTAAATCCAGCGTCGCACTTCGGACCGGTAGGTGACATAGCTGTCACCAAACTTGGCGGCCATCACCCGCTCTTCGGGCACGATCTGCAAACGGCTCATCACCACGACGAACGTCGGTAGTGAGACCGCCAGCGCCACCCAGTCGCCAAACAACACGCCAAAGCCGATGAGGGCGCACGCCATCCCGACGTACATCGGGTTGCGCGTCACTCGATACACGCCTACCGCAACCAAAGATGAGGCGTCATCGATGGCGTGAGGATTGACGGTCGTGTCGGCCTCGCTGAACGCGGAAATCCCCGCACCAAGGAAACCAAAACCGATGAGGCCGAACGCCGCGGCAATGACGATCTGCAACGCGCCGCCGATGTCGGGGGAATCGCCCACTTGGCTGTCAATGACCCAGTTGAGAACGGCCGCGAGGACCATCCAGACCAGCGGCGGAACCCGATTTTCGATGGTTGACATTCGACATACTGTCACAGCAACCCGTAGGAGGCGGTCAGGGGCGGCGCGGGCCGAACAACCACACGGCCAGGAGCGAGCCGATCAGACCGCCGGTGCTGGACAAGACCAGGTCGCCGACCGTGTCGCCATAGGTAAGTGAAAGTCCGTCCGCTCCCCCAAAGCCATCAGAGGACACCGTCCATTCCATCGCTTCCCACCAAATGATCGCCACGGCACCGAAGCCGTAGCCAAGGAACACCGCGTTACGAGTATCGCCAACGTTGCGGAACCGAAAGGCGTGATAGGCCCCGACCAGCAGCACCCAGTTGATGGCATGCAACACGTCGTCGGTGCGGGCGTACGAGTCGTAGATGCCCAGGAGGTTGCCGAGCGTGTCGAGCAGAAACGGCGCCGCCAACAACGCGTCGCCAACGTGGGCGTACGGCTCCCACCGCCGTCGCCAACCAATCAAGGGCACAAGCACCGCCGACGCCATGAACAGCGGAGCCCGCAGCTCCATCGCTTTGCCGTCAAGGGCGTCGATTGGAACAGTCAGCGCCGCAGCGAACGACACGAAAAGCGCCAGCTTCACGGCGACATTGAGCCGTGCCGCGCCAACGCGGCGATCCAAGCCGAGTATTCGTGCGCCGCTCATGAGTGAGTCCTACAAGCCAGTTGCTACGGGCCTAGTCAGTAGCCGTGGAGGCCACGGTACGGGCTGCCGGCGGCCTGGTGTTCGCCGTAGAGGTCAAAGAAGCCTTGGCCAAACGGATCTTCGCCGCGAAGCGGCAACATGGCCCGTCGGATGGTCCAGTCGTGCGGCGCCAACTCGGCGGCTCGGTCGAAGTTGCGGGCCGCTCCCTCGTCGTCGCCTCGGCGACGAAGCTCGGCCGCAACACGGAAGTGCAGTTGGGCGGCTTCGTCGTCGGCCGAATAGTCCGGGACCGCGGCCCTCGCTTCGTCTTCGGTGGTGCCAGCGTCGCCTTCACGCACCCAGCGTCGAATCCGGTCGTGTTGACGGTCCGAATCAATACCGCTGAATTCGCGGAAAGCGTCGTTGCCCGAAGCACTCCAATTGGGGCGGGCAATACGGTCGTTTTCGTCGATCATCACCACCGTTGGCACGTTGGAGATGCCATACAGTTCGCTGAGAAGATGCTGAGCATCGATCAACACTGGATAGTTGATGCCTTCGGCCGCGGCCTTGACCTTTTCGACGTCTTCATCAATCGCGACCGCGATGATCTGGAGGTTGTCGGCACCCAGTTCGTTCTGCAAGTCCTGCCACCCGGGCAGGTGAAGAGCACAACCTCACCAAGTTGCAAATGCAACAAGCAGCCGTTTGCGACCGCGATACTCAGACAACGACGTGAGTTCGCCGGCCGCGTTGGGCAACGAAAAGTCGGGCGCCTGCAGCTGGTTGATCCCGGCGCGACGCTGGCCCCGCTCGGCACCAACTGCCACCAACCCCGAGGTCTCGTCGACAAGGGCCGGCCGGTCCAAGAGCGCAGCAACGGCGGTTACGTCAATCATGTCCCCGCTGGTCAAAGCGTCGCGGTCGGGCACCAGCACACAACGATCGTCGCGGCACAGACCTTCGTCTTTGAGGGCCCAGCCAAGCGACTCGGGCAGAGCGTCGGTGTTGATCAGCGGGCCATCGTCGATGAGCGCGAGGTCGTTGGTCATGGATGGCACCTTACCGCCCCCGTCGACATCACCCGAATCGTCACCAGCTGGCCGCTATGTACTGCGTCTCGCAGAACTCGTAGATGCCTTCGTGGGCACCCTCACGGCCGAGTCCACTTTGTTTCATGCCGCCAAACGGAGCGGCCGGATCCGACATCGACCCGCGGTTGATGCCAACCATGCCCGCATGTATCCGTTCGCCGACTCCCATCGCCCGAGCAACATCCTGGGAGTACACGTAGCTGGCCAGACCCATCTCGGTGTCGTTGGCCCACTCGACAACCTGGTCGGTGTCGCTGCACGGGATCACCGGTGCGACCGGTCCGAAAATCTCTTGGCGAGTAATGGGCGACTCCATGGTGACATCGCCCAAAACCGTTGGCTGATAGAAGAACCCCGGGCCGTCGATTGGTGCGCCGCCAACCGCCGCAGTAGCACCGGCACCAATTGCACTCTGCACCATCGAATCGATCGATTCGATGGCACCGGCGTTGATCATCGGGCCACATGTCACGCCCTCGTCAAGCCCGTTACCAACCTTGATCGACCCCATCGCCGCAGCCAGCTTGGCCGTGAATTCGTCGGCCACATCGACGTGGGCAAACATACGGTTCGCCGCAGTGCAGACCTCGGCCGAGTGACGCATCTTGGCCACCATCGCCCCCTCGACCGCGGCATCGATGTCGGCGTCTTCGAACACGATGAACGGGGCGTTGCCGCCGAGTTCCATGCCGGCCTTGAGGACCCGGTCGGCGCAGCGTTTCAAGAGAATCCGCCCCACATCGGTCGAGCCGGTGAACGACACCATCCGGGTCGCCCGATGCTCGGTTGCGGCCTCGAACCACGAACCTGACGACATGGTGGGCACGACGTTGACCAGCCCAGGTGGCACGCCGGCGTCTTCGAGGATGGCGGCTACCCGCAAGGCGGTGAGCGGTGTTTCTTTGGGAGGCTTGATCACACATGCGTTGCCGGCGGCCAGCGCCGGCGCAACCTTGCGGGTGATCATGGCGGCCGGAAAGTTCCACGGGGTAACCATCACCACGACCCCTACCGGGGGGTGATGAACAATAATCTTGTGCAGCCCGCTTGGCGCGGTGCTGATATGACCATCGATGCGCACCGCTTCCTCGGCGTTCCACCGGAAGAATTCTGCGGCGTAGGCCACCTCGCCTTTGGCATCGGCCAACGGTTTGCCGTGCTCGGCGGTGATGATTTGGGCCAGATCGTCGGAGTGCTCGAGCACGGCGTGGAAACAGTTGCGCAGGATCTCCGAGCGCACTCGGGGCGCAGTGCCGGCCCACGACCGTTGCGCTTGGTCGGCGGCCTCGACCGCCGCGGTGGCGTCGGCGGGGCCGCCGCCGGCGACTTCGGCCACAACATCGCCGGTCGCCGGATTGAGCACCGCGATGCGGTCGGACCCATCGAGCCACTCGCCGCCGATCAACATTTTGGTCTGCATCACTATTCTCCGTTGAGCATGGGGTTTGCCCAACAATGGCACCGAGAAGGCCAGTTTCCAAACCTTCGACACTATGGAATCATCGCAACTGGTCGCGGGTTTCCCAGCCATGGTCAAAGCCGTCTACGCCGGAACCGTCATTGCCGAGAGCGACGACGTCAAGCGGGTCGAAGGGATCACGTATTTCCCTCGCGACTCTGTTCTTCCCGATGCTCTCGTCGAAAGTGCAACTACGAGCCAATGCTTCTGGAAAGGCAAAGCCAACTACTTCCACGTCGAGGCCGGCGAGAACCTCGCCCTCGACGCGGCGTTTGCCTACAACAAACCCTGGCCGCTGGCTCGCAAGTTGGTTACCGATCGAGTTGGATTCTGGCGTGAGGTCGAAATCGTTGGCGACTAGCCGCCAAAACCAGCAGCTAACAATCCTCGCGGTTTCAATGGTGTTGTCGATGACAACCTGGTTCGCCGCGGCCGCGGTGCTGGGCCAGCTGAGAGTCGAGTTTGGTCTGAGTCAAGTCGAAGGTTCGTGGCTCACGATCAGCGTTCAACTCGGCTTCGTTCTCGGCGCGTTGGCTTCGTCGGTGTTCAACTTGGCCGACATCGTCGCGCCACGGCGCTTGGTCCTCTACGGCTCGCTCGTCGCGGCCGCCGCCAACCTCACCCTCGTGATCGCCCCGTCAGCGTCGTGGGCCTACGCCGGACGCGCTCTGACCGGAGCCGGTCTGGCCCTCGTGTACCCACCGGCCTTGAAAGCCGCCGCCACTTGGTTCACCGATCGGCGCGGTTTGGCCCTTGGGGTCATGGTCGGGGCCCTCACTCTGGGATCGGCAGCGCCGCATTTGGTCACCGCGCTCGGAGGTTTCGATTGGCAGGCGACGATTATTGTCACGAGCGCACTCACCGTTCTCGGTGGACTCGTCGCCGACCGCATCGCCCAAGACGGGCCATATCCGTTCGGCAGCGCGGCGTTCGATCCCCGCCGTATCTTCTCGGTTTTTCGCGACCAGCGGCTCCGGCTTGCGACCTTCGGCTACTTCGGTCACATGTGGGAGCTATACGCCATGTGGTCGTGGTTCGGCGTCTTCTACGCCGATCTCTTGCAGCGGCGAGGCACCGATCACCATGTCAGTCTTGCGGCGTTGGCCAGCTTCGCGGTGATCGGGATCGGGGCGTTCGGCGCTTGGTACGGCGGCGTGATCAGCGACCGCTACGGGCGAGAAACGGCGGCTGGTTCGGCGATGGCCCTGTCGGGCAGCGTCGCCCTTTTTGTCGGATTTTTGATCAACGCCCACCCGTTGATCGTGCTGGCCCTGGGATTGGTGTGGGGTTTCAGCGTGGTGGCCGACTCGGCTCAGTTCTCCACGATCATCAGCGAATACGCACCGCAGGACTCGGTTGGGACCGCCCTCACGACCCAGCTCTCGTCTGGTTTCGTCCTGACGGTTTTCACCATCTTCCTTGTACCGGCCATCGAGGAGCGAGCCAGTTGGGGCTGGGCGTTCTTGTTCCTGGCCCCCGGGCCGGTGCTGGGAGCATGGGCGATGGCCCGGCTGCGAGGTCTCAGACCGGCGTCGATCTAAAAAGTCGATAACGGTAGGTGCGGGCCATCAGAAACATCGTCGGCACCAGCGCCAGTCCGACCACCAGGAAGCTCAACAACGCCCGGTCGGTTCGTAGCTGTTCGACCAGCACAAACGTGGTGATCACCTCGGTACCGGCCAGCACGGCCACAAACCCCACAAGCACCCGTTCCTTGACTACCGCGGCAGCCAACGAGCCGAGTGGTGCGCCCCAGACAACGATTGGCACCGCGGCGAGCCACAACCCCAACAGGTCGCCGCGCTCGGCGGACAGGTCGGCGGCGTCACCGCCCACCGCAACCACTCGATCGCCAACCATCTCGACCGACAGTTGATGATCCCAGACCGCGAATAGCCCGAACCCGATGACAGAGACGGCCGCCATGACCAAAACTGCAGTCGCCAAGGCCGTCCGAGGGCTCACGTCGGCCAGCACCACCAAAAACAAGAACACCATGATGTTGGCGCCCGTTCCGGTCACCGACGCCAGCGCTCCCCCAAAGAAAGCCACGATCACCAGCCCGATATCAAGCCGACGGTTCCACTCGATCGGCTGGTGATCCTCGTCGCCATGACGGAGATGACGCACCATCAGGACAGAGGTCGTTGCCAGCACGATGCTGAACGTGGCCTTCACCCATCCAACCCCGATCAGTGAGGGTGCGTACGGAGCTTGGAAGTCGGTGAACCATGCGGCGCTGACAACAAATCCAACGATCGATGCCGCGCCGCCCAACAAACACGCCCGTTTGTGAACCGCTCGGCGGTTGATCAGCACGGCGACCGCGGCGACGGTCATCCCTACGGCTTGGATACACAAACCAAACGAGCGGGCCGCGGGAGCGCCGACGTGCAGAACTTTGGTGAAGACCGGAAAGGCGACCGCGCCGCCACCTTCGGGGGACGAACCGGCGAGGAAACTGCCGGCCAGCATCGTTACCGCTGACGCCCAGTGACCCGCCACTCGCCCGATCTGACCGGCGGCGACAACGTAGATCATCCACACGGCAGTGAGGGCCGCCGAGACCGCCCAACCAGCTCGCGCCCGCCGCGCTTGAATTGCCGTTGTCCCCACGTTGCCCCGATGTCTAGCCCAGCTGTTCGCTGCACGGCCGCTTCAAGGATGACGATGCCGCCAACCAACCGCGCCGCCAAGTGTTGTGGCGAAAACTATTCCAGCGAACTCGACATGCGCTCATCGACCTGATCGGCTGAAACTCGCTTGGGCCTCGGCTTGGTCGAAGCGGGGCAACATCCATTGCACGCACGGTCCGATCGCCACCAGCCACCAAAGCGTGCCCCAACCAATGCCGCCACCGAGCAACGCGCCGCCTGTGAACGCAAATGCTTCGATGGCGAACCGAGCTGTGCGGATGCTGATTCCTCGCTCGTTGAGCCCGGTCATGAGCCCGTCACGCGGCCCCGGCTCCCCAGTGCACTCCCAGGTACAAACCCGAGCCGAGCGCGACCACCAGCGGAGCAAGGATCGTGAGCGAAACCCGCCCGAGCGCGGCATCTGGTTCGGGGACAAGCCACAAAGTGGCATCGGTCGCGGGACCGATAATCAAAACGTTGAGCACCGTGCCCAAACCGATACGAACGCCCATGATCGCCACCAGCACCAACAACACCACACCCGTGAGGATGGTGGCGGTGCCGATGGTCAGCGGCGTGTGTTGCGACAAACCGTCGTGAAATACCGTCCACGGCCCTTGTCCGTTCGCCCCACGCACAACCAAGGCCAAGCCAGCACCAAAAACGATGAGCCCCAACACGATTTGGACAAGGTCACGTCCACGTTTCTCATGCAACACCGAGGCAACCTACCGGCGTTCGTCGACCAGCGTCTCGACCAGCTTGCTGAGCGTCTCGATGTGAGCGTCCTGGCGTTGTAGCAGCCGTTCGACGGTCTGGCGGTGCGCTCCAAGTTCCATTTCGTAACGGGCCGTTATCTGGTCGACCGCCGCGGCCAACTCATCGCTGCGACCCTCGACAAGGGCCCCCACTGCTTCGGTGAGTTGATCTATGCGCCGGCTCAACTCGGCCAGCTCTGATCTCGGTGCGGTGGGCCGCGGGTCGTCAGGAAGGCGCGGGGGTTGAGTTAGCGGTCGGCGCGGTTTGGCCGGGGCGACGGTTGGTTCGGTCCGCTCGGCATCGGCCACCGTCTGTCGAGCGGCGCGAACGTGTTCCAACCCGAGACGGCGTTTTGCCTGGCTATAGCTGAGATCTTCGCCGTCGTCAGAACCGGACACGGGCGCAGCGTAGGACGGGCCGGGTCGCCCATCAAGCGGCACCCAACCCCATCCCCGATCGGGGTTGGAACCACAATCCACAATTTGTACGTACAATCGGACGATGCGCAAAGTCCTCTCACTATTTCTGGCATTTCTGCCTATCGCTACATTCACCAACGGCTGCGGGTCCGTCGAGACCGACTCAGGCGGGGTCCGACTCGTAACCGCCACCGAAGCAGCCTCCATTACTGCCGACCCGCCAGCCGATCTGGTCGTGCTCGACGTTCGCACTCCCGATGAGTTTGCCGCGGGCCACTTAGACGGCGCCGTCATGATTGACTTCTACAGTGACGATTTTGCCGAGCAAATCGCGGTCCTCGATCCCAACGCCTCGTACGTGCTGTACTGCCGCTCCGGAAATCGCAGTGGGCAAGCCGCCTCCATCATGAAAAGCCTCGGTTTCAACGACGTGGCCGACATCGATGGCGGAATCATGTCGTGGCTTGACGCCGGGTTTGCCACCACAACGCGATGACTCCAAATCCCCGCAAGATGTGGGAGGACCGGTACGGGGCGAGTCCCGAATTCGTCTACGGCACGGCTCCCAACGACTTCTTGAGCCAACAATTGTCCGGACGGGCGTCCGGGGTTGCGCTTTGCATCGCTGACGGGGAAGGCCGCAACGGCGTCTACCTCGCCGGTCTGGGTTACGACGTCACGTCCATGGACCTCACCCATGCCGGCATGGCCAAGGCCCGCCGACTCGCTCTCAAACGCGGCGTCGACCTCTCAACCGTCGTTGGCGATCTCGCCGACTTCGACCTCGGCCACCAACGTTGGGATCTCATCGTCTCGATATTCGCTCACACCCCTGCTCCGATCCGTCGACAGGTTCATGCTGCAATAGGCGCGGCGCTCAAGCCCGGCGGGCGGTTCGTACTAGAGGCCTACACGCCAGATCAGATCGGCCGAGGATCCGGAGGACCACCGGTGCCCGAACTCACCATGACTCTCGACGCGCTGCGTAGCGAACTCGGGGGGCTGAACATCGAGCACGGCGTCGAGCTAGTACGGGCGATCAACGAAGGGCCGGGCCACACCGGCGATGGGGCGGTCGTGCAGGTCATTGCCACCAAAGCGTGCTAGCCGCGCTGGACTTCGCCACCAAAGCCGTCGGTGCCCGACGCACCAGCCGCTGACCCGAGTCGATCCATCGGGGTCGTGTGCCGCGACGGGGTTGGCGTAAATGCCACCGGCATCTCCTTGATGCCACCTATGAAATTGGAACGTAGATACCGCAGATCACCATCGAGACGAATGTCGGGCAACCGTTTGGCGATTGCTTCGAACATCAGCCGGATCTCCATCTTGGCGAGGTTTGCGCCCAGGCAATAGTGCGGACCGCCACCACCAAATCCGACATGGTCGTTGGGGGTGCGTTCGATGTCGAATTGCCATGGATTCTCGAACGCCCGCGGGTCGCGATTGGCCGCGATGTGCCACATCACCACTTTGTCTCCGGCTTTGATCTTTACGCCGTCGATCTCGAAATCAGCAGCGGCTTGGCGACGGAAGTTGAGGACCGGCGTGGCCCAGCGGACGATCTCGTCGACCGCGGTGTCCATGTAGCGGCTGGTGTCGCTACGGAACTTTTCCCACTGATCAGGGAACTCGAAGAACGCTTTCATGCCGTGAGTGATCGAGTTGCGGGTTGTCTCGTTGCCGGCAACGCACAGCAACAAGAAAAACATGTCGAACTCGGTTTCGTCGAGCTCTTCGCCATCGACGTCGGCCGACAACAAAGTGGTGATGATGTCGTCGGCGGGGCTCTGGCGACGTTCGGTCTGCAACATGCGGCTGTACATGAACAGCTCGGTCGCGGCGTTGGTGACGTCCTCGTGGCTGGTCACAAAGTCGGGGTCGTCGGATCCGACCATGGCGTTGGTCCACTCGAAGATCTTGGAACGATCCTCGAGTGGGATACCAACCATCTCGGCGATGGCCTGCAGCGGCAGCTCGGCCGAAAGTTGCGTAACGAATTCGGCGTGACCGTCCTCGCATACCTTGTCGAGGATCATGTCGGTGCGGTTCTGGAGGTAATCCTCGAGCAGGGAAATCATTCGAGGGGTGAACCCACGGCTGACGATCCGGCGATAGCGAGTGTGCTTTGGCGGATCCATCTCGATCATCAACGAGTCGCTGACCACGCCGGCTCGGTCGTCGTGAGGGTCGGCATCGCGCATTTGGGTACCGCCGGCGTTCGACGAGAAAATTCCGGCCTGTCGGTTGACTTCCTTCAGATGCGCTTGGCGGCTGATGACCCAAAATCCGGGGCCGAGATCGCCCTCGTCAAACCAATGGATGCCCGGCTCGGTCTCGCGGAACTGCTCGAGCATCGTGTGATGCTCCTGGCGCTGAAACGCATCGATATCCCAAAGGTCGACATCAACAGGTACAGCATCGATTGAAACAGGATCGATTGTCACGGCCAGCTCCCAAATTAGCTTCCTGCGAAGGAAGACTACATGGAAACAGGGGCTGCGGTAATAGGGTCGGGTCCGACGTAGCGGGCACTGGGACGGATGATTTTGGCGACGCCAACCTGTTCGATCACGTGAGCCGACCAGCCAATCGAGCGACTTACCGAAAACGTGGGGGTAAACATCGCCCGCGGCAGACCGGCCAACTCGAGCACAACCCCGGCCCAGAACTCGACATTGGTAACGATTCGCTGATCGGGTTTCCACTCCGCCAAATAGGCCAAGATCTCCTCTTCGATGCCGGCGGCCCGTTCGACCAACTCACCGCCGAGCGACTCGGCCGCTGATCGCAAGACAACTCCTCGAGGGTCCTCGGCGCGGTAAACCGCATGACCAAACCCCATAATCTTTTCACCATCGGCAACGGCGTTGGCGACCCAATCGCGCGCCGCGTCAGGCCGGCCGATCTCGTCGATCATCTCGATGCAACGGCTCGGCGCTCCCCCATGCAGCGGACCAGTAAGAGCCCCGATCGCCGCGACGATCGAACCGGCCATGTCGGCACCAGTGCTAGCCGCGACGCGGGCGGTGAACGTCGACGCATTGAACCCGTGATCGACCGTTGCAACCAGGTACTGCTCGACAGCTCGGGCGGCTACGACGTCGGGCACGGTGCCGGTCGCCATCCGCAGATAGTCGGCCGCGTGGCTCAGCGAAGGTTCGGGATCGATTGGGTCGAGCCCCAACCGGCGACGATGATGACGAGCCAGGATGTTGGGCACGATCGCCGCCAAACGGATGGCATCGTCACGCAACTCCTCGGCGGTACGGTCGATCGTCGGACCTCGGCCTTCGCGATCGGCTACGGCCAAGATACCAACCCGCAACGTGTTCATCGGATCAGAGAGACATTCGGCCGCCGCGTCGACCAACCGCCCAACGCCAGGCGGCAGCTCCCGATAACGGCCGACCTCGATCAGCGGTCGCTCCGGCGGCAAGGCCCCGTCGACCTGAAGAGTCCAGACGTCTTCGAGGGTTCGTTGACGAGCGAGCTCGGCCGCGTCGAACTGGCGATAGTGAAAGAAACCTTCTTGGCCTCGCACCGCACCCAGAACCGTGTCGGCAACGGCAAGGCCTTTAAGACCGGGCGGGGCGATAAACGAAGAATCAGTCATGTCTCCACCGTGCACCGGATGAGATACATTGACAACCTTGATCGAATCAACGTTGATCCAATCAATATGAGTGTCTCTCGGATTTCGGCGGCCGAAGCCGCGGCACGACTCGGAGTCAAACGCGAAACCATCTACGCCTATGTGAGCCGCGGTCAGCTCTCATCTGAGCGCCACATCGACGGCAAGTCATCGACCTTCGACCCCCTCGAGATCGACCGCCTACGCCGACGCAAAAACGACAGCCGACCGGGCCGACTCGAAGTAGCCATCTCCTCGGGCATCACCGAAGTACTCGACGGATCGGTTGCCTACCGCGGCCACCGACTCGAGTCGCTGATCGCCGACGGAGCAAGTTTCGAAGCCGTAGCCGAACTCCTGTGGAGCGGAAACCTCGGACCGACGCAGCCATGGTCGGCCAGCCAATCACTGGTCGAGGCGGTCAGTCCTGCGATCCAGGCGCTGAGCGAACGTTCCACCTCAATCGATCGCATGATGGCCGGAGTAGTCGCGGCGGCGGCCGCCGACCCATTTCGCGCCGACCGCTCCCGCCACGGCCTGACGACGAGCGGCCGCATCCTCGTGTGCACCATCATCCAAGCGTTGCCCGCGGCTGGCCCCCGCCACGACCCGCCCAACTCTCGGGTGGCCGATCGGCTCTGGAATCGGCTCACCACCACCGACCCGGCCGGGGCCGACCTGCTCGACCGAGCGCTCGTAGTGCTAGCCGACCACGGGATGGCCACGTCAACACTTGCGGCCCGCCTCGCGGCGTCCACCCGCGCCGCGCCCCACGCCGTGCTTCTGGCGGGATTGGGCGCAGTATCTGGACCTCTTCACGGAGCCGCCAGCGCGGCGGTGCACGACCTACTTGTCCACGCCGAATCCGACGGCGCCGACGCCGCTATCGCCGCGGTCATCGAACGCGACGGCAAGGTGCCTGGCATTGGTCACTTCATCCATCGTCAGGCCGACCCACGCCACGACCTGCTCATGGAGGCCATCGCCAACGCGGCCGCCACCTTCTCTACGGAACAACTTGACGTTGTCGCATCGGTGGTCGCCCGAACGTCGCAGCGCATACCGGTCGCCCCCAACGTCGACTTTGCGCTCGGCGCCCTCACCTATCTCAGCAACATGAGCAGAGACGCCGGCGAAGTTGTCTTCGCCATCGCCCGCACCGCGGGATGGTTGGCTCACGCCCTCGAAGAGTACGACGAGGCTCCGATCCGGTTCCGGCCAGTGGGCCGTTACGTGGCCGAACGACGATCGTCAAGCACGGCCAGCAACTGATCAACGGCGACCGAAGGAGTCAACGTGTCGGCCGCGACCGCGGCTTCGGCCTTTGACAAAGCTGCGCCAAACGTCGGGTCGGCGTCGAAGCGGGCCAGCAACCGGTCCCGCAGCAACGCTCTCATCCACGCCATCCGTTGACCCTGTCGCCGCCGGGCGCGGCCGCCGCTCGCTGCCATCAACTCCTGGTGATCCACGATTGCCGACCACAACTCGTCGAGACCGGTCCCGGCCAGTGACGAACACGTGAGTACCGGCGGTTCCCACTCGGCGCCGCTCGGCTGCACGAGGTGCAGCGCCCTTCGGTAGTCGACCGCGGCCTGCTCGGCGCTCTTGACGTTGGCACCGTCGGCCTTGTTCACCGCCACCAGGTCGGCCAGCTCGAGCACCCCCTTCTTGATGCCCTGCAACTCATCTCCGGCCCCCGCCAACATCAACACAACAAAGAAATCGACCATGCCTTGCACGACCGTTTCGCTTTGCCCGACACCGACCGTCTCGACCAGTACCACGTCGAACCCGGCCGCCTCTAGCACCACCATTGCTTCACGGGTCGCGCTCGTGACCCCACCGAGCGTTCCCGCCGAGGGGGAAGGCCGGATGAACGCGTTGGGGTCTACCGCGAGAGTGGCCATGCGGGTTTTGTCGCCAAGGATCGAGCCACCCGTGCGAGTGCTCGAAGGATCGACGGCGAGCACCGCCACCTTGTGCCCTCGGCTGGTCAGCCGTCCCCCGAGCGTTTCGATGAACGTCGACTTCCCCACGCCTGGAACCCCGGTAATGCCGACTCTGATTGCCTCGCCCGACAGCGGCAACAGGTCCTCGAGTAGTTCGGCCGCCTCGTCGCGATGACTTGGCAGCACCGACTCGACCAACGTGATGGCCCGACCAATAGCGGTGCGGTTGCCGTCGAGGACATCGGCGCTGAGCGGGTGCGGCATCGGCGACGACATTACTGCGTTCGAACGGCCGGAACTTCTTCTGCCCCTCGATGCCCAAAGCGAACACATGTTCGCTCTACTCAAACCATGTTCATGGCCGAACACCAACGGTTTGCAGAACTGGATCCCCACGGTTTGTCGCGCCCCGAGCTGGTCGAAGCGATCGAGCATCTCCACCGCTTCGAGTCCCACGCTGTCGAACGTCGGTTGACCTTCACCGCGGCCATCGACGCGCTGGGCGACAATGGCGCCGACGCGGCCACGATCACTCGCAATCACGCCCGGCGGTCTCCCAAAGCCGCGCAGAACGAAGCACGGGCAGCAACGGCGTTGAAGACCATGCCCGCGTTTTCCAAGGCGCTTCGCCAGGGTCAAATCTCGGCCGAACACCCTGATGCGATGGCCAATGCGGCCGATCGGGTCTCGCCGGCCGAGGCCGAGACTCTGGTCAACGATGCCATGACCCACTTCCACGTCACCGTCCCGACCGTGTCGGCCAAGCTGGCCATCGCCGCACTCAACGAACGCGTCGATCAACTCTGGCGCGAAGATGGAGGACGCGATGGCTCTCCCAACGACATCCGTTCACCGGCCCAACGACGTGCCGACGCGTTTGTGTGGCTACTGGCCAACCAGTCGGCACCGGGTTCGGGCCGAACTCACCCCAAGTTCATGGCCATTGTTCATCTCGATCTCACAACCGAGCGGGCGAGTACTGCGACGGCACACCCATTCCACCGTCCGTGTTGGCCCAGATCGCCGGCGAGAACCATCTCGAGGTCGAACTAGTCGGTCTGCTCTACGGGTCCAAAGGCCAACCGCTTTACCTCAGCCGGTCGATCCGCTTGGCGAGCCGAGCTCAGTGGATTGCCCTCATAGATCGCGACCGTGGTTTGCGTGCGCTGCAACGCCGATCCGTCGCGCACCCATGCTCATCACGTCGACGAATTCTCCGCTGGGGGCTCCACCGATGTCAGCAATCTCGAGCTCGATTGTCACACCGATCACGGCCTGATCCACCAGCACGACTTCGATCCTCGACGACGAAAACCCCGGGCCGCCTAGCGGGCGGTTGCGAATACGAAAAGAGCTAGGGTGCGGCCATGATCCGCCATCACGTACTGATCACGCTAAACGACGACGCCAAAGATGTGGCCGACGAAATCGTCGCTGAGCTGACGGCGTACGCCCCGGGTTCCGAACACGTGCGGTCATACAAGGTCGGGCGAGATCTCGACCTTGCGGCCGGGACCGCCGACGTGGCGGTCGTCGCCGAGTTCGACGACATCGCCGGATACCAGGCCTACTCAGCGGATCCCGACCATGTCGACATCATCGAACGGCTCATCAAACCCAACGTCGCTGGTCTGGTCCGCTGCCAAACGGAGTTCTAGCTCAGCTCAACAGATCAAGCAGCTCCACGGCGGCGTCGGGGATAACCGTGCCGGGTGGGTAGACGGCCACGGCTCCCATGTCGGTGAGGGCGGCGACGTCATCGGGCGGGATCACACCGCCGACAGTGATCTTGATATCACTTCGCCCAAGAGCCGCTAACTCGTCGCGTAGTTGCGGCACCAGGGTGAGGTGACCGGCGGCCAACGACGATGCCCCGACCACGTGCACATCGGCCTCCACAGCTTGACGAGCGACCTCGGCCGGGGTCTGAAAGAGCGAGCCGATGTCGACATCAAACCCGAGATCGGCGAACGCGGTAGCGATGATCTTTTGACCGCGGTCGTGACCGTCTTGACCCATCTTGGCGATCAAGATGCGGGGACGACGACCGTGAGCAGCCGCGAACTCGTCGGCCTTGGCTCGGGCGGCAGTGATGGAATCGGCGTTGGTCCCCACTTCGGCTCGATACACCCCTTCGATTGTGCGGATAGTTGCGACGTGTCGACCGTAGACGGTTTCGAGGGCGTCGCTGATCTCCCCCACCGTTGCTTTGGCTCGGGCCGCGTCGATCGCCAACGCCAAAAGGTTGCCGTCGCCGTGTGCCGCGGCTGCGGTGAGCGCCTCGAGGGCCGCCTGTACCGCGCGTTGATCACGTTCTCGACGAAGCGTTTCCAGCTTGGCCAGCTGCGATTGGCGAACTTCGGCGTTGTCGATCTTGAGAACGTCTACAGGTGTCTCCTCGCCGGGGCCGAGCCGGTATTTGTTGACGCCAACCACGACCTGGCGACCCGAGTCGATACGGGCCTGGGTGCGAGCGGCGGCTTCCTCGATCCGCAATTTGGGAATGCCGGCCTCGATCGCCGCGGCCATCCCACCGATCGATTCGACTTCGGTGATGTGGGCCAAGGCCCGCTCGGCGAGCTCGTTGGTGAGCCACTCGACGTGATGGCTGCCGCCCCAAGGATCAACGGTGCGAGTCGTGCCGCTTTCTTGCTGCAGGAACAATTGCGTGTTGCGGGCAATACGGGCCGAGAAATCGGTCGGCAAAGCCAACGCCTCGTCGAGCGCATTGGTGTGAAGCGATTGGGTATGACCTTGAGTGGCAGCCATGGCTTCGACGCAGGTGCGGGTCACGTTGTTGAACACGTCTTGGGCGGTGAGGCTCCACCCGCTGGTCTGGCTATGGGTACGCAGCGACGACGATTTGGGATTGATCGGGTTGAAGTCGGCCATCAGCTGGCTCCACAAAAGGCGGGCGGCGCGCAGTTTGGCGATCTCCATGAAGAAGTTCGTGCCGATAGCCCAAAAGAAGCTGAGCCGCGGCGCAAAGGAATCGACGTCCAGACCGGCATCGATCCCGGCCCGCACGTATTCGATGCCGTCGGCGAGGGTGTAGGCCAGTTCGAGATCGGCGGTGGCCCCCGCTTCTTGCATGTGGTAACCCGAAATCGAAATCGAGTTGAACCGCGGCATCTCTTGACTAGTGAAGGCAAAGATGTCGGAGATGATCCGCATGCTCGGCGTCGGTGGGTAAATGTAGGTGTTGCGGACCATGAACTCTTTGAGAATGTCGTTTTGAATGGTCCCGGCGAGCTGGGCCGGAGCCACACCCTGTTCCTCGGCGGCAACCACATACAACGCCAAGATCGGCAACACCGCGCCGTTCATGGTCATGCTGACGCTCATCTGGTCGAGCGGGATGCCGTCGAACAACTGGCGCATGTCGAGAATCGAGTCGATAGCAACGCCGGCCATGCCGACATCGCCGCTTACCCGAGGATTATCGGAGTCGTAGCCGCGGTGGGTGGCCAGGTCGAAAGCCACCGACAACCCTTTTTGGCCCGCGGCGAGGTTGCGTCGATAAAAGGCGTTGGACTCTTCGGCGGTCGAGAACCCGGCGTATTGGCGGATTGTCCACGGCTGGTTGACGTACATCGTTGGATACGGCCCGCGCACAAACGGAGCCAATCCAGGAAACGTCGCCGCAAACGCCAGCTCGCCCAAAGCGTTGGCGTCGACAACCGGCGCAACGGCGATGCCCTCGGGCGTTTCCCACGCGTCGAGGTTCCCGGTGGTGGTTGTCGGGACCGGGCCGCCGAAGGGCACGTTCTTGAAGTCGGGGATGTTGCTCATGGCGCAACCGACCGATTGGCGGACGCAAGAAGCGCACCGCAACCCACCACGTAGAGAAGTCCACCAGTCGCAGTCAACCAATCGCCGTTGACGATCCCGACCAGCGTGAACACCACCGAACCGGCAACAAAGAACACCCATCCAATACGTTCGAGCGAGCGCATCAGCTCAGCCCCAGCTGGGCATGAACGGTGCGGAGCGTGGCGACAACATCGATGCCGACATGCCAGAACTCATCAACTCCAGCCGCCCGCAGCGAACCCTCGGCCGAGCCGGGTCGGCCCGCGTAGGCCACGAAGCTCGCACCTGCTTCTTTGAGCGCTCGCGCCGTGGCATCGGCCCGTTCGGCGTAGATCGCGTCGCTCGAACAGATCACTGCTACCAGCAGACCGCTAGAGGCAAACTCGGCTTCGGCTTGCAACGGCGAGTCGGACCCGTCGCTCGATCCGCCTGTCACGCCCACACCACCGACCGCCAACAGATTGGTTACCCACGAGGTGCGGGCGGTGTGAGCCGACAACGAGCCAAGCGCGGCGATGTGAACTCGGGGATCGGCACCGTCGAGCCGCGACCGGTCAGCGACATCGCGGAGCCGTTCGAACTCGACCGCAGGGCGACGCAGCGGCCAACCGGTCGGGGCCGCGGCGCCGTCCACGAATCCACTCGTCGACACAGCGCTATCGGGGAACTCGCTGACCCCGGTGACTGGTTCGGCGCGGGACGCCAATTTCTCGGCTCGAGCGTTCCAGGACTGATCAACCTCGTCTCGAACCCGTCCAGACTCGAGGGCGACGACGATCCCGCCGGTCGCCTCCACGTCCTGAAAGGCCGTCCATGCCGACTCGGCCAGCCTCTGGGTGAGCGACTCGACAAACCACGAACCAGCGGCGGGATCAACCAGCCGGCTGAGCCCGCATTCCTCGATCAACACCAGCTGGGTATTGCGAGCGTTGCGACGGGCCAACGCCGAGTCGGTGCCGTCGAAGCTCAACACGGTGATCGCGTCGGCCCCGCCCACCCCCGCCCCGAGCACCGCGGCGGTTGAGCGCAACATGTTGACCCACGGATCTCGGCGGCTGAAGATGACTGGAGAGGTGACCGCGTGGAGTCGGGGGACTTGGGGCAACGCTGGCACCCCGCTGGCTTCGAGAACCTTTGACCACAACAGCCGAGCGGCCCGCAGTCGCGCAATATTGAGAAACTGATCAGCATCGACACTGACACGGAACCCAACAAGATGGGCCGCTTCGGCCACCGCCAAACCGGCCTGCTCGAGCGCTCGCAGGTATGCAACACCGGTAGCCAGCATCCACGCCAGTTCTTGCGACTCGTTGGCGCCAGCATCCACGTAACGGGTGGTGTCGACGGTGAAGCCGACCATATTCGGATGCCGCTCGGGGAGTTGGCTGGCGAAATCGGCTGCCTGTTCGAGTTTGTTGACGGCGCCGCCGCGGGCCCACTCCCCTACGGGGTCGAGCCCCAACCAGCTGCGAGTGGCCGCCGCGTCGGGCTGTTCGCCGATTAGGGCGAGAAGCGCGTTGGCATCGTCGATTGACGAATGCGGCGACAACACAACCGGGGCGAGGTCGAGCCGAACACCATCGAGAGTGCGCCGCAGGCGGTCGGTGGTCCAACCCGACGTAGGTCGACCTAATTCGATCGAAGTTGCGCCCCGCTCGAGTTCGTCGAGGATGAGCGACCGGTCCTGGTCGGGATCGGTCGGGTCACAGGTTTGGTGCCGGGTTCGCACGTCCCAACCGTGGGCGACACGATCGGCGTCAGGCAAACCAACCCGCTGTCCATCACCGAGTCGACCGGTGTACAGCGGTTGAATATCGAGTCCCGAACGGGTGCTGGACACAAGCATTTCGTCAAACGACGAGTCGCCCAAGACAGTATCGACCGCGGACCGCCAGTCGGCCTCGCGGGCGGTGCCGGCGGCGAGTGTTTGGTCGGCGCTCATGGTCGACACGATAGGCCACTGCCGGTTTTGTGCATCATCAACAAGGCTGGCGACGACGAGGCCCACTACGTTGCGGGGCGTGACCATGCCCACTGACATCGCCACGATCGACTGCATGATCGGGTTCGCCGAGCGAGATTTCGCTGTGTACGACTTCATTCGTTATCAGCTGAAGGATGCCGAATCGGCCGACTTTCAGTTTCCGGTCGAATACATGTTCAAAAACGTCCCCAAGGACCTTTACGGCACCGACGCCGACCCCGTAACCGTCACTCTCGGCGAAATGGACCGCCACGGCATCGCCCAAGGCCTGATCGGATGCGACGGAGAAGTCAGCCAGCGGGCCCTTCGAGCCCACCCCGACCGGTTCATCGCATCAGCCAACGTCGACCCCAACGACGTTATGGGCGAGGTCCGCAAGCTTCGACGTCAACACGACGAGTTCGACATCCGCGCCGTAGGCACGTTCCCGGCGGGCTGCGTTCCGCAAGTCCCGATCGACGACCCGAAGTTCTACCCGATCTACTCGACTTGTTGTGAGCTCGACATCCCGATCTTCGTGTGTGCGGGGGTTCCCGGCCCTCGGCTGCCTATGGGCCCACAAGTGGTCGAGCGAATCGACCGCGTCATGTACGACTTTCCCGAGTTGACCCTCGTAACCAGGCACGGCTGCGAACCTTGGGAGGCCCTCATCGTGAAGCTGATGTTGAAGTGGCCGTGCCTGCACTACGCAACTTCGGCCTTCGCCCCGAAGCACTATCCGCAGGCCATCGTCGACTACGCCAACACCCGCGGCAGCGACAAAATCATCTACGCCGGGTACTTCCCCATGGGTTTGTCGCTCGACCGCATTTTCTCTGACATGCCCGGCGTCGGATTCAACGACGACGTGTGGCCCAAGTTTCTACGCGGCAACGCCGCCCGAATCCTCAAGGTTGACTGAGCGAGGGGGAGAGATCAGTCGGTTGAGTCTTCAAGGCGGCGTGGGCCGGTTCGGGTTGTTTGGTGGGCGAGCTCAGCTCCTTGCCGCGGCTTCAGCCGCTTCGGCCTGGTCCTCGTGCAGGAAACTTCGTCCTACTCCGAGAGCCACTACGGTCAACGCCCCGCTCAAGATGAGCGCAGTTGACCCGCCAGGGAGAACTCCCATGACAAACGCCAGATCCATTTTTCTTTCCTCCATCTATTTCGCATCAAATATTTCGCCACTACAGGTTTCGTCACGTTCCCGCCGGTTGCTGACCCATTCGGGCCGCTGCACCCACTGACAAGTGACATCGGAATGGGGCCACTAGTCATCCGCGGCCTCAGCCTTGCTGGTACGCACCGTCGTCGCGGCGGCGCGTTGCGCTCAGAGTTACGAAGCCAATGCCGAGCCCGATTAGTAGCACGGCCGAGCCAAGCCACCACATCATTGAAAACCGCACGCCGGTAAACGCCAGCACCGGGTCGGCCACCGCCGAGAAGACCGGCGTTGAGGACTCGACCGCGAGTTCATCGAGGTTGTTGACGATGTTGAGGTCGTTGCCCATCGAAGTGATCGAGGCATCGGCTTTCAGCTTCGCCTCTGCGCCATACACTCTCGTTTCGACCTGGAAGTCGATCATCCAGCCTGGCGCCATGGTTCCCAGCTCGCAGCGCAATGTCGTCGCATCGATCCAACAGCTCGGAGCGGCGGCCTCCCGGCCGGCAAACAAGCTTGCGCCATCGGTCTGACCGGCGGCTAATACCTGCCAAGAAGCAAACGACCAATCGGCAATGATCGCCCCGTCAGCGGGAGTAACAGCGATCACCGTGGCAGAGGCACCGGCCGGACCGAGATTCGCGGCGCGCAAGTCGTAGGTGAGGACATCCACACCCGTGGTGTGGTCACGTTTGACCGACACGAACTCAACAGTTGCGTCGATGTTGGCGGTTGGGTCCCGCCAGTCGGGGGTGCCGTCACCGTCGCCGTCGACCGCGGCGTAAACACCATCAACAACGGCTTCGGCATGGTCGCTTAGGCCATCGTTGTCTGAATCGAGATCGAGGTAGTC
>Ga0114932_10000082_pt1 | contig 101200 bp, 70 predicted proteins | sample 2SBtaG_2_FD_87286 | JGI IMG/M metagenome (GOLD analysis project Ga0114932, IMG submission 87286) | Deep subsurface microbial communities from Kolumbo volcano to uncover new lineages of life (NeLLi) - 2SBTROV12_ACTIVE470 metaG | ecosystem: Environmental > Aquatic > Marine > Volcanic ...
GACCTGGGGCTCTTGACCACCCGTGCCGAGCCCTTTGGCGACCACTTCAAGCTCACGGGGACCAAGACCTGGATCACCTTTGGCGAGCACGACATGGCCGACAACATCGTGCACCTGGTCCTGGCGAGGCTGCCGGACGCGCCGTCTGGCATCAAGGGCATCAGCGCCTTCGTGGTGCCGAAGTTCCTGGACGACGGGACCCGGAACCCGGTCTTCTGCGGCGGCACCGACCACAAGATGGGCATCCACGCGTCGCCCACCTGTGTCGTGAACCTGGAGGACGCCGAGGGCTGGCTGGTGGGCGCCCCCCACAAGGGCATGCGCTCCATGTTCACCATGATGAACGCCGCGCGCCTGAACGTCGGCATCGAGGGCGTGGCCCTGGCCGAGGCCGCCTACCAGAACGCCCTGAGCTACGCCCAGGACCGCCGCCAGTCCCGCTCCCTGAACCCCGCCAAGCAGGACCGCAACGCGGCGGCCGACAACATCCTGGTCCACCCCGACGTGCGGCGGATGCTGCTGACCTGCAAGTCCACCAACGAGGGCCTGCGGGGCCTGGTGGCCTGGATCGCCATGAACTACGACGTGATGCACCACAGCACCGACGCCGCGGCCCAGCAGAAGGCCGAGGACCTGGTCGCGTTGCTCACGCCGATCATCAAGAGCTACGGCTCGGAGCGGGGCTTCCTGAACGTGCACGAGGCCATGCAGGTCATGGGCGGCGCCGGCTACACCCAGGACTGGCCGGTCGAGCAGTACCTGCGCGACGTGCGCATCGCCATGATCTACGAGGGCACCAACCACATCCAGGCCCTGGACCTGGTCGGTCGCAAGCTGCCGATGCACGGCGGTCGGCTGATGCAGGTCTTCGCCGCCGAGGTCATGGAGACCCTGGGCGCGGCCGGCCAGCACGCCGAGCTCGGCCCCTTCGTCGAGGCCCTGGGCAGCGCCGCCGGCCAGCTCCAGACCACCACCATGGCCCTGGCCCAGGAAGCGATGGCCGACGCCGAGGTCATCGGCGCCGTCGCCAACAGCTACCTGTCCCAATTCGCCCTGGTCACCCTGGGCCACGTCTGGATGAAGCAGCTCCTGGCGCTGATGGACCGGCCCCAGGACGACAAGCTCCGCCGGGCCAAGCTCCAGACCGCGCGGTTCTACTTCGAGGTCATGCTGCCCGAGGCCCGCCTGCACGCCAAGCGGGTCAAGGTCGGCAAGGCGCCGATGGTGGACATCGACGTCGCGCTCCTCTGAGGGCACCCTGTGCCCGTGATCCCCTGCTTGCTGGTCCTGCTCGCTTGCCGACCGGATCCACCTTCGCCGACACCGCCGGCGGACACGGGCGCCCCGCCAACATGGATCGACACCGGGGACACGGACACCACCCGCTGGGACACCTGGGGGCCCGGGGACAGCGACACCGAGCCGGTCCCCTGTGACTTCACCCCAGAGCCCGGGCGCGGGGTCGAGTACCTGGACGTGCTGGCGCGGCTCGAAGCCCAGCGCTGCCTGGACGACGAGGACCAGGAGACTCTCCATGGGCACCTGGTGGACGGCATGGTGGGCGGTCAGCTCCACTGCGACACGGTCTTTCGCGCATCGTCGGCCGACGGCCTGAGCTTCGACGGCGACGCGGAGCGGGTCCTGACTCACGCCAGCGTGCCCGATGTGGCCATCGACAGCCGCGGCCATCACATCCTGGTCTACAACGATCTGACCCCGTACAAGCTCCACGACGTCATCCGCACCGACCCAGAGCGCATCTGGCGCCAGGGCCTGCTCGGCAAGGGCGGTGTGGGCATGTCCCTGGACGCCCTCGACGGCCACGGCTTCCGGGAGCTGCGCACCCTCGACCTCGCGCTGGACCGGGTGACCCTGGCGGTGGACCCGGACCTGGGGCGACGGGCCGATGGGACCTGGCGCATGCTCTGGTTCGGCGTGAACCTGGACCAGTACAGCAATGGGTGGACCAGCCCGCTGCACAGCGACAAGCCCCACAACCTGTTCCGCACCACATCGACGGACTACCGCGACTACCCCACCGCGAGCGTGGCGGTCGCCAGCGAAGACGGGCCCTTTGGGGGGGTGGATCCGACGATCCTGGACCTGGACGACGGCGGGGAGATCCTGATGATGGGGCCCATGCCAGAGACGGTCCTGGCCTGGCAGTCCCCGGACGGCGACGACTGGGGAGACGACACCGCGCTGTCCGACTTCGACACCGAAGTGCCCGGCGTGACCCCCGACGCCATGCCGGATCCCGCTGGCGGCTACCGGCTGCACTACATGGTCAACGGGGAACAGGGCAACTTCCAGCTGGCCACCAGTGCGGACGGCCGGACCTGGGACGCCCCGGGCCACGTCATGCGCCAGGCCGACGGGGGCAAGAACCTGTCCCTGGCCATCGATCCGGACGGGGTCTGGTGGCTGTACTGGAACGAGACCGACTGGGACTGCGTCGCGGCGTGGGAGGACGGCCCCCCCGAGTGAGGGTGGTCGAGCGTGGCGGAGTGGATAGGGCTCGGGACACACCGCGGAGTGCGTCATGTCCAAGCCCACCGAGGAAGAGATCGCCCAGATGGCCCAAGAGGCCCTGGAGGGCAACGACCCGGAGAAGACCCGGGACACCCTGCTGGCCCTGCTCGAGGCCGGCGGCGACCGGGCGGACCTGCTGCACGCCCTGGCGGCGACCCAGGTCGCCCTCGGCGAGGCCGCCCAGGCGCTGAACCACATCCTGCGGGCCGAGCGTTTGATCGAGGGGGAGGCCGGCAGCGAGCCTATGCTCGCCGCGCTGATGCACACCCGGGCAGCCTGCTACGAGGACCTGGCCCAGGCCGAACAGGCTGCCAACACCTACCGGGCCATCACGGGCCTGGAGGGCTCCCATGCCCGGGCACTCCAGGCCCTGGGACACCTGTTGCTGTCCTGGGGCCGCCCGGACGAGGGCCAAGCCAAGCTCCAGGCCTACCTGGACGACGGCAGCGACATCGCCGAGCACCTGGAGGGCACCGCGGCCTACCTGCGCGGCGCCCAGCGCGTGCTCGGGGACGACGTGCACCCGACCCTGTTCCTCGAGGCCCACCGCGAGGGCTACTGCGGCTTCTTCGATCACCACGCCGCTGCCATGGCCGAGAAGGGCTGGATCGCCGAGGCGGCGGTGATGATGCGCAACGAAGCAGGCGAGGTGGTCCCGAGCATCCCCGATGGCGCCCCGCCCTATGCCGCCATTCGCGTAGACCTGGTCGACCCGGCGAGCGGCCAGCGGGGCCAGGTGGGCGAGCGCCCGATGGTCGTGGCCCTCCAGGACTACGAGGCCGTGGCCCAAGCGCCCCTGTTGCTGTCCTGGCCGCCGGACGACCACCCCTTCGGCCTCTGGGTCAGCACCCAGTGCCCGTGGGACCACCTGCCGATCCAGGTCCGCTTCGCCGACCCCGACGCCGACGCCGTCCAGCTGTTCGAGCCCCTGCTCGCCGACTGGTACCGGGCCGGATGGGACGGCGCCTTCGGCGCGGCCGAGCGCGGCCGCTTCCACGACATCGTGCCGCCCGTGCCTTCAGGCCCGGCCGGAGTGGTCGCTTATGTCGACCTGGGCCGCGCAGAGCTCCGGGCGCTGGACGACCTGCGTGAGCGCCTGGTGGCCCTGCACGCCGAGCACCCCATCCGCAGCGTGCTGTTCGGTCGGGGCTTCATCCCCGCTTGACGGGGTCCTTCACGGATTGAGGTACCGGCTCTTCCGCTCCCACCCGGTCTTGGGGGAGTAGCCGAAGATCAACGAGCCACCCTTGATGGTGTCGATCAGCTTGCGACTGATCGCCGGGTCGATGGCCGGACAGCCCCACGAACGGCCCAGTCGGCCGTTGGCGTCCACAAAGGACTGGGTCGCGTAGCTCGCGCCGTGCACCACGATCGCCCGCTTGCGCGCCAGGTCGTTGAAGCCCACCTCGAGCCCGTCCAGGCGGAGGGAGTAGCCGTGCTTGCCGTAGTAGGTCTCGGCGGTCTTGAGCAGGCCCAGGTTGGACTGCTTGGACATGTTCGTGTTCGAGAACTTGGTGGGGGTGTTGCCGCCGGAGTTCTTGCCGTGGGAGACGTGCTGGTGAAACAGCACCTTGTTCGACGCCAGGTCGATCACCCACAGCCGCTTCTGGCTCGACGGCAGCGAGTAGTCGATGACCGTCAGCAGCTTGCGGTCGGTGTCGCCGCGGGCCCAGGCGGCCTGGAAGGCCTTGAGCGCCTGGCCCAGCACGTGCTCGGAGAGCCCCATGTCGGTGAAGGCATCGGGCTGCAGGGTGGTCACCGGCGGGGCCGCGTCGGTCCGGGTGGGGGAAGGCTTGAGGGCCTTGCCCATGTCGGATGCGACGGCCAGGGCCACGGCATCACAGGGTTCGGGGTCGGCCAGGACCGGCGGTCCGAGGAGCAGCAGGGCGAGCAGCACGCCCCCCGTCCTCGCAAGGCCCGTGCCACACCCTGGCCACCGCGCCAGGCCGATCCGCGGTGCGACCCCGAAGCCTCAGGGGGTGTGCAGACCCCGGTCGAGCCACCGCCGGAGCCAGGGCCAGAACAGGACCGGGTACAGCGCGATCATGCCCCACGCGAACATGCCTAGCTCCATGGTGATCGCGATGCCCACATGCATCACCAGGGCGACCGACGCCCACCAAGGCGCGAACCGAGTCAGGATCAGGATCGCGCTGCACTCCAAGAGCACGGTGGAGATCGAGCCGAGCCGGGTGAAGCCGATCCACAGCGGGTGGGTCCACGTGGGATCGACCCGGGCCGCCAGCGGGTCCCCCAGGATGCGGTACAGCACCGGCCACTTCCCGACGCCGAACCACTGGAGCGTCGCCATGACCTTGGACGTGCCCGCAGACATGTAGACGCACACCAGCAAGAGCTTGATCAGGTCCGACGGCCACGCCGGAGCCGTGGGCACAACCGGCCCACGGGCCAGGCTGAACCGGCGGTGGGCCTGGGACAGCAGCAAGATCAGCAGCACGCACCGCAGGATCCGGTCCACCCCGCGGTCGCCCGGGGGGTACAGGTGGCCCAGCTGGGCATAGGCCAGCACGCCGATCAGGGTGGCGGGACGGCTGAGCACGCCGAGCACCACACAGGCCATGCAGGCGACCGCGATCCAGAACGCCACCGGCCCGGCCCACAGGGGCGACAGCTGGTCGATCCAGACCGCGTCGTCGGTAAACGTGCTCAAGCCCCCGGCGTCCCACGGTCGGAACAGCACCGGCACGAGCCCCAGCCACCACACCCGGAGCAGGTCCAGCAAGACGCAGAGCGCGGCCCCGATGCGCACGAGCGCCAGGGGCCGGGTGTCCAGGGGCCGGCCCGTGAAGGCGACCCAGCGGGCCCAGAGTGCGCTCACTTGGGCAACCTGGGCTTCCAGTCCGGGGCCTTGGCCACGATCCGGTGGGCCAAGGTCTCGTCGGCGTCGCCGGGGAACGGGGCCTGCTTGCAGCGAATCTCCACCTCCTGGGCTTCCGGAAACGCATCGACGGCCCGCCCGGCCACCCACCGCATCAGGCCCCGCCAGTTCTTGGAGTGCCGCCGAATGCAGCTGGCCTCGATCATCGGTCGGATCCGCCGGCTGCCCAGCTGGGGCCCCAGCCAGCGCAGCGCGTCGGACTGGCTCCGGAAGGCCCGCTCCCCGTCGATCCAGATCTCCATGTGCCGGACCTTGGGCGGTCCGTTGCGGTAGAGGTTCCAGGTCTGGGCCAGCCGAAAGGGGCGCTGGCTGGCTTCGACCTTGCGCACGAGCGGCATCCGGACGTCGCGATTGAACGCGACCACGGCGATGCCCGCCCAGACCAGGGCGTCCGGGTAGTCCCGCATCGCCTGGGCCCGCTCGTCGGGGTCCTGGAGATCGTTGCTGCGCAGGAAGTCCAGGCCGGGCGTGCCCAGCAAGAGCATCCACAGACCGACCGCCAGCACCAGCACGGCACGGATCTGGTCCCGACGGCTCTCGATCGTCCCCATGGTCGCCCCCTATCCCAGCCCTCTGCACGAGTTCTGCACCCGATCCCCACGGCCTGCGCGCCGTCACGCCCCAGGGTCGCCACCACCCGCGAGGAGCAGGCGCGCACCGAGACGGTCGACAGCGTGGGCACCCTGTTCCTCCTCATGCAGCTGACCGGCCGCCTGGACTGGTACCAGGTGCTCGGCCGCGACGGGCCTTCCCCCCCTGCGGAGCCGGCCACCGCCTGAGTCGACGCCCGTCGGCGGGGGCCCGTGATATCGTCGCCCGCGCGGCGTTCCGAGGTGCACATTGTCCGAGACGCCAGGGTCCGGCGAAGCCACCGAGCCGACTGGTCCGACCGGGGCCGAGGTCCCCGAGGAGACAGAGGCGCCGCGGGGCTTCGTCCCGACCCCCGCGATGCTCTCGCCCGACGTCGAGGACGAGGTCGAGCTCGGCGACTCGGACATCGGCAAGGACGCGAACAAGGCCCTGCGGTCCCTGGCCCGGACGGCTCGCTCGTTCCTGATGTACGACCCGGGCAACGAGGCGATCAAGATCTTCCTGCGCCAGATGCACGAGGACTTCCAGACCTTCTTCCGCCGTCACGGGCAGCTCGCTCTGGCCGTGCGGCCGTTCGAGATGGTCGTGGCCCGCGAGGTCGTCTACCTGGAGCGGGATCGCGAGCGTTCCCTGGCGTTCAAGCTCTACCGGGACGGCGTGCGCAACATCGTGATCCGGCCCGACGTGGACTGGGAGGAAATGCTCGGCCTCCTCAAGATCCTGTCGGTGCGCTTCGTCGGCATCCGCTCCGACGAGGACGACATCGTCACCCTGCTGTGGAAGGCCGCCTTCCAGGCCATCGACGTGCACGCGGTCGAGGGCTTCGTGCCCAAGGACGAAGACGAGGAAGACGAGCCCCAGTGGGACGACATGAATTTCGACTACAGCGAGATGCCCGCCGGCAACAGCGGCGGCTTCGGCGGGTCGGACGAGGAGGACGGGGAGCCTCATGAAGGCGGCGGCGGCGGCCAGGCCGGCGGTGCCCTGGTCGACCGGACCGGCGGCGCGGCCGAGGCCCTCCAACAAGACGCCGCAAAGGGCACCGGCCACAAGGTCCAGGGCAAGGGCCGCAAGACCGACGTCGTGACGGCCCACGCCCTGCGCTACTCCAGCAATGCGCCGCCGCACTTCGACCTGCCGGCCCCGACCTACCTGTTCCGCGGCCAGCCCAGCTACATGGAGCTCACCCACGAACACGTGGCCGAGCTCCACCAGGAGATCGGGTCCACCTACCTGCCGGACCACTGCCTGGAGCTGGTGGACGAGCTGATCGACCTGGTCGTGGACCCCGTGGATCGCTGCGAGCTCAGCGAGATCCTGCCCATCCTGACGGAGATCCGGGACTTCCTGCTCAGCGAGGGGCAGCTCGAGAACCTGCTGCTCATGATCGGCCTGGTCAGCCGGCTGATCGAGGACATGGATCCGGACGAGGCCAAGCCCGCCCAGCACCTGCTGGACTCCATGATCGACCGCACGGCGATGATCCGGCTCATCAAGTCCCTGCCCAAGGACTCGATGACGGTGCCCGAGACCCTCACCGAGCTCCTGGACAGCATCGCCGGCGACCACCTGCCGATCCTGCTCGACGTCCAGGGCGGTCTGGTGGGGTCGTCCCACGGCCGCCGCATCATGCGGCTGCTGCTCGAAGAGCGGGCCACCGACGCGCCCGACCGGCTCATGGCCCGGATCGTGGAGATCCAGGGCGACCTGGCCGCAGACCTGTTGCGGGTCCTGGGCACCATCCGCATCGAGTACGCGTGGCAGGTCATCGACCAGATCGCCGACACAGCCGACCCACAGCTCAAGAACGAGTGCCTGCACATCCTGGAGAAGTCCGCCTACAACAACACGGTCCGGGGGCTGACGTTCCGCTTCCTGGGCGACCCGACCGAGGACGTCCGCATTCGCGCCATCCAGGTGCTCCTGGCCCACAACGACCGGCGGGACTTCCCGATGCTCCGGCGCCATGCCGACAACGCAGCGGCTCGCCGGGGCCTCTCCAAGGCCGAGGCCGCCGCCCTGGGCGAGGGCCTGGCCAGGCTGGACACCCGTGCCGCCCTCGAAGCCTTCACCGCCTGGTCGCGCACCAAGGGCCTGCGCAAGCTCACGGGCACCGGCCGCCTGGACCTGCAGTGGGCCGCCGCGTCGGGCCTGGCCCTGATCGACGACCCCAAGGCCGACAAGCTCTTGCATGCGCTGGTCAAGATCGAGGACGAGCAGATCCGGCGGCACAGCCTCAAGATGCGCATGGCCCGCTTCAACCGCCTCAAGACCCCGAGCACCGCACCCTGATGAGCGAGGCCGCCGCCACCCCCGACTTCGACGCCGCCCAGGAGTCCCTGGAGAAGACCCTCGAGACGGCTCGGGCCGGCGAGGACAAGGAGCTCGCCGCCAAGGTCCGCGATGTCGGGGAGCGTCTGGGCAAGCGGCTGATGGGCTGCATCCGGCTGTTCCAGATCCACGACAAGAACAACGCGGCCTTCGACCAGCCCATGCAGGAGCTCGAGGACGTGTTGGGTAGCCTGAGCGGGCTGCTGGGGGCGATCCACATCGTCCTGGTCGAGAACCAGGTCTACGTGAACGACATCCGGGTGCGCTTCGACCCCCGCAACGATCAGGGCATGGACCTGAACGAGAACTTCAACCGGCACCTGATCGGCGGTCTGTCCTTTCACGACGTGCCGGACAACCTGCAGCTGCGCAAGCTGCTCCAGCGCATCGCCGGGCCGGCTGCCACCGACGATCACCCTCGGCGGGGAATGGTGGCCTGGCTCGAGAACCAGGGCCTGTCCTTTGTCGAGCTACAGCCGGTCTACCGGTTCCGGATGCACGGCGAGGAGCGCAAGCGCAAGGACAAGGAATTCCAGAAGGTCTACAACGGCAGCACCTTCAAGGTCTCCGAGACGTGGAACAACATGGAGTCCGGGCGCCACCCCAACCCGGTGGGCCTGCGGCGGCTGATCACGGACTTCATCGACCTGACCGAGGGCCAGGAGTCCGAGGAGTTGATGACGGCCACCATCGACGACCGGGCACCGCCTCACGTGCGCCACACCCTGCACGTCACGGCGCTGGCCCTGCTCATCGGCAAGGAGCTGGAGCTGCCCGAGGCCGAGCTCGCCGATCTGGGCGTGGCCGCGATGTACCACGACATGGGGTACACCGAAAAGGAAGACGGCTTCGCGCCCCCCTTCGAGCGCCACGGCAGCTGTGGCGCACGGGTGTTGCTACGCCAACGCGGCTTCCACGAGGCCAAGATCTACCGGCTGCTCAGCTGTCTGCAGCACCATCGGGACTTCGACGACGAGCGCACGCCGTCGCTGTTCGCCCGCATCCTGCGCATCGCCGACGACTACGACACCCTGACCCGACCCCGCCGGGACGGCCCCATGATGGTGCCGCCCGACGCCATGGCCCACATGTGGGCCCAGGCCGGCACTTACTACGACCCGCTCATCCTCCAGGTCTTCGTGAACCGGCTCGGGCGCTACCCACCGGGCTCCATCCTGGAGCTCGACGACGGTCGCTGGGCCGTCGTGCTGAGCAGCAACCGAGGCGAGGGGCTGTTCGAGCGGCCCATCGTGCGGATCGCCCGCGAAGCCGATGGGGGCGAGCCCACCGCCTACGACATGGTCGACCTGTCCTACCAGGGCAGCGTCAAGGCCGTCGTGCGGCCCCAGGTACTCATGGAGCTCGACGAAGACGAGGAACGGAGCTGGGACTCCGCCGACTATGACGACCTGAGCGAGTCCGAAGACGACTCCGACGACGACGTGGCCGCCGATCCATTTGCCAAGCCCACCGTCTACCGGTCCCCCCGTGCGCCCAGGCGTGGTTCGACCCGGCCTGGCAAGCAAACCAAGCCGCCCGCTTCCGAGCCCGACCTCGACGACGACTTCGACGCGGACTGGGACGCCGACGACGGCGACGACGACGACAGCGCGTTCTCCTTCGACTGAGCGACCCCGCCCATGACCGAGACGAGCCGGCTGTTGTGGGGCGGGGTGACCACCCTGGTGGGCGGCTATGCCGCGATCATGGCGGCCATGTTCCTGCTGGAGCCTCGGCTGGTCTTCCCGGCGCCGGACATCGACCCGGCCTGGCTGTCCAGCCAGGCGGCACGCGCCGGGGCCCAGGAGCTCGCGCTGGCCACGATCGACGGCGAGACCCTGTACGGCTGGTGGATGCCGGCCAAGGGGCCACGCGCGGTCCTCTTCTTCAGCGGCAACGCCACGTCGGTGGGGCTCGACCCCATGACTTATGGGCGGTGGCTGGCCGCTGGGGTCAGTGTCTTGCACGTGAACTACCGCGGCTACCCGGGCAGCACGGGCGCCCCGAGCGAGCCGGGACTGCGCATCGATGCCCGGACCGCCTGGCAGTGGCTCCGTGAGCGCCGAGAGGCCCAGGACATCGTCGTGGTCGGACGCTCTCTGGGCGGGGGCGTGGCGATCGGGCTCGCCGCCGAGGAGCAGCCCCGGGGTCTGGCCCTGCTGGCCACCTACAGCTCCGCGGTCCAGGTCGCCCGGGACAGCTACCCATGGCTGCCCGTCGGCCTGCTGATGCGCAACCGCTTCGACAGCGCGGCCCTGGCCCCCCAGGTCCGCTGCCCAACCGTCCTGGTCCACGGGCGCCGCGACACCCTCATCGGGGTGCACCACCCGCCCGCTCTCGCGGCGGCGTTCAGCACGCCGCCGGCGCTTCACTGGGTCGACGGTGCCGCCCACAACGACCCCCTGCTGACAGACCCCGTCAGCTGGGATGCCGTGCGGGGCCTGGCCGAGTGAACGCCCCTTCCTCAGGCGCCCGCGTGCTGGCCTTCCTGGTGGGATCGGCCTGCCTGGTCGTGATCGTGGCCGGGCTCCAGGCCGCCCAGAAGGTGCTGATCCCCGTCATCTTCGCCCTGCTCCTGGCGGCCCTGGCAGCCCCGGCGGTCGCCGAGCTCCGCAAGCTGGGCGTGCCCAAGTCGCCGGCCATCGTGATCGTCATGGTCCTGGTCAGCGTCGCGCTGGTGGCATTTGGGGCGCTGCTCGCCGACTCTGTGGCTCGGTTCACCGGCTCGATCCCCCAATACCAGGCGTCATTTGACGCGCTCTGGAGCCAGGGCCGCGAGTGGCTGATGTCCTGGGGCCTGCCCGAGTCCACCCTGGACAGCAGCACCCAGGGCCTCACCGGCGGGGTCCTGCTCACCGCGGTGGGCCAGGGCGTCGGGGCGGTCGTGAGCCTGCTCTCGAACCTGTTGGTGGTGGTGATCACGACGGCCTTCCTGCTGCTCGAGGCCAGCGACCTGGAGCACAAGGTCGCGGCGGCCTTTGGCGACGACAGCCCCGCGGTGAGCGGCCTGGCTGCCGCGGCCTCCAAGGTCCAGCGCTACCTGGCCCTGAAGACCGTCATCAGCCTGCTCACCGGGGCCCTGGCTGGGCTGCTCTGCGCCCTGGCGGGGCTGCCGTTCTCGGTCCTGTGGGGCCTGGTGGCCTTCCTGTTGAACTACGTGCCGGCCATCGGCTCCATCGTGGCCGCCGGCCCCCCCGTCGCGCTGGCCCTGGTGGCCCTCGGACCGGGGCACGCCCTGGCGATCACCATCGGGTACCTGGCCATCAACGTGGGCATCGGAAACATCCTGGACCCCCGGCTCATGGGGCGCCGCCTGGGTCTGAGCCCGTTCGTCGTGCTCATCTCCTTGTTCTTCTGGGGCTTCGTCTGGGGCCCCGCCGGCACGCTGCTGAGCGTGCCGATGATGGTGGTGCTCAAGCTGGTGCTGGAGAGCATCGACTCGACCCGGTGGGTGGCGGTGCTCATGTCCAGCGGGGCCGAGGCGGGCGAGATCGCCAGCTGACGCCAGCCGTCAGGACGCCGAGGCGATCCAGGCCTGGACCAGGCCCTCGAGCACGGGCAGGGTCACCGCGCCGCTGCCCAGCACGACATCGTGGAAATCGGACAGCGAGAAGGCGTCGCCGAGGGCAGCCTGGGCCAGAGCCCGGAGTCGCAGGATCTCCAGCTGCCCGGTCTTGTAGGCCAACGCCTGGCCGGGCGTTGTGATGTAGCGGTCGACCTCGTTGACGATGTTGTTCGCCGCCAGCGGGGTGTTCTCCATCATGAAGTCGATGGCCTGCTGGCGGCTCCAGCCCAGGTGGTGCAGCCCGGTGTCCACCACGAGCCGGGCCGAGCGCCAAGCGTCATAGGACAGCATGCCCAGCCGATCGGTGTCCGCGGTGTAGAGGCCCAGCTCGTCGGCGAGCCGCTCGCTGTAGAGCGCCCAGCCCTCGATATAGGCCGTCATGCCGGCGTAGCGAAGGAACGCCGGGGTGTCGGGCAGCTCCTGGGCGATGGCGATCTGCAGGTGGTGGCCCGGCACGGCCTCGTGGTACGCGAGCACCTCGGCCTCGTGGCGGGGTCGGGTCTCGGGCTCGTGCACGTTGACGTAGTAGGCGCCGGGCATCGAGCCGTCGGGCACCGGGCGGCGGTAGTAGGCGATCGTCGTGTAGGGGGCCTGGTAGTCGGGCACTCGCTTCACGACGCAGTCGGCCTGGGGCAACACGCCAAAGGCCGGCGGCACCACGGCCTGGGCGCGGGCCAGGGCGCTGCGGGCCTTGTCCTCGACCTGTTCCGCGGTCTCGAAGCGCAGGTCGGGGTCGGTGCGCAGGCGGGCGAAGATCGCTGGCAGCTCGGCGGTGCCCAGGGTCGGACCGCCCAGCGCCACGAACTCGGCGTGCACCTTGGCCAGCTGGTCCAGTCCCTGGGTGTGGATGGATGCCGCGTCGCGCTCGGGCAGCGTGGTGAAGCGTCCGACCAGGGCGGCGTAGCAGGCGTCGCCACCGGGCAGGGATGCCAGGCCAGGGGCGTCGTCGTCCCGCGCCGACGGCAGGATCTCGTCGCGCAGGACGTCGCCCCAGCGCACGAGGGCAGGCCGGACCCCGACGTCCACCGCAGCGGTCAGGTCCGCCTGCAGGCGAGCGCGGTCGGCATCGGACCAGTCCGGGTGCTCCACGGTCAGCGGCGCCAGCAGCGGCCACCGGTCCAGGGGCTGGTCCAGCTGATCGTCGATCATCTGCAGCACCAGGCGCGTCGACGTGGCGTTGTTGAACCGACCGGCGCCAGCGCCCGCCCGCAGGTTGGCGACCACGTCGCCCAGGTAGCCGGGCATGGCGCGGACCCGGGCCACCAGATTCTCCGCGTCCTCCGGGGTCCGGATCGGGTGGAGCTCCGCCACGCTGTTGAAGAAGGCCAAAGGGTTCCGCCGCGGTGAGAAACTCCAGCTGGGGAAGTCACAGGCCCGGACCGCGCCTTCGGACCGCAGCCCCGCGACCAGGACCTGGCGGACGATCTCGTCGCGCCCGGCCAGCGCCAGGGCTTCGGCCCGCGCCAGCAGCGCATCGTCGTGGGCCTGGTCCTGGGCACGCTGGGTCGCCGACACCGAGCCCAGCTGGTCATCGAAGCGGTGGTCCCCCAGCCGGGTGGCCCAGAAGGGCGACCGCGCCATGCGCAGCGCCCAGTGCTCCTCGAGCAGCGCCGCCAGTGCGGGATCGGTCACGCCAGCGCTGGCGTGGGTGCGGGTCGGCATGGTCGCCTCCACGGGCGCAGCTGCGGGCGAGGGGGCGGTCTTTGGTGCGCAGGCCACCAGGGCCAACACCAGCAGGGTTCGAGCGTGCACGGTCGGGCATTATCGGGGCCGCGGCGCCTTCGGTACCATGGGCCTTGCGCAATGAGTGACCGGCGCCGGTACCGCATCCTGGCCCCCATCGCGCGGGGATCGTTCGGGACCGTCTACCGCGCGGAGTTGATCGGCCAGGGCGGGTTCACCAAGCAGGTGGCGCTCAAGGTCCTGAACCCCGGCCTGACCGAGAACGAGGAGTTCACCCGCCGTCTACGGGACGAAGCACGGCTGCTGGCGCTGCTCCGCCATCGGGCCATCGTCGCTGTCGACGGGCTCGTAGAGCTGGCCGGCAAGTGGACCGTGGTCATGGAGTACATCGAGGGGGCGGACCTGAAGACGCTGCTCCAGCTCGGGCCTCTGCCCCCCGCCGCGGCGCTCGAGGTGACCGCAGAGATCGCATCTGCGCTGCACGTGGCGTGGACCCGCAAGGGCCCAGACGGTCGGCCGCTCCGGGTGCTGCATCGAGACCTCAAGCCCTCCAACATCCGCATCACCCCAGCGGGCGAGGTCAAGGTGCTGGACTTCGGCGTCGCACGCGCCGACTTCGACAGCCGCGAGTCCGAGACCCGGAATCTGCACTTCGGCAGCGCGGCCTACATGTCCCCGGAGCGGATCGACTTCATCGACGGCCCCGAGGGCGACGTGTACGCGGTGGGCTCGATGCTCTTCGAGATGCTGGCGGGAGGCCCGCTGGGCAAGACCACGCCGGACCCTGGCCGCCACCAGGCCCGCATGAGCGACGCCATGACCCGGCTCTGGGAGACCACCCAGGGCCAAGGCGCCGCGGTCCTGGGGCCCTTGCTGTCCGCGTGTCTTGCGTACGAGGCCAACGCCCGGCCCCGAGCCAGGGATCTGGAGCGCCGATGTGTCGAGCTGGCCCGCAAGGCCCCGGGCATCACCCTGCGAGACTGGGCAGAGCGGGCCGTCGGACAGTCCCTGCCCTTTGCCGACGCGGCCCCAAAGGGTTCGGAAGACCTGTCGGGGAGCGTCATCGAGGAGACCCTGGACGTGCCCCGGGCCGACCTGCCCTCGGTCCCTCGGGCCCCCGACCCTCCCACGAACCTGCGCGGCGCGGTGCCCAACAGCCCCGAGCCCACGCCAGCCCCGCGCGACACCCCTATCCGCCCCCTGCCAGAGCTCCCCGACGACGAGGACAGCGGCGACGAAGACACCGACCAGGGCGCGGACTCCGGGTGGGGCGCACGGGCCCACCTGACCTTGCCAGAGATCTCCGACGCCGTTCCGCGCCAGGACGGCATCCCCACCCCCCGCCTGGGCGACGTGCCGACCCAGGTCCGCATGGCGCCCCCATCGGGCGTGCACGAGGTCGTGCAACCCGCGTCCGAGACGGTGGGCCTGGTGCCCGACGACGCGCTCTTCACCGACGTGCTCGAGGAGCCGTCCGACCGGCTCGAGGCCATCGAATTCCTGACCAAGACCTTTGAGAAGCCCCGGGACGGTCGCGTCCCCACCGACGTCAAGGGCGTGCCCAGGGGCCGGGACGTCGAGCCTCTGCGGCCCCACCAGCCGCCCACCGACAGCGGCGACGACGGCGCGGGTTGGGTCATCGGCACGCTGATCCTGGCCGCCGTGGGCTTCCTGGTCTTCACCTACATGCCCGAGGACCCGGCCAACCGGCCGTCCGATGACGTGCCAGAGGCCCGGCCGGCCGACCTGCCGGGCAGAGCCTGGAATCCGGAGCAGCAAGACCTGCGCGGCCTGGACCCGGACGACGCCCCCGCGGGCACGCCAAGCCCGACGCCACGGGCAGAGCCCCCCCCCCGAGGCCCGGGGAGCGCCCAGACCGGGCAGCCCACCCCAGCCCCCGCGGAACAGCCTCTTGGAAGCGGCACCGTGCGGGTCTCCGGCTTTGCGTCGCGGGTGACCTTGATCGGGGGCGGCCGTCGCCTGGGCCCGGGCGAAGTGCCCGCGGGGAGTTACCGCGTGGAGGCCGTGTTCGACGACGGACCGGCCACCAAGGCAGGACGGATCCAGGTGACAAACGGGAGCGTGCAGACCCTCCACTGTTCCAAGGTCTACAAGACCTGCCGGGTGGAGTAGTGGCGGGCCAGCGGCGCTACCGGGTCGGCCAGGCCCTCGCCCAGGGCGGCTTCGGCACGGTCTACCAGGCCCAGCTCGAGCTGCCGGACGGCTTCACGCGGCCCGTCGCGATCAAGGTCCTCAACGACACCGACGACGCAGCCCAGGAATACGCCCAGCGGCTCCGGGATGAGGCGCGGATGCTCGGACTGATTCGACACCGGGCCATCGTGGATCCCTTGGGTCTCATGCAGCTCAAGGGCCGCTGGGCGGTCGCGATGGAGCTGGTCCCCGGTGTCGACCTGGCCCAGCTGATCGCGCTCGGGCCCATGCCTCCCACCGTGGCCCTGGCGATCGTGTCGGAGTGCGCCAACGCTCTGCACGTGGCCTACACCACCGCCGGTCCTGGCGGCCGACCCCTGCACCTGCTGCACCGGGACCTCAAGCCCGGCAACATCCGGGTCACCCCAGAAGGCGACGTGAAGATCCTGGACTTCGGGGCGGGCCGCGCCGAGTTCGAGTCCCGTGAGGCCAAGACCGAGGCCTTCACCTTTGGCTCCATGTCGTACATGGCTCCCGAGCGGCTGGACGGCTTCGACTCCCACGCCGCCGACGTCTACTCCCTGGGCGTCGTGCTCTACGAGATGATCACGGCCAGCGCCATGGGACGCAGCAGCGCGGCGCCCGAGCGTCACGCCGCAAGGATCCGCGAAGTGATGGATCACCTGTGGAAGGCCACCCGCGGGCTCAGCGAGGACCTGGTGCGCCTGGTCGGTGGGCTGCTGGCCTACGAAGCCGCCGAGCGACCCGATGCCCGAGCGGTCGAGCGCTTCTGCACGACGTTGGCTCGGGAGCTCGAAGGGCCGCGACTCCGGGACTGGGCCGACACCGCCGTCGCCCACTGCTTGCCTCTGGCCCCTCGCCCCAAGGACGACGAGCTGACGGGCCTGGTGTTCACGGACTCCGGCCTGGAGCTCCCCGCGCACCTGACCGCGGCACCCCAGGCCGTCGCCGGACCGGAACGACGCTCCGACGGCCAGGCCCGGGCCGCCTTTGGGGCCGGCGCCGTAACGATCCCACCGCCCGAGCTGTCCCAGCTCTTCCACACCCGGAGCCCGCCGCCACCTCGACCCTCGCCGTCCCAGGCGCCGCCACAGCCCCCGGTCGCCGCTCGCCTGCGCAGGGCCGAAGAGCCCGTGCGGGGCCCGTCGTCCATGCGCTGGGTCGGCCTGGGGGTGGTGGCCGCACTGGTCTTCGGGGTCACCCTGGCGGTGGTCGGCCACCTGTTCGGAGACCCGTCGCCGCCGATGGTCCCCGGTGCGCCACCGGCCACCCTGTCCCAGCCCACGGTGCCACTGACCCTGGACGTGCCGGGGGATGCGGCCCCGCTCGACGATCCCGAAGACGAACCCGCTGCCCCCAGGAAGGCCCGCACGGCGAGCGCCCCCCAGGTCAAGCCCCAGACCGGTCGGGTCGAGATCAGTGGCTACGCCCACGAGGTCTGGCTGGTCGACGACGCCGGGCGCCAGGCCCCTGGCGAGCTTCCCGTAGGGCGCTACCGGGTCCAGGCCCGATTCGCGGCCGATGACCCCCTCAAGACCGTGGGCACCGTGGACGTGCGACCGGCTGCCACGACCCGGCTGAATTGCAGCAAGGTCTACCGGAGTTGCACGACCCGGGACTGACGGAACCCGGCCGCGCAGACCCTGGGGAAGAGCCCCGGTCGGGATAGGGGTCCTCCCCCCCAACCCCAAGGGTTGCCGTGCTCGCACTCGCGCTGATGGCCTGCGCTCCCAAGGCCCCCGTCGAGACCCCCGTCGTGAACCACCACCCGGGCTACGTCCTGGTGGAGTCCGGCGACTTTCTGGGCGGCCTCCAGGCCCACCACTACTCCTTCGACAACGGTCTGCGGCTGTTCGTCGTGCCCGACGACTCGGCGCCGGTGGTGGCGTACCACACCTGGTTCGGCGTGGGTTCCAGCGACGAGCAGCTCGGCAAGACCGGCCTGGCCCACCTGTTCGAGCACATGATGTTCAAGGGCACCACGACCTATGACGACGGGCACTACGACACCGTGGTCGAAGGCCTGGGGGCCGAGGGCCTGAACGCTTGGACCTGGCTGGACGAGACCGTCTACATCCAGTCCATCCCCGTGGCGGGCCTGGCGACCCTCGCCGAGCTCGAGGCCACCCGCATGACCACCCTGGTGGTGAACGCGGAGGCCCTGGACAGCGAGCGCGAGGTCGTGATCAACGAGCGCCGCCTGCGCACGGACAACGATCCCGACGGCAAGCTGAACGAGAAGCTGTGGAACACCGCGTTCACCACCCACACCTATGGCTGGCCGACCGTCGGCTGGGAGGCCGACCTCCAGGCACTGTCGGTCGAAGACTGCGTCGACTTCTACGAGACCTGGTACGCCCCCAACAACGCCACCCTGGTCCTGGTCGGAGACGTCGAGCCCGCCGCGACCGCCCAGCTGATCCAGGACACCTATGGCCACCTCCAGGCGTCGACCCTGGCCCGCCGGCCGCTACCGACCGAGCCGGATCAGACCGCGCAACGTCGCGTCGAAGTGGACATCGCCACCACCAGCGACCGGCTCCAGGTCGGCTTCGTGACCCCGGACATGGGCCACCCAGACATCCCGGCCCTCCAGGTGCTCGACGCCATCCTCACCACCGGCCAGTCCGGCCGTCTCAAGCGAGCTCTGCAGGACACAGGCCTGGCGGGCAGTGTCAGCAGCTTCTTTCTGGGCATGCAGGAGCCCGGCCTGCTGGAGCTGACGGCCAACAGCCGCGTGGGCGTGCCTGCAGAGATGGTCGAGGAGTCCATGTTCGACGCTCTGGAGACCCTCAAGCGCGACGGGGTCACAGCGGCCGAGGTCGAGCGCGGGGTCAACCAGATCCGGGCCGAGGCGTGGGAGGGCCTGGAGAGCGCCTCGGGCAAGGCCGAGCTGCTGGGCTGGCACTGGACCGCTGGGGGCGACTGGCGACTCGGGGTCACCCACCTGGACGCCCTGGCCCGCATCACCCCCGAAGACGTGCGTCGCGTGGCTCGCACCTGGCTCAACCCGGCCCACAGCACCGTGGGCATCGGCCGCGCCACCCAGGCGCCGGTGGATGCTCTGCGGCCCACCGTGTCGGCGATCCCGACCTTCGAACCCGGCCCACCGATCCAGGCCCGGGCGTCCGAGGCCCTGCCCCGCTTGGCCCGTGGTCACCTGGCCGAGGGCGAGGTGGCCGGCGCGACCTTCATGTTCCTGTTCGATCCCACCGCCCCCCTGCTCCACCTGAACCTGGGCTGGAAGCACGGTGCCGACGTGGACGAGCTCCCGGGCGTGGCGCACCTCACGGCCCACGCTCTGCTTCGGGGCACGGACCAGCGGAACCGACTGCAATTCGAGGAGCACATCGAGCGCTTGGGGGCCAATGTCTGGCCGTCCGTCAGTGCGGACAGCCTGACCCTGTACGCCACCGTGCCCAGGGACGCGTGGCCCGAGTTCGTGGCCCTGCTGACCGAGGCCCTCACCCAGCCGGCCTTCGACCCCAGCACCATCGATGAGCTCAAGGACGAGGTCCGCAATGAGCTCAAGGAATCCCTGGACAGCGACCGCGATCTGTTGAGCCGGGCGGCGCTCTCCGCCCTCTATGGCCCCGATCATCCCTATGGTCGCAGCGAGCTCGGCACCCTGGAGAGCCTGGATGCCATCACGCCGGAGCACCTGGCCGCCTACCACGACACCTGGCTGCGCTCGTCCAACGCGGTGCTGGCCCTGGGCGGCGCCTTCGACGCCAAGGCTCGCGGAGACGTCGCAGAGCTGCTCGAGGCCCTGGCCGGCGACGTGCCAGACGTCACGCCCGCCGAGCCGCCGGCGCCGCGCGAGGGCCGCACAGTCCTGATCGTGGACAAGCCCGAGCGCACCCAGGTCCAGGCCATGGTGCTCCAGCCGGGTGCCGCCTACCAGGCCGACACCTTCCCCGCCTACCTGCTGGGCAACGACGTGGTCGGCGGCTTCAGCTTCCAGGCCCGCCTGATGCAGCAGGTCCGGGTCGAGCGCGGCTGGAGCTACTACGCCTACGGCTTCACCCGGACCCGGGTCCACGGCGGCCCCTACCTGGCCATCCTGGCCCCCGGGGTCGAGTACGCCACCGACGCCGTGTCCCTGGTCATCGACATCCTGGGCCAGGCCAAGGCCGAGGGCGTCTCCCAGGAAGACCTGGACCAGGCCCGCTCGGCTAGGGTCCAGGGCGCCCCCTTCCTTTCCGACACCCCGGCCAAGAGGCTGGACAACCTGTTCGACCTCCACCTGCGCGGCTACGACGAGCCCGCCTATGTGGCGGCCATGGCCGACGTGACCCTGGACCAGGCCAACGCGGCCATCGCGGCGCTCTACGACCCGGACAATGCCCTGGTGGTGCTGGTCGCCACCGCCGCCGACGTCATGGCCGGGGCCGAGGCCCTGGGCCCGGTGACGGTGGTGCCGATCAGCGCGGTGAAGTGACCCCCCCGCGCGCTACTGCCCAAAGTCGACGCGACCGTCCTGTTCCACCCCGAACAGCGACACCTGGTAGGCCAGGCCGTCTGCGGCCCAGGTCCCGGTGGCCATGAAGCCGCCGCCCAGAGCGCCCTCGTCCATGTAGTAGATCTCGGGATCCGGGCCCGACAGCAGCAGCCCGCGGAAGGTGTAGGTCGACACGGGCAGCCCGCACGCCGCCCCCGGGCTGACGTCGAGCACATACCAGTGCTCGCAGTCCTCGCAGAAGCTCAGCAGCAGGTCGTACTGGATCCAGTCCTCGTCCAGCCGGGTCCCGTCCTCGCTCACGACGGCTTCGCAGTCCCCCGACGTCCACCTGCGCTCCCCCGTCCAGGAGCGGTAGTCCAGGTCCGGCACGCCGCCGCCTGTGTCTCCAGCGGTGGTCTCCAGGATCCCGCTGTCGGTCCCCAGGGCGGTGGTGCCCGGGTCGTCGCCCACCTGGAGGGGCGTCGGTGCGCAGCCAATGGTCAGCAGCAGGAGCATCACGCCGGAACCAGCCGGAACCAGCCGAGGGAGGAGGGGCGGGTCAGGCGGGCTGATCCTACTCCTTCCCGGGGCGGTTCGGTCAGTCCCGGCCCACGGCACCCGGAGGCGACGCCTCGTCGGACCCTTCTCCCGGCACCTTGGGCGGCACGAGGGCAGGCGGCAGCGGCTTGTCCTTGGCCTTGTCCTTGGCGGCCTTTTGCTTGGCCGTGGCGGCCTTGCGCTTGGCGCTGTCCTTGACCTTGGACTCGATGTCCAGGCGCTTGTCCCGGGCGGTCTCGGCCTTGCGCCGGGCCTGGGAGCGGCGGGGGTCCAGCCAGACGCTGTCCCGGAAGTCCCGATAGGCGGCCTCCCAGTCCTCCTGGGCCAGGGCCTCGTCGCCGCGCGCCTCGAGGGTGGCGGCAAGCGGCCGGGTCCGCTCCAGCAGAGCGTCGGAGTGATGGTCCCACTTGCGCCCGGCCACCAGGTCCTCGATCCGCTCGGCTTCGGTCGGGGCGTCGTCGGAGCGCAGGGCGTGGCAGTCGGCCACAGCCAGCTCGACGTCGGGCTCATGGCTGTCGTGGTAGCGCAGGTCCCGAACCACGTGCCAGCGAGCCATGCGCCAGGCCTCCCAGGCCTGCTCGCACCGGAGCTCTCCCGCCAGCGCCAGGGCACGGTCACGGTCCGTGTCGGCGGCGGCGACGGCTTCTTCGCGGGACACGATCCGGAAGGCGTCGGGGAACCACACCTCGCCGCGCATCCAGCGCGGGGACTGGTCGGCGGCCACCGTGCCCCTGGGCGCCATGACCTCGCCGGTCTGGACGTCGATGACCGCAAAGGCCACGTCGTAGTCACCGGGGGGCAGGTGCTTCGGGAGCTGCAGATCGTAGCGGCTGTTCACGTGGTCCCGGTTCTTCCACTTCTGGGGCGGCAGCCAGTCGTACCCGGGGGGGAGAGCCGTCACGTGCAGGTCCCCCGCGTCGTTCCCGACCGCCACCAGGACCCGGAAGCCGTCCTTTCGCAGGCGGCTGGTCATGGTGTACTCAACGTACAGGCGGCCCCCCTGGGGGACCTCTGGACTGGGGATGTCCCAGCCCTCGAGCACGGCCTTGTCGTAGCGGACCTCTCGCCCCTCGGGGCCGGTGTAGGACCTCTGGACGAAGATGTCCTTGCGGATGTGGTTGCCGATGTGCAGCTGCTTCTTGTTGGCCGGGTAGCCCGGGATCTCGATGTAGTTCATGGTCCAGATCGGCAGCTTGTTGATCTTGGACTTGTTGGCCCACCCGGCGTGCACGTGGGCGAACTGCGGCACCCGCTCGGCGAAGATGTACTCCTCGATGAACTTCTTCTGGTAGATGTGCCGGGCCATGGGCACGTCGATGAGCCCGGCGATGTCCACGATCTCCCAGTCCGTGAACCACATGTGGGCGCCCATGTCCACGTCGAGCAGGGTGACCCGGTCCAGGTGCAAGCGGTTCTGCACCCAGGTCATGTAGTTCACGCGCTTGTGGATGTCGGAGACCGTGGTCTCCGGCTCCGGCGCGGACCATCCGCTCTGCCAGGTGTTGGGGATGCCCAGCACCACCGTGACCGCGCCCGTGACCAGAGCCCCGAAGCGCAGGGGAACGACCGGAAGCTGCCAGCGAGGCAGCGCCCGGTAGAGCTCGCCCAGGCCCAGGCCCAGCAGCACGAAGTTCGGCACGGTCAGGAAGCTTGCCCACCGCCACTGCTTCATCCAGTCGCCGCCGCTGTAGAGGATGAAGAAGCATGCGCAGACGGCCTGGCCCAGCACCAACAGGCGCGCCACGGCGCCCCGGTGGTAGACGGTCGCGGCAGCCACCAGGCCCGGGCACAGCAGCAGGAAGCCGATGCGGGTGACCTCCCAGTGGCGCTGGACCGTGCCGCCCCACCACGACGGACGGGCCTCGATCAGGGCAGACGGCCACTTGCCGTCGGCCACCAGCAAGACCCCGCCCACCACCGTGAGCCCCACCACCAGCCAGCGCCGCCGATCGCGCAGGGTGGTGAAGCCGACTGCGTAGAGCGGCAGGGCGAAGCCGATCCAGAAGGCCTTGCCGTAGTTGCTCAGGTAGCGCCAGCCCCGGGTCTTCCACTTCCAGGGCTGGAAGCGGTCTTCGCCGTCGAGCTTGGCGTAGTAGGTGTTCGGCCAGGCCCAGCCGAAGTAGTCGTAGCGCCACAGGTGGTACAGGCCGAAGGGGATCCAGAACACCGCCAGCCAGGTCGCGATGGGCTTGACCACGTGACCCTGGCGGATCGCCAGCACAAGCCGGAACAAGCCGCCGACCGCGGCGTAGCAGATGCCCTCGGGGCGCGTGATGGCCAGCCCCAGGAACAGGACCGCCGACCACTGGAAGCGACCGTGGTTGCCCGCCCGGCCCTCGACCAGAGTGCGGTACATGCCCCCGGCCAGGAGCACGTTGAACAATGGGTTCTCGAGCCCCGACGCGTTCCAGATGACAAAGGTGCTGGACGCCGCGAGGAGCAGAGGCGGGATCAGCGCGGCGTGGTCGTCGGCGTCCGGCCGGCACTCCCGGGCAAGCAGGTAGGCCAGGGGCAGGCAGGCGGCGCCCAGGATGGCGCCCAGCAGCTTGGCCGCGGACCACACCGGGATGCCGAACCGACTCAGGATCCCGATCAGGAAGGTCCACGAGGGGTTGCTGTAGGCCTCGACCCGCTCCCCACCGACGTAGGGCACCAGGCCCTCGAAGTTCGCCCAGTTCCGGGCGATGGCAAAGGTGATGCCGGAGTCCTCGACGAAGTACACCGCGAACACCAGGTAGTGCGCCGTGTAGCCAACGATCAGCGCGATCAGCACGTGCACGTGCCGCCGCTCCCGGGCCGTCAGCGAGGAGAACCAGCGCACCAGCCGCTCCGGTGGGGGGTCGAGCACACGCACCCCCGGCGTCTAACGCCTACTTGATCGGTCGGCGCTTGCTCGGATTCCGCGGCGTCTGACGGAGCTTGTCCCGCTGACGACGCCGGGCCCGCTTCATGCGACGGGTGCGCATGCGAGCCAGGATCAGGTCCAGCTGCTCCTCGATCTGTGCCGCAGGACCGCCCTTCATCAGTAGGAAGCGGGCGGCCTGGCGAGCCTTGGCCAGGTCGGCGTCGTCGGAGCCGGCGTTCCCGAGCAGTCCCACGGCCCTCGCCGCAAGCGCGGGTCGGCCTGCAGCCAGCGCCGCACGCACCGCGTCCGCGACCCCTTCGGGCCCTTGATCGGAGAGACTCTGGATGAAGCGGTCTTCGTCCTCGGGGGTGGGCCGAGGCAGGGAGACGGCGTCGCTCACATCGTCTTCTTGACGCCCGCTGCCTGGGCCTGGCCGGACTTGCGGGCCTCGGCCTGGCGCTTCATCTCCTCGAGCTGGGCCCGGGCAGATGCGGTGGCGGTCTTCTGTTGGATCTTCTTGAGCTTGGTGTCCAGGCTCTCCTCGGCGACCTCGTTGCCAACGTCGGCCTCGGCCTGGAGCTTGCCGATGTGCTCGCGCACGTTCTCCAGGGCCTTGATGTCGGCCTCCATGGACAGGCCGTCGAGGGTGTCCTGGATCTGGATGCGGGCCTCGGCGGTGGCCTTCTTGGCGAGCATCTCGTCCTTCTCGCGACGCAGGCGCTCGATCTCGCCCTGGTAGGAGATCAGCGATGCCTTGGCTTCCTCGGCCTCGGTGGCGATCTTCTCCAGCTCACCCTGCAGGCCAGCCACCTTTGCGGTGAGCTCGTCCTTTTTCTGGATCAGGACCAGGGCGACCTCGTCCTCGCCCTCCTCGACCGCGATGGGCAGCTGGAGCTGCACCTCGGCGAGCTGCTTCTCGCGCTCCTCGAGCTCGGTCTCGGTCTTGTTGCGCAGGTAGACGATGCTGGACACCGCACGCTTGAGGTCCCTGTGCTGGCGGATCCGCTCTTCGATGGCCGCCTCGTAGACGGCCTCGGGGTTCTTGGTCTCCACATTTGAGACCCAGAGAGAGAGGAAACCGCGCCACACATTGGTGATCCGGTCGAAGAAACCCATGCTGACTCCGAAACAGGTCTCGGCACCGACCTTACTGCCGATGCCCAAGTGCTGCAACCAACCCCTGTACGGGACGATGGACTCCCGGATTGCACCGTACAGACCTCGTCAACAGGCGGTAGCAGGGGCAGTGTGCCCGTTAGAGCGAGCCAATGCTGGCTCTGCTCTCCGCGATCACCGTGCTGGCCGGCCCTCACGCCGAGCACACCCTGTCTCACCCGGGGGCCGACCTTGCGGTCCCGGCCGCCTACCGGGCCACGCCCACGGCCGGGCCAGACGTCATGGTCTACGGCTACTTGCCCTACTGGGCCGACGACCTGGACCTGGCGTGGGACCAGCTCAGCCACGTGGCCATCTTCGATGTGGAGCTTCAGAGCGACGGCAGCCTGTCCAACACGTCCCGCTGGACCGGTATCGCCCAAGAGGCGATGAACCGCGCGTCGCCCTTTGGGGTCAAGATCCACCTGACCGTCACCTGCTTCTCGGACAGCATCATGGGCAGCGTGCTGCCCAGTCCGAGTCGCCGAGCCAAGGCGATCGCCGAGCTCGCCGCGCTGGTCGACAGCGTCGGCGCCCACGGCGTGTCCGTCGACTTCGAGGGCATGGAGTCCAGCCTCAAGGCCGATCTGGTCTCCTTCGTGGCCGAGCTCGACGCGGTCGTGGACGAGGTCACCATCGCCACCCCCGCCGTCGACTGGAACGGGGCCTACGACTACGACGAGCTCGCCGCCCACGGCTGGCTCTTCATCATGGGCTACGGCTACCACTGGTCCGGGGGCGACCCAGGGCCCGTCGCTCCGCTCCACGAGAGCACCACGTGGGGCAAGTACGGCCTGGACTGGTCGGTCCAGGACCACATGACCTGGGGCGCTCCGGCGGACCGGATCATCCTGGGCATGCCCCTCTACGGCCGGGACTGGCCGTCGGTGAACACGGACATCCCGGGCGACGCGACCGGTGACGGCAGCGCGGTGGTCTACGCCGACGCGGTCGACGCGGGCGACAGCTACGGTCGCAAGTGGAACGCCGACGGCGACACGGCCTACACCTTTCCCGACAGCCAGAGCCAGCTCTGGTACGACGACCTGGAGTCCATCCGCATCAAGACCGCCTATGCGGTCGACGCGGGCATCGCCGGCGTGGGCTTCTGGGCCCTGAACTACGAAGGCGGTGACGCGGCCTTCTGGCAGATGATGGACGAGGAGACCCGCTGGAGCGACGGCGACGCGGACACCGACACCGACGTCGACACGGACACCGACGCCGACGCCGACGCCGACGCGGACACCGACACCGACACCGACAGCGACACCGACGCCGACACCGACGCCGACCTGCCCCAGGACAGCGGCGACGACACCGGAGGCTGGGAGCGCGTCGCTCTGGGAAGCGGCTGCAGCAGTGCACCAGCGCCGATCGGCGCGACCTGGCTGTTGGCCCTGGTCGGGCTGATCTGGCGCCGGAGCCGCTTCACCGGCTGAGCTCGTCCAGCCACCGCTGGGCCGCGCTGCGCACGATCGGACTCGATGATCGGGTCAGGGTCCGCCGCAGGTGAGGCTCCAGGAAGCGGTCCAGGGCGCGCAGGGTCGCGACCGCTGCCGCTCGCTCGGTCTCATCGCCCTGCTCCAGGTCCCACAGCGCCCGCTCGACGCTGGCCTCGACCTCGGGCGTCATGACCTCCAGGCGACCGACCAGCACCCGCACGGTCTCGTCGGGCTCCGGGGTGATGGTGAGCGGCAGGACCTGTTCGACCAGGGACGACGGGACCACGTAGAGCAGCCGCATCCCCTCCGTCGCGAACCACGACCGGGACCAGGTCCGAATCATCGCCGTGGCTTCGTCGGCGAACAGGCCCTGGTCCACCAGGGCGCCGTGCAGGTCTTGTTTGAGCTCGGCGACCACGTCGTCGAAGGGCCGCAGCACCTCCCGGTCCAAGCCCAGGGCGCGCTCGGTACCCCCCAGGACCTCGCCCAAGGGCGCCCACCGGGCCAAGTCTCCACGGACTTCGAGGGCCAGCGCATAGGGCAGCTCGTCCAGCCCGTCGTGGCTCAGCACCGCCGAGCCGCGCTTGCCCGTCCGGAGGGTCAGGGGCAGCTCAAAGGTGCCCAGCCCCCGGTAGAACAGGTAGCGCTCCGCCTCGACCGGACCCATGCGTCCCGGTGGGCGCTCCAGGGTGCGGACCCAGGCAGCGTCCACCTGACGGGCCAGATCCCAGGGCTCCTCTTCGGGCACCCAGGGCACCTCGACGGGCGTCTGTGCGTCCGGGAGGAGCTCGATGTCCCACTGCAGGAAGGAGCGGGCCACCTGGGTCAGATCCAACCTGTCGTCGGCGCTCGGAGGCTCGGGGGGCCCGAGCTTGTCGCTGACCGGAAACCACTGGGTGAGCAGGCCATCGATGAAGTCCACCCGAACCCGAACCCGCTGGGGCAGGTCGGTGTGGAAGTAGATGACCGGGGTCTCCATCTTCTGGGTCACCCCGGTGAGCGGCATCTCCAGGCCCTTGTACCCGAACTGGCGGAGCGGGCACTCCCGGACCTCGGTGCGGCTGTAGACAAAGGGCGGCAGCGCCTCTTCCTCGTGCTGCAGCCCTTCGAGCCCGACCCCATCCGAGCCCTGCATCGACGTGAAGGTGCCCCACTCGTGCACGACCAGGTCCTGGGACTCCGCAGGCATGACGTGGCGGGCCGTCGACGCCCCCGCGGCGAGGCTGACGGCAAAAAGGGGAAGGAGGAAGCGAAGACGGGGCATGTCCGAGGTCCTGGAGTGGGGTTCGCCTTCCAGGACGGGGGCCGGACTCGAAGTGTTAGCGCGCTGAGGGCCAGAACCAGCCGAGCTCGCTCAACAGCAGGCCCAGTGCGGCAGGGTCGCCGGCCAGGACCTCGTCCTGGGGCACCGTGTCGGCGACCTGGGGGACGAGCACCAGGATGCGCTGCCAGACCTGTTCGCGGAGGGCTGGCTCGCTCGGCCCCAACAGATGCCACAGGCTCAGGGTGTCCCGGGCGGTGGCCGCGGCGAGCACGGGGCCGGCCGTCGCCGCACCCGGCTGGGCGTCATAGCGCCCCAGCGCCGCCAGGAAGTCCGGCGCCGCGTCCAGGAAGTAGGGCGTGCCCGGACCCGAGCCGGGGTGACTCCGGGCGCGGGCACCCGCGGGCACGACGACCTCTCGGCCGGGCGCCTCGAGCGCCACGTGGCCACTGGTCACCACCAGCTCGGTGCCCCCATCGGGCAGCACCGACAGGGTGTAGGCACAGCCCAGGTCCACGGCCTCGGCGGTCGGCGTCTCCACGATGAACAGCCGCGGCGGCGCGATCACCTGGGCGCTGATCTGTCCTCGCGTCAGCTCCAGGCGGTGCTCGGTGACCCCGGTCTCCTTGATGCGGAGCCGGGAGTCCGGGGCCACGGACAGCACGCCGATGTCGGCGACCTGGAGCGTGAGCTCGGCGTCGGTCTCCAGCCACTCTCCGACCGCCAGCTGTGCGCCGCTGCCCAGCAACGCCCAGCCCGGTTCGGTCTCGGCGGGCTGTAGGCTCCACCCGAGCCACCCCAGGAGCACCGCGGCGGCCACCAGGAGCAAGGCAGGCACCCGACGCCTGGGCGAGGGCCGGTGCCCCAGGGGTGCCAGCAGGCTCTCCAGCCGTTCCAGCTCCGGATCCGGCTCGCCGGAGCGATCCCACAGGTAGTCGTCGTGACTCATGGTGTTCCCAGGCGTTCGCGCAACAGTTTCATGCCGCGGTGGAGGTTGACCCGCACGCTGCCCGGTGTGAGTCCCGTGGCCCGGGCGATCTCCGGCCCGGTCATGCCTTCGACCAGTCGCAGGATCAACGTCTCCCGGTAGGCTGGCGGCAGGTCCCGGATCACCCTCAGGACCTGGCGGGCTTCGGCGGTGGGCGCGTCCTTGCGACCCAGCCACGGGGGCAAGCGGACCCAGCTGCGCCGACGGCGCGCCGCATCGTCGGCCCGACGGCGGGCGATCTGCACGATCCAGGCCCCAAAGGCCTGGTCGTCCCGCAGGGTGTCGAGCTTCTGCCACGCCACCAGGAAGACCTCCTGGACCTGGTCCTCGGCGTCGGCCGATGAGAGACGGGACAGCAACACCCCGTGCACGAGCCGTGCGTAGCGCGCGTAGAGCGCGTCGAAGGCAGCCCGATCCCCGGCCCGTGCGCGGGCCACAGGGTCCGATGCCAGGCCATCCGACGGCACCAGGCTCAAGGCAGAGGGGGACGACACGGGGACAAGGACGGTTCCAAGGAGCGAAGTGTTAGCCCAGAACATGCTAGAAGCGCCTGGATGACTTCGAGAGCCCCGATCGTCCTGACCCTGATCGCCGCAGCCCTGGGGCTGTTCTTCGCCAGCTTCTCGACCTTTGACTTCGTGCAGCACCTGGACCGCCAGGTCCATGGCATCCACTGCTCCTTCGTGCCCGGGCTGGGCTCGACCGAGGTGGGGGGCACCGGCTGCCACGTCACCCTCATGAGCCCCTACTCGTCGGTGTTCCGGGATCTGGTCTGGGGCGGCATCCCGGTGTCCCTGCCGGCGATGGCCGTGTTCGCCTTCCTGTTCTACAAGGGCGCTGACATCCTGCTCCGGCGCAGGGAGCAGGACCCGGGCAGCACCGGCCTGTTGGTCCTGGCGTGGGCCCTGCCACTGCTCACGTCCCTGGGCATGGGGTACCTGTCCCTGGTCGAGCTCGACGCGGCCTGCAAGATGTGCATCGGCATCTACGTGGCGAGCACCCTGGGCTTTGTGGGGGCGGTGGCCAGTCGGGGCCTGCGCCTGACCGGTGGGGGCGGTGGCTGGCGCGCGGTGGCTGCAGACGACCCCGACGAAGACGCCGAGCTGCCGCCGACCAGCCGACCAGCCGACCACATCCCGGCCATCGGCCTGGGGGTGGGCTTCGTGGCGGCTGCCCTGGGGCTGTACCTGGCCGTGGCCCCCGACTACAGCAGCTACATCGGCTCCTGTGGCGAGCTCGCCAAGCCCCAGGACCCGAACGGCGTGCTGCTGACCCTGGCGCCCAACCCGGGGGGCACCCCGGCCATCGAGGTCTTGGACCCGCTGTGCCCGTCCTGTGCAGGCTTTGAGACCCGCCTGGACGCGTCGGGCCTGGGCGACGAATTGGACCGCCGGGCCCTGCTCTTCCCCCTGGACGACGCCTGCAACTGGATGGTGAACAGCGCCGTTCACCCCGGCGCCTGCACGATCAGCGAGGCCATGCTCTGCGCCAGCGACCCCGCGGCCGTGCTGCACTGGGCCTTCGAGAACCAGGAGCAGATCCGCTCCGCCACCACGGCTGATCCGGGCGCAGCCCGGTCGATGGTCACAGCGGTCTTCCCCGACGTGAAGGGCTGTTTGGGCACGGCCCGCACCAAGAAGAAGCTCAACAAGTCCCTGCGCTGGGCCGTCCAGAACGAGCTGCCCGTGCTGACGCCCCAGCTCTACGTCGGCGGCGTGAAGCTGTGCGACGAGGACACCGACCTGGGCATGGACTACGCCCTCTCGCGCCTGCTCGACCGGATGGGAACATGACGGCCTCCACCGCGCTCCGCGCAAGTCTCGCCCTGGGCGCGGCGCTGCTGCTCTACTCCCCGAGCCTGGCCGGGGCCTGGGTGGGCTCGGCCAAGACACGCCTGGGCCAGGCCGAAGCGGCCGCGACCGCAGGGCCCCAGGTGGCCATCGCAGCCGCCGCCGACGAGGACTACTGCTCCGCCCACCTGAAGCGTGTCCTGCGCAGGGTGCTCCAGAGCTGCGGCCTGCTCTCCGGCGGCGGGGGTCGCGGCTGCCAGCCCCTGGAAGCCCAGAACGTCGCGGCGCTGAGCGGCTCGGACTTCAACGACCTGTTCGTGCCGCTCTCCGATCGGGCCGGCATCATCCAGTACGACAAGGCGTCCCACGAGCTCGACCACGCCGACAAGGCCTTGCTCGAGCAGATCTTCACCGACCAGAAGGGCGCCAGCTACTTCTTCGTGGTGTCCCGGTCGTCCCCCGAAGGCAACCCGGTCTTCAACCGGGACCTGAGCCAGCGGCGGGGCGAGGCGGTCCTGGACCATCTGCGCACCACCTTCAACGACCCGGACCTGGACCGCGAGGTCGGCCTGTTGTGGTTGGGCGAGGAATTCGCCCAGCTGGACACGGACTTCTGCGGCTGGAACCGCAGCGGCGACGGCACCTGCACGGGCAAGGACATCAACCGGAGCGCCTTCGTGGCGTGGATCGACTGCAGGCTTTGATCGCGCTCACCGTCTGGATCGCTTGTTCCGGTGCCAGCGATGGGCCGCCGGTGCCCCCACCCTCTCGCTTCGACGCCGTGATGGCCGATCCGACCCCCAAGCAGGCCGACCCGGCGGAGTTCTGCGAAGGCGATCCCGCAGCCCAGGGCACCCAGACCTTCGCCTGGCCAGCCCTCGACGGCACCGCGCCCCCGGCCGGCGCGGGCTGGACCTGGATCAACGTCTGGGCCACCTGGTGCGCCCCCTGCGTCGAGGAGATGCCCCGACTCCAGGCCTGGGAGTCCGAGCTCCAGGCCCAAGCGGGACCGGGCCAGCTGCGCTTCCTGAGTGTCGATGCGACCGCCGCCGCGGTCACCCGCTTCCAGGAGCACCACCCAGGCCAGCGCACCGGCGTGCGCATCCGCGAATTCGACCAGCTCGCCGGCTGGCTGCCGACCGTCGGACTCGACGCCGGTGCCGTGCTGCCGATCCACCTGTTCCTGGACGCGTCCCAGCAGATCCGATGTGTGCGGGAGGGCGCGGTGAACAAGGGCGACTACGACGTGGTGGCCCAGGTCTTGAGCGGACTCAAGGCGCTCTGAGGGTTCACTCGGCGGACAGGAGCCACCAGGTCTCGACCTGGCCGAGTCCCTTGAGCTCCAGCGTGCCTCTGGACTCGGTCGCGAAGCCAGGAGACAGGCTCTCGAACATCGCCTGGCTGACGTGGATCCGGCCGCTCTCCCCGGTGGACTCCAGGCGCGCGGCGGTGTTCACGGTGTCTCCCCACAGGTCGTAGGCAAACCGCCGGCGTCCGATGACCCCTGCCACGACCGGGCCCGTGTGGACTCCGATCCGCACGGCCAGCCCCGGGTGGTCCGTGCGCAGGTCCTCGATGGTCCGCAGCAAGTCCAGGGCCATGCGCGCCACCACGTCGGCCGAGTGCTCCAGCGGCTCGGGCAGGCCGCCCACCACCATGTAGGCGTCCCCGATGGTCTTGATCTTCTCCAGCCCGTGCTCGTCGGCCAGTCGATCCAGCTCGGTGAACACGTCGTTGAGCATCTCGACGATGGCTCGCGGGGAGAGCCTGCGGGCCAGCTCGGTGAAGCCCACGAGGTCGGCGAACAAGACGGTGACCGCCTCGTGGCGCTCGGCGATGGCGTTGGGGTCGACCCGCAGGCGAGAGGCGATGGCCCTGGGCAGGACGTTGGCCAGGAGCGCCTCGGAGCGGGTCTTCTCCTGCTCGAGACGCGTCACGAAGTGCCGCACGCTCAGGTAGGCGAACGTGCTCAGCCCACAGACGTTGACCGCGAACAGCCAAGACTGATGGATCGGTGCCAGGCGCGGTTCAGCGATGGGATCGAACAGCAGTGCAGCGCCAACAGCGAGCAGCCCGACCACGAACCAAGGCGTGCTGCCCCGAGCGCCGAACCACATCAGCGCCGCGACGGGCGGGAGGACACACCACAGCAGCACGCCCCCCGACGCCGCGAAGCCACCCAGCTGGATGTGGACCAGCACGGGAGCCACCAGCACCATGCCGTTGTGGAGGTGGCAGAACACCCCAAAAAAGTCCCAGAAGCGCAGCGCCACCAACAGCACGACCGTCGCCAGGCAGTACACACCGGGCACCGCTGCGGCCCACGGGCCCTGCCAGACCCAGAGTGCCAGGCTCATGCCGCCGATCATCGGCAGCGACCACCACGCCATCGCCAGCTGAAGCCGTCGATAGTAGCGAGCGTCATCAGCCGCCGTCAGCCCAAGCAGCCGATGCCCCCGGGTCGCCTCGCTCACCCGATCTCCACGCAGTCCCCCCCAGCCCGGTCGGAGTCTCTCACAGCAAGACCCATCCCACCTCACCGCCTACCCCAACAACGAGTCCTGCCCCAGCCCCCGATTACTCGTCCACAGCGATCCAATTCCACATATCTAATGCTTAACAAAAGGTTCCTGACCCCTGTTTTCCCCTGTTTTGGCCGACCGTGAAACAGAACCCGACGCCAATTGGCACCCTGCCCCATGAGACGCCCAAGGCTGGCACCCTCCGAGGGAACATAAAACCACCAGCCTTGGCCCAGCCGAACCCGCCCAACCAAACGCCAGCGCCCGCCCCCCGACCCCGATCGCAGGTTCCCGGTCGCCGCTCCCCAAGACCACCTGACGTCAACCCAAGGCGCCGTGCCCCCAATTCCCAGAGACCTCTAAGGACAGGTGACGCTGCTGCCGGTCCCTCGGAACACCAGCCGCCCGCCCTCAGCGACCGTGACGGTGCAGCGGCCGCTCAGGCCGTCGGCGAACATCACCTTGGCCTTGTGGGTCCCTGGAGCCAGGCGCAGCTCGCCCGGGGTGGCCGTGCGCTGACCGGCAATGGTCACGGTGGCACCCGCTGGGGCCGAGACCACCTTGACCAGGACCGGGGCGGCCTGGGGCTCGGGCTCGGCAGCTGGGGCGGGGGCAGGGGCGGGCGCGGCCTGCTTGGCCGGTGTGCGCTTCTTGGGCGGCGGCTTGGTGCTGGTCTGGGACGGCTTCGGCTCGGGCTTGGGATCCGCCTGGGCCTTTGGCTCGACCGGAGCCGGCGCGGGCGAGGGCGTCGGTGCGACCGGCTTGGGCTGGGCCTTGGGCTGCTGGACCACGGGCTGGACCGGTTCGGGCTCCACGGCCGTGGTGGCCTTGGCTGGCTCAGGCGCTGATGCCGGTGTCGGCTCGCCGTCCTGGCTCACCAGCACGCCCAGAGCAAGGGTCACCACGGCCAGGGCCGCTGCCATGCCGATCAGCAGTCCGAGCGGGCGGCGACTGGTCGGGCGGATGGCCGGCGAAGCGCCGGTGTCGACCTCGGCCGCCAACGGGGACTGCACCGCTTCGCTGGGCGGCTCGGTGGGATCGTCGACGATCTCGTCCGTGCGCTGCACCTCTTCGACGGCCTGGGCCATGGCCTTGGGGTCCAGAGTGCCGTCCAGCGGCACCGGCGGCAGTCGCTCCCGCTTGGCGTAGATCGGAGCCACCACACCTTCGCTGTACTGGCGGCGGGTCATGCGGTGCCCGGGAAGCCGCTTGGCCAGGGAGACGCACAGTGCACGGACCTCGGCCGCAGATGGCCGGTGGGCCGGCTCGTAGCTGACGGCCCGCTGGATCAGGGAGCGCAGCATGGCCAGGGCGATGCTCTCCTCGAGGTCCGGCGGGCTGAGGGCCTTGACCTTCTCGGCGACCTCTCGCTCGTGGCGGGCCGGGTGAACCGACAGCCGGCCCAGGGCCTCGCCGGTGATCAGCTCGTAGAGGGTGCACCCCAGGGAGTAGATGTCGACCTCGGCCCCCCGCGACAGGCCGTCGAAGCGCTCGGGGGCCATGTAGAGGGGGCTCCCTGGGGTCACGCTGCCGGTCTCGGCCTGGCGCTCGATGAGCTCGGCTCTGGCGGTGCCGAAGTCCAGCACCTTCACGTCGCCGCGCACGCCGAGGATCACGTTGCTGGGCTTGATGTCCCGGTGCACGACGCGCAGGGGTCCCTTCATGCCCGGGGGGATCTGGTTGAAGGCCGCGTCCAGCGCGTCGGCCATGGCATGGGTGATGCTCAGCGCCACCTCGACGGGCATCGGGCCGGCCTGGTCGAGCACCCGGTCCAGGGTGAGCCCCCGGACGTACTCCATGACCACGGCCGTGTGTCCGTGAAGTGCGGTCAGCTGCTCGACCTGGATGATGTTGCCGTGCTGGAGCCGGGCGAGCATGGCCGCCTCGTCGCGGGCTCGGCTCAGGATCTCCTCGTCTTCGGCCCACGCGGCCTTGAGCACCTTGAGCACCACCGTGCGCAGCATCGCCCCATCGCGCACGCGGGCGACGTAGACGACGGCGAAGGACCCCTCTCCGAGGGTCTCGACGAGCTGGGTGTCTTGGGGAAGGGCCATGACCGCAGGACGTGGGGAGACGCCGAAAACCTACCACGTCTTGGGGCCGGTTTGACACCGGCTGGACATTGGGCCGGGAACGCGCCCAATCCGTCCGTGACGGCTCAGGGGGGCGTGGTCTGACAGGTGCCCAGCGCGCCCGGTGTGCCGTAGTCCCCGGCGCCGAAGACATCGGTGACCAGGGGGTAGCACCAGTTGGCGCCGTCGTCGTTCAGGGCCTCGTCGACGGCGCTGGGGTCCAGGACCCAGGAGGTGTCCTGGGCGATCTCGGGCCAGTCCGCGCTTCCCGGGGTCCACTGGACCACGTCGATGATGGTGCCGGTGTTGCCCAGGATCGCCAAGGCGCCAAAGGAGTCGCCCAGCGCGAGGTCGACCGCGAAGGTGCTGCCCAGCCCCGAGCTGGCGTGCACGTCCGAGCCGTAGACATAGTCGCAGTCCGTGCCCAGCACGGTGGCGTCGTGGCAGAACACCAGGAGCTCGCCGTCGGCCAGGACCCAGCCCTCGGGGGCCACGACCACGATCCCGCCCACGTCGGCGAAGAGCGACAGCCCGTCGAGGGCGACGTCCTTGCCGGCCACGTTCTGGAGCTCGAACCACTGCTCATCGGGGATGTCGCCGGAGGGCGTGGCCATGACCTCGGTGAACACCAGCTCGCCCACCGCGCGGAAGCCCTCGTCGACGGCATCGTCACAGTCCTGGTCCACGAGGTCTTCGGTCTCGCTGGCCCCAGGGAACACCGTGCCGTCCGAGGGATCGCAGTCGTCGGCGTCTGCGACGTACCCGCTCGGCTGTGGACAGCTCACGATCGTGTCGTCCGGGTCCCCAGCACCGTCGCTGTCGCTGTCGCCGTACCAGGTCGGATCGTCGACCGTGTCCTCGTCGACCACCGTATCGCAGTCGTTGTCGTCGGCGTCGCACAGCTCGTCGGCCCCGGGGTACACGTCGGCGCGGGTGTCGTCGCAGTCGGTGTCGTCGGCCACGGTCAGCGAGGGCGCCTCGCAGGCGACCGTGGCAAAAGCCGCGTCGCCGAAGCCGTCTTCGTCGGCGTCGTCGTACCAGGTGAGCGCATCGACAGCCCCGGCCTCGTCCACCGTGCCGTCCCCGTCGTTGTCGGCCCCGTCACACTCCTCGGCATCCAGGGCATCGCAGGTCCCGTCGGCGTCCGTGTCGGCCTGGCCTTCGTCGATGCTCCCGTCGCAGTCCACGTCCTGGCCGTCGCAGACCTCGGTGGCGCCCGGGTTGATGTTGCTGTCCCCGTCGTCGCAGTCGGTGCCGTCGGTCGCGGTCAGCGCCGGCGGGCTGCAGTAGGTCGTGCCCGGGTCGCTCTCGTCCCCGAAGCCATCGCCGTCGGCGTCGGCATAGGAGGTGGCCTCGCCGGTCAGGTCCACGCTGTCGTCGTCGTCGTCGACCAGGGTGTCGCAGTCGTCGTCCACGCCACTGCAGACCTCGGTCGCGCCGGGGTTCACAGCGCCGTCGCTGTCGTCGCAGTCGGTGGCGTCGGCCACGGTGCCCGTCGGCGCAGCGCACAGCCGAGTCGGGCTCCCGGCGCTGTCGCCATAGGTGTCGCCGTCCCCGTCGTCGTACCAGTCCGTCCCGGTCGACAGGTCCACGTCTGGGTCGTCGTCGTCCACCAGGCCGTCGCCGTCGTTGTCGAGCCCGTCGCACACCTCGCTGTCCAGGGCGTCGCAGGTGCCGTCCCCGTCGGAGTCCGACTGTTCTTCGTCGACCACCGTGTCGCCGTCGTTGTCGACCCCGTCGCAGGTCTCGGGATCGATGGCATCACAGGTGCCGTCGCCGTCGACGTCGCTCTGGCCCTCGTCTGTGGTCGCGTCGCAGTCATTGTCCAGGGCGTCGCAGATCTCGGCGGCGCCTAGGTACGCCGCCGCTTCGCTGTCGTTGCAGTCACCCCCGGCCGAGACGAAGCCACTCGGCTCCAGACAAGCGGCCAGCGTGGTCAGCGGTGAGCCGGCGCCGTCGCCGTCGCTGTCGACGTACCAGGTCGAGGTCCCGGTGACCGAGTCGTCGTCGTCGTCGGCCAGGCCGTCGCAGTCCTCGTCGGTCAGGTCCGCGTCACAGACCTCGGTGGCCGCCGGGTTGATCGCCGCGTCTTCGTCGTCGCAGTCGTCGCCGCCGTCGACGTCGCGCGGGTAGCCGTCGGCGTCCTGGTCGTAGTCGTCCTCGCCGCCGCAGTCCGAGTCCACCCCGTCGTACCAGGAGTCCGTCGCCCCGGGGTACACGCTCGGATCGCCGTCGTCGCAGTCGTCCTGGGACGCGGAGGTGGTGCTGGGCGGATCGCACCACTCGGTGCCAGCGTCGGCTTCGTCGCCGAACCCGTCGCCGTCCAGGTCGTCGTAGAGCAGGGTGGTGCCGGTGACGCCAGGGTCGTCGTCATCGGCCGCGCCGGAGCAGTCCTCGTCGGTGTTCAGGCCGTCGCAGACCTCGGTGGCCCCGGGGTTCACGCCTGGTGCGGCGTCGTCGCAGTCGTCCTGGGTCAGGCTGTAGCCGCTGCCCGGGTCCACACAGTAGGTGTCGCCCGCGTCGAGCTCGTCGCCGTAGCCGTCGCCGTCGCTGTCGGCGTAGTACGCCGTGCCGTCTGGGCTACCCGCCTCGTCGGTGGCCCCGTCGCAGTCGTCGTCGGTGCTGTTGCAGACCTCGGTCGCGTCGGGGTTCACAGCAGCGTCGGTGTCGTCGCAGTCCTGATCGTCGAGCAGGTAGGTCGACGGCTGGGTACAGGCCAGGGTGGTGCTGAAGGCATTGCCGAAGCCGTCTGCGTCGCTGTCCGCGAACCAGGTGAGCGCGTCCAGGCTCCCGGACTCGTCGGACACGGTGTCGCAGTCCCAGTCGACTGGGTCGCAGTACTCGTCGGCGCCCGGGAAGATGTCGCCGTTGTTGTCGTCGCAGTCGCTGTTGTCGGGGAACTCGTAGGGCGGGAGCGCCTCGCACAGGCACGCGGTCGCGGGCCCGCCGAAGCCGTCCTCGTCCACGTCGGAGTAGAAGTCGGTGCAGTTCTCGGCGCCCGGGTCGTTGGCGGTGAAGCTGCAGTCGTCGTCGGCCTCGGTCAGGCAGTCCTCGTCCTGGTCCGGATTGACCGCCGCCTCCATGTCGTCACAGTCGGTCCCCGGACTGCCGGTGCCGTTGTCCTGGTCCGCGGCGTCGTGGCCGTCCTGGTCCATGTCGAAGTCCGAGTCGCCGGCGCAGTCGCTGTCGATGCCGTCGTACCAGACCTCCACGCCCCCAGGGTAGATGTCGATGGCGGCGATCTCGGGGTGGCCATTGAGGGGCGCGGGCACGGCCGCAGGGTCGTCTTGGCAGTCCCCCCCGTCCCCGTGCAGGAAGAACTCCGGGGCGTTCCAGGTGTCCGGACAGGTCGTGTCGTAGCCCTCGACGAGAATCCCGTCGCCGTCCTGGTCGCCGTCGTTGCCGTCGCAGTCCTGATCCTCGCAGTCGTAGTAGATCTCGTCGATGGACGGGTCCGGGAACCGGGTCGGGTCGTCGTCGTCGCAGTCCTCGGCCACGTCGTCCCAGGGGCCGTAGAGCCCCGACGGATAGCCGTCACCGTCGGCGTCGTAGTCGCTCCAGTGGGTCTCGGCGCCGTCCCAGGAGTCCGGGTCGGAGCAGTCCTGGTCGGTGCCGTCGTACCAGGTCTCCTGGGCCTCGGGGTGCACCTGATCCGGGTCCAGGCCAGCGGGATTGGCAGCGTCGGCGCTGTCGCCGTCGACGCAGTCCGACCCGGTCACGCCGTCCCGGTCGGGGTAGAAAGCCGTGCGCCACAGGTCCAGGTCCTGGTCGAAGTCGTCGTCCAGGGCGCAGTCGGCGTCCACCCCGTCGTACCAGGTGTCCGCGGCTCCGGGGTAGACATTCCAGGCCTCGAGCTCCTCCCAGCCCTGCCCCGTGACCACACGGAACTCGGACGGGATGCCGATCGGGTCGTCCCAGCAGTCCTCACCGCCGGCCTCGACGCTGTCGAAGCCGTCCCCGTCGGCATCGGCGTCGTCGCCGTCGCAGTCCTGGTCGACACCGTCGTACCAGATCTCGGCGACACCGGGGTTGATGGTCGGGTCCACGTCGGCGCAGTCACCCTGCGCCACCGTGTACCCGTCTTCGTCCCAGTCGTCCGCCGTGGACCACAGGGTCACGCAGCCGCCGAGCAGGCCCAGGATCAACGGGACCATCGGCCCCCCACCTCGGCGACCAGGGCCAGGTAGTTGTCCCGGGCAGACGTGAGCCCGGGCGTGTTCAGCCAGGCCGCGTTGACCCCGATCAGCGGGATCAGACCGGCCCGTGCGAGGGGCCGGACCTCGCCGTTCACGCCCACGTCGATCCCCAGGGCGTCCAGGTACCAGGTGCCCGCGACGGTGACCGCTGCTGGCCCCAGGAAGCCATCGATACGCACCTGGGGCCCAAAGCCCAGGTCCGAGCCAAAGGTGGGCTCACCCGGGTTCCCGGCGCTCACCCGCGGGACTGGGGCCACAGCCCCGCCCAGCTGGACGTCCACGCCGGTCGAGCTGCCCAGGTGCACACCCACCAACAGCCCGGCGCGGGTCATCACCGGCGCATGGTCGGCCATCACCCCGGGGGTCCAGCCCCCGACCAGGCGGACCCGCAAGACGTCGACCGCCAGCGCCTTGACCTCGATGCGCACCGCCGGCGCCATGGTCAGCCCTACGTAGCCATTGGTGCCGTCGTTGACCCAGTTCCGGGTGCCGCCGTAGCCAGCAAAGGCCGCGACGCTCAGGCCGCTCTCACGCTCCTTCTTCTTGTCGTAGGCCACGTATGCGCTGCTGCGACGCTCCTCGTCGGCGACTTCGTTCGACGGTCCGCCGCCGACTGTGATCCGGCTGTTCTCCCGCAGGGGCACCAGGGCCGACTGCCAGGTCTCGCCGGTCTTCCACTGGAGCAGGTGCATGCCAGCAGGCATGGCCATGGGCCCCCGTCGGTCCAGCCGGTCCCCGTTCAGGTAGACCTCGCTGGGCAGGGCTTCGGGCGGGAACGACACGTCCAGGGTGCCCTTGGGCAACAGCTGGGACGCGACCGCTTCGAACCGGTCCAGCACCTGGGGACCGTAGATGTCGTCGAAGGCCCAGGAGCTCCCGACCACGTAGGCCCAGGTCAGCCGCATCTCGGCGATGGCCGGATCTCCACCCGGGCGCAGGATCTCGTAGGCCCCCCGGGCCAGCCACAGCGCCGCCAGGTCCTCGGTCTCGACGGGCCCGTCCAGGCAGTCCGGCACCAGGGCCTCGACCGCACGGATCAGGTCGTGGGCCGTGTCCTCGGCAAAGGCCACCGGCTCCCGCACGGCGTCGACCCGGGCCTTGAAGCCCGCGGCGTCCACCCGTTCGGCGCAGGTGTCCTGGGCCTGCGCCGGGCCGGAGAGGACCAGGACCAGCAGGGCGCCGATCAGATCCCACCCCCGTAGAACAGGTAGGCCGCGCCCTGGTCGCCTTCGACCGCGTCTTCCTTGTCCGCGCCGATCAAGACCTCGTCCAGACCATCGCCGTCCAGATCCGGCACGAAGCAGACCGACGTGCCCGCACGGGAGTCCTTGGTCTGGCCCTCCCAGCCCTGGTTGGCCTGGTCGAGCGTCAGGGTGCCGGAGATCGGCCCATAGAACAGCGCGGCGTGGCCGGCCTGGGTGCCAGCCGTGCCATCGGCCCGGGGGGCACCGACCAGGATGTCGCCGACGCCGTCCCCGTCGACGTCGCCGCCCAGACGCACGGACCACCCCAGGTCCTGGTCGGAGTCGGTCGGCGCGATCGTCGCTGTCGCCGTGCTGTCCGCAGCGCCGCTCAGGCCACCCGTGAACAGGTAGACCACCCCACCGTCCAGCGCGACACTCGCTTCCTCGAAGCCGCCCAGCAGCACGTCGTCCAGGCCGTCGCCGTCCACGTCGCTGCCCACGTCCAGCGCCTGACCGAGCTTGGCGCCGTCCGTCCCGATGGTGGTCTCGTCTGCACCGAGCACCGTCAGGGACCCGGACACCGGGCCATAGAACAGGTAGGCGGCGCCGGCGTCCTTGTTGGTGGTCCCGTCGTCGTACCTCTCGGCGCCAAGGAGCAGGTCGCCGACGCCGTCGCCGTCCAGGTCCCCGGTGCCGTCGATGGCGAAGCCCAGGGCCTCGGACTGCTGGTCGCCCACGATGATCGCCAGGGCCGAGGTCTCGTCGAGGGTGCCCGTGGGACCGTCGAACACCAACACCTGACCTTCGTCCTTGGACACGTCGTACCTGTCGGCGCCCACGATCACCGCGTCGGCGGCGCCCCCGTCCTGGGGCCACAGGAAGCCGACGGAGATGCCCATGCGCACGTTGCCGCCCGCCGACTCCACCGTGGCGGTCGGTGACGCCAGGTCGGTGATGCCGGTGATCGGACCGTGCACCAGGTAGGCCTGGCCGTCGGTGTCTGCGGCATAGGCCCCGATGACCAGGTCGACCTGGCCATCGCCGTCGGCGTCGCCACCGCCCATGAGGTCATAGGAGGCCCGGCCGGATCCCGACCACCCCTCGACCACGCTGGTCATGGTGCCCAGGTCCACAGTGCCCGTGAGCGCACCGCTGGCGAGAAAGACCGAGCCCGCGTCGCCGTTCCCGCGATCGCTGCCGTAGGCACCGATCACGAGATCCTCGATTCCGTCGCCGGTCAGGTCGCCGCCGGCGTCGACCAGGAAGCCCGCACGATCCCCCCCAGCGTCGCCGTCGTAGACCACGTCGGCGTCGGCGGTGGTGCCCACACAGCCGACCTCGTCGACCACGCCGTCGCAGTCCTCGTCGGCGCTGCCGTCGCAGGTCTCCGTGCCCCCCGGGAAGCTCAGCGGATCCGCGTCGTCGCAGTCCTGGTCATCGAGCACGTCGTTGGTGCCCTGCCAGCCGTTGGGGTCAAAGGTGCACTCGACCGCGAAGTCCCCGTCGTCGTCGGTCTCGTCGCTGGGCAGGCTCGCGGAGTCGCAGTCGTTGATCAAGCCGTCGCACAGCTCCGGCGCTGCCGGGTAGAGCGATACGTCCCCGTCGTCGCAGTCGGTGTCGTCGGCGACGTACCCGGTGGGGGCATCGCAGGCGACGACCGAGTCCGTCGAGAGCCCGAAGCCATCGCCGTCCTGGTCCAGGTACCAAGTGCTCGCGTCGATGGCCGTCGCCTCGTCGATGGACAGGTCGCAGTCCTCGTCGACCAGGCCATCACAGAGCTCGCTCGCCCCGGGATTGACCCCGCCGTCGCCGTCGTCGCAGTCGGTGTCGTCGGCCACGTAGCCAGCGGGCAGCTCACAGGCGGTTGTGGTGGTCGCGCTGTCGCCGTAGGTGTCGCTGTCGCCGTCCAGGTACCAGGTGTCCGCGTCGCTGGCGCCGTCCTCGTCGACCGTGCTGTCGCAGTCCTCGTCGGCGGTGCCGTCACAGGTCTCCGTGCCGCCCGGGAAGCTCAGCGGATCGGTGTCGTCGCAGTCGTCGCCCGACGTCACCGCAGCTGAGCCGTCCCACCCCCCGGCGTCCCAGGTGCACTCGACCGCGCCGTCCCCGTCGTCGTCGGTCTCATCGCTGGGCACAGCGGATCCGTCGCAGTCGTTCTGCAGCCCGTCGCAGAGCTCGGTGGCGGCCGGGAAGACCGTGTCGTCGTCGTCGTCGCAGTCGGTGTCGTTCGACACGAAGTCGGTGGGTTGGTCACAGTCGACGTCGGAGTCGGCGGCGTCACCGAAGCCGTCCGCGTCGGCGTCGTGGTACCAGGTCAGCACGTCGCTGGCGCCGTCCTCGTCGACCGTGGTGTCGCAGTCCTCGTCGGTGGACCCGTCGCAGAGCTCCGTCCCGCCCGGGTTCACCGAAGCGTCTCCGTCGTCGCAGTCGGTGTCGTCGGCCACGTACCCGGCGGGCAGGCTGCAGGCGATCTTGGTGTCCGTGCTGTCGCCGTAGCTGTCGACGTCGCTGTCCCGGTACCAGGTCGACGCATCGGAGGCCCCGGCCTCGTCGACGCTGCCGTCGCAGTCTTCGTCGGCGACCCCGTCACAGGTCTCGGTCCCGCCGGGGAAACTGAGCGGATCCGCGTCGTCGCAGTCCTGGTCGTCGAGCACGTCGTTGGTGCCGTCCCAGCCGCCAGCGTCGAAGGTGCACTCCACCGCGCCGTCGCCGTCGTCGTCGGTCTCGTCGCTCGGCAGCCCAGAGCCGTCGCAGTCGTTGAGGATCCCGTCGCAGAGCTCGGTGGCCCCGGGGTGGACCGTGGCGTCGGCGTCATTGCAGTCGGTGTCGTCGGCCACGTGGCCGGTCGGCTGGGCGCAGTCGAGATCGGAGATCGTCGCGTCGCCGTGGCCGTCGCTGTCCCCGTCCAGGTACCAGGTCACCACGTCGACGGCGCCGTCCTCGTCGACCTGGGTGTCGCAGTCCTCGTCGGCGACGCCATCGCAGGTCTCGGTGCCCCCGGGGAAGCTCAGGGCGTCGGTGTCATCGCAGTCGTCGCCCCCGACCACCGCGCCGCTGCCGTCCCAGCCCGTGGCGACCCAGGTGCACTCCACGTAGCCGTCGCCGTCGTCGTCGGACTCGTCGGTGGGCAGGCTGCCCCCATCGCAGTCGTTGAGCTGCCCGTCGCAGATCTCGGTCGCGCCGGGCTTCACGGTGGCGTCCGTGTCGTCGCAGTCCGTGTCGTCGCTGACCGTGCCGGTGGGCTGGTAGCACTCGACGTCGGCTGTGCTGGGGTCGCCGAAGCCGTCGCCGTCGCCGTCGGTGTACCAGGTGGACGCGTCCAGCGCGTGGTCCTCGTCGATGGCCGAGTCGCAGTCCCGGTCCACGGTGTCGCAGTACTCGTCGGCGCCCGGGTGGGTCGCCGCGTCGGTGTCGTCGCAGTCGTCGGGGTTGTCGGCCCGGTAGAAGCCAGTGGGCTCGCAGGACGTGCGACTGACGGACGTGCCGTAGCCGTCGTCGTCCTCGTCGTAGTAGTACTGGATGCCGTCCACGGCGTCGTCGTCGTCGGCGATCAGGCCGTCGCAGTCCCGGTCCACGTCGTCGCAGTACTCGGTGGCACCCTCGTAGATCGTGGGCTCCGAGTCGTCGCAGTCCGTGCCCGACAGGCCGTCCCGATCGTCGTAGCTGTCGGTGTCCTGGGAGTCGCCGTCGGCGTCGAAGTCCGAGTCGCCCGCGCAGTCGGCGTCCACGCCGTCGTACCAGGTGTCCGCTGCCCCCGGGTAGACATCGAGTGCGTCGAGCTGGGGAAAGCCGTTCAGCGCCTGGAAGTCCGACGGGATCACTTCACCGCCGTCCCAGCAGTCCCCCACCTGGACCGTGGCCTGGTCCCCGCCGTGGAGGTCCAGCCAGTCCGGACAGTCCTGGGTGTAGTACTCAGGGATCCAGCCGTCGCCGTCCTGGTCGCCGTCGTTGGAGTCACAGTTCTGATCGACGCAGTCGTACCAGACCTCGTCGATGGACAGGTCTGGCACCGCAGTCGCGTCGTCGTCGTCGCAGTCCTGGTCAGCCATCCAGCCGTCCTGGTCGCAGTCGAAGTCGCTGTCCCAGCTGGCTGTGGGGTTGTCCGGCGCCGGCTCGCGCAGGTCACAGTCCAGGTTCACGCCGTCGTAGCAAGCGTCGCTGGCCGGGTCGGCTCCGGGGTGGATGTCCGCCGGGGTCACGCCGACCGGTTCCTCGGCCCCCAAGGCATCGAGGTCTTCCTGGGAGTCGACGCAGTCGTCGCCGGCGCTGCCGTCCCGCTGGACCGCGGCCGCGCTGTCGTAGCCGTCACCGTCCTGGTCGAAGTCGCCGAGCCCGTCGCAGTTGGCGTCTACCCCGTCGTACCAGGTGTCGTCGGAGCCGGGGAAGACATCGGCCGCCGACGGCTGCACGAAGCCTTGGCCGGCCACGATCGTGAAGTCATCGGGGATCAGCGTGGGGTCGTCCCAGCAGTCGTCGCCGCCCGCGAGGGTGCTCAGGAAGCCGTCGCCGTCCTGGTCGGCGTCGTTGCCGTCGCAGTTCTGGTCGATGCCGTCGTACCAGATCTCGGTCTGGCCCGGCCCGATGTCCGGGTCCAGGTCGTTGCAGTCGCCTTGTCCGGGTGAGACACCGTCCTCGTCGGCGTCACCACCCTCCCACTGGACACAGGCGCTCAGGGTCCACAGCAGCAGCAGCATTGGGGTCGTTCCTTGCCAGCGAGGGCACTGTCAGTTGGGTGCCGAATTCTCGCAGCCACCCAGCGTCCCGGGCGAGCCGTAGTTGCCGTTGACCGCATCGTATTGGTCGGATGCCGTGGCGGGGTAGCACCAGCTGTTGCCGCTGTCGTTGCCCCCTTCGGAGTAGGACCCGGAGTCCAGCACGACCGAGTAGCCCGTGGTCTGACCCGGCCACGACGCCGTGCCGTCCTGGTAGGTGATGTCGTCCAGAGTGACCCCGCCCAGCACCAGGGACAGGGTCGCCGTGCCATCGGTCAGCAGCTCGCCGACCTCGAAGGTCGCGCCCTGGGCCGAGCTCCCGTTGGTGTCCGAGCCGTAGACGTAGTCGCAGCTGGTGCCGAGGGTCGTGACGTCGGAGCACAGCACGGCGTAGCCCATGCTGGGCACCACCACGCCGCCGACGCCCAGGTAGAAGCTCTCGGTGCCGTTGGAGATCAGCACGCCGTCGGCGTAGAAGTCGTCGGTGGCGTGGCCGTTGTAGAGCTCGAGCCACTCGTTGGCGGGCTCGCTGCCGGCCGGGGTGATCATGATCTCCGTGATGATCAGGTCACCGGCCGTCGCGAAGTCCTCGTCGACCGCGTCGTCGCAGTCCTCGTCGTCGCTGTCGTCGGTCTCAGTGCCGCCGGGGTTCACCAGGGTGAGCGTGTCGTCGCAGTCCGTGGCGTCCTCGACGTCGCTCGCGTCGTCGGGCTGGCAGTCCACGCCGGTGGTGGCGTCGCCGTAGGTGTCGCTGTCGCCGTCGTCGTACCAGGTGACGCCCGGGTAGTAGGTGTCGACCACGTCGTTGCAGTCCCCGCCCACCAGCACGTCGGTCTTGAACTGGGGCTCGCAGTCCTGGGTGTCGAAGTCGTCGCCGTAGGTGTCGCCGTCGCCGTCGACGTACCAGGTGACCCCCGGGTAGTAGGCGTCGTTGGCGTCGTCGCAGTCGTCGCCGTTGTCCACGTCGGTGCCGTTGACCGGCTCGCACACCTGGCTGAGCGCGCCTCCGAAGCCGTCCAGGTCGCCGTCGATGTACCAGCTGACGGCGGGGTTGTACCCGTTGACCCCGTCGTCGCAGTCGGTGTTGTCGGTGACCGTGCCTGTGGGGCCCGAGCAGTACAGGGTGCCCAGGTCGTCCTCGTCGCCGTACCCGTCGCTGTCGGTGTCCGGGTAGTACAGCGTCTTGGTGCCCGCGTCGGTGCCGGTGTCAGCGTCGTCGGCGCTGCCGTTGCAGTCGTTGTCGACGTCGCTGTCGCAGACCTCGGTGGCCCCCGGGTTGATGGCCCCGTCGACGTCGTCACAGTCGTCGCTGGACGTCGAGGTGTTCGACGGCTGGGTGCACAGGTCCGTGCCCGCGTCGTTCTCGTCGCCGTAGCCGTCCCCGTCGCCGTCGGTGAACCAGGTGGTCTTGCTGGCTTCGGTCGTGTTGGTGTCGGCGTCGTCGGCGGCGCCGCTGCAGTCGTGGTCCACGTCGCCGTCGCAGACCTCGGTGGCGCCAGGGTTGATCGCCCCGTCGCCGTCTTCGCAGTCGTCGCTGGTCAGTGAGGTGAGCGATGGCTGGTCGCAGTAGTCGCTGCCGGGGATGGTCGACGAGCCGTAGCCGTCGCTGTCGGCGTCGACGTAGTAGGTCGTCTTGGTGCTCACGTCGGTGCCGGCGTCCGCGTCGTCGGCGTCGCCGTTGCAGTCGTTGTCGACCCCGCCGTCGCACACCTCGGACGCACCGGGGTTGATCGTGGTCTCGCTGTCGTCGCAGTCGTCGGCGGACAGCGAGTACAGCGCCGGCTGGTCGCAGAACGCCGTGCCCGTGAGATCGTTCTCGTCGCCGTAGGTGTCGTTGTCGGCGTCGGTGTAGAAGGTCGTGCCGGTGCCCAGGTCCACGCTGGGGTCGTCGTCGTCGGACAGGGTGTCGCAGTCCTCGTCCACGTCGGCCGCGTCGCAGATCTCGGTCGCCGCCAGGTTGATGTCGAAGTCCCCGTCGTCGCAGTCGTCGGCGTTCTCGCTGGTGTCACTGGGCTGGGTGCACGCCGGCTCACCGACGTCGTTGGCGTCGCCGTCGCCGTCGCCGTCCAGATCGTCGTAGTAGGTCGTCTCGCCGGTGTAGTCGGTGCTGGTGTCGTCGTCGTCGGTCAGGCCATCGCAGTCGTTGTCGACGGTGTCGCAGACCTCGGTGGCGCTGGTGTTGATGGTGATCTCGCCGTCGTCGCAGTCGTCGTTGTTGGCGACGACGCCGGAGATCGGCGTGCAGTACTGGGTGCCGACGATGCTGTCGTTGCCCTCGCCGTCGCCGTCCGAGTCCGGGTAGTAGACCGTCTCGCCGGTCAGGTCGACGTTGGCGTCGGCGTCGTCGATGTCGTCGTCGCAGTCGTTGTCGACGCCGTCGCACACCTCGGTGGCGGCCGGGTTGATCGTGTCCAGACCGTCGTCGCAGTCCTGGGCGTTGGTCGACGTGCTGGCGGGCTGGTCACAGGCGGGCGCCCCGGCGTCTGTCTCGTCGCCGTAGCTGTCGCCGTCGATGTCGCTGTAGTAGGTGGTCTCGCCGGTGTAGTCGATGCTGGTGTCGTCGTCGTCGATGTCATCGTCGCAGTCGTTGTCGATGTCGTCGCAGACCTCGGTGGCGTCGGTGTTGACCGCCGCAGCCCCGTCGTCGCAGTCCGTGTTGTCGGTCACGTGGTCATTGGCCGCCGGCGGGTCGCACTGCAGCGTGCCCGGATCGGTGTCGTCGCCGAACCCGTCACCATCCAGGTCGTCGATCCACAGGGTGGCCGTGCCCAGGTCCACGTCGGGGTCCAGATCGTCGACCAGGCCGTCGCCGTCGTTGTCGACGCCGTCGCACTCCTCGGTGTCGAAGCAGTCGGCGATCCCGTCGGTGTCGGAGTCGTAGCCCTCGTCGACGTTGGTGTCGCCGTCGTTGTCGACCCCGTCGCAGTCCTCGCCGTCCTGGCAGTCCGGCGTGCCGTCGCCGTCGGAGTCGAAGCCCTCGTCGGTGTTGGTGTCGCAGTCGTTGTCGGCACCGTCGCAGGTCTCGGTGGCGGCGATGTTGATCTCGGCGATGGTGTCGTTGCAGTCATCGGCCGACGTCGACGTGGAGGCGGGCTGGTCGCAGTAGGGCGTGCCCGGATCCGAGCTGTCGCCGTAGGTGTCGCCGTCGACGTCCACATAGTAGGTGACCTCGCCGGTGTAGTCGGTGCTGCTGTCGTCGTCGTCGATGTCGTCGTCGCAGTCGTTGTCGATGTCGTCGCAGACCTCAGTGGCGTCCGGGTTGACCGCGCTCTCCCCGTCGTCACAGTCCGAGTTGAGCTCGCTGAAGCCGCTGTAGGACTCACAGTAGGGCGTGCCCCCGTCGGTCTCGTCGCCAAAGCCGTCGCCGTCGTCGTCGACGTAGTAGGTGGTCTCGCCGGTGTAGTCGACGCCGCTGCCGCTGTCGTCGTCGGCCAGGCCGTCGCAGTCGTTGTCGACCCCTGAGTCGCAGACCTCCTGGGCCGACGGGTTGATGGCACCCTCGCCGTCGTCGCAGTCCGTGTTGTCGGTGACCGTGCCGCTGGGCTGGGCGCACCAGGGCGTGCCGCCGTCGGTCTCGTCGCCGTAGCCGTCACCGTCGCCGTCTGGGTAGTAGAGCGTGATGCTGGTGTAGTCGACGCTCGGATCGTCGTCGTCGACCAGGTCGTCGCAGTCGTTGTCGTCCAGGTCGCAGACCTCGGTCGCCGCCGGGTTGATGGCGATGTCCGAGTCGTCGCAGTCCTGGTCGTCCTCGACGAAGCCCGTGGGCTGGTCGCAGTCGATCTGGGTGATGGATGCGTTGCCATAGGTGTCGGTGTCCGCGTCCCGGTACCAGGTGATCACGTCGACGGACTCGTCCTCGTCGACCTGGTTGTCGCAGTCGTCGTCGTCGCCGTCGCAGTACTCGTCGGCGCCGGGGTACTCGTTGGCGTCGGTGTCGTCGCAGTCCTGGTCGTCGGCGAGGTACCCGGTGGGTTCGTAGCAGTCGATGTCGGTGCTGTTCAGGTTGCCGTAGCCGTCGCCGTCGCTGTCCTCGTACCAGGTGGCCACGTCGACGCTGTCGTCCTCGTCGATCTCGTCGTCGCAGTCGTCGTCGTCGCCGTCGCAGTATTCGTCGGCGCCGGGGTATTCCTGGTCGTCGGTGTCGTCGCAGTCCTGGTCGTCGGCCAGGTAGCCGGTGGGCTCGTAGCAGTCGATGTCGGTGTTGCTGGCGTTGCCGTAGCCGTCGCCGTCGAAGTCCCGGTACCAGGTCTCGACGTCGACGCTGCCGTCCTCGTCGATGTCGCCATCGCAGTCGTCGTCGTCGCCGTCGCAGTACTCGTCGGCGCCCGGGTATTCGGCGGGGTCGTTGTCGTCGCAGTCGTCGGGGTTGTCGGCGCGGAACTCGTCGACGGGCTGACAATAGGTCTTGGCCGTCGAGGTGCCGTAGCCGTCGTCGTCGGCGTCGAAGTAGTACTGGGTGGCGTCGAAGGCGTCGTCGTCGGTCTCGATCAGGCCGTCGCAGTCGTGGTCGACGTCGTCGCAGTACTCGGTGGCGTAGAGGAAGCTGGACGGATCGGCGTCGTCGCAGTCGGTGCCGGTGACGCCGTCCCGGTCGGCGTAGGCGTCGGTGGTCTGGGTGTCGAGATCGGCGTCGAAGTCGTCGTCTTCGGCGCAGTCCTGGTCGATGCCGTCGTACCAGACCTCGGTGGCGTCGGGGTTGACCGCGTCGGCGTCGGGCTGGGAGAAGCCGTTGAGCGCGTCGAAGTCCGTGCGGATCTCGCTTGGATCGTCCCAGCAGTCGTCGCCACCGACGACCCAGGAGTCGAAGCCGTCCAGGTCCTGGTCGGCGTCGTTGTTGTCGCAGTTCTCGTCGACGCCGTTGTACCAGACCTCCTCGACGCTGGGATCGGGGAAGACCGCGTCGTCGCTGTCGTCGCAGTCGGTGTCCTGGTGGAACCCATCCAGATCACAGTCGAAGTCGGTCTCGTAGTCGTCGGGGAAGTCGTTGCCGTCGGCCGGCTCCGACACGTTGCAGTCCAGGTTCAGGCCGTCGTAGCAGGTGTCGTCTGCGGCATCGCGCCCCGGGTTGATCTCGGCCGCCGTGACGTCGCCGGCGTAGCTCCAGCTCGCCGACGCCTGGAGCGTGGCGAGCTCTTCGTCGTTGTCGACGCAGTCGTCGCCCACGTTGCCGTCGCGATCGGCCCACGCCGACGCGTCGTAGCCGTCGCCGTCCTGATCGAAGTCGCTGGCGCCGTCGCAGTTCTGATCCACGTCGTCGTACCAGACCTCGGTCGCCCCCGGGTTGACCTCGGCCGCCGACGGCTGGCTGAAGCCCTGGCCGGCCACCACCGTGAATTCCAGCGGGATCTCGGTGGGGTCGTCCCAGCAGTCCGGTCCGCCGACCGCCTCGGACTTGAGTCCGTCCAGGTCCTGGTCGTCGTCGTTGCCGTCGCAGTCCTGGTCGATGCCGTCGTACCAGATCTCTGCAGCGGCGGGACTGATGTTGGGGTTGAGGTCGTCACAGTCCCCATCCGACGTGAGGAATCCGTCGCCGTCGGTATCGGGGGCGTCCCACGACACACAGCCGGGGAGCAAGGAAGCCAGGATCACCACGAAGGTGCGCACGACGGTCATGAAACCTCTCGGTGCCCGAGGCAGATGGAGCGTACCTGCGAGTCGCTCGAACCTCAACCCGACCCCCTTGACGTGCGGATCCGAGGCATTACCTGGGCCCGGTTGACGAGGCCCCACGCATGATCGAAGTCGATGGACTGACCCGCCGCTACGGCGCCACGGTGGCCATTCGGGACGTCTCGTTCCGGGTGGGCCGAGGCGAGGTGGTCGGGTTCCTGGGGCCGAACGGCGCCGGAAAGTCCACCACCATGCGGATCCTCGCAGGGGCCCAGGCTGCCAGTGCGGGCACGGCGCGGATCGCAGGTCACGACGTCTTCGAGTCCCCCCGCCAAGCAAAGCGCAGGGTGGGCTACCTACCGGAGCGTCCGCCGCTCTACGACGCGATGATCGTGGCGGACTACGTCGCTTTTGCCGCGCGCCTGGAGGGCGTCCGGCACGTCTCGGCGGCGGTGGATCGCGCCCTCGCCCAGGTCGATCTCGAAGGGGTCCGCCACCGCATCATCGGCCACCTGTCCAAGGGATTCCGGCAGCGGGTCGGCCTGGCCCAGGCGCTCGTCCACGATCCCGACGTGCTGATCCTCGACGAGCCCACCAGCGGCCTGGACCCGGCCCAGCGTGTGGAGATCCGCGCACTGCTCCGGAACCTGGCGGCCAGTGAACGCACGGTAATCCTGAGCACCCACGTGCTGGCCGAGGTCGAGTCCGTCTGTCAGCGGGCGATCATCATCGACCAGGGGGTCAAGGTCGCCGAGGACACCTTGGAGGGGCTGCGCCAGGCCACCGGCGGCGTGGAGCTCAAGCTGGCCCGCCCCGACGGGGCCGAACGGGCCCTGGCCGCCCTGGGCGACGTGGAGTCCCTGGGTCTGGGCCGCTTTCGGGTGCGGACCACCGGCGATCAGCGCGAGCAGATCGCCGCCGCCGCGGTGCCCTATGGCCTGCTGGAGCTGTCCAGTCGCGCCGCCCTCGAGGACGTCTACCTGCGCCTGACAGGCGAAGAGCGCACCCCATGAGCGCGACCCTCGCCATCGCTCGCCGGGAGGCCGGCGCCTACTTCCAGACTCCCGTGGGCTGGGTGGTCTTGACGGCCTTCCTGGTGCTGAACGGCTTCAGCTTCGCGTCGATGGTGGGCCTGTACCACATGCAGTCTCTCGAGCTCGCCGCGACGCCCTGGGCCACCCAGGAGATGAACGTCAACGACTACCTGGTCGCCCCGTTCTTCTCGTTCTCCGGGGTGCTCATGCTGTTCCTGTGCCCAGCCGTGACCATGCGTCTGCTGGCCGAAGACGTACGCAGCGGAGCCATCGAGCTGCTGCTGAGCAGTCCGATCGGCACGGGCGCGATCGTCATGGGCAAGTACTTCGGCGCGATGGGTTTCATGACGGTCATGCTGGCCGGCACCCTGCCTTGCATCGGCCTGGTGTTCTGGCTGGGCGATCCCGATCCCGGCGTGGTCGCTTCGGGGTACTTGGCTGCCTGGCTACTCGCGGGCTCGTTCGTGGCGGTGGGCCTGCTGGCGTCGGCCTTTACCCGCAGCCAGGTCATCGCTCTGGTGGTGGGCTTTGCGCTCCTGCTCCTGTTTTGGCTCCTGACCTGGGCCGACCCCAGCAGCGGCGACGGGGTCGGGTCGGTCATCGCGTCTCTGTCGATGCTGAACCACCTGGACAACCTGACCCGCGGCCTGCTCCACCTGAAGGACCTGGTCTACTACGCCAGCTTCATCGGCTTCTTCCTTTTCGCCACTTGGCAGCGGGTCGAAGCGAGCCGGTGGACCTGATGGGCCGCCACGTCTGGATCCTGGGGGCCGTCGGTGCCTTGCTGGTGATCGCCACCATCGTGATGCGGCTGACCGCGGGTGTCTCTGGTGGACCGTGGACCTGGAGCGGTGGCATCGGCGCCGTGCTGTTGGTGGTGTATCTGTGGCTCGATCGGGACACCGTGGGCGAGACGGCCGCCAGCCGCAGCGCCCGCTACTCGTCGGGCGCGGTGCTGCTGGTCGCCGTGGCGCTGGGGGTCATGGTGGCCCTGAACGTGTTGAGCGAGCGCTTCGACAAGCGCTGGGACATCACGTCGAGCGGTCGCCACACCCTGGCGTCGCAGTCCGTGCTGATCGCCCAGGGGCTGACCGCACCCGTGACCATCCTGGGCTTCTACGACTTCGAAGCCATCGAGGGCGCCGACTTCGAGATCCTGGCCGGTGGCTATGCCCAGGCATCGGACCAGATCACCGTGGAGCGGATCGATCCCAACCGGGACCTGCTGACCACCCAACGGCACGGCGTGGATCGCATGGGCACCGTGATCCTGGTCCAGGGCGACCGCACCGAGCGCATCGAAGAGCTGGTGCTCGACGAGGAGACCCTGACCAACGCGCTCGTCCGCCTCACCACCCAACAGACCAAGACCGTGTGCTTCACGGCCGGCCACGAAGAGCGCCGGATCGACGACGAAGACGTGCTGGGGCTCTCGGGGCTGGGGGCTCGGCTCGAGCAGCTGGGCACCCTGGCGGTCGGCCTGACTCTGGCCCGGGCGGCCCAGGTCCCGGAGTCCTGCGACGCGGTGGCGGTGGTGGACCCGCAGACCGAGCTGCTGCACCAGGAGCGAGAGTCCTTGGCAGCCTTTGTCCGGAGCGGTGGTGCGCTGATGGTGTTGCTGGACCCGGCCCACGCCCCCGGGCTTGCCGCGGACCTGGCCCGCTACGGAGTGACGGTGGGCGACGACGTGGTGGTCGAGGACAACCCCAGCTACCAGATGGTCGGCACCGACCCGACCTACATCGTGCTCGATCGGACATCGTTCACCGAACACCCGATGGTCAGCTCGGGGGACGCCCTCAACGTGCTGCGGGCCGTGCGCAGCGTGGGTCCACGAGAGGTCGAGGGCCTGGCGGCCGTCGCCATCGCCACCACCAGCGCCGCGGCGTGGGCCGAGACCGACTACCTGTCGGGGGCTCCGCCCCAGCCGGACCCCGGCGAACAGGTCGGCCAGGTCCCGGTCATCACGGCGGTCGAGGTCCTGGACCCCGACGCGATCACGGTCGGGGAGCGCAGCCTGCCCCAGGGCGACAGTCCCCTGGCACACGACGCGCAGTCCACGGCGGTCCCGGACGCACCGGGCAGGGCTGGGGGCCGGGTCGTGGTGATGGGCGACAGCGACTTCGTGTCCAACGGCCTGCTGAACAACGGCACGAACCAGGACCTGTTCCTGAACGCCCTGGCGTGGCTCCTGGGCGAAGAAGACACGGTCTCCATCCGCCCCAACGAAGCCGGCCGCGGCACCCTCGAGATCACCGACGAGACCAGCGTCCTGGTCTGGCTGTTGAGCCTGCTGCTGGTCCCCGGCCTCGCGGTGTTCGGCGCCATCGGGACCTGGGTACGCCGCCGAAATCTATAGGTCTTCGGGATCGTCGGCCACAGCCCCCTCCCCCGCGCCGCGGGTGCTGAGGTGTGGCGCGGAGCGCCCACGCCCAGCCCGGCGGCCGCAGCCGGGAGCGGAAGTGGTTCGGGGGGTACTCAACCGGCCGAGCGGAGCGAGGGCAGGCCGAGCGGAGCGAGGTCCCGGGTGAGTTCCCGCTGAGCCACTTCCACGTACGGCGGAGGCGGAGGCCGCCGGACCAGAGGGGCGAGTCCGAAGGCGAGCGACAGCGAGCCCGGACCCTCGCCCCCTGAACAGCGAACTACGCCAAGATCTTCTGGAGCTGCGTAGCAACCCCCAGGTTGTCGGCCTTGATCTTGCCCATCATGAAGAGCTGCATGCCCAGGGCGGGCTTGTCGAGCAGCTTCTCCCAGTCGTCCTTGGAGGCGGTGATGGTGCAGTCGGGGCTGTCCATGCGGCCCTCGACACAGGATCCGGTGTCTCCTGTCAGATCCAGACTCCAGACGCCGGCGCCGTCGATATCGAACACGATGGACTTCCCGATCTTGACCAGATCGGGCTTTTTCTCGAGCTTCTGGGGGATGTACTCGTTGAAGAAGCCGGCGGTGTCAGCCATTGGAATCACTCCTGAGGTTGGTCCACAGGCCTAACGCTCGGGTCCTCCGGCGGCGAGCCAGCCCGCGACTGTCTGACGCTCCCCCAACTTCAGGTAGGCCCAGTCGTCTCGAGAGGTGTCCTGCTCCCCCAAGTGGTCCCAGCGACCTTGGCCTCCCCACTGGGGCACCGCAGACGGTTGGCAGCCCAGGCCCTGGCACACCAGACCCGCCAGCTCTTGGAGCGTCCACGGCTCGGGCCCCTTGACCTCGACGTCCCCAGGCCAGTCGTCATCGCCCGCCGCTCGAGCGATGAGCCGCGCCGCGTCACCGACCCACAGGGGTCGAAGGGTCGCCGGGACCCGCGGGACCCGGACCGGCTGACCCCGAGTGGCCCGGTTCAGCCACCGGGACAGCAAGTGGTCGCCGTGCCCGAACAAGGTCGGAAGCCGCACCACCCGGAGTGCCAGGCCCTCGGATCGGGCTTGGACGACACCGTCGTGATGGGCCCGCAGGAGTGGATGGCGCGCCTTGGCGCCGGCGCCAGCAGGCCCGATCACCACCAGCCTGGCACCCGCGCTCTCGGCAGCCACTGCAGCGTTGCGCAGGCCGTACTGAGCCACTTGGACGGCGTCCTTGGGGCTCTCGCCGGCCGCTGCGTAGACGACCACCTGGTTGTCTGCCACAGCCTTGCGCAGCCCCGTGCCGCTCACTGCGTCTGCCTGGACCCAGAGGGCCGGAAGGTCCGCCGGGTGGCGGGAGATGACGGTGACCCGTGCCCGCTCCCCAGCCAAGCGGTGCGCCAGGGCCGAGCCCAGGGCCCCGGCGCCGATCACCGCGATCCTCACCGAGCCCCAGCGCCCGCCGACCGGAGCGCCCCAAGAAGCGGAAGCGAAGCCTGGCCGCTCACAGCGAAGTGACCCAGGTGGCGACCAGGCTGCCCGTGGTGGTCGCTCCCGCCGGTCACGAGCACCCGATGCCTGGCCGCCAGCTTGCGAAAGGACTGCCGCACCTTGCGGCCCTGGCCCGGACGGATGCCCTCGATGCCCTGGAGACCGGCCTTGGCGAGGTGGGGCAGCCAGGCCTTGCAGCGCCCGGGCTCAGGGTGTGCCCAGGACGTGAGTCCCCCCGCTTCGCGGGCTCGCTGGATCGTCTCGACCATCGGCAGCTGGATCCCGGGCACGTGTCCGCAGCTGGCGCGCACCCAACGCCGCATGGCTTCGCCGTAGGTCCGTGCGTGCCCGGCCCGCACCAGGTCCAGGGCCAGATGGCGCCGGGTCAGGGCCCGCCGGCCCGCCCGGGCGTCGGCATCGGGCACCGCGAGGCCGTCGAGTCCGATGCTGTCCAGGGCAGCGTCGTAGCGCGCGGCCCGGGCTGCGGCCCGGGTGGTGCAGAACTCGCGGAAGTCCGACGGCATCTCGTCGGGAAACCAGACCAGGAGGTGCTGCTCGCCGTCGCCGTGGTGGGTGGACAGTTCGACCCCGTGGATCAGCCGGAGAGAACGGCCTGCCACCTGGTGAGCGCCAGCCGACAGCGTCGGCGGCAGGTCGTGATCGGTCAGGGCGACGACGTCGAGTCCACCCGCAGCGCAGTCCGCGAGCACCCGTTTAGGGGCCCATCGCCCGTCGCTCAGGTGCGTGTGGAGGTGCAGGTCCAGACGTGCTGGGCCGATTCCGCCGGGGTCAGAGACCATCCGTCTCGCCGGCCAGGTCCTCGCAGTCGTCGAGGAGTCGCGCGTGAGCGTCCACCACTGCTCGGACCTGGGAGACGAGCTGGTGCCGTAGGCTGCGCAGGCGCATGACCTCCTTCAACAGGTGGCGGTGCTCGTCGTGGGTCTGGTTGATGATCTGCTGGGCCTCCAGTCGGGCCTCGCCCAGGACCAGATCGGCCTCGCGCCGCGCGGTGCCCTGGAGGTCTTCTGAGATGCGCCGGGCCATCAGCAGGGTCTCCTTGATCTCGGCCTCGGCCTCTCGCAGCCGATCGATCTCCCGGTCCCGCTCGGTCAGGGCCACCTTGTGGTCCTGGTTCTCCCGCAACAGCTCCTCGAGGGTCTCCCGGACCTGGTCCAGGAAGGCCGTGACGTCCTCGGCGTCCACGCCCTTCTTGGAAGGTGCGAACTGCTTCTGGATGATGTCCAGAGGGGTGATGCGCATGGCCGGGCAGCGTAATTGTACCCAGCCCAGAGAGCGAGGAGGGAAGCCGTCCTGCCACGGCTTCCCCCCAGGATATCCAGAACACACGAGGTGCTCAGGAGCCTCGACAACCGGCTGCGTTCAGCCGGCTCCTGCCTGCCGAGGCTCCCGAAGCAACCAGGTGAGCCCGACCGCGGCCCCTTCGCTGCGGGTGCTCGGGTCCTGGCCGAGCGCAGCTTGGAGACCCGCCGTTGCACCGGCGTGATCGGGTCGATGAGCGAGGACCATGCGGAAGTAGCCTTCGGCCGCTACCGCATCCCCCCCCCGGAGAGCTCGCCACCCATGGGACAGGAGACCTGAGACCAGGTGCCCTTGAACCGCAGGTTGTTCTTCGTGGACAGGCAGCATGACCAGAGAGTGAGCAAGGGCCGTGCCAGGAGCCCCAGGCCTGATCTCAGGATCTTAGCGACGTCCCGGGGCCATGTTTCCTGTCGCTACCGGGAAACATGTTTCCCTTGGAGCAACTTTACAGGCCGGCGCCCAGGCCCTGTCCCTGGACCTCCACGTCTGCGCGAGGCTGGACGGCCCTCAGTCGACGGCTGAGCGCCCCGAGGGGATCGGCTTCGGTGGACACGGCCATGAGCACCGGCTCGAGGGTGGTGAAGGGCTTCGCCCCCGACGCCAGGAGCAGCTGGTCCCCAGGCACGTGGACCTCGTAGTCCCCCTCTCCGGTGCCCAGCTCACCCTTGTCGGCCGGCCGAGTCGAGGAGAACAGCACAGCCAGCTCCTGTCCCTGCCGCACCACGACCAACAGGTGGGCCCGGTCGGACGTGTCGAAGCGGGCCAGGACCTCGCCGCCGCCCTGTTGGAAGGCGACCGTGAGTGGATGCACGGGCTCTGGGCCACCGGTTCGCCAGGCGACCATGCCAGCGAGCAACGCCAGCATGACGGCCAGCGCGGCGGCCATCCACCACCGGGCCACGGGCGGGGGCTCCGGCAGAGGCTCCGGCAGCGGACCGACCCCGTCCACTTCGCCCCAGCTCCGGGAGCGGGTCGCTTCCAGGCCATCTGTGGCCACAGGCCCGATGAGGCCGTGGGCGGTGAAGCGGCCAGCGCCGCGCAGCCTGGCGCCGCGAAGGTGCTCCCGCTTGGGGCGCCCAAGCTCGGCCTGGTGCGTCAACACCAGCTGAGGCGACGTGGCCCGGGTCAGGTCGATGAACAGGGCGTCCTCGTCGGCCCGGAGTGCACAAGCGCCGAAGGCCTCGATCAGCTCTCCTCGACAGTGACGGGCTTCCGGATGGAGGTGCAGCGCGAGGACCTGGACCTGGGCCGGTGGTGCCGGGCCATCGGCGGGCGGCACCAGCTCCCCCGGAGACAATAGACCGCCGCGGATCAGGCGCAGCCCCCGGCCGCAGCGCGGGCAGTGCTCGGCGTGGCTGCGACCCCCAGGTGCGGCGAGCTCCACGCCCCCCTGGCAGCCTTCGGAGGGCACCTCAGAGAGCCGCACCAGCACGCTGTCGACCCATGCCGTGTCCCAGCTGGTGTGGGCCACGCCGTGACCCCGCAACAAGGCTCGGACCGCACTGCGCAGGCCCTCCTGGGACCCGGCCAGGATCACGCGATCGATCCCCCGGCGGTGCTCCACCTCTTCCAGGGAGAGGCCGTCTCCATAGACCAGGCGGAACACGATCTCCCCGATGGGGTCCAGCACGGTCAACAGGTCTCGCCGCCAGCCCGCGCTGGCTGGCACGCCTGCGGACGGCAGCGGGCGCAGCCGATAGCGCCCCGTGCGCGCACGCTCGAGGAAGTCTCGGGTCAGCTGAGCGGCCAGCGGGTCGACCCAGTCGTCGGGCACGCTGTCGGGCAGAGACCCGAGCACGTGCTCGCGGGCATCGGTGAGGGTCTGGCCGGTCGGACGGATGCCGTCTCGCAGCAAGGTCCATGCGACCTGGATCGTGACGGCCGACCATCGGCGAGAGGCGCGGGAGAGCGCCGGAGAGGCGGGAAGTTCCACGGGCAGGACTGCGGCTGGAAGGCATCGGGAGGACCTGGAGGGGATCCAGGTCGCGGGGGCCCTCATCCTAACCCGAGGATCCATCGCGAAGTCCCTGCGATCGCCCAGGGATCTCTTCATCGTTGCTTCGACTCGACCCCAAAACGACGACAGGCGCGGGGCTGTGGCCCCACGCCTGTTGTCTCCGACCCTGTATCAGTTCCGAACCGGGTTGGTTCGGACACACCAAATCAGGCGGCGGCTTCGTCCTTGCTGGCCGAGCGCCCGCCGGACCGGTCCGAGAGGATGTCGTTGATCGTCGCTGCGGCAGCGACGCTGGCGATGTCTTCGTCGCCGTAGAGCGCCAGGTACTCCTCGTAGAAGAGGTTGATCAGGTCGCCGAGGTTGAGCTTGTTCGCGGTCATGTCGTCTCCTCTGGGTCGGACGGAGTCAGGTTCGACTCTTTCCCTTGCAAGCTCCGGGCCAACTCCTTGAGAGATGTGGGCCGCGGCCTGGGGTCTCACCCCCAGTTGCTCACACCCTCTGAGACGCCCGAGCCTCCTGGATCCTTCGTCGGACGTTGTCATGAAAATCGGACATGCCATGACAGTCCCCGCTACAGCGCAGGGCTACACGCCCCCAGGAGCAGCACGCGCTCGGCACCCGCGTCCCGGAGGACAGCTGCACAGGCCCGGGCGGTCGCGCCGGTCGTGACCACGTCGTCGACCAGGAGCACCCGCTGTCGCGACACTGACGCCACGGCGCGGAACACGCCCCGGACATTGGTCTGCCGTCGATCGTCTGACAGGGCCGCTTGGGCGGGTCCAGGCCTGCGCCTGAGCACCCGCGACACAGGACGGCGGGCGGCCCGAGCCACGGGCTGCGCCAACAGCCCGGCCGGCTCGAGCCCAGTGGCCAGGAGCGACCGCCAGGATCGGGGCACCGGCACGACCACGTCGACGTGGGCAGCCAGCCCGCGGCTCACGCTGGCCAGGTGCCCGCCGAGCTCGGCCAGGGTGCTCGGGTCCGGACGGTACTTGCCCCTGCGGAGAGCCGCCCCATGCACGCCGTCGTAGGGCGCCCAGCCCCAGGCCTGGTCCAGGCCGGCCACAGACAGCGGCCAGAGCTGCGAGGGGCACCGGGCAGTACAGGTCTCGCAGAGACGGCTCCACGAACCCGAACGGGGGCCTTGGCAGCCCGCACAGGCCGACGGCAACACCACATCGAGCAGGTCTGCGAGCACGGGCCTCCATCTACGGCCGCTCCAGGCGTCGTCAAGACCCGATGTTCAGTGGTGGTAGGGCTCGCCGCGGATCAGGGTCCAGGCCCGGTAGAGCTGCTCCAGCGCCACCACTCGGGCGACCTGGTGGTTCAGCACCATCGGGGCCAGGCTGAGGGTCCGCGAGGCCCGGGCCCGCAGGGTGGTGTCGTGCCCATAGGGGCCACCTAGAGCGAACACCAGGGTCCCGATGCCGTCGTGGCGTGCCCGATCGATCAGCCGGGCCCACGCCTGGCTGTCCAGGGACTCCCCGCGCTCGTCCAGGCAGATGAGCCGGTCCCCGGGACGCACCCCTCGCAACACCCGCTCGGACTCCTGGCGGCGAACCGCTGCCACGTCGCCAGAGAAGGCCTGGGGCCTGACCGTGCACTCGACAAAAGGCCCGTAGCGCTTGAGCCGCTTGCTGTACTCGGCCGCCGCATCGTCGGCCCAGCCCCCGCGGCCCTTGTGGACCCGTGTCAGCTGCAACCTCACGAGCCACTCACCCGGTGGAACCCACCCGTGCCGGCGCTTCGGTGGCCGGCGGCACATCGACCCGCGTCGCGTCGGCCCAGAGCCCGTCCAGGTCGTAGAATCCCCTGAGATCCCGGTCGAACACGTGCAGGATCACGTCGCCAAAGTCCACCAGGACCCACCGGCAGGCACTCATCCCCTCGACCGACAGCGGCGGTCGGCCAAGGAGCTGCTTCATCTCCAGGATGACGGCCTCGGCGATGGCGCGGACCTGGCGCCGGTTGGTGCCATTGCAGATGACGAACCGGTCGCAGTAGCTGACCCGTCCCTCCACATCGAGGATGACGAGCTCCTCGGCCTTCTTCTGTTGGGCGAGCCTCGCAACGGTCAGGGACAGGTCGTGGGGATGCGTCAGAGCAGCCTCCAGTGGGGGGTCAGCGGCAGCACATAGCCACCTGGGACACAACGGAACAGGGCCGTCAACGACGCTCTCCGGCGAGAGGGGGGCGCGGCACCGTGCCGGCTCCCGACTGCTGGACAGTGTTGGATGTTCCTACGTTCGTGGCGGCCTCACGCCCCGAGCTCGGGGCTGGACCTGATCGTACCGGGTGGCGAGCCAAGGGCGCAAGCCCCCTCGACCGGAGCATCGGCCTGGATCAGTCCAGGACCTCGGGCTTCAGCAGATCCGGGGGGATCCCGAACCCCGATCGGGTCAAGCGGTAGCGGGTGGTCCACACCCGATCCTCCCGGCCCTGCTCCAGGTAGGTGCCCTCGACCTGGGCGAGCAGGCGAACACCGGTCGCGGCATCGAGCACGACCACCCCTTGGAGGCTGACCGGAACGTGGCCGCGCTGACGCTCGCCCTCGGCCAAGGGCTCCAGGTGGAGCCGATAGCGCGACGCGGGACGCCCCTCGACCACCGTCTCCCCGTCCGGCTCCGCGCCGAGCTGCCACTGGAACGGCTCGAGGGCCAGCCCGAAGCTGTTCCAGGTCTGGGACAGCTCGACTCGGAACAGCTCCGCGTCAGAGCTGGCCCGAAAGTCACTGCGCCCACTGCGGCCAAAGGGCAGACCCTGCACGACGCGATGCTCCATCAGGAGCTTGCCGTCTCGGGAGCGCTTGACCTGGAAGTTGTCCCAGTCCCCCCAGCGCACGTCGAAGACCTCGGTGCGCTTGCGAGGCCGATCCCCACCCCGCTCGTGCACGGCAGTGGCCTCTGTGTGGTGGGGCCCGATGGACGCGACCGATGCATAGGTCAGCTTGAAGGAGACGTCCCAGAGCGCCTGGCGGTCGACAGACGGGGCCCCGCAGGCGCCGACGATGGAGAAGAGGAGCGGAATCACCCGTCGTCGAGCATACCCTGGAGCTGCTGCCAGCAGGCATCTGCAAGGGGCTTGAGGCCCTGGCCCGTGACCGATGAGATGACGTATGGCGGGCTTCCGGTGCGGGCCTGGAAGGCCTGGGTCAGCGCCTGGATCTGCTCTGGCGGCACCGCATCGGCCTTGGTCAGCACCACGTACTGGGGGCGCTGGGCCAGCTCTTCGCCAAAGGCCTGGAGTTCGTCCTGGAGGGCGTCGAACCGGGCCATGGGGTCTTCGATGGACTCATCGGTCTCGACCATCGACACCAGGTGGAGCAGGAAGCGGCAGCGCTCCACGTGCTTGAGGAACCGGATGCCCAGCCCGACGCCTTCGCTGGCCCCAGGCACCAGGCCGGGGATGTCGGCGACCACGAAGCTGCCCTCCCAGCCCTGGTTCACCACGCCCAGGTTGGGGACCAACGTGGTGAAGGGGTAGTCGGCGACCTTGGGTCGGGCCTTGCTGATGCGGGAGATCAGAGTGCTCTTGCCCGCGTTGGGGAAACCCAAGAGCCCCACGTCGGCCAGCAGCTTTAGCTCCAGGCGAAGCCGCCTTTCTTGTGCCGGGCCACCCGGCGTGGACTTACGCGGCGTGCGATTCGACGCGGACTTGAAGTGCACGTTGCCCTTGCCGGCGTGGCCGCCTTCGCACACCACGGCGCTGGCACCGTGCTCGACCAGGTCCACCAGGCGGTCGCCTGTGCTCACGTCGAACACCATGGTGCCCACCGGGACCTCGACCACCGTGGGCTTGGCAGACGCGCCGGTCATCTTCCGGCCGCGGCCGTTGGCGCCTGCTCGCCCCCGGTAGGTCCGCTGTCCACGCAGGTGTTCGAGGGTGTTCAGCTGCCCAGACGCCCGCAGGATCACGTCTCCGCCCCGACCCCCGTCGCCGCCATCGGGCCCACCTCGGGGCCGATAGGGCTCCCGCAGGAAGGAGATCGCGCCATCCCCTCCGCGACCGGAGGTGCAGATGATCTCGACTTCGTCGATGAACCGCATGTCGCCGCCGCGCCCAAGCGTGGCGCGGACCGGGTCTAGTTGGCGTCGAGCGGGTAGACCGAGATGCGCTTCTTGCCGCCCCGGAAGGTCTCGTAGGCGACCCGCCCGTCGATCAAGGAGAACAACGTCCAGTCCCGGCCGGTGCCGACGTTGTTGCCGGCGTGGAACCGGGTGCCCAGCTGGCGCACCAGGATGTTGCCGGCCTTGACGGCCTGGCCGTCACCGCGCTTGACCCCCCGGTACTGGGGGTTGGAGTCGCGGCCATTCCGGGTGGAGCCTTGTCCCTTTTTGTGAGCCATGGTGAGTCTCCTCGGGCCTCAGGCCTCGATCTTGTCGATCTTCAGGGTGGTGTGGGATGCCCGGAAGCCGATCCGGCGCCGCGTGCGCTTGCGCCGCCGCATCTTGATGGCGGTCACCTTTTCGCCGAGCTCGTGGGACACGACGGTGGCCTTGACGGACGCGCCGTCGACCGTCGGGGAGCCCACCCGGGGGGTGTCGCCGCCCAGGAGCAGGACCGGGAGCTCGACCGAGCTGCCGATCTCGGCCTGGAGCTGATCGACCTGGAGCGTGTCGCCTTCGGCGACCCGGTACTGCTTGCCGCCACTCTTGATGACCGCGTACATCGTCCAATCCTGCGTGGGGGCCGCGCCGACAAGGGGGCCCGAAGCCGGAGCCTTTTAGGCCGCCCGCCAATCTCCGTCAAGATCGTTGATCGGTGGGATGATCTGTCAGGGGTATCGATGGCCACGCTACTGCTCTATGACCCTCGCGGCCGTCTGGAGACGGTCCTGGCCGGTCTCGCAGATCCCGACGAGGTCGATGTGGTGTCGCTCGGGACGCCGCCCGAGGTCTTCATGGCCCTGGAGCAGCTGGACCCCCGGGCCCTGGTGGTGCCTCTGGACCAGCCCGAGGACGGGGCGATGGATCTATTGGAGGCCATGGCCGCCATGCAGGTCAGCGCGCCGGCCGCGACAGCCCTCACCTCCCGCCGCCACAGCTTCGGTGACGCCGCGGTGTCCGCGGCACGAAAGCTCGTGCCAAAGTCGGTCTTCGTGCCTCGGGATCAGCTCGACGCCTGGCTGCGCCACCGCCTGGACCTGCCCCCCGCACCGCCCCCGGTGAGCAAGCTGACCTTTGACACGGCCGAGGCCAGGACCGAGATGGCGTCGGCGTGGGTGCTCCGCGACATCGAGGACGAGGAGGAGGAGCCCGATCGGACCGAGGCCGCAGACGCGGCGGTGCTCCGGGAGATCATCGACGACGAGTACACCGAGTTCGAGGACGAGGAAGCGCCGGAACCCCCGGTGAGCCCGGTCCCCGCAACCGCACGCGGCCTGTTCGAGCGCTTCCGTGCCTGGGTCCAGGGCTGGCTCGACCTGGACTGAGGGACCGGATCAGCCGGCGCGACGGCCCAGGGCGGCTCGCAGCAGGTCCAGGCGCTCGAGCACTTCGTCGGTCTCGATCGCCTGGTAGCGCTCGGGGAGCATCCGACGGGAGCTGGCCTCGAACACCGCGAGCATCTCCATGAACTGGAGCATGCGCAGGTCACGGCTGGGGATGACATCGGCCACAGCCGAGTCCAGGTCCTCCTGGGTCAGGGCCAGGCGATCGGCAGCGCTGGCGTTGCCCGCCGCCGCCAGCAGCACGGCCTCGAGCTCCGCGGCCGAGTACCCAGCTGTGCCCTCCACCGCCTGGTCCAGAGTGACGCCCTCGGCGAGCTCGAGCTTGTTCTTGCGGCACTGGGCCTCGAGGATCAGACGCCGCTCGGAGTCCGCTTCGGGGAAGAAGAAGGGCACCTTGACGTCGAAGCGCCCCGGCCGCTTGAGGTCGGTGTCGAGCTTGTCCGGACGGTTCGTCATGAGCAGGATGACCACCCGCCCCCGGTGAGAGGTGTCGGACATGAACTCCTTGAGCCGGGCGATGACCCTCGAGCTCGTGCCCCCATCGCCCTCGGACCCCGAGGACAGCGAGCGGTCCGCCTCGTCGATGATGAGCAGGACGTAGCCCAGGGCGTCGACGACCTGGAGGATCTTCTCCAGGTTGCCTTCGGTGGAGCCCACCCATTTCTCGCGGAAGTTCTTGAACTTCAGGCAGGTCAAGCCGCTCTCGGCGGCAAAAGCCTCGGCCACGTAGGTCTTGCCGGTGCCCATCGGGCCGACGAAGATCAGCCCCATCGGCACCCGGTTCCGGTGGCCCTTCTTGACCGCATCCGCGACCCGCATCAGGTCGGCCTTGACCTGGGCCATGCCCCCGACGTGGCTGAAGTCGTGGCCCGGGTCCAGGAATTCCACCAGCCCGTGGCACTCCTGCTCGATGATGGCCTTCTTGCGCCGCGTGACCGTGCGGTAGGAGATGGCATCGCCGGACTGTCGGGCCTGGCGCAGGAGCCCGCGCAGGTGCACGAGGGTCAGCCCAGCGGTGTGCCTGGCCAGGTGCTCGACGCCCATCTCCAGCCCGACGGCGTCCAGATCCTGTTCGCGCAGGAAGCCGCCTCGGCCCCGCTCGTCGGGCAGCTGGACCTCGATGGCGTGGAGCTGGGCGGAGCTGACCACGCGGCGCTGCAGGTCCCCCAGCTGTTCCGTGATCAGGATGACGAGGTTGTCGGACTGGAGCAGGGCGGGATCCGACGCCCAGCGCTGCAGCGTGACGAAGTTGGCCTTGTCGGCATCGTTCATGAACGACAGCTCGCCCGCGGGCACGATGGTCTCGACATAGTCCAGCACCACCGCAGCGCTCTGGGTCTGGTCGGTCACCAGGTCCTCGAGCAGCGGGAGCACCTTGTTGGCGCTCCGAGGCAGCTCCTTGACCGGATCACGGCCCTCGAGGCTGCGACGGGCGTTGATGGCCCGGGCGAAGCGCGGGTTCATGCCGGGGCTCGCGAATTCCAGGCCCTCGGAGCAGTTGTAGGCGACCACGATCTCCTTGGTCCGGGACAGGAAGGCCTCGAGGAAGCGCCCGAGGGGCAGCCACTGGACGACCCCGTCCCCGTCGGCCCACGGGAACAGGTCCCGCACGTTGCCGTGCAACAGGAACATGCTGGCCTCGCCGGCCAGGTAGCGGTCGCGGAGCTCGTCGGCCCAAGGGGGCAACGCCGGTGGTGCGGACATGGAGGCCTCGGTCTGCCGGGTCCCTATCGCACCAGGATGGGCACCGTGCCGACGCCCTGGGACAGCGGCGCCAGGGCCTTGCCGATCACGGTTCCGGCCCGGGGCTCCAGGGTGCCCAGGGCACGCGCATGGCCCGGGCGGGCGGCTGCGACCAACAGGTCGCCGACGGCCACCGGGACGTGGGTCGCGTCGACCTTGCAGGGCACGGTGCCGCTGAGGGCGACCGCGATGCGTCCCAGATCGCGGCCCAACACCACGCCGGGCGCCGTGCTGACGACGCCCACCACGGCTGGGTCCGCCACCGAGGCCGTGCGCTCGACCCGCCGGCCCGAGCCCGCCAGGCGCACCACATCGCCGGGCTCCAGGTCCTGGCCCACGAAGTGCTCTGCCACGTCGCCACCCTTGGTGACCACGTCGTCTGCGCGGATGCGCCCGTGGACCAGCAGTCCCCCGGCCTTGCCGGCCTTGCCCAGGATCACGTCGCCCCCGGACCGGGTGTTGACGTGCAACGGACCGTCCTTGCGGCCCGAGGCATGGCGTCCTTCGATCAGGCGGACCTGGAGGGCGCGGCTGATGTTGTCGACGGTCAGCTCGCCCCGGAGCTCCAGAGCCTCGGTGATGACCTTGGGGGCCCGGACCAGGTTGGCGGCCTCGAGGGTGTTGACGTTGGCCCCGCGGGCCTGGATGCCGCCGGAGACCACCTCGAGCCCGCCCTTCTGGATGACCAGTGCGCCCGACATGCTGTCGCCAGACCGGTCCACCGCGCCCAGCTCGTGGGGGGTCGGCAGGGCCTTGTCCTTGTGGCCGCCGGCCAGGATGCGCAGCTGCTCCAGCTCGCCACCCAGCGCGTTCAGCATCTCCTCGAGGGTGGAGATGCGCATCCGGAGCAGAGCCTCGCGCCGGGGCTCGTCTTCCAGCATGACGAACAGCTCGGGGGCCTTTTTCTCCAGGCGCTCCATGCGCTCGACCAGGTCGACGATGTCGCCGTCGGGACCGTCGATGTCGCCCAGGCGATCCTCGAGCCAAGTGACGCGGCCGTCGTCGCCACCCAGGCTCTCGACGCGCTTCTCGAGCTCGGCCAGCACGCTCTCTGCGTTCGGTAGGCGAGCATCCTCGATGCCCTTGAGGCGGCTGTCGACGCCGTCTACCCGCGTGGCGAGCCGCGACGGGTCGGGCCCGGCGACGGCGTCCTCGCGGAAGCTCTCGAGGATCTTGAAGCGCTTCTCGTACTGGGTGTTGATCTTGGCCAGGCGCATGGTCTCGCCCAGCAGCGGCGTGCGCACGCCGTTCTCTTCTTCGGGCTGGCCCCGCCGCACCACGCGCACGCTCAGCCAGCGCGGGAGGGTCACGAAGTGGTCGGCCCGCAGCGGATTCACGATGCCCAGCACCACGCTGAAGAACCCACCGGGACCGATGTTCACCCCGTCCTGGTCCTCCTGCCAGTTGGACCGTCCCGTCGAGGCGTCTGCATGGAGGGCGAAGCGCAGGGAGTAGGTGCCGGGGTTGGCCGGCCGGCCATCGCGGCGCGAGAGACGTCCATGGAAGGTGATGCCCTCGAACATGTCCCTCCTGGAGTCCAGACCCTGCCGTGCCTGGTGGCCGTCTTGAATCGGGCGGTTCGCCGTCGCCAGGCGGAGCCCCGTCAACCGGAGCGTAGGGATAATCCCGCTACGCTGTCAAAATGCAGGTCCTGGATCGGCTGGCTATGCGCATTCTCGTCACGGGTGGAGGAGGTCTACTCGGGGGCGCCGTGGGGCGTCGTGGGGCACAGGCCCTCTCTCGACAGCAGCTCGATGTCACTGATCGGGCCCAAGCGACGGCCGTGCTCGACGAGCTCCGCCCGGACGGCGTGATCTTCTGCGCGGCAGTGACCGACGTCGATCGCTGCGCCCAGGATGCCCAGGCCCACGCCGTCAACGTGGCGGCCCCGCGGTGGTGGGCAGCCCAGGTCCCCGTGCTGCTGGTGTCCACCAACTATGTCTTCTCGGGTCCGGGACCCCACGGCCCAGACCAGACCCCGGATCCGGTCAACGCCTATGGCCGTCAGAAGGCCGAGGCCGAGGAGGCGGTGCTGGCGGCGGGCGGGAGCGTGGTCCGCACGGGCTGGCTGTATGGCGCGGGCGGCCGGAACTTTCCTTCGACGATGGGCCAGGCCCTCCGGGCTGGCCCTGTGCAGGCCATCGAAGACTGGCCTGTCCAGCCCACGTGGGCCGACGACCTGGCGGAGCACCTGCTCACGTGGCCCCAGGGCATCAGCCACGCGGTGGGCCGGGACTCCGGGACCTGGGTCCAGGTCGCCACCCGAGTCGCCGAGCACCTGGGGCTCCAGGACCGCGTACGGCCCACCCCTCTGGCGGCCCTGGGACTGGGGCCGCGACCCCAGGACGCCCGCCTGGCCCCCGCGCTGCTCCCGGGTTGGCGCACGCGGCTCGACCAGCTCGCGGGTTAGCCGCCGACCATGCGCATCGTCCGCCCCGTGGTGCGGACCGTCGGCACCGTCGCTGCCGGGGTCCGGGACATCAACCGCCTGCGCGAGGTCGCGGCCGTCCTGGTCCGTCACGGCTTCGGCTTCCTGTTCGCCAACGTGGACATCCCGGGCCTGGGCCTGAATCGGGCGTCTCGGGACGAGGGCTTCGCCTCCAACCCCCAGCGGGCGGTCGACGCGGTCCAGGAGCTGGGCGTCACCTTCATCAAGCTGGGCCAGGTGCTGTCGACCCGGCCCGACGTCATCCCCCTGGACTACATCGAGGCCTTCCAGCAGCTCCAAGACGACGTCGCGCCGCTCCCGCTGGCCGAGATCGAGGCCCAGCTCACCCGGGAGCTGGGCCAGGGCTGGCGAGACGGCATCGCCGCCTTCGACGACGAGCCCCTGGCGACAGCCTCGATCGCCCAGGTGCACCGAGCCGAGCTCCAGGACGGCGACGCGGTGGTGTTCAAGGTCCAGCGCCCCGGGCTGGGACTCCAGATCCGCTCGGATCTGTCCATCCTGCAATTCCTGGTGAACCGGGCCCTGGTGGAGTTCCCCGAAGCGGCCCTGTTCGACCCCCACGGCATCCTGGAGCAATTCGAGCGCTCGATCCTGGCCGAGGTCGACTTCCACGTCGAGGCCGAGAACACGGCCCGCTTCGCGGCCAACTTCGCCGGTGACGACATGGTCCGCATCCCTCGGATCCACAAGGAACTCAGCACCGGTCGCGTCCTGTGCATGGAGTTCCTCGAAGGCATCAAGATCCGGAACGCCCGTGCCGCGGGCTGCGACATGTCCGTGGTGGGACGACGCTACCTCCACGTGGCCTACCAGATGCTGTTCAGCCACGGCTACTTCCACGGCGACCTGCACCCGGGCAACGTGCTGGTCCTGCCCGGCGAGCGCCTGGGTCTGCTGGACTTCGGCATGGTCGGTCGGCTGACCCGGGACATGCAGGACCACATCGTGACCCTGATCTTCGCCCTGGAGCGTGGGGACTTCCGCACGATCAGCCGGGTGTTCTTCGACATCGCGATCAAGGAAGGCCGGGTGGACTACGACGCCTTCGAGCGGGACGCCCTGGAGGTCGTGGGCCGGAACTGGGAGGGCGTGAGCTTCCAGTCCATGCAGATCGGGCGCTTCCTCCAGGACCTGGCCTGGGGGGCCCTGCGGCACAACGTGCGGGCACCTCCGAACTACACCATGTTCTTCAAGGCGCTCCTGACCACCGAGGGCCTGGCCAAGCGGCTGATCCCCGAGGTGGACCCCCTGGGCGCCGCCAGGCCCTGGGTCGAGAAGCTCATCGCTGAGCGCTACAGCAGCAAACGGGTCCGAGAGGACCTGTTCTACACAGCCGTCACTCTGAGCTCCCTGGGCCGCCGCCTGCCCACGTCGCTCAGCCAATTCCTGGACGACCTGGACCACCAGCGGGTGCACCTGGACGTGACGGCTCGGCCCGACGCGACCAGCGAGGCGACCCGGGAGCGGCGTCAGGGACGCGCGATCCTGGCGGCGCTGTCGATCACGGCAGCGATCTGCGGGAGCCTGTCCCTGGACGCCCCGGGCGCCGAGCTGCTGGGCATACCGGTGCTGGCGTGGGTCTTCTACGCGGTGGCGCTGCCGCTGTTCCTGATCACCCTGTGGGCGGTGTGGCGGGGGTAGCTGACCTGGCCTGGATGTCCAGGATCGCGCTGGCCGCCGCGACCCGCACCGCCACGAACTCCTGCTGGGTCAGCTCCTGGAGCGCCGGCAGGTCCGCCAAGGTGCCAGCGCGGGCCAGTGCGCGGATGGCTTCGTGGACCACCAGCAACTCCACGTCGTTCAGAGCCTGGATCAGCCGCTCCCGTACGGCGGACTCCTGCTTGGGTGTCGGAGCGGCCACCAGGTAGTGGCCCAGGGCCCAGACGGCCTGCTGGCGGTCCTCGCGGTCGATGCCACGGGAGAATTCGAGGGCCGCCCGAGGCGATCCCTGGCCGCGGGACAGCTGGACCAGCTCCGCATAGGCACTGACGACCGCGGGGCCAGGACCTGCGGCCCGGGCGATCAGGCGGTCGGCCACGTCGCCCTCCAGGGGCGCCAAGAAGTCCAGCGCCTGGAGCCGGAGCTCGGGATCGGCGTCTGTGAGCATCTGCTGGAACAGGGCCTCGCCGGCCGGGGACTCCAGTCGCACCAGGGACGCCGCCGCCGGCGCGAGCAGGTCCTCTTCGAGCCTGGTGGCGCCCTCGGCCAGGGGCTCGGCCAGCCCGGCGAGGCCGGAGGTGCCCAGGGCCAGGAAGAAGTCGAGCTCGAGCGGAAACTCCCCTCGGCGCAGGGAGGCCTGGAGCAGCACCAAGGCCTGCTCGTCCCCGAGCATGGCGGCGGGAAGGGCCAGGGGCGCCTGCTCCCAGCCCTGGTCGGCCTGGGCCAGAGCGGCCTGGAGGGGGTCCAGGGCCCTGGTGTCGCCGTGGGCTGCCAGCATCGCCCCGGCCAGCCCCCGGGTGTAGGGCTCCACGCCGTCCCGACCGATCACCCCCAGCAGTCGCTCGGCGGCCTGGGGCTCGGGCAGGCGATCGCCCAAGGCCTCGATGCTGCGGCGCTGGACATAGGGGCTGGGGTCCAGCAACGCCCGGGGGGCCCAGCTCCCGCCGCCAGGCTGCTCGCTGTGTCGCACCAGCTGGCCCAGGGATTGCTGGCGCACGGATACGTCGAGGGCCTCGGCCCCCTGGGCGAGCACACCGCGAGGGGTGCCAGGGGCCGGCTCGTCCACGGTGGCGGCCTTGACCGGCACGCCCTCGAGGTCGACGGCCCGGCGGTTGGCACAGGCGGTGACGGGCAGGGTCGCCAGGGCGACGACCAGGAGCAGGCCGCTACTGCACCAGGTTGTTGATGCGATCCTGGGCCATCTTGTGGAGCCGATCCTTGGGGTTGCCGACAAGAGACTGCACCTCTTTGTAGTAGACAATGGCCTTGTCGATCTGGTTCGCGCTCTCGAACACCTTGGCCTGCTTGTACTTCTCGGAGGCCTGTTGCTGGAGCAGGACCTGGACCTGGTTGAGCTTCTGCTTGGCGGACGTGTAGTCGGGGTAGAGCCGCAGGGCTTCCTTGAACTTGGAGCGAGCTTCCTTGGAGCGGCCCTGGTTCATGAAGCTGACCCCTTGCTGGTAGAGCGGCTGGGCCCGCTTGCGCATCTCGTTGTCGACGCGCTTGATGCCGTCTTCGGCCTGGACGTAGTAGGGCGTTTTGCGCTCGGCGTCGTCGGCCATGACCTGCTTGAAGCACTTCTTGGCCTGGGGGTAGTTCCGCCGCTGGAGCTCGCCCTGGCAGGACTTGTAGAGCTCCTCGACGGCGGAGGCGTGGTTCTTGCGGGACTGCTGGGCGATGGCGCCTCCCAAGGACCGGATCTTCTTGTTCAGGTCGGTCTCGGCCTGGTGAAGCTCGCGGTCCTGGCCGACGACCTTCATGGCGTCCTGGACCTGGCCCCGGGCGGCCTTGAGCCGACGCATGCTGCGGCCTCCGAGGGCGTTCTGGGCCTGGACCAGGGCGTCTTCCTTGATCTTGCCCTTCTCCTCGGCCGATGCAGCGTCGCCGGCGACCACCTCTTCCAGGGTTCCCACGACCACGAACTCGAAGGAGTAGGCCGCCATGCGCTTGGCGTCCGGCCGGGACGGGATGATGGCCATGGCCTCGGCGAACTTGGAGCTGGCCGTGAAGTACCGCCCCTCGCGGAAGCTGGCCCAGCCGTCCTCCATCTTGCTCTTGTACAGCAGCTCGTTCTCGGGGGTGCTGGCGGCGAAGACCTGGCCGCTCCCGGCTGCCGACTGGCCACCACCACTCGAGAAGCTGATGTCGCGCACCATCTTGTAGCCGAGCATCAGCACGATCAGCCCCAGGAAGCCGATGCTGATCCGGTTGATGGGGCTGCTGAAGAAGCCACCCTGGGTCCGGCGGGCCCCGGGTCCGCCGCCGAAGGCCATCTCCACGCCGCCGAAGCCCCCGGCGGTGTTGGGCACGTCGCCCAGATCAGGGGCGAGCGGATCCGGGGGCGCATCGGCTGCCCCGAAGCCCCCGACGGAGGGTGTGCCGAAGCTCGGCGCACCCGCGGGGGCTGCGCCGCTCGGCGGGTTCCCGAAGCTCGGCGGTGGCGCCCCGGCCGACGGCGGGGCCCCGAAGGAGGGAGGCGGGGCCTGGGCGGCCGGAGGCGGGGCCTGGGCGGCCGGAGGCGGACCGGAAGGCGCAGCCGCGACAGGCGGGGCGGCGGCGGCCCCAAAACCCGGGTTGCCGAAAGAGGGCGGGGCACCGTTTGGGGGCCCGGGGTCATCGGCGGGCGGACCGGGCTCGGGCGCAGCGCCGAAGGCCATGCCGCCGGTGTTGGCGAAGGGCGCGGGCTCGGCCCCTGCGGGGGCGCCGAAGGTGCTCGGCGGCGGACCGGCATGGCCGACGGCCGGAGGCCCGACCGGCGAGTCCATCACACCGGAGAAGTTCTCGGTGTGCTCGGGGGGCTCTTCCTCGATGGCCACGGTCGAGGGGGCGCTGGCGGACTCCTGGACCCACCGGAATTCAGTCCCCCCGATCCGGAGCAGGTCCCCGTCGTCGAGGACCTTGTCCCGCACCCGACGGCCATTGATGTAGATGCCGTTGGCCGACCCGGGATCCCGGATCTGGTAGCGCCCGGCGCTGAACAGGATCTCGCAGTGCAGTCGGCTGGCTGCCGGGTCGATCAGCACCACGTCGCGCTGCTCGCTGCGCCCCAGGGTCAGGCCCTCCTGGTCCACGTCGTAGCTGTCCTCGAGGCGGGACCCGGCGACCGTCTCCAGCCGTGCCCGGGGGCCGTCGGGCTCGACCGCGGGCACATCTGGCAGGTCATCGGACGCCAGCACTTCGGTGTGGCCGGGTCCAGAGCGCTGGGGATCGGTGTGCTGACCGTCGGTCGGGTCGAACGCTTCCTCCTCAGGCGCCAGCTCCTGGACCTCGAGCCGCAAGGTGAAGGGCTCGATCATGATCTCGTCGCCGTGCACCAAGGTCTGCGTGCGGATGCGCTTGCCCTTGAACCAGGAGCCATTGCCAGAGCCCAGGTCCTCGAAGACCACGCGATCGTCGGTCACGAAGATGCGGGCGTGCCGGCGGGAGACGCTGATGTGGGGCAGGCAGATCTCGTTGTCGTCGGATCGGCCCAGCTCCAGGCTGCCCGCCTCGAGCGGGATCCGTCGGTCCTCTGCGTCGTCCTTCAGGATCAGCAGTGCGGCCGAACGACCACCCATCCAGGCACCTCTCGCGCGGGAGTATAGCCTCTCCGGGCCCTGCCCCGGCACCGGCGGGGCGGCGCACCAGCTCCCGTCAATACTGACGAGGGAGCTTCTTCTTGGTCTCCTCGATCTGCACCACAGACCGGTGCGTGTCCTCGAGGGTCTGGTCCGGATCCAGCAGGAGCGTGCGCTCGAAGGCGTAGATGGCCTGCTGGAAGAGCTGGGCGTCCTGGTAGCGGATGCCGTCCCGGTAGGCCTGGGTGACGGCCTCGCGGATGCGCTTGTCCAGCACCTCGATGCGGCTCTGGCACACCTCGCAGTCCGGCCGCAGCTGCAGGGCCATCTGGTAGTTGCTCAGGGACTCCCGCAGCCGTTCCTGTTGGTAGAAGGTGTCGGCCTTGAAGCGCATGTCCTCGAACGAGGCGCCCTTGGGTGGCTTGGGCCAGTTCTTCATCTGGTCCGGGCTGCCGTCCTTGGCGGCGTCGGCCAGCATGTCCCCGAAGGACAACGGCTCGGCAGGCGCGTCGGGGGTCGAGGCCGCGGTCTTCGCGGCGTCCTGTTCGTTGGCCAGGCCGCTCAGGGAGTACTTGTTGGCGGAGGGGGCTGCGTCGCCTGGCCCGCCTTGGGGTGGCGGGACCTCTGCGCCACCGCCCGCCATCGACACCAGCCCCAGGAGCACGACCAGGACCCCGCCGACCACGGCGAAGGGCCAGATCTTCCATCTTTTCTCCCCCGGCGCCTTGGCCGCTTTGGGGGCACGCTCGCGCTTGGGCTTCTTGGTCCGCTTGGGCTTCTTGAGCTTGCCCGGCAACACCGAGTCCATGTTCACGGACACCGAGCCCTCGGTGTTCTCGCCGGCCAGTCCGACCTGGAATTCGGAGTTCCCGACCACCACGCGGTCCCCGGGCGAGACCTGTTTGTGGCCCGAGACCCGGTTGCCGTTGACATAGACCCCGTTGCGGCTGCCCGCGTCCTGGACCCACAGGGCGCCGTTGTGCAGGATCACCCGGGCGTGGTGGCGCGAGACGTCCGGCGTCGGGATGCAGACCTCGTTAGCCGGGTCACGCCCGATGCGGACCCCCTGCGCATCCACGTCGAAGCTCTGCCCCTGGAGAGGACCCCCGACAGCGAGGATGAGCGGTGTGTTCATGGGCTAGTTGTGGCCCCTTGCAGACGACGCGTCAGGTGATGACGACGACCGAGTACCGGGGCATCCCTCCCTGGCCGCCGGGCTCGCCCGCCACGGTGACCCTGCGTTCCTGGCCGGAGAGCACGGCCGTGTCTGAGAAGACATTACCCTGACCGGCTCCGATTGCATCCAACATCCGTCGCAGCTTGGCCCCCACGTCCCGGTCTGGGAGCAGGTCCACGACGTTGCTGCCGACCGCCCCGTCTTCGGCCACGCCGAGCATGTATGCGGCCGCCGCGTTGAGCTGGCCGATGCGGAGCTGGTCGTCGACCAGGAGCACCGGAAATCCGGACGCCAGGAGCAGGGCGTCCACCCGGGGGTCGGGGCCAGCGGCAGCGGCGCCTGCCGGCTGTTCCTCGGGGGCATGGCCCTCCATGCGCTGGACGGCGCGGTTGATGGAGTGCGCGAGCTCTTCGAGCTGCCGCCAGGGGGTCTTGACCACGGCCTTGGCCTGGTGGCCCTTGACCGCGAGCTCGGTCTCCTCGCGCAGCTGGGAGACCGGAACCACCGTGAGTCGCCAGACCCCGAAGTACAGGAACACGGCCAGCGCGATCATGAGCAGCACGCTCATGCTGGCCCGCAGGGTCAGGCTGCCGAGCGCGGCGGCGGTCTCCTTGCTGTCGTAGAGCAGGTGCCCGTAGCCGACGGTGGACAAGGGAGCGCCCTCGCGCGTGACGGCCTTGATCGGGACCATCAGGACCAGCTGCTCGCCCTGGAGTGAGCGTCCGACGCCGCCCTCGAGGGCGGCCTGGATGTAGGCCGGGTCCTTTTCCAGGGTCTGACCGGCCCGCTCGGGCGGCGCGAGCACCACCCCGCGAGAGTCGGTGACCATGGCGAACTTGACGCCGGTGCGGCCGTCGATGAAGCGGGTGTCGATCAGGGCGTTCTTGCGCTCGACGATGGCGTTGACGTTGCGGTGGCCGACCAGCTCGGCCAAGGCGATGCCACGCTCGATGGCCAGGTTCTCGATCTTGGCGTTCGCGGCTTCGACCAGTGTCAGGACCCCGCCGATCGGCGAAAGCAGCATCACCACCACACCGGCCCAGATCAGGATCCCGAGCCGCGCCGGGAACGGCATCTGCTTGACCAGCGTGATGGCCTGCCGGACCTTGGCGTCGAACCCACCGGCCTCGATCTCGCGCGTGACCGTGCCCGAGGCCTGGGACTGGGAGTAGTCCGGGGGCAGGCCTGGATCGACGCCCACCTCGTCGTAGCCGCCCTGCTGTTGACCCCAGCCGCCCTGCTGTGCCTGGGGCTGCTGGCCCCAACCGCCTTGCTGCGGGGGGGCTTGCTGTTGCTGCGCGGCGGGCTGCTGCCAAGCCGGCGGCTGCTCCTGGGCCTGACCCCAGCCGGCGTTGTCCTGGGCGGGCTGCTGCTGGCCCCAGCCGCCTTGCTGCGCCTGGGGCTGGGCCTGTTCCTGGGCGGGCTGACCCCAGCCCGCGGGTTCCTGGGCGGCGGGCTGCTGCCCCCAGCCACCCTGCTGGGGCTGGGGCTGGGGCTGGGGCCGGGCCTGGGCGGCGGGCTGCTCCCACGGGGACTGCTGGGCCTGGGGCGCCACGGGCTGGGCGACGGCTGGCGGGGCGTCCAGAGCGAGCAGGAAGTCCCCGAGCTGCAGGCGCTGGCCGTGCTGGAGCTCGGCCTCGTGGACCCGGCGACCTTCGACCACGACGCCGTTGGCGCTGCCCAGGTCGCGCACGAAGATGCGGCCATCTTGGACGGTAAAGACGCAATGGCGCCGGCTGACCCGGCGGCTCGCCAGATGGATCGCGTTGTCGGGCTCGCGCCCGGCGCCGTTCTCGCCCGGCTGAAGGGTCCAGCTGCCTCCGGCCTCGGGCCCCTGCACCACCACCAGTCTCACGCGGTCACTCCTTCGAACACGAGCGCATCGCCGGGCTGGGTGCCGCTCGCGGCCACGGTGCCCACCGGGAGCTCCACAGCGAAGCGTGCACCCCGGAACATGCGCGTCATGCGCCAGGGTCTCAGGTTCTCGGTCAGCCCCACCACCTTGCCCTCCCGGTCGGCGAAGACGACGTCGAGCGCGTAACGCATTCCCAGCATGTGGACGCTGTTGCAGGGCTCGAGCACCAGCCCGCTCCCCGTGCTCAGGGAGCCTGTCCCCAGGAGCCCCCGGGTCCGCTGCCAGAGGGTCCGGGCGTGGCGCGCCCGCTCGGCGAGCAGGGTGTCCCGGGTGACGTTGCGCACACGGAGCTCTTCCACTACTGCCCGACGATCCCACTGCCGTAGAAGAAGTTCAGCGCGATCGGGCCGAAGATCATGATGAACACCGCCGGCATGATGCACAAGATCAGCGGGAACAGGATCTTCTGGGCGGCGTAGGCGCCCATGCGCTCGGCCCGCTGGAAGCGCTGGGTACGGATCAGGTCGGACTGGGCCCGCAGGACGGGGCCGACGGAGGCGCCCAGGATGTCGGCCTGGATCAGCAGGGCGGAGAAGCTGCGCATCTCGGGCATGTCGACCCGCCACGCCAGGTTGCGCAGGGCCTGCTGCCGCGAAGCGCCGACCTGGATCTCGGAGAGGAAGAACGCCAGCTCGTCGATCAGCGGGCCGCTGCGGGCCTTCTCGCAGACCTTGTTGACCCCGGCCACGAAGTCCAGGCCGGCCTCGACCGACAGGGTGAGCAGGTCCATCACATAGGGCAGGGAGCGCCGGATCTCGTGCTGGCGCCGCTGGACCTCGCCCACGAGCCAGATGTCGGGGAAGAAGAAGCCGATGGCCACCACGGCGATGTCGGCGGCGATGGGCTCGTCCCAACCGATCAGGACGCGGAAGAACAGGCCGACGAAGAACGCCCAGAAGGCGCCGGACATCAGCACCTTGTAGGCGATGAATTCGTCGGAGTCCATGGCACCGCTCATGCCCGCGGAGACGAACTTGCGCTCGATCCACTCCCGGTAGTCCTGGACCTCGATGGGCCGGGCGAGCGGGGTGATCATCCGGTACATCGGGCGCAGACCCGTGATGAGCGGCGAGAGCTCTTCGGCCTCGACCCCTGAGATGCCGAGCCGGTGGCGGGCCTCTTCGCGCTCGCCGGACGGGAACAGCTGCAGCCCGATGAAGAACGTGCAGGCGAACAGCCCGATCAGGATGAGCAGTGAGAGGACGGGGACCGGCACGGCGGCGAGTCTATCCCAGGTGCCTGGCGCTCAGGATGCCACGGAGCTCGGCCGGATCGATCGGGTGCCCGGTGAAGAGTTCGAAGCTCAGCGCCCCCTGGTGGACGAGCATGCCCATGCCGTCCACAAAGGCGATCCCGTGGGCGGCGCACGCGGCCTTGCACGGCGGGTCCTGCATCCAGTAGTTGATGTCCACCCACACCGCGTCGGCGCCGAGCCTGGACACGTCGAAGGCCTGCACGGCCCCTTCGGCGCCGCTGCCCAGGCAGTTGACCACCAGGTCCGCGCCCGGGGCCTCCCAGGCCATCGCCTGGGCCGTCAGCGGCGCGGTGTCGAAGGCCACGCGAGGTGAGAAGTGTGCCAGGTGCTCGACCGCGGCCCGGGCCCGAGACTCGGTGCGGTTGAGCACACAGACCCGTTCGGCGCCTGCTGCAGCCAGGGAGGCGGCGACGGCCCGGCCCGCGCCCCCGGCGCCCAGCACCAGGCAGCGACGGCCCCCAGGCGCCCAGCCGTGCTCGTCGAGCAGGGACTGCACGAGTCCTTCGCCGTCGGTGTTGTAGCCGGTGAGCCACCCGTCCACGTTGGTGACCACGTTGGCCGCACCGGCCTCCTCGACGGCCTGGGTGCGGTGATCCAGCTGACCGATCACCCGTTCCTTGAAGGGCACCGTGAGGTTGACGCCCACCAGGTCGAGGGTGCGGATGGCATCCCCCACCAGCGGCGACCGGTCCGGGTGCACGTCGAAGGCCAGGTAGACGGCGTCGAGCCCCATCCGCCCGAACAGGGTGGTGTGCATCTGAGGGGACAGGCTGTGCCGAACCGGGTGACCGATGAGGCCGAAGACCCGGGTGTGACCGCTGATGAGCCCAGTCGTGGCGCCGCCAGTGGTCACCGGGCGTGGATCTCGCGGGCGGTCTGGATGTCCATCTGGATGCGGGCGACCAGTTCCTGGGGACCGGCGAAGCGCCGCTCTCCGCGGATGCGCTCCACGAAGTCGACGCTGACCCGGTGGCCGTAGAGATCGCCGACGAAGTCGAGCAGGTGCACCTCGACGGTGTAGGTGCGGCCCTCGAAGGTCGGCCGCACCCCCAGGTTGGCCACTGCGGGCAGGCCTTCGCCTTCGCCGTCGATGAGCCGCACCGCGTACACCCCCCGGGCCGGCAGCAGCTCGGTCTCGGGGTCGATGTTGGCGGTCGGCACGCCGATGGTGCGTCCGCGCCCGTCGCCGGGCACGACCAGGCCCCGCAGCCGGTGGCAGCGCCCGAGCATCCGGGCGGCCAGGGCGACCTGGCCGGTGGCGACGGCTTCGCGGATCCGGGAGCTGCTGATGATCTCGTCGCCTTCCTTCTGGGCGTCGAGCTGGGTGAAGGGCAGGTCTGGAAGCCGCTCGTGCACCCAGGCCGCGGTGCCCTCGCGCCCACGGCCGAAGCGGAAGTCGTGCCCGACGATCAGCTCGACCGGGCACAGCCGGGTGGCCAGGACCTGGTCCACGAACCAGCTCGCCGGGTTGCGGGCAAAGGCCAGGTCGAAGGTCTCGACGACCACCCGATCGATGTCGTGGGTCCCCAGGAGCTTGACCTTGTCCGGCAGCGACAGGATCCGCGGCGGATGCCGACCGGGCTCCAGCACGACCCGAGGGGGCGGGTCGAAGGTGTAGACGGTCGCCGGGGCATCCAGTGCCCGGGCCCGCTCGACCACGCGGCTCAGCAATTCTTGGTGCCCCCGGTGCACCCCATCGAAGTTCCCGATGGTGAGCACGGGCTGGGGCCCGGTCCAAGCCGTGGAGCCCACGATGACCTGTGGCGTCGCCATGGGCGCCTGCTATCCCGTGTTCTCTGTTCAGGGGGTGAGGTCGCCAGACCGAGGAGCGGGAGATCTGAGACCTCCTTCGTTCAGCCCGCGTCGCGGGTGCGAGGCCTGGCGCGGAGCGCCCAGGGCTCGCCCGGCGGCCGCAGCCGGGAGCGGAAGTGGTTCAGGGGGACCTCAACCGGCCGAGCGTCAGCGAGGGAAGGCCGAGCGCAGCGAGGTCCCGGGTGAGGTCGCCCTGAGCCACTTCCACGTACGGCGGAGGCGGAGGCCGCCGGACCAGAGGGGTGACCGCGAAGACGAGCGACAGCGAGGCCGCGGCCTCACCCCCTGAACTAAGACGCAGCCCGTGCGGCGGCCTCGATGTCCAGGCTGGGGCGCCCGAAGTAGTACCCCTGGAGCAGGTGTGAGCCACACTCCACCAGGGTCTCGGCCTCGGCCTGGGTCTCGACGCCTTCGGCGATGACCAGGGCGTCGGTGGCTTCGCCGAACTTGCACAACAGGTCCACCAGCCGCTGCTTGCGGGGCTCACAGTCCACGTTGCGCACGATCGACATGTCGATCTTGATGTAGCGGGGCTGCAGGTCCGCCAGGATGGAAAGCGCGTTGTAGCCCGCCCCCAGGTCGTCGACGGCGATGTCGAAGCCGGCGTCCTGCATGCGGTCGACGGCCTTTTCCCAGTGAGGGATGTCCTTGAGCTTGGAGCGCTCGGTGATCTCCAAGGCACAGCGCCGGGCGTAGGGCAGCACGGGCCCCAGGGTGTGCTCCAGCAGCTCCGGGTCGGCGAGCTGGTCGGGGTGCAGGTTGATGAAGAGCGTGGCGCTGGGAGGGATCCGCGTCAACAGATCGGCTGCGCGACACGCCACCAGGTGGCCCAGCTCGTTCAGCATCTTGGAGCGCTCCGCCACCTTCAGGATGGACAGCGGGCCGTCCAAGACCGGGTGGGTGGAGCGCAGCAGCGACTCGTAGCCGAAGACCCGGCCGCTCCCGGCCTTGACGATCGGCTGAATCGCCAGCCGGAAGTGATCGCTCGCCAGGCCCTGCTCGAGCATGGTCTTCTCGGACTGCTGCACCGCTCGCTGCTGGGCTTCGCGGACGGCGTGCATGCGCTCGATGGCGCCAAAAGCCTCCTCGACCAGGGCCCGGATGCGGGTCGGCTCGAAGGGCTTCTGGATCACCCGCAGGACCTCTCCCCGGTTCACGGCTTCGACCACGATGGGGAAGTCGGTGCGGCCGGTCATCAGCACCCGCAGGCAGCCGGGCATGAGCTCCCGCAGCGACGAGAGCACCCACAGGCCATCTCGTCCGGGCATGTCGTAGTCCACGATCGCCAGGTCGAAGACCGTGTCGGCCGCGTAGCGCAAGGCTTCCTCGCCGTCGCCTGCGGTGACGACCGAGTAGCCCTCGGTGGTCAGGATGCGCGTCATCGCCCGGCGGACCAGGCTCTCGTCGTCGACCACCAGGATCCTGGCCATGGGCTTGTTCCTCACGGCCCTCATCGGATCCCGGTGGCGCGGCTGTAGGCGAACGCCCTCCCCCACCGACCCGGGAGTATGGTTGCTCCATGGTCCTGTGGCTCGTGTGCACCCTCCAGGCCCCGGTCCTGGCCGCTAGACTGACCGTCGATGCGGCCGGAGCCGGCGACTACACCGACATCCAGGACGCGGTGGACGCGGCGATCCCAGGGGACTTCCTGGTGGTGGCCCCCGGTACCTACACCCAGGTCTCGCTGAGCAGCTGGATCGGCCCGATGATCAGCACCGGCGGGGCCACCGAGACCGTTGTCGCGTGGACCGGAAGTGGGGGCGGCATCGCGGTCAGCGGCGACCGCGACGACACGCCGGTGATCGCCGGCTTCACCATCCGGGCCACGGGGACCCAGGACGGCCTCACGGTGAGCGGTGCTGCGGTGCAGGCCTGGGACCTGGTGGTCGAAGACGCTCGCTACGGCCTGTTCGCGTCCGACGGCGGCAGCGTCCAGGTGGAGTCTGCGGTCGTGGTCGGCGCCACCAGCAACTCACTGTCCGCCAGCGACGGTGCCATCACCGCCACCCAGATCACCCTGGTCGATGGCCATTACCACACCCGCGTGTCGTCGGGCGGCACGGTGGCCGCGTCGATGGCCATCCTGTACGACACCAGCGCGACCGCGAGCTGTGGCTCGGGCACCGTGACCCTGTCCTATGCGCTGGCCGCCGAGTACAGCGGCGACGCCATCCCGTCGTGCATGAGCACAGACCACCTGTTGCTGGACTTCGACCCGGGTTTCGTGGCCTGGACCGACGACGGGGACTGGTCAAACGACGACTTCCAGCTGGACGGGGACAGCATCGCCGTGGACGCCGGCGACCCCAGCTGTGTCGAGCCCGACGGCTCGAGCTGCGACCTGGGCGCGTGGGGCGGTGACCGCGCCAACGCCCTGGACACCGACGCCGACGGCATGCCCGACGACTGGGAGTCCGCCCACGGCCTGGACCCCGAGTCCCCGGACGACGACGACGACAGCGACGGCGACGGCCTGGAAGCTCTCGGGGAGTGGCTGTTCGGCACGGACCCCATGGATCCCGACAGCGACAACGACGGCGCCCAAGACCTGGAGGAGCTCCAGGTCTCCCTGGACCCGCTGGACCCCACGGACCAGGCGCCCACCGCTGACCTGGTGTTGAGCGCCAGCGGGGGGTACGTGGACCAGGCCCTACCGCTGGATGCGACGGGCTCGTCGGACCCCATCGGACAGGCCCTGGCCTACAGCTGGAGCTTCCTGACGCAGCCCGAGGACTCCACGCTCGACGCGAGCGCCCTGAGTGGAGACCGACCGGTCCTCACGCCAGACGCGCCTGGCGAGTGGGGCGTGGCTGTGACCGTCGACGACGGCATGTGGACCGACAGTGCGAGCGTGTCCTTCTACGTGCACGCGGACAAGACGATCACGGTGCCTGGGGACTTCGACACCCTGGGAGAAGCGGTGAGTCAGCTCCTGCAGGGCATGACCATCGAGCTCGGCCCCGGCACCCACGAGGGCGGCATCGAGCTGGGGCGAGACGTGGTGCTGCGCGGCGCCGGTCGGGACGCGACGATCATCGAGGGGCTCATCCGGGTGAACAGCGGGTCGCACGTCCGGCTCACCGACCTGACTGTGGATGACCACCCCGAGACCCAGGAGTCCTCCGACCTGGTCACCGTCGAGCCGGCGGCCTGGCTGGATCTGCGGGACGTGCGGCTGTGGCTGGACACGGTCGAGTCCAACCGCGCCGCCATCGAGCTCGACGAAGCTGTCCTGACCGGGTGGGGCGTGCTCGCATTCGGGGTCGGCAACCTGGTGGAGAGCTTCCACTCGGTGGCACACCTGGGCCACAGCCAGCTGACCGCCGACTACTCGCCGGTCTGGGTGGACTCCACCACCCTGTCCCTCGAAGGGGTGTTGCTGTCGTCGCCCTACAACGGCGGCCTGGGAACCACCCAGAACTCCCGGGTCCGCCTGCGCCACGTCACCGTCGCCCAAGAGAGCGCCAACTCAGCCCTGAGCATCCAGGCCGATCGGCTCGTGGTCGAAGGGAGCTACTTCAGCGACAGCGACGACCAGGTCTTCAACCAGTGCAACCTCGACGAGCCGCCCACGCTCGCCTACCTCGCCGGCGCTGGGCCCGGGGAGAGCCAGTGCGGGGTGGGCCTGCCCTGGCTGTCCGACACCGAAGCCATCGGGAGCGACGGCCGGCTGTCCCTGGACTCGGTAGCCCGCCGGGCCGGCGACATCCGCGAAGCCTCGGCCGACCGGGTGCGGCCGGATCTCGGCGCCTTTGCGGGCCGCCTGTCCCTGGAAGACGAGCTGACGCTGGCCGATCCGGACGCCGACGAAGACGGCGACGGCATCGCCGCGTCGACCGAGTGGATGCTGGGCAGCCGCGACGACGCCTGGGACTCCGACGGCGACGGCGTGCACGACCTGACCGAGCTGCTCGACGGCGACGACCCGGCGGATCCGAGCGACCACCACCCGGTGGCGACGGTGGACCACGACCGGGTCGACGTGGGCGAAGACGCCGTGCTCGAGGTGACGTGGACGTCCGACCCCGACGGCGACGCGTGTGCGCTGACCTGGGACGACGAGACCCCGGACAACCCGCGGACCGAAGGCACGCAGATCTCGGGGGCCTGGTCCCTGGGCTGGACCCTGACCTGTGGCGACGGGGCGAGCACGGGCGCGGCGAGCATGATCGCGACCGAAGAGCTGGTGGTGCCTGGGGACGCAGACGATCTGGACCAGGCGCTGGCCGAGGCCCAGGACCACCACCGGATCGTGCTGGGCGAAGGCACGTGGACCGGCCCGGTCGACCTGCGCGGGACGCGGACCGAGCTGGTGGGCGTCGGCGCTGGGACGGTGATCGACGGGGATCTGTGGTCGGGCGCCGGTGGCATCGAGGACCTGGTGGTCCAGGGCTCGCTCTACACGGTCGACGCGAACGTGTACGGGGTCGCCGTCCTGGACGGCGAGTGGATCGCCCACGGGGGCCGCCACCGGGCCGTGCTGGTCGACGGGCAGGGCGCGTCCCTGTACGACACCGACGCCCGCAACATCACCGTCGACGGCAACCTGTACGCATCGGGACAGCTCGCTGCGTCGGTCGCCACGGGCCGCCTGGACACCAACGTCACCGGCTCGCTCTACCTGTTCGCCGACGAGGTCCGGGGCAGCTCGGTCACCGGCCTGGGCGAGCGGCCATTCATCCTGACCGACCCTGATCCAGCGGTGGCGATCCTGCAGCCTTGGCCCGGCAGCGTGCTCTGGGACGGCGGCTCCGCGTCCGTGTCCGACGTGGACGACTCCCCCGAGGACGTCGGCTACACCGGGGGCGGCAAGGCCTGGGCCGTCGACGCTGACAGCGACGGCATGAACGACGCCTGGGAGGCTCTGCACAGCGTCTCCAAGCCGACAGGCGACCCGGACGGCGACGCGGTCGACAACCTCACCGAGTGGACCTGGGGCACCGATCCCAACGACCCCGACAGCGACGACGACGGCCTGGACGACCGGGTGGACCCCGACCCCCTGGACGCCGGCGAGGTGCCCGTCACCGCCCGCCTCTCCGTCGACGTGCCCTCGCCGGCACTGGGCCAGCGGGTGCGGGCCAACGCCCGCTCCAGCGGGGCAGCGGGGGGCCAGGACCTGACCTTCACCTGGGACCTCATCAAGCCGGCGACTGCGACGGCAGAAGTGGTCGGCAGCGGGCCCGAGGTCGTCCTGGTCCCCGACGTGGCTGGGACCTGGTGGCTCAGCGTGACCGTGCAGGCTGGGGCCTATACCGACACGGCCACCGTGCAGATCCACACCTATGACGAGGTGCTCGTCCCCAAGGACGCCCTGCTCCAGGACTTCATCAACCTGGTCGGCAGCGGCACGGTGCTGGTGCTGGAGTCGGACAACTACAAGGGCTCCCTGGTGGTGGACAAGGACCTGACCCTCCGGTCCCAGGGCGGCACCCTGGACGCCAGCATCGACGGGACCCAGGGGGCGCCGACCCTCAAGGTGACCGACGGCGCCCACGTGACGCTGGACGAGGTCACCCTGTGGGTCGAGACCGGGTACGCCGGCATCGAGATCTGGGACGGGAGCCGTGTGACCATGCGGCGTGTCCGGATGGTCGGTGGGGACACCAGCTTCCGCATCTACGACGGCGCCTTCGACGGCCAGAGCTTCTTCAGCCTGGGGGCCCGGGCTGTCCTGGAGCTCGTCGACGGGACCTTCACCGCCCGCAACAGCGTGCTCGGGTACCCGGACCCCGACGCCCGGGCCGCGTTCACCCTCCAACACGGCTCGGTGCGCCTGGAGTCGACGATCCTGGACTGGCGTCCCGAAGGCGGCAGCTGGCGCACCCCCATCGACTGCATGAGCGGGGGCGCCTGCGACTACCAGGTCTCGATGTACCGCAGCCTGGCCCCCGATGGCTCCGGAGTCATGCCTGTGACGGAGTTCCCTCTGGACCTGGTCTACGACGAGCCACGCTTCCTCCTGGATCCCTGGGACGCCGAGTACCTGGGGGCCGCCGACCTGAGGCTGGACCACGACAGCCCGGCCCTGGACGCTGGGCCCGACGACGACCCCGACGCAGACGGCACCCCGAACGATCTGGGGGTGTTCGGAGGGGCGCTCGGCAACTGGATCGACGTGGACAACGACCGGGACGGCTTCTCTGAGCTGGAGGGGGACTGCGACGACACCGATCCCCTGGTGCTCGGGGATCCACGGCAGGAGTGCGACAGCAGCGCGGGCTGCGCGAGCGCCCCGGGGCGGGGGCTCGGCCTCTGGCTGGGTGGACTGCTGGCCCTCTCGGTCCGGCGGAGGTCGCGTTAGCTGGGACGGCCTTCCCAGAGGCCGCGATGCTCCGAGTCCTGATCGCCGACAAGCTGCCCGACGCCGCGCGCACCGCGCTCCAGGAGGCCGAGTGCGAAGTGGTGGTCAACGCCGCGCTCAAAGGCCCTGCCCTGACCGACGCACTGGCCCAGGTGGACCCGGACGTGCTCGTGGTGCGCAGCACAAAGGTCACCGGCGCAGACTTCGAGGCCGCCCAGCGCCTGTCCCTGGTGGTTCGAGCCGGTGCGGGGGTCAACACCATCGACCTGGGCACGGCGTCTTCCCGGGGGGTCTACGTGGCGAATTGCCCTGGCAAGAACGCGACGGCTGTGGCCGAGCTGGCCTTTGCGCACATCCTGAACGCCGACCGCCGGGTCGCCGACGGCGTGGCGGACCTGCGTGCCGGCCAGTGGAAGAAGAAGACCTATGCCAAGGCCCGGGGACTGCACGGCCGCACGCTGGGCGTGATCGGGTGCGGCACCATCGGCCGCGAGGTCATCGCGCTAGGCAAGGCCTTTGGCATGGACGTCGTGGCCTGGAGCCGCTCCCTGAGCGCAGACCAGGCCGAAGCGATGGGCTGCCGGCGGGCGGCCCATGCCATCGACGTGGCCCGGGTGGCCGACGTCATCAGCGTGCACCTGGCGCTGAACGCGTCGACCCTGGGATTTGTGGGCGAGTCCATCTTCGAGGCCATGCGGCCGGGCGCCATCTTCGTCAACACCAGCCGGGGCGACGTGGTCGACGAGGCCGCCCTGGCCGCCGCCGTCCAGGTCAAGGGCATCCGGGCAGGCCTGGACGTCTTCGTGGGCGAGCCTTCGGGCGACGGGGCCTGGCAGTCCCAGCTGGCGGCCTTGCCCGGGGTCTACGGCACCCACCATGTCGGCGCGTCGACAGACCAGGCCCAGGAGGCCGTCGCCCAGGCGGCCACGGCGATCATCGCCAACTACGCGACGACCGGGTCGGTGACGAACTGCGTGAACCTGGCCGAGCGCACCCCCGCGACCCACCTGTTGGTCGTGCGCCACCGGGACGAGGTCGGCGTGCTGGCGGCGATCCTGGACCTGCTGAGAGAAGCGGCCATCAACGTCGAGCAGATGGAGAACATCATCTTCAAGGCGGGCGAGTCGGGTCGGGCCCGGGCGGCTTGTGCCCGGATCCAGGTCGTGGGCGAACCCCCCGCCGCGGTCCTGAGGCTGATCGGCGACGCCGACGCGGTCTTCGACGCCAAGCTCGTGCCCCTCACCTGACCTCCGCTCGAGGCACCGATGACCCGCAAGCACAACTTCTCCGCTGGCCCCGCCGTGCTCCCCGTCTCCGTGATCGAGGAGCTCAAGGCCCAGCTGAACGACCTCCACGGATCCGGCATCGGCCTGATGGAGATCTCCCACCGCTCCCAGACCTTTGACGACATCGTGCGCAGCGCCATGGCCCGGCTGCGGCGGGTGCTCGGGGTGCCGGACGACCACCAGGTGCTGTTCCTCCAGGGTGGCGCGTCGCTTCAGTTCGCAATGATCGCCCAGAACATCCTCCAGGGCGGCTCGGCCGACTACCTGGACACCGGCGCCTGGACAGCCAAGAGCATCAAGCAGGCCGGTCACTTCGGCACCGCGCGGGTGCCCTTCAGCGGCAAGTCCGACACCTACCGGCAGCTACCGGCCTCTGGCTCCTGGGAGCGCGACCCCAGCGCGGTCTACACCTACTACTGCACCAACAACACCATCTTCGGGACCCAGTTCGCGGGAGCCCCCGTGCCGGACGGGCGGCTGGTGTGCGACATGTCGTCTGACATCGCCAGCCGGTCCATCGACGCCGCTGCCCACGACGTGATCTTCGCCGGTGCCCAGAAGAACCTGGGGCCGAGCGGCGTGACAGTGGTGATCCTGAGCCCTTGGGCGATGGCGCGGGCGGCGACCGCCACCCAGGTGCCCGACATGCTCAGCTACGGCGTGCACCTGGGCAAGGGCAGCCTGTTCAACACCCCGAACACCCTGGGCATCTTCGTGCTGGAGCGGGTGCTGGCCTGGATCGAAGACCAGGGCATGGACACCGTCGCGGCGCGGAACCGGGCCAAGGCCCAGAAGATCTACGACGTGCTCGACAGCTCGGACTTCTGGCAGCCCCACGCGGCGAGGGACAGCCGCAGCGACATGAACATCACCTGGCGCCTCGCGGACAGCGACCTGGAGCCCGTGATGGTCCAGGAGGGTCTGGCCGCAGACATCAGCGGCATCAAGGGCCACCGGAGCGTGGGGGGCCTGCGGGCCAGCACCTACAACGCCTGCCCCGATGCCAGTGTCGACGCCCTGGTAGGGTTCATGGGGGAGTTCGAGCGCACCCGGGGCTGACCACGCCCCATCAGGGCTGGATCCCTTCGTGGATGCCCCTGGCGGCCAGGTCGAGCCGCGGGCCGGGCATGCGTCGCGCCTGGCGGCCCTGGGGTGGCTCTGCGTCCGGATCCAGCAGCTTGGGCCAGGGGTAGCTGAAGGCGATGAGCGTGTCCCCCTGGTGCACCTCGACCGCGATGACGACCCCAGGGTCCGGTGTGGGGAGCGCGGTCAGCTCGAAGGGCAGGCGCAGGTCGATGCGCAGCCGGGGCTGTCCCTTTCGCTCGAGGGTCAAGGAGCGGGCATCGCGGTCCAGGGCCAGGGTCCCGGACCGAAGCCAGGGCCCGAACATCGCGCCTGCAATGCCGACCAGAGAGACCCCGAGCACCCCCAACATGACGACCAGCCCGTAGCGCCGCTCGGGATCCAGGGGGACCGCGATGGCCGGCACGATGCCGGCGGCGACCAGGGTGGTGACCATCGTCGCGAGCACCCGCTTGGCCGAGACCTCATGGGCCATCACCACCGGGTCCAGGCGGGAGCGCCGCAGCCGGTAGCGCTGCCAGCCCAGGATGAACGCGCACAGCCCGGCGGTGCCGCCCAGGATCGCTGCGACCAGGACCAGCTCGGGGTTCATCTCGATCAGGCCTTGGGCTCCGGCCGCGCTCCGGCGAGGAAGCCGTGGGTGAGCTGGGGCCCCTGGGGACGGCTGCGTCCTCCGCCCGGGCCGAAGGCGGCGACCTGCCGGGCCAGGTCATCGGGGGTCTGGCGAGACTGCAGCGGCCGGTCCGGGGTGCTCTCCAGGTAGAGGGACTGGCTGGGGAAGGCAAAGGACACCCCCAGGTCTTCGGCCAGCCGCATGATCTCCAGGATCACCTGGCTACGGCCGACCAGCTCCTCGTGCCAGTCCGGCACGTCGAAGAAGCTGTAGACCATGATGTCCAGCGAGCTCGGGCCGAAGTCGCGCAGGTGGACCTCGTAGACGTCCTGACGCATCCGGGGCTGGGCGGCGAGCACCGCGCGGATGCCCTCGACGAACGCCTGGACCACGTCGGGCGGCGTGTCGTAGGTGACGCCGATGGTGGTCTTGAAGCGGCGGTATTGGCGATGCCCCATGTTGTCGACCTTGCTGTTGGCGACCACGGAGTTCGGCACGGTGACCAGCGAGTTGTAGAACGTGCGGACCCGGGTGGAGCGAAAGCCGACCTCTTCGACCACGCCCTCGACCCCGTTGCCCAGCACGACCCAGTCGCCGATCTGGAAGGGCCGGTCCCCGAAGATGGTCAGCGACCCGAAGACATTGGCCAGGGTGTCCTTGGCCGCCAAGGCCACCGCCAGACCACCGATGCCCAGACCGGCGACCAGGGAGCCCACGTCGACGCCCATGTTCTCCAGGACCCAGACCAGCCCGAGCAGCACGCTGGCGAGCTTGAGGAAGCGGGAGACCAGCGGGATCAGCTGATCGTCCATGCGGGTCTCGGTGCCGTCGGCGCGGTCCTTGAAGACCCCCGCGAAGACGTCGATCCAGCGCATGGTGATCAGCACGACCGAGACGCTGACCAGCGTCTTGCACACGAACAGCACCGCGCCGGACGCGCCCACTGACAGCAGCAGGTCCGGGGAGCGCCACCAGACCACCAGGCCCATCACCAGCCAGCGCATCGGCCGGCGGGTGCGCTCGAACACCGCCAGGTTCAGGCTCAGGCCCAGGGCGTCGGCCCAGGACTGCAGGCGGCCCTTGAGCAGCCAGTTGACCGCCCGACCCGCGAGCCAGCCGATGCCGAGCAGCAGGGTGAAGAAGAGGGCCTGCCACAAGGCGAAGCCGGCGAGCTCCAGGCTGAAGAACCCGGGCAGACCGTCCCGCAGCTGCCGCACCGCCGGGGAGAAGGTGCGCTTGTAGAGCATCGGGATCGCGGCGATGGTCGCCGGCGAGTAGACCCAGTCGTCTCCGTGCTTGACCAGCGCGACCTGGGGCAGGTCGGGGTGCAGGATCACCCGGGGATCGCCATCGGCGACCCCGTAGTCCGGGTCCTTGGACAGGTCGTCCACAGGCACGAACAGGCCCCTCGCGTCGAGCACGTCCTTGAGCTGCACGGCCAGCCGCGAGGCCTCGGACGCCCGCTCGGCCGGCAGGCCGAAGCAGGTGCCAGCCGCGTCGCGGTCGAAGCTGTCGACCTGGAGGTAGTACAGGTGGGTCCAGGCCGCGTGGTGGGGACTGGCACAGGACGGCCCCGACTGGGCCTGGACAGGCCCCGACAGGAGGAGGATCAAGAGGGTCAACCAGCGCATGCAGCGCCCTCTAACGAAAACCACCGAATCGGCTCGCGGCTCACCTGGCCCGAAGGCTGAGCCGGTTAAGGCGCACGTCGGAGGACGCATGAGCGACGATCGAAGGGACGAGTCCGCCGAGACCGCCTCCTGGTGGCCCGAATTCGTGGCGGCCTATGGCACCATCTCCCTTCGAGAGCTGGCTCGCCGGTTCGACACCAATCCGCGCCGCCTGCGCCGGGCCGCTCAGCGCAGCGGGCTGACCCAGGAGCCCGAGTCCCTGCGCAGCCAGCTTGTCCGCCTGGGCCAGGAACCCGATGCCGCGCTGGCCGAGAGCCTCGGGACCACGGCCGAGGCCATCGCCGGGGCACGGCGCCGCCGGAACATCCCCCCCTTCCAGTCAGAGCCGGTCGCAGAGCAACCTCAGCCGCCGCCGGTCGCGCCGCCGGCCACCCCGGCCGGGCTCCCAGCCCCACGGACAGAGCCCCGGGTGCGCAAGAAGCGCCGCTTCGAGCCGGCGCCAGCGGTGGTCGTGGTCCGCAAGGGAACTCGGGCCCAGGTCATCGAGACCCAGGGACCCGCGCCCTTGGCCGAGCGGCCTGAGCTGCCCGCGGCCCCGGCAGCCCCGGCCCCAGCGACCGCGGCCGCCGAGCCGGATCCGCGACCCCGGCGGCGCATCGTCAAGACCGAGGAGCGGCCGGCGGTCGCGCCGGTCGAGCCGGAACCCGCGCCCCGACCCCGCCGCCGCATCCACAAGAAGGCCCCGCCGGTCCGCATCGTCTTCGATCGCAAGACCGACACCGGGGTGCCACCGGAGCTCGTGGCCCCGCCGGAGACACCCCAGGCGCCAGCGACCGTCGTGGTGCCGGCCCCTCCGGCGCCAGCACCCGTGCCCCAGGCGGAGCCGGCCCCCGAACGCCCCAGCTCCCTCTGGTCGGCCACCGTGCAGACCGGCCGTGCGACGCGGGACCTGTACATCCTGGCCCAGGACCTGGTCGCCGCGGCCGCCCGGGCGTCCCAGGAAGGCACCGTGCTCTCCGTGCAGGCCGTGCCGACCCTCTGATCAATCCAGGGCGTGCACCAGCACGCCGCCGGCCAGCTTGGGCTCGAACCAGGTGCTCTTGGGGGGCATGACGTGACCGGCGTCGGCCACGTCGAAGAGCTGGTCCAGGCCCGTCGGGAACAGACTGAAGGCCACGGCCGCGGTGCCCGAGTCGACCGCAGCGGCCAGAGCGTCGGTGCCGCGGATGCCGCCCACGAACCGGACGCGGGTGTCCCGGCGGGGGTCCGCGATGCCCAACAAGGGCTCGAGCACCCGGTCCTGGAGCACCGCCACGTCGAGAGAGGCGACCGGGTCGCCCGCGTCGACGACGCCGTCGCGAGGAGAGAGCCGGTGCCAGGCGCCGTCCAGGTACATGTGCAGACAGCCCCGACGGTCCGGGGCCGCTGCCACGCCTGAGGTGATGGCGAAGTCCTGGGACAGCGCGTCGAGGAACTGTGCAGGCGAGCGGCCCTGCAGGTCCGCGACCAGCCGGTTGTACGCCAGGACCTGGAGCCGGTCGTCGGGGAAGATGCCGCACAGGAAGCGACCCCAGGAGCCCGCTCCGTCGTGGGCGGCCGAAGCGCGGGACGCGGCCGCCGAGCGGTGGTGGCCGTCGGCGATGTAGAGCACTGGCAGCGCAGCAAAGGCCTGGGCCCAGGCCGCGACCTGGTCGGGTGCATCGATGCGGGTGAGGCTGTGCACGACGCCGTCGGCGGTGGTCACGCTGAACAGTGGGTCCAGTCGAGCCGCTGCCGTGTGCAGCGCCGCGATGGTCTCGGTCTGACGGTGGGCCAGGAACACCAGCCCCGTCTGGGCCTGGAGCGTCAGGATGTGGTCCGTCCGATCCTGTTCCTTGTCGGGCCGGGTGAACTCGTGCTTGCGCACGATGCCGCGGTCGTACTCGCTGCAGGAGCACAGGGCCATCAGGCCTGCCTGGCGATGGTCCCCCATCTGCTGGGCGTAGACGTAGAACGATGGCTCCGGGTCCCGGACCAGCACGCCCTCGTCGGCGAAGCGGCGGAGGGTGGCGGCGGCCTGCTGGTAGGCCTGCGGACCGTGACTGTCACTGCCCTGGGGCAGGTCGACCTCGGACCGGGTGACCCGGAGGAAGGAGTTCGGGTTGCCGGCGACGATCGCTCGGGCCTCGGCCTCGCTGACCACGTCGTAGGGGGGGGCCAGGACCTGGTCGGCCAGGGCCACTGAGGCCCGCAGGCCGGTGAAGGGACGCACGGTCGCCATGGGACCTCCAGAAGGTCGAGCCCCCTATCCTCGGATGACCCCTCGCGGCGGCCCTGCGCCCTGGAGTCGGGTTGGGATAGGCTTCCTGGGTTCACAGCGTCCCAGGCAGCTCATGCAGATCACCGACTGGCTCTCCCGACTCATCTCCCCGGCCGCGACCCGGGGGCTGTCCGGTTCGGTGGACGAATTGAGCGGCAGCGGGGGGCCAGAGAGCTTCTACCACCAGCGGATGCGTCTCAGCCGGACCGAGGGCGACTTCATCGCCAATCCCGAGCTGATCTGGACCACGCGCTCGCCGAATCGCCGCCGGTGTGGCCTGCGCGCGCACCTGCTGGCCGAGCGTGGAGACGGCGTGGCCGGGTTCACCGATCTGTTGATCGTGCTGAACAAGGAGGACCAGGCCCGGGCCTTCAACCGGGTGAACGAACCCTGGGAAGACGAGGCCGCGCGGGTGCTCGGCGAGCGGCTCAAGACCTTCTGCAACAAGGAGCGCCTGCGGCTGCCGTTCTCGGACCGGACCGCGCGGTTCCGGTTCGTCGTGGACGGCGGCGCCGAGATGGGCGGCGCCAGCCTGGGGCTGATCGACGGCGAGTACGTGACGGCGCTCCTGCCCAACCTGTACACGGCGCCGCTCAGCCGCAGCCGTCCGGTGATCTCGGTCTACCTGAACGTGCCCGGCGTGTGGCAGGGCTACCAGGACGTCGGCACCCTGTACTCGGATCAGCTGTTGTTCACCCTGGGCAACCACTGGCTGGACAACTTCAGCCACCCGGCGCTCAAGGAACCGGCCCTCTACCGGCTGCAGCAGTACCAGGACGGAAGCTTCGTCCACGTGATCAACCCGGACCTGCAGGCCAAGTACGAGGTCACCTGCGACGAACAGCCCGGTCGGCCGGCGGTGCTCACGCTCTCGGCTCGGGGTGGCCAGGTCGTGGCCTACATGGTGCTGGCCGTGCTCGAGACCAACGTGGCAGACGCCACGACCCAGGCCAAGCCGGCGCTCAGCGGTCTGCACGAGCCCCCCCGGCCGACCCAGGCCACCCCCCAGCGAGCCGCGACCAACCCTGGCGCGGCCGGCAGCTCGGCGCCCGATCTGGCGTCGATGGCGGGCCACCACACCATCGTGCCCGAGGTGGTCAACAACGAGCGCTTGTTGAGCCTGCGGGAGCGGGGCGCACTGCTCCAGCGGGTGCACTTCAACCGCTTCATGGAGGGCTACGACGTCTACGTGGGCCCCACGGGCCAGCTGGGCACGTCGATGGCCCAGGTCGCCGCCACCTTCCAGGTCCGGCGCAACCAGGTCTCCCTGGTCATCGAAGACGACGGCGTGATGGTCGACGGCGAGGTGCCCCCGCTGGGTCAGGCGCTGCCGATGACCGGCAGCGCCCACCTCAAGGTCGGCGACCAGGAGCTGGTGTACCGGGACCTGTCTCGGGTCCGCGCCGACGGCTGGCCCTACCTGGGTGAGATCCTGCGACCCGCCAGCAGCACCCACCTGTTGTTCGGCGGCAGCTACCGCATCGGGCGGGACCGCCGGTGCCGCGTCAACCTGCCCGACGAGCCGGTCAACGACAACATCCAGTGGCTGTCGAACGCCAGCGGGGCCAGCGTGCGCAGCCGGTCCGGGGACATCCCCAAGGACCGCTTCTACACCGACTCGATCATGGTCGCGTCCGAGCACGCCGAGCTGGACCTCACCAGTGGGCCCAAGCTCAAGTCCCTCGCCCGGCACTGCTACACCTTCGTGCGCAGGGGCAAGCGCATCACCACCCTGCACCCGACCAAGGGCGCCACCGGACCCCGTGACGCGGACCTCCGGCCGGGCGACGAGGTGCTGGTGGGCAATTGCCTCTTCGAGGTCCAGTTCTCCCACGACGAAGTTCCGAACCGCCCGCTCCAGCTGACCCCGACGGATCTGGCAGGGGCGGTCGACGAGGACACCATGTCCACCCGCGGCGCGGCGATCAAGGAAGCCCTCCGCAAGATCGAGCCGGCGCCCGAGCCCTCCGAGCCGGACCGGCCCAAGCATCCGACGCCGCTGCCCGGCGAGCCCGCGCCGCTGGCGATCTACGAAGACCCCACCTCGGCGGACGCCGTCACCGACATCGAGATCCCCAAGCCGCCGCCGGAGCCCGCGAAGCCGGATCCGCGCAAGCAGTCGATCCGGCCTGCCTCGCCCGGGGACCTGCCCGCGGCTCACGGCTTGGGAGAGCGGGGGCCAGCGCCGCCGCCGGTGAACCTGACGGTCGAGCGCTTCGACTCGATCCTCGGGCTCGAGGCGCCAGTCGTTCCCCAGGCGCTCCAGGACGCGCTCCCGCCGGTCCAGAGCTCCGACCAGATCCCGGTGGTCTTCGTCGACGAGGGCACGTGGCAGGTCGAGCTGGCCCGGCCCGGGCGCCTGGTCCAGCTGGGCTGGATGGTGTCCGGGACCGTGACCCTGTCCAACCACCGGGGCAGCCCCATCGCCATCCCCGAAGCCCGCTCGGAGCCAGGCCAGACCTTCCTGCGCCAGGACTACCTGAGCCTCAAGGTGCGCGGTCGCAAGGGCCAGGCCGTCCTGCTGAACCCCAGCGAGTGTCGCTTGCTGGTCGACGACGAGGAGGTCGCCGACAGCAAGGACCTGGACGGGGCGCGCATCGAGGTCCTGCGCCGGGACGTCGACGGCGAAGAGGACTTCGCGGTGGGGCTCTCGGTGCGATCCCAGTCCGGGCTGCCGGACCCGCGAGCCCGTCTGTTGGCCATCGACCTCGAGGACGCGCTGACCGCTGCCTTGTTCGTCAAGGGCATGCCGCGCAAGGTCCCCCGGACGCTGCAGCTCGGGCGGGTCCGCCTGACCGTCACCTGGTCCGCGTCCCAGCTCAGCATCACCGACTACCTGGGCACCTACCGCAAGCCCGACGGCTCCTATGAGCCCTTCTTCATCGCGCGGGGGGGCGGGGGCTTCCAGACCGCGCCCGAGGCCGGGGACCCCATCGTGCTCGAGCCCGGCGATCAGCTGCTGTGCGGTAACGAGCTGCACGAGGTGCGGCGGGTCTAGCTACGGGTCCCCCAGGGCCGGCTGCCAGATCAGGCCGAAGGTCATGGTGAGCGGCCAGGGGATGCCGGTCTCGCCCTGGACGTAGATCGGGAACCAGATGCCCACCTGGGCCTCGAAGCGCAGGGTCTCGGGGCCCGCCCGCAGGAAGAGCGTCGGCTCCAGGAAGGCCAGCTGGGTGCTGGGCACCGAGCTGGCGCTCTCGTCGGTGTGCCAGACGTTGTAGCCAGTGCCCCGCATGACCAGGCCAAAGGCCGCCCAGGGGCCCTCCAGTGCCGCGACGCCCTGGAGGGTGCCGTGCACGAAATTACCCACGTAGCGGACCTGGCTCGTGGAGCCCGAGCTCCACTGGACCGTCAGAGTCGAATCCGCGTGGCCCACCGCCGCCTCGGCCCAGAAGGAGAGACGAGGCTCCAGCTTGAAGCGCTTGCCCTGCCCCAGTGGACCGCCGGCGAGCCAGGTGCCGAGGCCCACCGTGCCCTCCAGGTAGGGCCCGGTGCTGGCCGTGCCCGCCCCGGCCGTGCCCCCGAAGAAACCCACCTGGGTGCCCAGGTGCACGCCCACGTGCTCGATCGGCGCATAAGCCACGTGGGACTCGAAGCCCCCTGTGCCCACGCTGCCCTGGAATTGCAGCTGCCCCGGCTCGTCGAACAGCGGGGCCTGCACATTGCCCGGGCGGTACTGCGGGGCGCAGCCCGCGAGCAGCGTGGCGAACAGCATCCAGGGTCGCGTCATCGGCGTGGAGCGTACCCGCCGGATCCCGAGCCAGCAACGAACCCGACCGAAGCCGACCGAAACCCGAGGGCAACCGGAAAAACCGGCGGGAAACCGGGGTCAGGAACCTTTTGTTAAGCATTAGCCCGGACCGGGTGGAATCCTAATCCTGGTCCTTGACTGTCGGGGGCAGGACCCTATAGTTGCCCGATCTCCAACCCTGCTCGGATCCGACCATGGCACGCCGTCTTCGCCTCGATCACCCCGGTGCACGACACCACGTCTACAACCGGTCTGCCCGGCGTGAGCGCCTGTTCACCACGGACAGCCACTGCGCGGCCTTCATCAAGGTCCTCGCAGACCTGAAGCCGTTGTTCGGCGTGAACGTGCACGGCTACGCGCTGATGCCGAACCACTACCACCTGATGCTCGAGACCCCCCAAGGGAACCTGAGCAAGGCCATGCGCCACTTCGGGGCCGAGCTCACACAGGCCCTCAACGGGATGGAGGACGACTGGGACGGACCGTTGTTCCAGGGCCGCTTCCACAATCGCATCGTCGAGGACGAGGCGTACTGGGCGTACCTGTTGCTCTACCTGCACCTGAACCCGGTCAAGGCCCGGCTGGTGCGCCACGTAGACGACTCGCGGTGGACGAGTCACGGCGCCTACGGGGAGCTGCGCACGACCCAGGACTGGCTCACGACCCACGAGCTGCTGGATCTCTACGGGGGCACCGAGGGGTACCGGACCGCGATCACCGACGCCCGGTCGGGCAGCCGCAGGCCCCCGGACAGCTTCGACGAGGAGCGGCTGTGGATTCCCGGAGCCCGAACCTCTGAGATCCCGCCAAGAGAGCCGCCCTCCATGCTCACGCCGGCCGAGGCGACGCGCCAGGTGGCACGGGTCACGGGCTACCGGCAGAAGGACCTCAAGGCCGTGGTCAAGGGACCGGGCGGAAACCCGGGCCGGCGGGTGCTCGCGTGGTGGCTGGTCCGCGCAGCCGGGCTGACCCAGGCCGAGGCCGGCCGGCACGTGAGCGCGGGCAAGAACCTGGTCAGCCTGTGGTGCGCGGACATTCAGAAGGGCCGGGTGAAGAACCGGCATGTGCGGCGGTGGGCGGAGGAGTTGTTGGCGGAGAAGCGGGGGGACTGAAGGGGCTCTTCTCGGCGAGCCCAGTCAGGGGAGACTCACGTCGACGCTGGCGCTGACCGGGTCGCCGTAGTCGATGCCATCGAACGGAAGCACGGTGCAGGTCACCACGTCGCCGTCCACGAAGCCGCCGGTCTGGGTCGCCTCGTGGCCGATGACGTAGGTGCCGTCGTCCCACTGGTACTCGGACTGGTCCGGGTCCCCGTCCGCGTCCGAGTAGCCGGAATAACTGCAGGTCAGGGTGTCGCCCTCGCTGGGCGTCGTCGGGGTCACGCTGACGCTGGTGACCGAAGGTGCCGTGTTCGAGCTCCCGGACACGCTGACCGCGTAGATGCTGGGGTCGCTGGACGCGCTGTTCGTGGTGGTCGCGAAGGGGTCCGACGGTGGCGAGCTGAGCGCCGACGCGTAGAAGTAGACGTCCACCGACACCGACGCGTTGACCCGCAGGGTCGTGTTCCCCGACGTGATCCACATCAGGTAGTAGTTGCCCGCAGTGATGTCGACGGGAGTGACGACCGGGAACTCGTTCTGGCCCGCCGCAGGCGTCTCGAAGTCGGTGTAGGCCAGCAGATCACCGGGCCCGCTCCCGCCGTCGTCGTAGAGCCCCAGGATGACCGAGCCCCCGCTGGAGCCGAACCAGGCCCCGAGCCCGTCGATGGTGGCGTCGTTGCTCGCCGTGACCAGGAAGGCCGACTCGAAGCCGTCCGAGTAGGCGGAGTCCGTGCCGCCGTCGGTGTCGTCGCCGAGCGCCAGGGTGGTGGAGCCCAGCCCAAAGGTCTCGGACGCCTCGGCTGTGCCGCTGTCATCGGTCCCGTCGTTGGCCGTGACCAGACAGGTGAAGGTGCCGGCCAGGCTCAGATCCGCCGACGGGATGGTGTCGTCGGTCCGGGTGGTCGTGGTGGGCCCGGTCGCCGACCCGAAGTCGTCCGGGTAGATCGAGCCGTCGGCGTCCCACTCGAAGGTGTAGGTGATGGTGTCGCCGTCGATGTCCGACGACTGCAGATCGATGCTGCACACCAGGTCGGACGTGCTGTCCAGAGAGACCGCTGGTGTGGTGGGCGCCGAGTTCTGGACGGTGATGGTGCTCGAGGTGTCGCTGACCGGGGTGTTGACCCCGTCGTCGGCCGTCACGTCGACGTAGATGGTGTCGCCGGCCACGAAGTCCGTGCCCCCGGTCAGGGTGCTCGACGTGCTCACGACCGACGTGTTCACGGTCCACGAGTACGACAGGGTCACGGTGTCGCCATCGGCATCGGTCGTCGACACGCTCACCGTGAGGTCGTCGTCGGCGTAGACGGTCGTGGGCGAGAAGATGATCGAGTCGATGGTCGGCGCCGAGTTGCTCGACGTGATGGTCACGTTCTGGTTGACCACCGTGCCGGTGTCGCTGCCGTCGAACGGCGTGACCGCACAGGTCACGACATCGCCCGCCGAGAAGTTGCTCGACGTCAGCGTCGCCGACGTGCCCACCTCGGTGCCCGAGATCGTCCACGAATAGGTCGACTGGTCCGCGTCGCCATCGGCATCGCTGAAGCCGGAGTAGCTGCAGGTCAGGTCGTCGGCGTCGGTCGGGGTGGTCGGGCTGATGGACACCGAGCTGATGCTCGGCGCCGTGTTGTCGATGGTGATGCTGTCACTGGCCGTCGAGCCGTCCTCTTCGCCGTCGTTGGGGGTGACGGTACAGGTCACGGTGTCCCCGCCCACGAAGTCGGAGCTGACGGTGCTGGAAGTCCCGATCTCGGTGCCCGAGACGGTCCAGGAGTAGCTGTAGGTGACTGTGTCCCCGTCGGCGTCGTCGCTGGCCGGGGTGCAGGTCAGCGTGTCCCCGGTCGCTGCGCTGGACGGGCTGATGACCACGTTGGACAAGACCGGCGCGGTGTTGGTGATGGTCACGGTGTTGGAGTCCACCGGCGTGCCGTCCCCGGTGCCATCGGAGGGGGTGACCCGACAGACGACCGCCTCGCCCTTGGCCCAGAAGGTGTCCCCGAGTGTGGACCCGGTCGTGCCCGTGTCGACGCCGTCCACCGTCCAGCTGTAGGTGAAGGTGACCGTGTCGCCGTCGTCGTCGGACGCGCTGCCTTCGGTGCAGGTCAGCGTGTCGCCCTCGTACGCTGGGTCCGGGCTCAGGGTCACGTCGGCCAGCACGGGCAGCGTGTTGTCGATGGTGAGGGAGTCCGAGACGTCGGTGCCGTCGTCGGTCCCGTCGCTGGGCGTGACCGTGCAGACCACGTCGTCGCCCCCCACGAATGCACCGCTCAGGGTGTCGCTGGCCCCGGCCACGCTCCCGTTGACGGTCCAGGAGTAGGTGCTCTGGTCCGCGTCTCCGTCCGGGTCGCTGTAGCCCGTGTAGCTGCAGGTCAGGGTGTCGCCCACGCTGGCAGAGGACGGGCTGATGCTCACACTGCTGATGCTCGGCGCGGAGTTGCCGATGGTGACCGAGTCGCTGTCGGTCGCGCCGTCGTCGGTGCCGTCGGTGGGTGTCACCGTGCAGGTCACGGTGTCGCCGCCGACAAAGGCCCCGGACAGGGAGTCGGTGGTCCCGACTTCGGTGCCGCTGATGCTCCAGGAGTAGGTGTAGCTGACCGAGTCGCCGTCGGCGTCGCTGGGGCCGGCGGGGGTGCAGGTCAGGGTGTCCTCGGCGCCGGCGCTGGCCGGGGTGACCGTGACGCCGGTGATGGCGGGAGCGGTGTTGGTGATGGTCACGGCGTTGGAGTCCACAGAGGCGCCGTCTTCGGTCCCGTCGTTTGGCGTGACCGTGCAGATCACCTCCTGGTCCCGGTCCCAGAACGCGTCGCTCAAGGTGCTGGCCGTGGTGCCGGTGCCGGTGCCGTCGACAGACCAGGCGTAGCTGTAGGTCACCGTGTCGCCGTCGGCGTCGGTGGTCGTGCCTTCGCTACAGGTCAGGGTGTCGCCTTCGTAGGCCGGGTCCGGGCTCAGCGTGGCGTCGGCCAGCACAGGCGCCGTGTTGTCGATGGCGATGCTCGCGCTGTCCGAGGTCCCGGTGTCGGCGCCGTCGTAGGGCGTGACCGTGCAGGTGACCGTGTCGCCCGCAGCGAAGGCGCCGCTCAAGGTCTCGCTGGTGCCGACCTCGGTCCCGCTGACAGTCCAGGAGTAGGTGCTCTGGTCGGCGTCGCCGTCGTCGTCGCTGAAGCCGCTGTAGGTACAGGTGAGCGTGTCGTCGACATAGGCCGTCGTGGGGCTGATGCTGACGCTGCTGATGCTGGGCGCCGTGTTGCCCACCGTCACCGCGTCGCTGTCCGTGGCGCCGTCGTCTTCGCCGTCGTTGGGGGTGACCGTGCAGGTGACGGTGTCCCCACCCACGAAGGCCCCGCTCAGGGTGCTGCTGGTGCTGACCTGGGTGCCGGAGATCGTCCAGGAGTAGCTGTAGGTCACCGTGTCGCTGTCGTCGTCGCTGCTC